>Ga0315281_10004210_pt1 | contig 20947 bp, 13 predicted proteins | sample YL17G07_0_MG_FD_204540 | JGI IMG/M metagenome (GOLD analysis project Ga0315281, IMG submission 204540) | Sediment microbial communities from Yellowstone Lake, YNP, Wyoming, USA - YL17G07_0 | ecosystem: Environmental > Aquatic > Freshwater > Lake > Sediment | place: USA: Wyoming | collected...
CGTGGTGCTCAAGGGCAACCTCGCACCCGACGGCGCGCTGCTCAAGGTCGCCGGCCTGAAGTCGCTGCGCTTCGACGGCCGCGCGCGCGTGTTCGATTCGGAAGAAGCCTGCGTCGACGTGGTGAGACGGCAGGCCTACAAGGCGGGCGACGTACTGGTGATCCGCTACGAGGGCCCGAAAGGCGGCCCCGGCATGCGCGAAATGCTCGGCGTCACGGCGCTCCTCTATGGACAGGGCGCGGGCGAGAAGGTGGCGCTGGTCACCGACGGGCGCTTCTCCGGCGCGACGCGAGGAATGATGGTTGGCTATGTGTCGCCGGAAGCGGCAAGCGGCGGTTTACTGGCGCTGGTGCGCAATGGAGACAGGATTGTGATTGATGCTGCCGGAGGTTCTCTCTCACTTGACGTTCCAGCCTCGGAACTTCGAAAAAGAAAACCCAGACAAGCCAGACAGAAACTTTCCGGTGTCCTTGAGAAGTATGCCGCGCAGGTCGGCTCCGCCTTTCGTGGCGCAGTGACCCACAGCGGCCCCCGGAAATGAAGCTTCGCCGCTAACCACCGTCGCCAACGATGATGAAGGGCGCCCAGAACATCGGGTGCGCATAGCTGTAGGCCGGCGTGCCGCGCTTGATGAGATCGAGAGAAGCTTCGCGCAACGCTCCGGCCCGGGAAATTCCGGAGTTTTCCGACTGGCGCCGGAAAATATCGGTCGTCAGCAGCCGCGCCGATACCGTTTCGACCGGCCAGCTCGAGACGAGCAGCGCCTTCGCCCCTGCATAGAAGAACGCCCGGCCCAGCCCCGAGACCGCCTCGCTGCCGCCTCCACTGGGGGACGCAGTGTTGCAGGCCGAGAGCACTACCCAGTCCGCCTGCAATCTGAGGCCGAGGATCTCCTCCATGGTCAGGAAACCATCCTCTTTGTCGCCGGTCAGCGCCGGATGGGAGAGCGCCAGCGCCGGCTGGTACATGCCGGGCATTTCGCCCGGGACCAGTCCGTGCGTCGCGAACATCACCACGCGGTAATCGGAAATATCTCTCGACTTGACATTGCCCTCGCTGGCGCGCTTCTGCAGGAAAACATCGCGCGCGGTATCGGCTTTCAAGACCTTGGCGATATCCTCGATTTCCGCCGCGGTATCGGGCAAGGCCTGCAACAGGCTCAGGTCGGCTTTGCCGGCCATGTCCTGCACTTGCTGCTCTGTCGCGGCGATGTGCAGGTTGCGCCGTGCGACGCTGCGGTTGCCGCCGCTTTGCGGCACGGCGCCGGAGGCCGAAAAAACCGGGTCGCCGAAGCCGAGGAATGCCCTTGAAGCCACTTTGGACTGGCCCTTGCCGCGCAATGCGGCGATCGCCAGCGCCGCCGGAAGCTGCGAAATGGCCACCTGCCTCAACAGCCAGGGCGCGGCGGCGTAGTCGTTGAATTGCATCGCGCTCTCCTTGGGCTTGAAGGGAGCCGTCGTGAGCACCGAAAAAGGCAGCGAACCGAGTACGCCGTGCGGAACGAGAATCAGCTCTTGCGCCGTATTCCAACCGGCCTGCACCGGCGCGAGCAATTGGGTGTAAAGCTCGAAAGCGGTGTCGAAGTCATAGGCGGGTACGCCCGCGGCGGGGTCGAGCGCACGGCGCAACTTTTTCACCTGCCCGGCGACCTGGGCTTCGTTCAGCGCCGCGACGGCAAACGCGGGCTTGCCTTGCGCCGGTATCGCCCAGACCAGGGTGCGGTCGCTGCCAACGTAGATCGACACCATGGCTTCGTTGGGTTTCAGCGCCTTCTGGATGTCGGCGATGCCAAGCGGTTTGGGATCAATGAGGCTCGCGAACTCGGGATAGTCACGCTGCAGGTCGCGCAGCGTCTGCGCCTGCTGGGCGCGCATTTTTTCCAGGTTGGCGCGCATGTCGGCGACGATCTTGTCCTGCTCGGCGAGGCGCCCGCGCGACAACAGATTGCCGATCGCGTCGGCGAGCGAGCTGATCTCGCGCTGCAGGTCCTGTTCCTTCCTGATGAGTTCCGCCAGAGCGGGATCGGCGACATTGGCGCGTGACGCGGAGGCCGCGAGGGCGCGCTGCACCGTGCTGCCGCGCGCGAGATCGGCCATGCGGAACGCTTCGTTCACCACGTCGATCGGTGCCGCTTCGCCGGCCTTGACGATGTCCGAGAGCAGGCCGAGGTAACCATCCAGCATCCAGCCCAGGCGCTTGGCGCGCACCACGCCCGAATCCGCGGAGGAGCGCTCGCCGTTGGCCAGTTCAAGAACTTTTGGTACCGCCGCGGTGAGCTCTTTCAAGGCCGCCTCGCGCTGCCCCGCTGCCGCAAGCGCCACGCCGAGGAACGCGCGCGAGTCCCACAGAATCAGCGAGTTCTCGTCGAACATTTCCTGTTGCCGCTGGACCACGCCGCGCATCATGTCCACGGCTTCCTTTGCCCGCCCGAGTCGCACGAGGGTGTACGCCCAATTGGCGGTGAAGGCGGAGATGTTTCCCTGGCGCTCGCCGCGCACGCCGTCTGCGCGCGCCTTATGTATGCTTTCCGCCTTGGCCCAGTTGCCTTCGATCATTTCGATCAGCGCGTGCAGGCCGCGCAGTCCTGAAAGATACACGGATGACTTCCCGGCTCCCGCGCCCAGCAACTGTTCCGTTGCGCTTTCGATGATTTTGCGCGCCTCCCCGTAATGGCCTTGCTCCATCGCCAGGGGCGCGTATGCTAGAGCGGTTCTCGAGACTATCCCGGGACGGCGATGCGCCTGGGCGAAGGCCTGCAGAAATTCGCGGTACTGAGCGGCGACCGCGCCGGCCTCGGCCAGTTTGCCCTGCAGGCGCAAGGCGCTGGTGAGAATCGTCGAGCAGTCCACCGCGTAGAACGACTGCGCGTCCTCGGCGCGCAGGCTGCCGCCGGCATGCTGCTTGAACGAAGCCAGGCAGGCCTGGAAACTCGCTTCGGCATCGGCAGGGTGGCCAGAATACAGTTGGTAAATCCCGGTCGCCCACGCAGACTGCGTCTGCCAAAGATTTCCCCACTCCGGCCAAAAGCGCGAGCGGCGCAGTTCCGCCTGCACGCTCAGCAATTCCTTCAGGGACGCAGCGGCGCCGGCGCGGTCGTACATGCCGGCCTTGTATGCCATGATGACGGCAAGGCCGAAATGCTCCCAGTTTTTCATGCCATTGCTGGCCGCGGTCTTGCGCAATGTCTCCATGACGGCGAGCGCTTTGACGAAATTTCCCCGATCCCCGTAGTGCGAGCTCAGGCGGAACCAGAGCCACATTCCAGGGCCAGTGTTGCCGATCAGTTTGAGTCCGGCCTCCAGTTCCCTCAGTTCGCGTTCGGAATCTTCCAGCGCGCGCGCCGCCTCCGCGCGTTGCAGGTAGGTCTCGGCGAGGCTTTGCGGAAAGCCGGAGGTCAGCGCAGGCCGCTCGAGAATCTCCCGCCATTTCTGCTTGTCCGCGTCGGCACCGCTTTGCGCGAATGCGCATGGCGCCGGAACGATCGCGAGCAGCGCGGCCAGTAGTCCAGCTCGCCAGGCTCGGTGAAGGATGGTTTTCACGGAACAACCCCTTTGCATGAAGATGCGGCAGGTACAGGGCCGACTGGCGGCATAGTAACAACTCGACGGCGAATGGCCCGGCTAACGCCCGCCGTCCCCGACTAGCGTGAACGGCGCCCAGAACATCGGGTGCGCATAGCTGTAATGCGGCTTGCCGTCTTTATCCTTGCTGGTTTCGTTGTCCATCAAGTTCAGCATCGCCTGGCGAAGCGCTTCCGCGCGGGAAAGCCTTGGGTCGGCCGCCTGGCGCCGAAAAACGTCGGTGACGAGGAGCTTCGCCGAGATCGTCTCCACGGGCCAGTTCGATACCAGCAGTGCACGCGCTCCGGCGTAGAAGAACGCGCGTCCGAGGCCGGAAATCGCTTCGCCGCCGGCGCCTGCCGCCGCCGCGGTATTGCAGGCGGAAAGCACAACCCAGTCCGCATTGAGCTTGAGCCCCAGGATCTCGTCCATAGCGAGCAGGCCATCGGCGTCCTTTTCGCCCGTCATCTGGGGATTAGAGAGGGCGAGAGCAGGCTGCGTCAGACCGTCCAGATCGCCGGCAACCAGACCGTGGGTCGCGAAGGCAACGATGCGCCGCTCCGAGAGATCCAAAGTCTTTACGTTGAGTTCGCTCGCGCGCAGGCCGAGGAACAGATCTTCTGCCGCTGAGGCGCCGACGGCGCGTGCGATGCCTTGCAACTCATCGGAGGTGTCCGGAAGCGGCGCAAGCTGAGCAAGCTGCGAGGAAAGGCGCGCGGCTTGAGTAAACGGCGCGCTGCGCAGTCCGAGCGACCGCTTCGCGACCGAACTGGCGCTGGCCAGTTGCCGCGGACCGAATACCGGGTCGCCAAAACCAATGAACGGCTTGGATGGAAGCTTGACGCGCTTGGACGAGCGCAGCGAGGCGAGCGTGTTGACCGAGGGCAGCTGGGTGAGCGACAAGCGACGCAGCAGCCAGGCAACAGATCTGTTGCCCTCGAACGGCACGCCACCGTCGGCGACTTTGCCGGCCGCGGTAACGAAAAGCGAAAAGGGGAGCTGGCCGAGCGAGCCGTGCGGCACGACGAGCAGACTTGCCGCCTTTCCCCACGTCTGCTCGAGCGGGGCAAGCAGCTCGGTGTAGAGCTTATGTGCGATACCCACATCGAAGCGCGGAATGTCGTCAATTGATGTATCAGCGATATCGAGCGCCTTGCGCAGCGTGGCGACCAGCCGGTCGAGATCAACGCGGCCGAGCGCGGAGGCGTGAAAGCGCGCCGGGCCATCGGGCGGCACCGCCCAGACAAAGGTCTGTTCCTCGATGCCATAGAGGACGATCAGCGTTTCGCCCGGCGCGAGCGTTCCGCGCACGGCATCGAGCGCGATGGGTTTCGGATTGATGAGGTTGGCGTAATCCGGAAAACGACTTTCAATTTCCTTCTTCAGCACAAGGCGTCGCTTTCCCAGGTCCTCGATGTCTTTGCGGATGGCGGCGATCACCGCCGGCAGCGATTGCTCGGGCGGCCGGCCGAGAAGCTCGACGAGGATCCGGGTGAGGGTGCTCACCCGATGCGCCGAGTCCTGCTCCTCGCGCGCGAGCTTCGCGAGTTCCGGGTCGCGGATCGCGGCGCGTGCGGAGGAGGCGACGAGCGCTCGTTGCACGCTGGAGCCTCGCGCCAGGTCGGCGATCCAGAACGCTTCGGCGACCGGATCGATACCCTCGACGGAGCGGCCTTCGGCCGCATAACGCCCGAGCAGCGCGATGTAGGCCTCCAGAATACGCTTGAGACGGTTGGTTTTTCCGAGGCCCAGACCCTCCTCGCTCGTTTGCTCGTTCGCGGCGGCGACCAGCGCCGGGAGCGCCGCCCGGAACTCGCGCATCGCTTCGTCGTACTTCCGGTCGGCTGCGAGCGCGAGCGCGAGAAAGCCGCGCGATTCGCTCACCTGGTAGAAAGTTTCGCCGTATTGCTTGGACAGGGCTTCATGGAGTTTGCGCGCCTGCTCGACCGCCTCCGCAGTTCGGCCGAGGCGCACCTGCGCATACACCCAGGCAACGCTGCCCGTGCCGAGGCGCTCCACCATCTCCGGATCGCTCAGCTGAGCTTCGCGCACCTGTTTGAAGACGGCATCGGCTGCGGCGTACTTACCTTCCTCGACCAGCGACGCAGCCATCATGCGGCGGGCCAACACGACGGTCTCGGAAGCCGGTGCCGCGCCGATAATTTCATAGATTTCGACCGCCGCCCTGGCAAGCGCGCTCGCCTCCTCGAAACGTCCTTGCTCGAATACCGCTGTGGCGAGCCACGTCAAGCTGCTGCCGCCCTCGGGGGAATACTTGCCGAAAAAGCCCAGCAGACGCTTGAGCGCGTTTCGTCCTGATTCTTCGGCTTCGGCATACTTTCCCTGTTCGATGAGAATCGGCACGAGCTGCCCAGACTCCATTAGGCCGGCGGCTCGGACGAAGGCACTGAGCGGCGGCATAAGACCTTGAATGGCGGCGGCCGGGTAAATTTCGATCTGGCGGTCGAAGAGGGCAATGGCCTCGCGAAACTTCAGTTCCGCCTCCGCATTTTTGCCTTCCAAACGCAAAATCCTCCCGCGCGCTGCTCCGGCACTCGCGCGCCAATTGAAGTTGAGCCGCCCCCAGCTTCGGTCCGACTGCAGGCTGAGAAGTTCCCCGTCGGCGCGGTCGGCCGCCTGCCGCGCAGTCGCAAGATCGCCAATCTCGGCGCTCAGATACGCTACGGTCGCCCAGGAAAAAATCCTCTGGCCGCCGACCGCATGGACGCTATGTATTTCCTTCGCCATTTTCACGCTGGCGGCGAAGTCGCCAGCTTGTCGCTCGGCTCTGATTACTTGGACGTACACGGTCCATCGATCGTAATCATCGCGCGGCAGGAGTTCGAACGCCTTGCGCAAGTCGGCGAGCGCCTGGTTGACGCGGCCGAGTTGCTCGGCCGCAAGGCCGCGCGCCTGGTAGAACCTGCCCAGGTCCAGCCGGTCATCGGTCCGCGGCGGCTGCCTGTCCGCTTCGATGTGCAGAAGGCTCACGACCGCGGGATCGGGTTTGTGCTGATCAAGCACCGCGAGAATGTCGGCAATCGAGCGCGGCGGCGCGGCGCTCTGGGCGAGCGCGCTCGCGGATCCGAGTGCCGCCGCAATTGCGAGCATTGCGGCGACAAAGCGGCACAGACTGCGGCAAGCTCCGGCCACGATCGTTTTCATCTCTCCGTACACGATGAATTCAGAATGTCGGTGCCCCTCTTGGAATTGAGGCTGAGGCGAAAAAGCATACGCCTAAGAGATTCCGAATACTACGTGCGTGTGCCACTCGGCTTCGCCGGCGAATTCGTAGTGGGCCAGCAGAACGACGCACAGAAGAACGTACCGGGCCAAGGGCATGATTCAGTCTACGCTTGCTTGCGCCTCAACTCGCGCGGCGGATCAGGCCCTGCTTCGATGGAGGCCATCCATTGAGGCGGGTGATACTCTCTCACCATGGCGCGGACCGCTCAGCGTGCAATGCGAATTGCTTCAGTAGCGGCGGTGGCGCTGCTATTAACGCTGGGTGTCGCGCAGACGAGTTGGCATCGGGCGCTTGAAGCGATGTACTACGACTGGTTGCATGTGTTCGCCGGTGTTCGCTATGCGCCTCGCCACACGGCTGTCGTGGCGGTAGACGATGAGACGCTGCTCGCGCTGAAGGATGACCCGCTCGCGTTCTGGGCGCCTCACTTCGCCAAGACGATTGAGGTGCTGACGCAAGCTGGCGCGAAGGTCATTGGTCTGGATTTCCTGTATCAGGTCAGCGCCGACGGCTGGTTGAAGAAGCTCGATCTTCCGGATAGCGAGATCTCGCGCAATTACGATGCTCCATTGCGCGCCGCGTTAGCGGGCGGGAAAGTCGTCCTGATCACGCACCTTGTGGCGCGCGGGCAGAGCACAGATTTGCTGACGCCTCCCATGGAACAGCTGCTGCTGCTGCCTGGAGGCATCCATGACCTCGGCGTGGCGAACCTGTTTCCCGACGACGACAAGTACATCCGCCACTTCAGGGTGGCGCTGGACCCGGATCCGCAAAAGCCGGGCTTGAGCCTGGGGGCAGTGCTCGCACTTCGAGCGGCCGGGAAGGATCCGCTTCAGGCTGCTTGGGAAATTGCTGGCGCAACCATGACGCGGGAGCTGACGCCCAGACCCATCGGCTACGCGGGGCCGCCCGGAACGATCCCCGTGGTCTCCATGAGCGCGCTGCTGAAGCCGGATGCGCTTCGCGACCCGGCCGTGCGCTCGCTCAAGGACAAGGTCGTTATTCTTGCCGCGAGCAACACCGGAACGCCGGACCAGCACTTCACGCCCTACTCACGCGGCGCGCACGCGGAGCAGATGATGGGGGGCGAGGTCCATGCCAATATTGTCGAGACCATACTTTCCGGCCGCTATCCGCGGGAGTTGCCGCAAGCGCTCGAGGTCATCTATCTCGGCTTCTTGCTGGGCCTGATGACGTGGGGCTTTTTCGAGTTGGGCCTGGCCTGGAGCGCGGCGCTTCTTCTTGCCGCATGCGCCGCGGTTGCGCTGCCGTCCTTCGCGTTGTTCCAGCATGACTGGATCGTGCCGGTGGCCGGACCCCAGGCGGGCTTTCTTGCCGCGTTCCTGATGACGCTCGGCATTCGCCTTACGGGCGAGGAGCGCGAGCGCGCAAGGACCCGGGAAATGTTCGGCAGGTACGTGTCCGACGAGGTGGTGGACAAGTTGATGTCGGAAGAGCGGCGCCCGGATCTCGGTGGCGAGGCGCTCAACGTGACGGTGCTCTTTTCCGACATCCGCGGCTTCACCACGCTGTCGGAGAAACTGAGCGCCCACGAAGTGGTGGAAATGCTGAACGCTTATTTCACGCGGGTCTGTGAGCCGATCCTCGCGCAGGGCGGCACGGTGGACAAATACATCGGTGACGCGGTGATGGCGGTGTTCGGCTCGCCGGTGCGGTACCCGGACCATGCGCGGCGCGCGATGCTCGCGGCGGTCGGCATGGCGAAGGCGGCGGAAGGATTCAAGCAATGGATGCGCGAGCGCTTTCCGGAGCGCGGGCTCGCGGAGTTCGGCGTCGGCATCGGCCTGCATACCGGCGAGGCGGTGATCGGCGACATCGGCACGCCGAAGCGCAAGGAATTCACCGCCATTGGCGACACCGTGAACGCGGCGTCCCGCCTCGAAGGCGTGACCAAGGAAATGGGCTGCGTGATCGTGGCGAGCGAGGCTACTGTCCGGGTGGCGGGGCCGGGCGTCAGGACGGGCAAGTTCGAGCAGGTGCGGGTGAAGGGCAAATCCGAGTCGCTCGCGGTCTACGAGATCGTCGGAGTTGATCAGGACTAAGATAGGCAAACGCCGGAGGAATTCATGCGCCGATTTCCGCTATCGCTGCTCCTGATGTTGTCCACCTCGATCGCGTCAGCGCAAGGCGCGGACGTGGGATTAGTCAACATGGTATCGGGCGACGTGACGTTCACACCGCAACTAGGCACTCCCGGCAAGGTGCAGGCGTTCATGAAGGTACGCGATGGCGATCGAATTAACGTCCCTGCGGGTGCGCAGGTGCGCGTGGTGTTCTTCGAGGGCGCCCGGCAGGAACGCTGGATGGGGCCAGGCCGTTTCCGCGCCGGCAAGTCGGCGGCCGAGCCGATTGCGGGCAAGGCGGCGGAGGTCACCACGCTGCCGGCGGGCGCCTCCCAGCGCATCGCGCAGGTCCCGCAGCTGGTGCAAATCGCCAAACTCGGTGGCATCCAGGTGCGCGGCATGACGCGGGCGCAGAAAGCAAGCGTCGAACAGCAATCGGCGGTGAACGAGGCACGCGCGACCTACGAAAAATTGCGCAAGGACCTGCCCGCCGACGACATCACGCCGGAGCTGTTTCTCTACGCGTCGCTGCATGAATACCTGCTCTACGATGACATGAAGGTCGTCGCGGACGAAATGCTGCGCAAGCAGCCTGACAATGATCAGGTCAAGGCGCTGTTGGAGTGGGTGCGGAGCCGCGGATCGAAATAGCTGGCTGTCCGGGCTGACCACGAGATCATGATTCTGCTCAAAAAGTTCTGCGAGACGTCCGTTGCGCTCCTCGCATTCGCCGCATGCGCCGCCAGCGCCCAGAGCACAGCCGAGGCCGTCCCGCCGCGCACCATTACCGACGTCACTGCGCTGCTCGGACAGTACAAGCCGGACGCCGCGGCGATCGCCGCGGCGCGCGCAACGCTCGCGAAAAATCCGCCGCTGGGGGCAAGCGAAGGGCAGCTCGCACAGTTCTATCTGGAGCGGCTCGGCGCGGCCGCGCGGCTCGGAGATCAGGTTGAAAAGTTGAAAGCCGCGCGCAGCGCCGGAAAGCTCACCATCTTCGACCGCAGGTTGGTGCAAAGACTACTTAACGAGTGGGCAAATGCGGAGGAAGGGGCTGGCCACTTGCTCGAGGGAATCCGTCTGCGGGAACTGAGCCGCAGCCAGTACTCGTTCGCCTCAGGCAATCGCATCAGCGATAACGCGTGGCTCGCTGATACTTACGCGAGTCTGGGTGATCTCGGCGCGGGCAAGCGCCTGCTCGCCGATTCCGAGACTATGTATCGGCAGTTGTTGGCCTCGGACCTATGGCAGGAGAGCCTCACCGCGCTCATCGAGCGCCAGCGCGGCGACGTATTCGCGCGAGACGGCAAATATGCCGATGCCGAGGCCGCGTATCGAAAGGCATTCGTCGCAGTTGACAAGGACGTCGAGATCAACCGGCAGCGTATCTCCGCGCGCATGGATACGCCAAGTCAGGAAATTATCGTTTACATGCGCAACCTGCGCGCGCGAAAACTCGCTGGCGCGTTGCTCGAGCTGGGGAGCGTCGCGGAAGCTGAGTACTACGCGCGCGACGCGCTGCGAAATTCCCTGGAGTGGTCCGGGCGAAGCCACCCGGGAACGGCCGACGCGCTGGCAATGCTCGCCGATGTAATGCTGGCGCAGGGACGATTTCGCGATGCCGAGGCACTCGCCCGGGCGCGCCTGGCCTCCCTCGCCGAGGCCGGAATCGGCGGCACCTCGATCTCGCTTGCGAGGGCCCGGGGGCAAATTGCCGCGACCCTGGTCGCGCAGGAGCGATGGCAGGAGGCGCTGGAGGAGTACGAACGGCGTCAGCAGGGCGTCGGCGATGACCCGGAACTGAACCGGTTTCTGGAGCGCGCTACCCGCGATCTCGGAATCGCTCTTTTCCAGACGGGTCAGTTCCAGAGGGCCGCGGAGATCTTCGCAAAGCAGCACCGCTGGTGGATGGACAATTACGGAGCGTCCAATCTGTTCAGCGCGACAATGCTGGCGTTCGGCGCGCTGTCCCGCGCCGGGCTCGGGCAAACCGACGCAGCGCTGGCAGAGCTTGCCGTGGCGCTCCCGGTCCTGATCGAGCGTGGGCGCGACGGTGCGTCGGAGGACCGCGGCGGATTCGTCAGCGCCCTGCGGTTCAAATGGATCTCCGAAGGTTATCTGCGCCTGCTCGCGCGCAAAGCGCAGGGCGCCGCGGGCCCGTCCTCCGAGGAGGCGGTCGCCGAAGCGTTCCGCATCGCCGATCTGGCGCGCGGCTCGGCCGTGCAGCGCTCGCTCGCGGCATCCGCGGCGCGCGCGAACATTCGCGATCCGCAGCTTGCGGAACTGGTGCGGCGCGAGCAGGACGCCGGGCAACGCATCGGCAGCCTGTCCTCGATTCTCAGTTCGGTGCTTTCGAGGCCGGCGGCGCAGCAGTTGCCGAAGGTCGTCGCGGATATGCGCGGCGACATCGATGCACTGGGCGCGGAACGGATTGCGCTGCTAAAGCAGATCGAGCAGCGGTTCCCGGAATACTCGAATCTTATCAATCCGCGGCCGGTGACGCTGGCCCAGGCGCGCGCTTCGCTCCAGCCCGGCGAGGCCATGGTCTCCATTTACGTGGCTACCGAGCAGACCTATGTCTGGGCATTCGGGAAGGAAGGCTTTGCCGCCTTCACCGTGGTGGCGCAAGGCGCGAAGCAGATCGCGGAGCGGGTGGCCCGCTTGCGCAAGGCGCTGGACGCTGGCGAGGTTTCGCTGGCGAACTTCCCCCGCTTCGATCTGGACCTGGCGCATGAGCTCTACCAGTTGCTGCTCAAGCCCGTGGCGCCCGGCACGGCTTCGGCGACACGCGTCTTCGTTGTTCCGCACGGTGCGCTGGGTCAGCTGCCCTTCGCGTTGCTGACCACGGCACCGCATGCGCTTGCACCCGAGACGGCGCTCTTCGAGGGTTACCGGAAGGTGCCGTGGCTGATCCGCCAGGCGTCGGTTTCGCAGTTGCCGTCGGTCAGCACGCTGGTCACGCTGCGCAGCCTGCCGGCGCCAGCCGCGGGCCGCCGCGCCTTTGCGGGTTTCGGCGACCCGCGCTTTTCGGCAACGGTCGCTGCGGCAGGCAGCGGCGGCATGCGCGGATTTCGCCTGCGAAGCCTGGCGGTCGGTACCGTGGACGCGCAGGGCAGCCAGGTTGCTTCGAACCAGCTGCGCAACCTCTCGCCGCTGCCGGATACGGCGGATGAGATCCGCGATATTGCGGCGCTCTTGAAAGCGGATGCCGCGAAGGACGTCTACCTCGACCTTCGCGCAGCGGAGACCAATGTGAAGCTGGCGGATCTCGCGCGCACGCGGGTTCTGGTATTCGCCACGCACGGGCTGGTGCCGGGCGACCTGAACGGACTGACCGAGCCGGCGCTTGCATTGTCCAATCCCGAGCTCACGGGCGAGAAGGACAGCGATGGACTGCTGGGAATGAGCGAAATCCTTTCGCTCAAGCTCGATGCTGACTGGGTGGTGCTCTCCGCCTGCAACACGGCCGCGGCGGACGGCGCGGCCGCGGAAGCCGTCTCGGGCCTGGGGCGCGCGTTTTTCTATGCCGGTGCGCGCGCCTTGCTGGTCTCCAACTGGCCGGTGGAAACGGTGTCGGCGCGCCTGTTGACGACGGGGATCTTCCGTCGGCAGGCGGCAGACTCGAAGCTGGCGCGCGCCGAGGCGCTGCAGCTGACCATGCTCGAGCTGATCGATTCCGCCTACGCCAGGGACGCGAACGGCAAGGTTCTGTACAGCTACGCGCATCCGATGTTCTGGGCGCCGTTCACGCTGGTGGGGGATGGCGGGCGTTGACGAACGGCTGCTTCCGGCCAGAAGATTCTATGGTTCAGGTCAAGACTTTTGTGAGGCGCGCGGGATTGAAGTTGGTTTTGTAGGTGTAGATCGACCAAGCAGTGCGGGCCATGCGCCGAGCCAGGATGACCAGGGGGCGCTGTACGTGAATGTTACTTCGCCTCGAGGGTGGACTTAAGTTGCGGCCAATTGCGGTCGCCATTCTCGATTCGTCGAATCGGCCCACCGCCCCAGTTCAACCATTCGTAAACCGCGCCAGTCTCACTCCTGTTTCCGTGAGGGAACAGATATAACTTGTCGTTGACGATCTCGAACAGTCCACTAGTTGGCTTGGAGCTCAGATAGCCTTCGGCTGTTCCAAGTGAGCAGTGCCCACCGTATTGGGGTGCCCACTTCTCGGGGTTGCCCTTGAACAGCGTTATGTTCTCTGCGCTTGAGAAATACCACTTAGCCCCGGACCACTCATAAGCAAACTCGACGCTACCGCGAACGGCCTTCTTCTGTAGGAAAAAAGCGACGGTATCAAAGCCGCCAATCGCAATGCCGTCGGCGGAGCCAATTGTGTTGATCGTCGTTCCAGCCCAGGCGCTGGTGGGCAGCATGCTGATCCAAAGGCTAAGTAGAACTGCAAAGATTGTTCTCACGGTCGTTCCTCCTCAAAAACTACATTTCCCCAATTACGTGCTGCGATCCTTCCGGGAGATTCCGTTCAACATGGCCTAGTGCGCCCTAGCCTGGCGACCATGATGTGCCGGATGCCCGCTTGCTTGCTGGCTCTCCCAGCATATACCGCATATGCAGACAGTACTAACAATACGTGAAAACCAGCATTCCACTTCCCCACGGATGAGGTGCCGTCGCCCAGTTCTTACTCATTACGTGTCCGATTGCACCCCACCCCGGCCTTCTCACTGTTGCAGAAGAAAGCCGGTTACACCACCCCAACCATACAAGCGGTCGTTCGCGGACCTGTCATTCGATCACCTGGTCGGCTGCTTGACCGGCCGGTCGCCTATACGCGCGCCCTGCCGCGGCGCGTGAGCCACCATGCTAGTGCGAATCTGGCGCGCGCCGAGGCGCTGCAGCTGACCATGCTCGAGCTGATCGATTCCGCCTACGCCAGGGACGCGAACGGCAAGGCTCTGTACAGGGACGCGCATCCGATGTTCTGGGCGCCGTTTACGCTGGTGGGGGATGGCGGGCGTTGACGAACCTAAACTCTCGGCCAACCCCGCGTGGATCGTCCCGGCAATCTCAAGGCTCGTCGCGCGCGGCGCCATCGCCGGCCTTCAATCCGGCTTGATGTTGGCGGCGCGAATCACCCTGGTCCATTTTTCCAGGTCGGCGTTCATGATCGCGAGCAGTTGCTCGGGAGTCGTGCCGACCGGCTCGACCCCTTGCGCGGCGAGCCGCACGCGCACATCGGCCATCTTCAGCACCGCAGTGGCGTCGGCCGAGACCTTTACGGCGATTTCCTTCGGCACGCCGGCGGGACCGAGGAGCGCGAACCAGGTGCCGGCCTCGAAGCCGGGAAAGCCGAGTTCCGCGATGGTGGGAAGCTCCGGTGCGGCCGGTGAGCGCTGCGCGCCGGTCGTGGCGAGTCCGCGCAGCTGCCCGGAGCGCACGTGCGGCAATGCGGACACCGGGTTGTTGAACATCGCCTGCACCTGTCCGCCGAGCAGGTCGTTCGTCGCCGGCGCCGCGCCTTTGTAGGGAACGTGCAGGAACTCGATGCCGGAGACGACGCCGAACAAAGCCGCGGTCAAGTGCGTCGGCGTGCCGCTCCCCGCCGAGGAAAATGAAAGCTTGCCCGGATTGGCCTTCGCGTACGCGATCAGATCGCCGAGCGAGGCGACCGGCAGCGAGGGATGCGTCACGAGCACGAGCGGGTAGTAGGCGACCTGCGAGATCGGCGTGAAGTCCCTGATCGGGTCATAAGCGAGCTTCGCGTAAAGTGCTGCATTGGTGACATGGCTGCTGGCAGCGAGCAGGACCGTGTAGCCATCAGGCGCCGATTTCGCGACCACCTCCGAGCCGACGTTGCCTGCCGCCCCCGCACGATTGTCGACCAGGACCGGCTGGCCCCACAGTCCCTGCAGCTTGTCCGCGAACATGCGGCCGAGCACGTCGGCGGGACCGCCGGGCGGGAACGGGACGACGATCCGCACCGGCTTCGCCGGATAGGTTTGTGCACCCGCCGCCAGCGGCAGCGCGAGCGCGGCGCCGGCGAGCAGCGAGACAATCCCAGTCTTCAAATGCATCGTGTACCTCCGCCATCGACGTTGATCAGCGCACCGGTGATGAACGACGCGCGATCGGAGCACAGAAACGCCACGATCCCCGACACTTCCTCGGGCGTCCCGACACGCCCGAGCGGCACGGTCGCGATCATCTGCGCGAGAACCCGGTCCTCGGGTTCGTCCCTGGTCCGCGCGCCCTGGACGATGTGGTCGTCCCAGCGCGGCGTTTGTACCGGTCCCGGATTGACGCCGTTCACGAGGACGTTGTCGGGCGCCAGTTCGTCGGCGAGCGCCTTGGTGAAGTTGAGCAGCGATGCGTTGGCCGCTCCCCCCACCAGGTACCATGGCCGGGGCTGATGGCCGCTGCGTCCGATGATGTTGATGATGCGGCCCCAGCGTTGCTGCCGCATAGCGGGGACTACCGCGCGGGCGCAACGCACATAACCCAGCGGTTTCAACGTCAGCGACTTGAGCCAGGTTTCATCGCTGACGTCGTGGATGCGTCCGGCCGGCGACGAACCGGCGTTGTTGATCAGGATATCGATGCGGCCGAAAGCACTGCGCGCCGTCTCCACGACCCGTGTCACATCGTCCGCCACGCTCATGTCTCCCGGCGCGGCGATGACTTTCGCATGCGTCGAGCGCGCAATGGCGCCGGCGACATCGTCGAGGCGCCGCGCCTCGCGTGCGTTGAGCACGACGTTCACGCCTTCCGCCGCGAGTTCCTCGGCAATGGCGCGGCCGATGCCCAGGCTCGCTCCGGTGACGAGTGCGGTCTTGCCTGCGAGATTGAGTTCCACCCTGTTGCCGTGCGCCTCTAGTGCGCCCTGCCGCGGCGCGTGAGCCACCATGCTAGCGCGAGCGTGGGCGCGAGGGTGGAGAGACTGAGCCAGGCCATTTGCCCGTGCGACAGGGGCATGATGCCGCCGCCCGGCGCGGCGAGCAGGAAACCGGCGATGATGAGCAGCAGGCGCAAGGGCCATTCCATGCGGCCGCCCGCGCGCAGGTCGCCGATGAACAGCTGGTAGCCCTGCAGGCCGCCGCAGATGAAGATGCTGCCGATACATGCGCTCAACGTGAGGTAGAGCGATTCATACCACGGCCCCTGCAGCACGAACGCCGGGTTGAGCACGAAGAAGAACGGGATGAAGTAGATGATGCTGCCCACCCGCATCGATGCCCAGCCGGTTTGCATCGGCGGCGCGCCCGCGATGCCGGCGGCGGCGAAGGAAGCGATCGCCACCGGCGGGGTGATCGACGAGAGCATGCCCCAGTAAAAGACGAACATGTGGATCGCCATCTTGTTCAGCCCCGCCTTCTCCAGCGCCGGCCCGACCAGGATGGCGAGGAAGATGTAGCAGGCGGTGGTGGTGAGGCCGAGGCCGAGCACCAGGCTGGTCAGCGCGGCCATCGCCAGCAGGGCGAGCGCATTGTTGCCGGCGATGGCGAGCAGGTCGTTGGCGAGGCTGGAGATCACGCCGGTGACTGAAAACGCGCCGATCAGGAGGCCGCAGCCAGCGAGGATGCCGACCAGTTCGACGAAGGTCTTGCCGTTGATTTCGAGAAAACGCGCGACCGTCGCCCAGCCCCATTTCTCGCGGTTGAAGGCCTGGTTCAGCGCGAGCAGCAGGAGCGTGGCGTAGAACGGCGCGTGGCTTTCGCGCTTCATCACCAGCAGCATGAAGACGAGCAGCGCGATGGCGAAGGCGTAGTACCAGCCTTCCCTGAACGCATCCCTCAAGCGCGGCAATTCCTCGCGTGGAATGCCCTTCAGGCCGTGGCGCGCGGCGTAGGCGTCGACCTGCAGGAACAGGCCGAAGTAGTAGAGCGCCGCGGGAATCGCCGCCGCCGCCGCGACCTGCGCGTAGCTGACGCCGAGGAATTGCGCCATCACGAACGCGGTGGCGCCCATCACCGGCGGCGCCAGCACGGCCCCGGTGGAGGCGCAGGCCTCGATCGCGCCGGCATAGACGGAACTGAAGCCGGTGCGCTTCATCACCGGGATGGTCATCGCGCCCGCGGTGAGCACGTTGCTGATGATGCTGCCCGACATCATGCCCAGAAGCCCGCTGGCGAAAATGCACACCTTGGCGGCGCCGCCGCGGAAAGTGCCGCAAAGCGCGAACGCGACATCGATGAAGAACTTGCCGGCGCCGGTCATCATCAGCGCCGTGCCGAAAACGAGAAAGCCGATCACGGTCTCGGCGAAGGCCTGGATCGGGATGCCGAGCAGACTTTCGGAGGACAGCATGTGATAAGCGCTGGTCTGCGCAGGGGTGGACTGGGTGCCTTTGAGTGGCCCCAGCCAGGCGGAGTCGGCGAACAGCGGATACAGGGTGAAGGGCAGCACCGACAGCACCAAGCCCCAGCCGCCGGTGCGGCGCAGGCCTTCCATCAGCAACGCCCACATGAGATAACCAGTCCAGACCACGTGCGCCGGCGCGCCGCCGAATTCCCAGCCCAGTTCGGCCGCCTTGCGGATGTTGACGAGCAGTACCAGCGACGCCCCGACGGTGAGCGCGAACAGCGCGGCGTCATACCAGGCGACGCTATTGAGACGCGCGCGCGCGTGGCCGGGAAAAATGACGAACACGAACGGCAGCATCACCAGCACCAGCGCGTAGTAGTACTCGGTGTTGAGCGGCGTGAAGCCGACGAAAAAGCGCAGCACGAACTGCTGATTGACGCACAGGAAAATGGTCAGCGCCGAGGCGGCGATCAGCAGCCAGCGCCACGCGCCGCGCAGGCTGCGCACGCGCAGGACCTCGGCTTCTGCGGGCCCGATTACGGGCCGGAAGGGGGCGGTTTGCATAAGCTGTGTCCCGGGCCGCCGCGACCCGGGGCCAGGCTACTCGAAGATCGTGTCGAAGCTCGCTGCTTTGAGCGCCGCGCCGCGCGCCGTCATCCAGCCCTTGAGATGGGCGTCTTTGTCATCCGGCGGATTGGTCTTCTGAAATGCGCCCCAGGCCGCGGCCAGGGTGTCCTGACGCTTGATCATGCGCTGGTTGTATGCCTCGTGCTCGGCGCTCCACACGCCCGATTCCTTGAACGCCTTTACCGCGCCCTCATGGAAGGGCAGCGCCCAGGACAGGACCTGGCGCTTCAGTTCGAGTCCGGCGGCGCCCGGCGCGCCGTCCTTGTAAGCGTCGTAATTGACGATCATCGACTTGGCCATCGAATACACCAGGTTGGCTGGTTGCGATGCGTAAACCGTGAAAATCGGATACGGATAATTGGGCAGTTCGACCGGGTTCTTCTCGGACATGCCCGGGCCGCAGGTCGCCTTGTGCGGCGCGTAGTAAGGGCTGATCTTGTTGACACGCGTCCAGCCCGCCTTGTCGCTCGCCGGCATCGGCGGGTACATCAGGCCGCGCGGCGAAGCTTCCGCCTCTTTCGCCTGGCCGGAGATAGTGGAGGCGATTGCCGCATCGACCTCGTTGTTGAGGATTCCCTTCCACATCGCGCCGTAGCTGGAGAATTCGACCAGCTTCACGTCGTTCCTGCCCAGCCCGGCGAAGGCAAGCACGCCGAACGCGTTCTGGTTCAGCGCCGGCGAGCCGACCACCATGCCGATGCGCTTGCCTTTCAGGTCTTTGATCTCGCGCACGCCGGTATCCTTGGCGACGCCGAGCGAAATCGCGTTGCAGTCGTTGGACGCAAGGATCACCCGCAGCAGCTGCGGGCCCCATTCCTTTGCGCCGAACTCGAACACGCCTTCCTGCGCGAAAAACACACCCACGCCCATCATCGAGGCCTGCGCGCGCCCGCCCTTCAACGGCGCCAGACGCGCGACGTCGTTGCCGGCGGGCAGCACGCGCACGTCGGTGCCGTGCTTGTCCTTGAAAGCCTTGCCCACCGCGACGGCGATATTGAAGCCCGACGAGCCGGTGTCGTAGGCGGTCAGGGTCAAGGTGGATGGCAGTTTGATTTCCTGCGCCAGCGCAGGCACCGGGAATACGGCGGCGGCAATGGCTAACGCGAACAGACTGCGGCGACAGTTCGACATGGCTCCTCCTCTTTGCATGTTGCCTTCTCCCGGCGGCACTGTCGAGCGCCGCTGCGGCGCCGGCCGTTCGGCGCTCGTCAGAACGAAACCAGCCGCGGGCCGACGTCATCCAGCGCGAGGTAGCCGCCCCGGCCGTACCAATCGGGCAGCACCCAGCGTTCGCAACGCGCGCCGTCGACTTCGATTTCATGGCGCGCGGGGCGATGGGTGTGGCCGTGGATCATGCGACGCACGTCAAGTTGCCGGAAGGCGTCGCGCACGGCGCCGGCATTGACATCCATGATCTCCGCGGGCTTGGCCGCGATCACCTGTTTGCTCTTCTCGCGCAGCGCGCCGATCGTTGCATGGCGCTCGGCGAGCGGCTTGGCGAGGAATTCCCGCTGCCAGGTCGCCGAGCGCGCCGTGCGGCGCCAGGTCTGGTAGTCGCGATCGTCGGTGCACAGCGTATCGCCGTGCATCAGTACCGATCTTGCGCCGTTGAATTCGACGATGCTGGGGTCCGCCAGCAGATTTGCGCCGCTGGCATTGCAGAAATTCCCGGCAATCAGGAAATCGCGGTTGCCGTGCATGACTGATATCAGCACGCCACGATTGGAAAGAACCTTCAAGGCTGATGCGACTTCGCCGGCAAGCGGATCGCCGGCGGGGGCTTCCAGTTCATCGTCGCCGGCCCAGTACTCGAACAAATCGCCGAGCACGTAGAGCGCCTGCGCACGCGTTGCCTCGTCGCCGAGGAACCTGAAGAACTGCCGGCTGGAATCCGGGCGCTCCGCCGACAGATGCAGGTCGGAGATGAAGAGCGCCTGGCTCACATCACTTCTTGTCGGCCACCAGAGTCGCGGACTCGACGACCACCATTTCCCGCGGCACGTCGGTCGGGAAGGGGCCGCCGGACCCGGTGGGGCTCTTGGAAATCCTGGTCATCACGTCCATGCCCGACACGACCTTGCCGAACACCGCGTAGCCCCAGCCGTCCTGGGCGTTGGCGGCGTTCAGGAAGTCGTTGTTCTTGCCGTTGATGAAGAACTGCGAGGACGCGGAATGGGGCGCGCTGGTGCGCGCCATGGCGACGGTGCCGAGATCGTTCTTGAGGCCGTTCTTGGCCTCGTTCTGAATCGGATCGCGCGTCGGTTTCTGCTTGTAGTTCTTGTCGTAACCGCCGCCCTGGACCATGAAATTGTCGATGACGCGGTGGAAAATCGTGCCGTTGAAGTGCCCATCCTTCACGTACTGGAGGAAATTCTCGACGCTCTTGGGCGCCTTGGCCGGATAGAGCTCGAGCCGGATGGTGCCGACGTTGGTTTTCAAATCCACCTGCGGCACCTGCGGGTCGGCGGCCAGTGCGCCGGAGCCTGCCGCGGTCGCCGAAAGAATCACCAGGGGTTTCCAGAAATCGATCAGTTTCATTCGCCACCTTCATAGAGGATCCGCCAGCGCCCGTCGTCCTTGATCCAGTACTGGCGCTTGCGCATCGCGTTGGAAAGATTGCTCGAGCGGTAGTCCTGGTCGAAGCTGACCACGACGAATCTCTCGCGCGGGTACTGCAGCATCGCGACCCGGGTTGCCGCCACCTTGATCCAGCTCTTCGCGCCGTTCACCTTGCGCTTGTGCTCCGACCATGCCGCAAGGTCCTGGTCGCCGGAGTTGAAGCGTGCGGTGTAATGGCCGAGGTACCGATCGGTGTCGCGGCTCTCCCAGGCGGTGCGCCAGGATTCGAAGGCCTCGGCCAGCCCTTGGCGATCCGACTCGAGCGATTGCGCGTCGGTCCACTCGATTTCATCGGCGATGATCACCGGGGTGAGCCCGATCTGCACGCTCCTGCCGACCGCTTCCAGATCGGCGTTCGCGAGCACAATGCAGCCGTCGCTCGCGCGCGGCGGCCGGCTGTAGGTGTCGGAGGGCGTGCCGTGCAGCCAGATGCCGTGACCGTTGCGTCCGAGCTGCTTGTCCCAGGCATTCGGATAGTTGATCGGGTAGGCGCCGGCGCCGTAGAAATCGGTGAGCTTCTGCCGCGGCAGGTTGGCGGTGACGTGGTAGAC
>Ga0315281_10004211_pt1 | contig 20938 bp, 14 predicted proteins | sample YL17G07_0_MG_FD_204540 | JGI IMG/M metagenome (GOLD analysis project Ga0315281, IMG submission 204540) | Sediment microbial communities from Yellowstone Lake, YNP, Wyoming, USA - YL17G07_0 | ecosystem: Environmental > Aquatic > Freshwater > Lake > Sediment | place: USA: Wyoming | collected...
CGGTGGCCGCGTCACTCGCAGTGCTGACGAAAGAGACGACCGTGGTACTGCTTCCGGTGGCGTGGGTATTTGTGTGGCGGTCTGTGGGGGCACGGCGCGCCGTGCCCCCACAGAAGACCTGGCCCGCGCTGGCCGTCCCGCTCGCACCGCTGGTTGCCTGGACGCTTTACTACCACCACGGGACAGGCTTTTGGACGGGCAATGCTGAGTACCTGCAATACAACCTCTACTCGACTCTCGATCCGGGCCGGGTCTTCTGGAGCCTGCTGCGGAGGCTTTACGAGCTCTTTATCGGTGGCTTCAACTGGGTGCTGGTCGTGGGCGCCGCGCTGGGTTTCTGGCGGGGACGGAACCGCCACAGAAGCACAGAGGTGCCGAAACCGCAGGAGCGCGTTGCCGAAAAAGCGCGGCTTTTCCGCGATTTCCTCTGGCTGGCCGGCGGGCTGGGAGCGGTGTACTTGATGATGCTTAGCGTGGTCGGCGGCGCCATTCTCCGCCGCTATCTTCTTCCGATTTTCCCGACTTTCTTCTTGGTCCTGGTCGTCTTCATCTGGCGACTGCCGAAGGCTCTGGCGCGAGGCCTCAGCGGTGCGGCACTGGTGTGTTTTGTAGGGGCCTGGTTCCTGAACCCGCCCTACCCATTCCCTTACGAAGACAACCTGTCCTACGCGGACTTCAGTCGCCTGCATCAGCAGGCCGCGCAATTCCTCGCCTCGCGGCCGGCGGGTGAGCGGGTGCTGACCGCGTGGCCGGCCACGGACGAAGTGGCCCGACCGTTTCTCGGTTACGTCGGAAAACCCCTGCGCGTGGTGCCGCTCGAAGGCTTCACGGCCCGAGACTTCGACAGGGTCACCGCCGAGTCTTTTGACGTTCTCTATCTTTATTCGCGCAAGTGGGAGCCTCCGGACAACTGGCTGGTGCGGTTTTCGTGTCTCCAGAAAGTGCAGCAGCGCCACTTCGGCTATGCGCCGCAAATCGCGGAAGAGAATCTGGTGGCGCGGTACGGGCTGCGGTTGGCTGCGCGCTTCGAGCGAAGAGGGCAGTGGGTGAGAATCTACGAAAAGCAGTAGGCAGAAGGCAGTAAGCAGTTGTCGGTTGTTGGTGGTCAACGAACGACCGCCATGAGTCATGTGTACCGAAAGTATCCTGGTAGAACAGGCGACGGGTGTTGACAACCAACAACCCACGACTAGCAACCAACGAGTGCCGTTGACACTGAGGCGAGACGTGGTATACTGTTATCTTTGGGGCTAGAGGGGACGTAATCACCTTCCGGTGACAGAGTCGCGAAACATTTTCCCCCGGGTCGTTCATAGGGTTTTAAGGCAAGAGTCCATCTCGCCGTTTTAGTTCACTCATTAGTCCCACCCATCGAGGCGCCGTGGAGGCTGAGACCTGCAAGCGAGAACTGGTGATTGAAATTCCCGTGGACGCGGTGCGGAAGGAATCCGAAAGCGTCACGGCGCAATATCGGCGGGGGGCAAGGATTCCCGGCTTCCGGCCGGGCCATGCACCTTCCTCACTCGTCCGGCAGCGTTATCGCGAAGACATCCGCAGCCAGGTGGTGCAATCGCTGGTACCGAAGTTCTTTGACCATCTCGTCAAAGAACAGAAGCTGACCGTAGTGGGCGAGCCGCGATTCGAGGAGCTGAAGTTTGAGGACGAGCAGCCGCTGACCTGCAAGGTGATGTTCGAGATCCTGCCGCAATTTGAGCTGGGCGACTACAAGGGCCTGGAGGTGGAAGAAGACCCGCCCACGGTGAGTGACGCAGACGTGGATCAGGCTGTAGAGGAACTACGGCAGCGCGCGGCCACCTACGAGGTGGTGGAAAATCGCCCCGCCGTCGATGACGACTACGTCCTGGTGTCCTACCAGGGCCACGACGCGCAGAACCCCGGCAACCGGCCACTGGAGGCGCGTGACGCCGCGGTTCACCTGGGCGGGAAAGGGACCGTCGCAGCTTTCACCGAGAACCTGCGTGGCACGAAAGCGGGCGAGGTGCGCGAGTTTGACGTTACCTACCCCGACGACTATCCGCAGAAGTCGCTGGCGGGCAAAACGTTCCGTTACCACGTGGAGGTTCAGAGCATCAAAAAGAAAGTGGTACCGGCCATCGATGACGAGCTGGCCAAGTCGGTCAGTGAGTCCGAAACGCTGGCCGACCTGCGCGCCAAGCTGCTGGAGGAGCTGGGAAAGCGCCGGAAGCGGCAGGTGGAGAACGCCGCGATGCATCAGCTCCTGGAGCAACTGGTGAATCGAGGTCAGTTCCCCGTGCCCGGGGCGTTGGTGGAAGCTCGGCTTGACCGCAAGATCGAGAACCTGGTGACGCAGCTCGTGGGGCAAGGCATTGACCCTCGGACCACGCAGGTTGACTGGGGCAAGCTCCGCCAGGAGGCAAGGCCGGAGGCAGAGAAGGAAGTGCGCGGCTCGCTGATCCTGGAACGTGTCGCCGAGGCGGAAGGGATTGAGGTTACGGACGCGGAAGTGGACGAGCTGATCCGCGAGACGGCGGAGGAGCGGCACGAAGCGCCAGCGGCGCTCAAAACGCGCTTGACACGCGACGGGGCGCTGGGTAAGATGAGAGTTTCTCGCCGCAACCAGAAAGCGCTTGAGTTCATCTACCGCAACGCCAAAATCATACGGAAAAGTCCAGAAACCTCCAGCGCGGGTTGAGGGTTGAAGCCCGGGAAAAGCCATGAGCAAGAATGAGCCTCGCATGACACTGATCCCTATGGTGGTGGAGCAGACCAACCGGGGAGAACGTGCGTACGATATCTATTCCCGCCTCCTGCGGGACAACATCATCTTCATCGGCACGCCCATTGACGACAACATGGCCAACTTGGTGACCGCCCAACTGCTCTTCCTGGCGGCCGAGGACCCCGAGAAGGACGTGTCGCTGTACATCAACTCGCCCGGGGGCATCGTGACGGCCGGCATGGCTGTCTATGACACCATGCAGTTCATCAAGCCCAACGTGGCCACGATCTGCATCGGTCAGGCCGCCAGCGTGGCGGCGCTGCTGCTGGCCGCCGGCACTCCCGGGAAACGGTTTGCCTTGCCCAACTCCCGCGTCTTGATTCATCAGCCCACAATGGGCGGTATTTCCGGCCAGGCGACAGATATCGACATCCACGCTCGTGAAATCCTGCGCATTCGGGCCAGTCTGAACGAAATCATGAGCAAACATACCGGCCAACCTCTGGAGAAAATCGAGCACGACGTCGAGCGCGATTTCTGGATGAGCGCCCAGCAAGCGCGGGAATACGGCATCCTTGACGAGATCATCTACAAGCACAAGTAGGACCGGGAGAAGACCTTGAAGCGTGCCGGTGGCGAGGAAATACTGCGCTGCTCGTTCTGCCAAAAGACGCAGGACATGGTGGGGAAACTGGTCGCGTCGCCGGGAGATCATCCGCACGCCTACATCTGTGACGAGTGCGTGGCGGCGTGGAACAACAACCTGGAACGGAGCCGCGAGGAGCCCCTGGCGGGGGCGCAGGTCAAGCTGCCCAAGCCCGCCGAAGTGAAAACCTTCCTCGACCAGTACGTTATCGGGCAGGAGAAGACAAAAAAGAAGTTGGGCGTCGCGGTTTACAACCACTACAAGCGCATCCTGCTCGCCCGCGCCCGCAGCGACGTGGAGCTGACGAAGTCCAATATCCTGCTCATCGGCCCGACGGGGACGGGCAAGACGCTGCTAGCGCAGTCGCTGGCCCGGCTGCTCGCGGTGCCCTTCGCCCTCGTGGACGCCACCACGCTGACGGAGGCCGGATACGTCGGCGAGGACGTGGAGAACGTCATCCTGCGGCTGCTCCAGAACGCCGGCGGCGACGTGCCACGCGCCCAGCACGGCATCGTTTACATCGACGAGATCGACAAGATCTCGAAGAAGGATGAAAACCCCTCCCTCACCCGCGACGTTTCCGGGGAGGGTGTCCAGCAGGCCCTGTTGAAGATTCTGGAAGGGACGATCGCCAACGTTCCGCCCCAGGGCGGCCGGAAGCATCCCCACCAGGAATTCACGCCCGTGGATACGACGAACATCCTGTTCATTTGCGGCGGGGCTTTCGTGGGGCTGGAAAGGATCATCGAACAGCGCTCCGGCAAGAAGAAGATGATGGGATTCCATACCGGCGTGCCCACCACGCCCGGGCCGGGCGGCCGAAGAGACATCGAAACCCTGGAGCAGGTTCAGCCGATAGATCTTATACGGTACGGCCTGATTCCAGAATTCGTGGGCCGGCTACCGGTGGTGAGTGTGCTCACAGATCTCGATGCCTCAGCGCTGATTGAGATCCTCACCCAGCCCAAGAACGCGCTGGTGCGGCAGTATCAGAAGCTGTTCGAGTTTGAGAACGTCAAGCTGCGGTTCAGCGACGAGGCCCTGGCGGCCATCGCCAGCCAGGCAATCGAGCGCAAGTTGGGAGCGCGCGGGCTGCGGATGATCCTGGAGGACTTGATGCTCGACCTGATGTACCATCTCCCGAGTCAGCGCAAGCTCCGCGAATTCGTGGTCACCGAGGAGATGGTCAGGGGACACGAAATTACGTTCAGCCCCGCGCTGCTGGAAAAGGCCGGTTGATGAATTCAAGCATGTTTTCAGGCCGCGAAAAACCGGATGCCCGGACACTGCCCATGATGCCCATCCGGGATGTCGTCATCTTTCCTTACATGATGACGCCCTTCGTGGTCGGCCGCGAGACGTCCATTCGGGCGCTGGAAGAAGCGCTGGCGGGCGACAAGCGGATTTTCCTGGCCACCCAGCACGACGCCGCCGTGGATGAGCCCAAGCCCAATGAGATCTACCAGGTGGGGACCATCTCCAATATCGTGCAGAGCCTGAAACTGCCAGACGGGAATATCAAGGTGCTGGTAGAGGGCCTCGAGCGCGGCAAGATTCTGAAGATCTCGACCGAGGAAGGTTACTTCCGGGCGACGGTGAAAACGGCGGCCTACCGCACCGTGACGACTCCTAGCCTGGAACTGCTCGTCCAGCGGGTGACTTCGCTGTTCGAGCAGTACGTGAAACTGTCCCAGAGCCTGAACTACGAAACGATGATCGCCGCCGTCAAGGTGGACGAGGTCGGGAAGTTTACCGACACCATCGCGGCCAACCTGAACGTCAGCGTCGAGGAACGGCAGGAACTGCTGGAGATTTTCGACCCCGTGGACCGGCTGACGCGCCTAGCCGACATCCTGGACATCGAAATCGAGAAGCTCAACGTGGACCGGACCATCCAGGGCCGCGTCAAGCGGCAGATGGAGCGGGCGCAGCGCGAGTATTACCTGAACGAGAAGATTCGGGCCATCCAGAAAGAACTGGGGCGCAACGAGAAGAACGAAATCGACGAACTGAAGAAGAAGATCGAAACCTCCGGCATGACCAAGGACGCCCGCGATAAGGCCGAGGCCGAGCTAAAGCGGCTGGAAATGATGCCCCCCATGTCGGCCGAATCCACGGTGTCGCGCAATTACCTGGATTGGCTGCTCGCCATGCCCTGGAAGAAACGCACCAAGGAAATCCGCGACATCCGCCGGGCCGAGAAGATTCTCGAAGAAGACCACTACGGATTGGAGAAGATTAAGGAGCGGATTCTGGAGTTCCTGGCCGTCCGGCAACTGGTGAAGAACCCGAAGGGCTCGATCCTCTGCTTCGTCGGGCCGCCGGGAGTGGGCAAGACTTCGCTGGGCCGGTCGATTGCCCGCGCTACAGGGCGCAAGTTCATACGGCTGTCGCTGGGCGGGGTGCGCGACGAGGCGGAGATCCGCGGCCACCGGCGCACCTATATCGGCGCCTTGCCCGGCCAGATCATCCAGATGATGAAGAAGGCCGGCACCATCAACCCCATCTTCCTGCTCGACGAAGTGGACAAGATGAGTATGGACTTCCGCGGTGATCCCTCGGCCGCGCTGCTGGAAGTGCTCGACCCCGAGCAGAACCACATGTTCATGGACCACTACCTGGATGTCGAGTACGACCTCTCGAAGGTCTTCTTCATCACCACCGCTAACGTGACCCATTCGATCCCCCAGCCGCTACAAGATCGCATGGAGAGCTTGCGCCTGTCGGGCTACACGGAGCCAGAGAAGCTGGAAATCGCCAAGCGCTTCCTGGTGCGCAAGCAGCGTGACGCGGCAGGGCTGAAGCCGGAGAACCTGACCTTCACCGACGAAGCCATTGTGGGCATCATCCGCAGCTACACGCGCGAAGCGGGCGTCCGCAACCTGGAGCGCGAGATTGCCAACATCTGCCGCAAGGTAGCCCGCAAAGTGGTGAAAGAAGGCAAGCGGCTACAACTGACCATCGGGCCGGACGACCTCCAGGAGTACCTCGGCGTCATCAAGTTCCGGGATACAAAGTCAGAGGAGAAGAGCGAAGTCGGTCTGGCCACGGGACTCGCGTGGACCGAGGTGGGCGGCCAGATCCTCAATATCGAAGCCACCGTCATGCCGGGCAAGGGCAAGCTCTTGCTCACCGGAAAACTCGGCGACGTGATGCAGGAGTCAGGGCAGGCCGCCCTCAGCTACGTCCGGTCGCGGGCGGCGCGGCTGGGATTGAGCGCGGACTTTTACCGGCATGTCGATATCCACATCCACATCCCGGAGGGTTCGATCCCCAAGGATGGCCCTTCGGCGGGTATCACGCTGGCCACCGCAGTGGTGAGCGCGCTGACCAAGATTCCCGTGAAGCGCGACATTGCTATGACCGGCGAGATCACCTTGCGCGGCAAGGTTCTGCCCATCGGCGGAGTCAAAGAAAAGCTCCTGGCCGCCCACCGTGCGGGCAACCAGACAGTAGTTCTGCCGCGGGACAACGAGAAGGATCTGTCGGAAATCCCGGCAAACATTCAAGAAGAACTCACGATCCGTTTTGCCGAGACCATGGACGAGGTGCTCGACCTGGCGTTGGAGCAGAAGATTGGCGCGCACGTGACCGTGGAGGCCGAATCCGCATTGCAGCCTCCGCCGCGCGAGGCCGAGCGGGAAACCTTGACCAATTAGAAGTCGGGAGGAACCGGGAATCTCGAAGAAGTGGGAAATCTACTCCCTGTGCAGCGCATCGAATGAAAGCGGGCGGGTAAGATTCCGACTTCGCAAGCGATACAACTGACTAAGCCTGACAACCCAGGATCGAGAAACTCAAGGATCAAGAGGCAAGTCTTGACCGCACGCTTCGGCGCTGGTTTCCTAACTTAGACCATGCATTGCGCCGAACGATCGGTTCGACGCGTGACCCAGCGGCCAAAACCAGCCCTGTGGCGGCCCAAGATTCACACGGATGGACCCCCCGAATGGGTTCGAAATCTAGGAGAAACTGAAGAGAGTAACCATGCCTGCCAGAAAACAAGACCAAGACGAAGTACAGGAAGAAAAAGCCCTGGAACTGAAGGAAGGCGAAGTCCTCGACATCGCCAAGCTGAAGGAGATGAATATCGCCACCCTCACCCAGGTGGCCAAAGACCTGAGCGTGGTGGGGGCCACCAGCCTGCGCAAGCAGGAGCTGATCTTCAAGATCCTGCAAGCGCAGACCGAGAAGAATGGCCTGATCTTTTCGGAAGGCGTGCTGGAGTGCTTGCCGGACGGCTTCGGATTCCTGCGCGCGCCGGACTACAACTACCTGCCCGGCCCCGACGACATCTACGTCTCGCCCTCGCAGATCCGCAAGTTCGACCTGCGGACCGGCGACACCATCTCCGGTCAGATCCGTCCCCCCAAGGATGGCGAGCGCTACTTCGCGCTTATCAAGGTGGAGGCCATCAATTTCGAGCCGCCCGACGAGTCGCGCAACAAGATCTTCTTTGATAACCTCACCCCGCTCTACCCGCAGGAACGCATTCACCTGGAGACCATCAAGGACAACGTCTCCGCGCGCGTGCTCGACCTGCTGACGCCCATCGGCAAGGGCCAGCGCGGGTTGATCGTGGCGCCGCCACGCACCGGCAAGACGATGCTGCTGCAGACCATCGCCAATTCCGTCAGCACCAACCACCCCGAGATCACGCTCATTGTGCTCCTCATCGACGAGCGCCCCGAGGAAGTGACCGACATGCAGCGCACCGTGAAGGGCGAGGTCATCAGCTCGACCTTCGACGAACCCGCCGCCCGGCACGTCCAGGTGGCGGAGATGGTCATCGAGAAGGCCAAGCGGCTGGTCGAGCACAAGCGCGACGTCGTCATCCTGCTCGACTCCATCACCCGCCTGGCGCGCGCCTACAACACCGTGGTCCCGCCCTCGGGCAAGGTTCTCTCCGGCGGCGTGGATTCGAACGCCTTGCAGCGTCCCAAGCGATTCTTCGGCGCGGCGCGGAACATCGAGGAAGGCGGCAGCCTGACCATTATTGCCACAGCGCTCATCGACACCGGCAGCCGCATGGATGACGTGATCTTCGAAGAGTTCAAGGGCACCGGCAACATGGAAATCAACCTTGACCGCAAACTCGTCGATAAGCGCGTCTTCCCGGCCATCGACATCAACAAGTCCGGCACCCGCAAGGAAGAGTTGCTGGTCCCCAAAGATGAGTTGAACCGGATCTGGGTCCTGCGCAAGGTGCTGAACCCGCTGTCCCCCGTCGAGAGTATGGAATTGATTATCGACAAGCTCTCCAAGACCGCCAGCAATATGATGTTCCTCTCCTCGATGAGCAACGGCGGGCGGTAAGGTGGGGACTCGGGATTCCGGATTCGGGCCTCGGGGCTTTGAGAATCGGAAGGATGAGGGGTGAAAGACAGCATCCTTTACTTCACACTTTATCCTTCAGCCTTCATACTTCACAGTTAGAGCAGTTTCCTCTCCCGAACAAGCGCGAGGATACGTTCGACGACCTGGTCAGCGGTGAGATGCGTCGAGTCGATCTCACAGGCATTCGGAGCGGCGACCAGCGGCGAAATCTTGCGTTCCGCGTCAAGCTGATCGCGGCGCCCGATCTCGTACGCTGTCTGCTCCAGGGTCGCCGCGCGGCCTTCCTGCTTGTCCTGCTCCAATCTTCGGCGCGCCCTTTCCTCCACCTCGGCCTTAAGGAAGATCTTGAGAGGGGCCTCGGGGAAGACTACGGTCCCGATGTCGCGGCCTTCCATCACTACGCCGCGTCCTTGAACCAGGCTTCGTTGTAGGGCGATGAGTTTCTTCCGGACTTCCAAAAGTCGCGAGACCTTGGCCGCGGCTAGCGTCACGTCGGAAGTGCGAATCGCCTGCGTGACGTCCCGCCCCTCGAGCCACACCGAGGAGCAAGTGCCGTCAGTGGTGAACCGGATCTCGGTACGCGCAATGATCTCCACCACGGCTGTTTCGTCTTCGGGCGAAACGCCGGCTTCCAGCACCTTCAGCGCCGCCGCGCGGTAAGTGGCCCCGCTGTCCACATAATTCAACCCCAGGCGCGCCGCCAGCTTCTGCGCCACCGTGCTCTTCCCCGCCCCGGCGGGGCCGTCGATGGCAATCACCAAAGGATTAGACATGTCCAACCGAATGAGCAGCAGAAATAGCGAGCGCCCGGAGGTGATTACGCCAATTCTGAATTCAGAATTATGAATTCCGAATACCGAGTCCTGGCTCGCCAAGGCTAAGTTCTCTTGAACGCCTTCTGAATCTCCTTGAGCCCGTAACGGAGCAGAATCGGGCGGCCGTGCGGGCAAGTCATGGGGCACTCGGTCGCGCCCAGCTCCCGCAGGAGCCACTCCATCTTGTTCCGCTCGAGCGGCATATTCACTTTGATCGCCGCGTGGCACGAGACCGAAGCCGCAATCTTCAGGCGCAAAACGTCGAGCGAAAGGGCGCGCGCTTCCTGACCCACGCCATCCAGGATCTCCACCAGCAAGCGCTCTACGTCATCCGCGCGGATCTCGGCAGGGGCTGTCTTAACTGCGACCGTTCTCTGCCCAAAGGGCTCAACCTCGAACCCGTTCGCACCCAGTTCTTCCGCGATGTCCTGGAAGATCACAAGTTGTTCGGGCTTCAATTCCACAATGATAGGAAGAAGGAGCCGCTGCCCTTCGACCTTGCTTTCGCGTCGCTTCCGCAGGTGCCGCTCAAAAAGCACCCGCTCGTGGGCCACGTGCTGGTCCACAATCCAGAGCCCTTCGGCATTCGTCGCCACGATGAAACTGTCCTGCACCTGCCCGAGCGGCTGGAGGTCTGTGGGGAACTCAGCCACGGCGCCTGCCGGAACCACTTCGCCCTCTGGCTCAACGATGGTCAGAGGTGAAGCGGGCGCTGGCGCATAGACCGTGAGAGCGACCGCCTCAAGCGGCAAAGTCCCTGTCTGCGGATCAGGCCGGGGTGGCGAGAGGCTGAAATCGTCCGCATGTCTGCCGGCGGGCGGAGTCTGAATCTCGGGGCCTCGCAGGAGCGGCGGTTCCTCGCTCAACCTCTCTGCGACCTCCGCTTCCACCCAATCCGGCGAGGGAGTGCGGCGAGCCGGAGGGAGCGGGAAAGCCGCCACGGGCCGCGCCGCCACGAGCGCTTGTCGGATCGAGTCCCGCACCAGGTCGTGGAGGAACGCCGCGTGGCGGAAGCGCACCTCCGTTTTCGAGGGGTGAACGTTGACGTCCACCTCCGCAGCCGGCAGTTCCAGAAATACGAGCGCCACGGGGAAAACGCTCGCGGGAAGGATGTTCCGGTAAGCCTCCGTAATCGCGTGCAAGATGAGCCGGTCCCGCACCAGCCGCCGGTTCACGAAGAAGTAGATTTGATTGCGGTTCAGTTTCTGCACCTCGGGACGAGAGGCAAACCCCGAGACGCGAACGATCACAGGCTCCTCAGGCCCAGCTTCTTCCTCCCCGGATCCAGGTGCGGCGGACGCGGGCAGGTGGCGTTCGACAGGCGCGATTTCGACCAGTTGCTCCAGGAGCTGACCACCCATGACCTGATAAACCCGCTCGCGGGCGCTCGAGACGGGAGACACATGCAGAATCTCATTCGTGAGCGACGCGAGCCGAAAGCTCTTGCCGGGATGGGCCAGCGCGTAGTGGGTGACCAGGCTGGCAAGGTGGCCAAGCTCCGTGGATTCAGATTTCAGGAACTTGCGGCGGACGGGAGTATTGAAGAAAAGATCTCGCACTTCCACGCGCGTTCCCCGCGACCACGCCACCTCCTTGACGTCGCGGAGCTTGCCGCCGGCAATCTCGACGCGCGTTCCCGCGCTTTCCGAGGCGTGGCGCGTCTCCAGTTCGACGCGCGAAACGGCGGCAATCGAGGGCAGCGCTTCCCCGCGAAACCCGAGGGTGGAGATTTCAAACAGATCTTCCGCCCCACGGATCTTGCTGGTGGAATGCCGTTCGAAGGCCAGCAGGGCGTCGTCGTGGGTCATGCCGCAGCCGTCATCCACCACGCGCACCAAGTGCTTGCCGCCGGCCTCAACCGCCACTTCCACGCGCTCAGAGCCGGCATCCAGGGAGTTCTCCATCAACTCCTTGACGATGGACGCGGGTCGCTCCACGACCTCGCCGGCGGCAATCTTGTTCGCGACAGCTTCGGGAAGGATGCGAATTACCGACATGAGAAGACGAAAGTCGAAATTCGAAAACCGTGAAGCCTAAGCTTCTTGCTTCGAGTTTCGAGTTTCGAGTTTCGAATTTCGAATTTCGAGGCCCAGTTCCTCGAGTTGCTCGGGATCGACCGTGGCGGGCGCGTCGCACATCAGATCCACGGCGCTGGCGGTCTTGGGGAAGGCGATGACCTCACGGATGTTGGATTCCCCGGCCATCAGCGCGATGATGCGGTCGTAGCCTAACGCGATGCCGCCATGGGGCGGCGTGCCGCACTCCAGCGCGTCCAGGAAAAAGCCGAACCGCTCCCGGGCCTTTTCCGGCGTCAAACCCAGGGCATGGAAAACGCGCTGCTGGATGTCCTGGCGGTGGATACGGATGCTGCCGCCTCCGATCTCCGACCCGTTCAAAACCAAGTCGTAGGCGCGCGCCTTCACCGCCGCCGGGTCGGATTCCAATTTGTCCATGTCCTCTTCCCGTGGCGACGTGAAGGGGTGGTGCATGGCCGCGTAGCGCTTCTCTTTTTCGTCGTATTCGAACATCGGGAAGTCCACAACCCAGAGGAAGTTCCAATCACCCGGCGGGATGAGATTGAGTTTCCGCGCCAGCTCCAGGCGTAATTCGCCCGAGGCTGCGTCCAGGCGCGGGAGTGATCCCTGCGCCGCGCGGCTCGACTTCAAGCCCAGCAGGACAACCAGATCCCCCGCGCCGGCCTCCGCAGAGGCCGCCAGCGACCGAACCGTCTCCTCTCCCACGATTTTCCCCAGCGGGGATTGGACCTCAGAGTCTCCAACCTTCACGTAGGAGAACCAGTCGGCGGCGTTGGCTCGCGCCAACTCCTGGAGCTTGTCCAGTTGGCTGCGCGAGGCCGTCGCCCAGCCCGGCACGCGCAGCGCTTTGAGAGGCTGGGCGATGTGCACCTTCTCTCTGGCGCCGTCTGGCAGATTCAGCCGCTTCCATTCCAGGCCAAAGCGAATGTCCGGCTTGTCCGAGCCGTAGCGCTCCATCACTGCGTCGTAGGTCAGCCGAGGGAAGGGCCGAGTGACTTCCACGTCGATCAGCGCGAAGAGCTTTTGCATCAGTTGCTCGATAATGTTGAAAAGCATGTCGCGCTGCGGAAAGGCCATCTCGATGTCTATTTGCGTGAACTCGGGCTGGCGGTCCGCGCGCAGGTCCTCGTCGCGGAAGCAACGAACGATTTGAAAGTAGCGATCGTAGCCCGCAATCATGAGGATTTGTTTGAACAACTGCGGGGATTGCGGCAGGGCGTAGAAATGGCCGTGGTGAATGCGGCTGGGAACCAGATAGTCGCGCGCGCCCTCGGGCGTCGAGCGCGTCAGAAACGGCGTCTCGATTTCGACGAAACCGTGCGCGCTCATGTGCTCGCGCACCGTGAGGCTGGCGCGGTGGCGCAGCCGCAGGTGATGCTGCATGCGCCCCCGGCGCAAGTCCAGGTAGCGGTAACGCAGCCGCGTCTCCTCGCTGGTCCGGATATCGTCCTCCACGGGAAAAGGAGGTGTTTTGGCCTCGTTCAGCAGCAACAAGGTGCGCGCCATCACTTCAACTTCACCAGTGGGAATCTGCGGGTTGACGGTCTCAGGCGCTCTCAGAACCACTTCGCCCTCGACGCCCACCACGTATTCGGCGCGGATATCCTCCGCCTTGTCGTGAGCCTCCGCGCTCACTTCCCGGTTGCAGACCACCTGGGTGATGCCCGTGTGGTCGCGCACATCGAGGAAAATAAGATTCCCGAGGTCGCGGCGGCGGGCCACCCAGCCCGCCAGGAAGGCTGTTTGGCCGGCGTGCGACTTGCGAAGCTCGCCGCAGTAGTGAGTTCGCTGCCGATCACCTAGAAGATCCGGTCTCAAGTTCGCTCCTACGCGCTGTTGCTCAGTTTCTCCTTCAAATACGACGCGATCCGCCCCGGCTCGACTTCTTCCTGTTGGCCGGTCGTCATGTCTTTCACCTGGTAGCGCCCTGTCGCCAGCTCACCTTCGCCGACGATGATCGCAAAGAGCGCGCCGAGCTTGTTGGCAATACCCAGCGACTTCTTCAACTTGATGGGCTCGTAGCTGATTTCCGCGCTGATGTCTTCGCGACGCAGTGCCTGCACGAGTTCGGTGGCAGGCAGAAGCGTCCCGTCGCCCAGCCAGGCAACATAGGTGGCGAGCTTGTCTCCGGCCTTGAGCTCCGCCGCCTGTTCCACCGCCAACATCAGCCGGTCCTCTCCAATGGCGACGCCAAACCCCGGAGTCGGCGGCCCACCCAGCATTTCCGCGAGGCCATCGTAGCGCCCCCCGCCCAGCAGGGCATTCTGCGCGCCGAGCACGCTGCTGGTCACCTCAAAGGTCGTCCGGGTGTAGTAATCCAGCCCTCGCACCAAGCGCGGCGTCACTTGGTAGGCGACCCCGCGTTGGTTAAGCTCGCCCGTGACCCGCTCGAAGTGCTGGCGACATTCGGGACATAGATGCTCCAAGATGTGAGGAAGCTTCTCGATGATCGGCTGGTCCGTTTCCACCTTGCAGTCAAGCACGCGCAGCGGGTTCGTCTGCGACCGCCGCTGGCAGTCCGCGCAAAGGCTCGTCTTCGCGCGTTCCAGGGCGCGCTGCAGCGTCTTGACGTATTCCGCCCGGCACTTCGCGCAGCCCACGGAATTGATGAGTAGGGCAAAATCCCGCAGCCCCACGCGCCCCAAGAACAGGACGAGCATCTCCAGGAATTCCGCGTCGATCGAGGGATGGTCGGAGCCGAGCACCTCCGCGCCAATCTGGTAGAACTGCCGGTAGCGGCCCTTCTGCGGACGCTCGCGGCGAAACATCGGGCCAACGTAGTAGAGCTTGTGGACGCCGCCTTCGTTGTACAGGCAGTGCTCGATGTAGGCGCGCACCACGGAGGCCGTCGCCTCGGGGCGTAAGGTCAGCGACTCGTCATCCCGGTCCTGAAACGTGTACATCTCCTTCGTGACGATGTCTGTGTCGGCGCCGACGCTGCGCGCGAACAGCGCCGTGGGCTCCAGCACCGGGGTCCGAATCTCGCGGAAGTTGTAGGCCACAAAGACGCGGCGCGCCTCCTCCTCCACGCGCTGCCACAACCGAGTCTCGGCCGGCAGCAGGTCGCGAGTCCCTTTCACCGAGCGGATTGGTTCAGTTTTCCTTGACACGTTGCTTGGTGGCCGCAGGGCGTTTGGCCAGCTCCTGAGAGCTTCGGCCAGTGAAGAATCCGCCGCTTCGTTCAGTCAACACCTTCGCAAGTTCCTAAACCTTGTGAAATTAACACAGACGCGCGAACACCCGCAAGACCGCTCTAGTGGCAGTTGCGATTGCGGCAGCGCGAAAGCTCTTCGCCAGAGGCCATTCAAATTTTCGGCAGGACGATTCCCTTTTGGGCTTGATATTTTCCCTTCTTGTCTTTGTAAGAGACTTCACAGAGTTCGTCCGACTCAAGGAAGACGATCTGGCAGAGGCCTTCGTTGGCATAAACGCGCGCGGGCAAGGGCGCCGTGTTGGAGATTTCCAGGGTGACGAAACCTTCCCACTCCGGCTCGAGCGGGGTGACGTTGACGATGATCCCGCAGCGCGCGTAAGTGGACTTGCCCACGCACACGGTGATGACATTACGGGGAATCTTGAAGTACTCGACCGACCGGGCGAGGGCGAACGAATTGGGCGGGATGACGCACACCGGGCCGCGGAACTCCACAAACGACCGCTCATCGAAGTGCTTGGGATCAACGATGCTGCTGTTGACGTTGGTGAAAATCTTGAACTCATCGGCGACGCGCAGGTCGTACCCGTAGGACGAGAGCCCAAAAGAGACTACGCCTTCGCGCCCCTGGCCCTCGGCAAAGGGATTGATCATGTCGTATTCCTTCACCATCTTGCGAATCCAGCGGTCGTTCTTCACGGACATAGGGAACACCTCGGGGGAGATTGGATGCAGTCTGCTTCTGCTGGATACGCGGCTGCCGCTCCCGCAGGAAAAAGAGCGGGCATGATAGTACAGGTGAAAAGCCTTGACAACGTGGAAACGCTGCCTCTAGGATAAGGGCCTCTGTTTTCAGGAGGTTCGCGTGATCAAGCTCGATATCATCAATGAGGTCGTAAACCGCACCGGGCTCACCAAGACCAAGGCCGAAATGGCCGTGGAGACGATCTTCGAAGCGATGAAGAAGGCTCTCGCCAAAGGCAACCGCATTGAACTGCGCGGCTTCGGGGTGTTCAACGTCAAGCCCCGCAAGACCGGCATCGGGCGTAACCCGCGAACCGGCGAGGAAGTCAACATCCCACCCGGCAAGGCCGTACGCTTCAAACCCGGCAAGGAACTTCAGGCACTCGACTAGGACCTGCAGCGACCAGCCGGCAGGTCTCTCCTTCTTGCAGCTCAACTGCTGATGTGTGCTCGCGGCGAAGGCGGAGTCTGTTTCCGCTCCGGCTGCAGCACTGCGGCGTTGTCCAGGCCGGGAGGCAAGCGAGGCCGCGCGGCAATCCCTTCGACCCGCTACATGATGCTGACAGGATCCATGTCAATCACCACGGACTGCGCCCGGATGCCGCGCTGCTCGCATTCGTCCGCCAGGCGACGCAAGACCTCGTTGAGCCGGGCCCGGGAGCTTGCCTTGAGCAAGAACTGGATGCGGTGGCGCCCCTCGATCTTTGCCAGCGGCGCCGGACTCGGACCGAGAACCTTGAGTGTTTGGGCGCTGCCTTCCAGGCGCGCGAGGAACCCCTGGACGTGCTTGGCGACCTTGGCCGCCTGCTCCAGCTTGGCGTCCTGCGCGATGACGTTGGCCAGCGCGGCGCTGGGCGGGTAGTGCATAATGCGGCGAAAGCGCAGTTCTTTGCTATAGAAGCCCTCGTAGTTTTGATCCGCGGCCAGGCGGATGGCGTAGTGCTCGGGGTAGAAGGTCTGAACCAGCACGCGCCCCGGCGCATCCCCGCGGCCAGCGCGACCCGCGGCCTGAGTCAGCAGTTGGAAGGTACGCTCCGCGGCCCGGAAGTCCGGGATGCCCAGGCCAAGGTCGGCCGAAACCACACCCACCAGCGTCACGCCGGGGAAGTCGTGCCCCTTTGAGATCAGCTGCGTTCCGACCAGGATATCGATCTTGCCCTGGCGGAAATCGGCGAGGATCTTGCGGTAGAGCCCCGCGCGGCGGGCCACGTCGCGGTCGAGCCGCGCGACGCGCGCTCCCGGAAACACTTCGCCAAGCTTTGCCTCCAACTTCTCCGTCCCCTCGCCTACGTAGTGCAAGTACTCGCTGCCGCACGAAGGGCACTTCGACGGGACGCCGGCCGTATACCCGCAATAATGGCAGATCAGCCGGTGCTCGCGCCGATGGTAAGTGAGGGAGATGGAACAGTTCACGCAGCGTTGGGTCTCGCCACAGCTCCGGCAGAGGAGGAACCACGAGTAGCCGCGCCGGTTGAGCAGGATCATGGTTTGCGCTCCGGTGCGGAGCTGCGCTTCGATCTCGTCCTTCAAGCGGCGGGAAATCGGCACCTGGGTGTGCGTCTCGCGGAATTCCTGCCGCATGTCCACGATCTCGACGCTCGCCAGCGGGCGGCCGCCGATGCGCTCCTCCAGCTTCAACAGGCGGTACTTCCCCTCCCGGGCATTCCAGTAGGACTCAAGCGAAGGCGTGGCCGAGCCTAGCACCGCGAGCGCTTGTGCCAGTCGCGCCCGCACAACAGCTACATCCCGCCCATGGTAGCGCGGCGACTCCTCCTGCTTGTAGCTGGAATCGTGCTCCTCATCGACGATCACCACCCCCAAGTCGGCCACCGGCGCAAAGACAGCCGAGCGGGTTCCCACCACGACCTTTGCTTCGCCGCGCCGGGCCCGCCACCAAGCCTCATGCCGCTCGGTCTCACTCAAACCGCTGTGCAGGACAGCCACCCGGTTTCCGAACCGCCCCAGGAATTGAGCCTGGACGGCCGGCGTCAAGGCGATCTCCGGGACCAGCATCAGGGCCGCGCGTCCCTGCTCCAGGCACCGGGCAATCAGGCGCAAGTAGATTTCCGTCTTCCCGCTCGCCGTGATGCCGTACAGCAACACCGGATGAAACTGGCGGGCCTCGAGCAGCCCGGTCAGCTTATTCAGAACCCCAATCTGTGCGGGCGTCAGTTCGGGCCACGTCGGGCGCTCCTGCTCTAGCACATCTTCGCCGCCCCTTGATTCGCCAAGTTCCAGCCAGCCTTGCTGATTGAGTTTCCTTAAATGCGCCAGATTCGCGCGCGCCCTCTTCAGAAGCTCGCGATGGTCGTCCACAGGGCCTTGGCGGTCGAGGGCCTCCAGGATCCTCCGTGCCACCGGCGAGAGTCGCGGCGCCCGCTCCGGCAGGGGGCCGTACACCAGCGGATGCGGAAGTGGCGCGGCCAACCGCACCGCTAACACCTTCCTTTGCCCGCGTGCTCGCTCCACCTCGGAAACGGTTACCGACCCCTCTGCCAGCGCCTGCGAAACAAGCTTCGCGGAGAATTTCCGGCGGACGCCCTCAACCGGTGCGCCCCCCACCTCCCGCTCGCGCTCGGCGAGATGTCGTAGCAGGATTGCTTCCTCGCCCCCGCGAACCTCTTCCAGCAGACTGGAGTCGAGGTCCTCGAGTTTCCGTTTTCCCGCCTCGGTAAGTTCGAGCAGGCGCGCGCGCCGTGTCTCGGCGCGCAGCGGCAGCATGGCGCGAAAGACGTCGCCCAGGGGAGCCAGATAGTACTCCGCAATCCACAGCCCGAGTGTTAGGAGCTCGGGAGAAAGCAGAGGCTCTGGGTCCAGGACGCGCAAGATATCGCGAACCTTGAATCCCGGGGCCACGCGCGCGACCGGCTCAAGCGCGACACCTGTCGCGCGGCGTGTGGCCAGGGGAACCAGCACCCGCTGCCCCGGCTGGACAACCATCGACTCCGGCACGTGGTACGTCAGCGCGTTGCGAATGGCAGCCAGGACGGCAACATTGATCAGCGAGCCTGCGGGTTCGGAGCTTTTCTTTCGACCCATGCAGGCATTCTATGCTGTAGAGGGCTGCATTGGTAGGTGATCCCAGCAGCACTCTTGCTGCGGATGCGGTCGGCCTCGTTCGGACGGCTGGGGATGGTAACGCCGCCCACCCCGGCTGTCGGCGCGCGCCATCGGCTAAACCTTCCGCTAGAACGGCAGCGTGTAGTCGTGGGTCACCACCCGGCGGTGAACCTGGCTGAGAATCGCTGCCCAGTCGTGTCCCCGCCCCAAGGGCCGAGGCGCCTTGGTGAGATTCTCCGCCTCCCTCGTGAACCGTCGTTCCCCTGCCGGCAGAAACTCCCGCTCCCGTGCCGGCGCGCCGCGGCTGCTAGCGTCGGCCCGAAGTCGTGATACTCGGCTTTCACCACCCCCACCGCCTGCTCCCGAACGGCGCCGCTGGGTGGGCAGTTTCTGTCGCCGCTGCCGATTGTGGGCACCGCAGATGACTGCACCGCGTCTCGGCCTGGTTGCGCTGGCCAGCCCGCTGGCGTCACCGCCTCCGTACCACCAACCTTGCCGAGAGCTTCTTCCGTCATCGGCGCCGCTACCTCAGCCGCTTCCCGGCTGCGCCGATGCGGCACATAGCGCGCACGTTCTCGGTTGCTTCCTCTTGGCTTGTAAGCAGACTCATGCTTGAGGACTTGATCGTGACTCGGAGCACCCCCAAACCTGCTTTCAATAGAAATGCCAGAGAGTGCCCGAGTGGCCGGTGGTGTCCTAATCTCGCAAGTGTCACCCGGCTCGCCGGCGCTGTCATTCTGAGGAGCCGCAGGCGACGAAGAATCTGCTGTTGAGCCAAAAGCAGTTCCTTCGCGGAGTTTACCGTGAGCCCCTTCGCTGCGCTCAGGGCGATTCGATGTGGGGCGAATCGGCTCAGGATGACAGTCGCACCAACCTCACAGCCTCGGAGCGGCACGTTCGAATTAGGACACTACCAGGCGCCTTGTGGTGATGGAGAATTGTTGTTACACTGATTTTTGATGCAAGTCGCGAAGAGCAGCCTGCGCTTCAAGCATACACTCGCGGCGCGGAGGGAAGCTCATGCCTGATGACAAGAACGAACCCTCCGGCTTCAGGGTGGTTGACCGGCGCCCGTTCGGCTCGGACGGGACGCGCCGGGAACCTGCAGGCGAGGCCGAGAAGACGCCCGAAAGGCTCCCTGAACCCGTGCCCGCGGCCCCGGTCCAGCCCGAGGCGGAGGCGAAAGAATCCGCAGAGGGAAGCGCTGTGGGTTTTGACATGTTGGTCTCGTACCTCAGCACTACGGCCATGTTCCAGTTGGGGTTGCTGGAGGGGCCGGGGGGCGAACGGATCCCGCCCGACATGCCCAATGCCCGGCGCACCATCGACCTGCTGGAAGTCCTCCAAGAAAAGACCCGCGGGAACCTGACCCAGCGAGAAGCCAAGCTGCTCGACGACGTCCTGTACGACCTGCGCCTGAGCTTTGTCGAAATCGAGAAGCGTCGGGCGCCAAGACCCCGATGAGACTGACCTTCCTGGGGACCGGGACTTCTACCGGCGTGCCGACGGTCGCCTGTCGGTGCCGGGTCTGTACCTCCACGGATCCCCGCGACCAGCGGACTCGCCCTTCCCTGCTGCTGGAATTCGACGGGCGCGTGGTGATTTTCGACACCACGCCGGATTTCCGCCAGCAAGCCCTCCGCACCGGCTTCGAGCGACTGGACGCCGTGGTTTTCACCCACGCGCACGCTGACCACATTCTGGGGCTGGACGATGTCCGGGTTTTCTACTTTCGGCAGGGCGAGCCCATCCCCATTTACGCCGACCCGGCAACGATGCAAAGCATTCGACGGACGTTCAGCTACATCTTCGAGGGAACCTACAAGTACGGCGGCGTCGCCAAGCTTGACCCTCGGCTCATCGACGGGCCGATTGACCTGTGGGGCCTGCGGCTGGTTCCCGTGCCCGTGCTGCACGGCGACTTGCCGGTGCTGGGCTTTCGCTTCGGCCAGGCAGCCTACGTCACGGACTTCAGCACCATTCCGGAAAGCTCGCTCGCACGGCTCGAGGGCCTGGAGGTGCTCATTCTGGACGCGTTGCGGCACAAGCCACACCCGACACACTCGAGCCTGGAACAGTCACTGGCCCTGGTGGAGCGGCTGAAGCCCCGGCAGACCTTCTTCACGCATATCGCGCACGAGCTGAGCCACGAGGAAACGAGCGCCACGCTGCCACCCCACGTGCGCCTGGCGTATGATGGAGTCAAGGTGGAACTGTGAGCTAGTTGACAGTCAATAGTTGAGAGTTCACCTGAGAAGGGTTCTGATTTTGGATTTGAGACTTTTGACTTTCAACGTTTAACTTTCGACTTAACCCCGCATGCGGATCATCCACGATCTTCGGCAACTCCCTAAGCCGCCGCGCCCGAGCGTGGTGACCATCGGCAACTTCGATGGTGTCCACCTGGCCCACCAGAAGCTGCTGCGCCAAGTGGCGGAGACTGCC
>Ga0315281_10004212_pt1 | contig 20922 bp, 15 predicted proteins | sample YL17G07_0_MG_FD_204540 | JGI IMG/M metagenome (GOLD analysis project Ga0315281, IMG submission 204540) | Sediment microbial communities from Yellowstone Lake, YNP, Wyoming, USA - YL17G07_0 | ecosystem: Environmental > Aquatic > Freshwater > Lake > Sediment | place: USA: Wyoming | collected...
CCGGCTGTGCGGAACGGCTTGCCGGCGTTATCACAGGCGAGGGCGCCTGTGCCACACACGACATCTTGAAAATGAGCCTCCTGTAACTGAGGCATTACCACGGCAGCATCCCCGTTCTCAGCAGAGGAGATTTGACCACATGCCGCAGTGGTGTTAGAATAATTTTCTCAATGCTTGCCCGAGTGGCGGAATTGGCAGACGCGCTAGGTTGAGGGCCTAGTGAACGCAAGTTCATGCAGGTTCAAGTCCTGTCTCGGGCACCACTCATAAGCCAAGGCCCTGCATCAGGATGTGATGCAGGGCCTTTGTCGCCTACGTTCGGACGAGTGGAGGCCGAAGAGAGGCCGCGGCACGTTAGCACTTGGAGGGCTCTCCACGATCTCCTTCCGGTCCGCCCGAAAGTCTTCTTGCCCGCGAGTACAACGCCACGCTTCCTGGAAGTTCAGCCGATGGTTTCGCGGATGCGGAGCAGCGCGTGACGGATTGTTTCAAGCGACGTCGCGTACGAAAAGCGCAGGAACCCTTCGCCATATTCCCCGAATGCCGTCCCGGCGAGCGTCGCCACGCTGCCCTCGCAGTCGTGCTTTTGCGCCTTGGCAGCCACAACCTCGAGGTCGGCCCTGGTCAAGACGCCACCGCACGGATTGTCGGGCGAATTGAGGATGATCAGCTTGGTCCGCGGCGTAATGAGTGACCTGAATTCGTCCGGGTCAAAGCTGAACTGGCGGTCTTCCCGGAGGCTGAGCGGTACAGGAATGCCGCCCACGAAGTTGATCATGCTTTCGTAGATCGGGAATCCCGGATTCGGATAAACCGCTTCCTCGCGGGGGTTCAGGAGAGTTCGAGATTCAGTATTCGATGTTCGCCGTGCTGCTAATTCCGCATGACCTTGACGGTTTCATGGAGCACGGTTTCAGGATCGAGGTCGCTCAGGATGAACTTCGAGACGCCCGCGCGTCGCGCCTCTTTCGAGAGTCCCTTGACTTTGGGAGCGTTGAACATCACGACCGGAACGTGAGGATCGGATTTCTTCAGGCTCTTGACGAGCTCCCAATCTTCTCCGTGACCAACCTTGGCGCTGAGGATGACGACGCTCATGTACCGTTCCGCAATGATGGCAAGGCCTACCGGGCCGGAGAGGGCAATTTCCGCCTCGTAGCCGGATTGGACAAATTGTTCCTGTAGTCTGTCCACCGTACGCCGATCTTCGTCAATGATCAGAACTCTGCGCCGGCTGATCAAGTGAACCTCCGGAGGAGACCCTAACGCCAACGAACACACCACAGAACCCCTGTTTCTGTTGAGAAGTTACAAAAGTGATTGTATCAAAAAGATGATGCCATGTCAAACACTTTTCGCAGTTTGGCACTACTTTAATGCAGGACTGATCCGTAACCAACGTTGTGGTAATGCTTTATGACTCTGCTTTTATGGCTCTAATGGCACGAATCTTGCGACATGTCCAATTGGGGGTATGCACTTGACTCAACCTGCCGCAACCGCTTGTAGCGGCCGAAAGCTCGCAACTCCCCCGGCGTGTCATTCCCGCGCAAGCGGGAATCCACGTTTTCGATGTGCGTTTCTGGATTCCCGCATTCGCGGGAATGACGGCGGGAAAGGTAAACCTTCTATGGTCGCAAGTTGAGTCAAGTGCACACCCCTATGTCCAATTATCATGTCGCGCAAAACGCATTTTGATCGCCACCACACCGAGGCGTGGATGGACTTACTTCGTTTCAAAATGGAACAACATTTCCTTCGGTGTTTTTCTATTCATAGAGTAATTCGTTCCTCTCGACCATTGCGGTGATCGAAAATTCCCGCTCGACTCGCCGTCGCGCGGCCGAACCTAGCCGTCGGCGCAGCTCGGCATCGCGCAGAAGTCGCAGGATGCGCTCCGACAGAGCGGCTTCGTCACCCGGCGGAACCAGAAATCCCGTTTCGCCTTCGACAATCAGCTCCGGACAGCCGCCCACGTTCGTAGCCACCGCGGGCTTCCCGCAAGCCATCGCCTCAAGCATCGCATTGGGCATTCCTTCCCAGGACGATGGCAGCGCGACGAGGTCCATCCTCGCAAGAAGCGGCCGAATGTCGGACAGCCAGCCCAACCAGCGGATGCTGTTAGAGAGGCCCATCCGATCGGCTTCCGCCCTGCAACGGGCTTCCAGCCGCCCCGTTCCGGCGAAGGCGAAGACCGCATCCGGGACCTCGCGCACGACGCGCGCCGCGGCCCGCAAAAGCAAGAGCGGGTTCTTCTGCCGGTCCAGCCGGCCGACAAAAGCCACCACCGGCGCACCGTCCGGCAGTCGCCACTCCGGCGGCGGCGCCATAACCGGAACATCGCAGTCGAACGGGTCCACACCGTTCGGCGTCACGACCAGCTTGTTCATCGGCACGTGCGCGCGCCGGTGAGTGTATTGCCGCGCCGATTCCGAAACACAGGTGAAAACGTCCGTCAGGCCCTGCGTCAGGCATTCGAGCCAAAGGTGCCGGAACCGCGGCTCCTCGACGCGGATGGACGCGATTTTCGTCCCGATCCCCAACCGGACTGCGGCGAGCCGTCCGGCAAGGTTAGCGTGGAAGAGAAACGTGTGAAGCACGTGAGGGCGGTTCGCGCGCAGCGCCCTGCGCAGCCGAAGCCACGCGCCCAGGTCCCACCAGCCGCGCATGTCAATCGGGATAACCTCGATCCCCTTCTCCTGGAGCCGGTCGAAGAACGGCCCGCGTCCGGTCAGGCACGCGACAATCGGCTCGAACCTCCTCCGGTCCAGCCGCGTAGCCAGCTCGTACAGCGCCTTCTCCGCGCCGCCGACGTCCAGCTCGGTAATGAGATAGAAAACCCTTCGCATGAACCTCCCTTTCTGCCGCCGCCGGAGATTGTAGCAGCACGCGCCGGGCAGGACAATTGCTTCGGGTTCAACTATTGATCTTCATGTAAGAAAAGGAAAGGTCTCTCGCAAAGAGCGCCAAGAACGCAAAGAACGAAAAACAGCCTGATTATGTCGTGCGCCGTACGCGGCGCACTCTTGTCGTTCTTGGCGCTCTTTGCGAGAGACCTTTCCTTTTCTTACACGAAGATCAATAAAAGCCTGACTCTTTCTCCGTAGAGTTCCGGGGACGCCCACACGTGCTAAACCGCCGGCGACCCGCGCCGATAATTAAGCAGGATGTGCCTGGAATCACGGAGTCACCGGAGACGGAGCGGAACTATGTCTGAACGTATTGAAGCGCCGGGCGCCGCCGAACAACGGACTTCGGCGCCAAGGTTCTCTCCCTTTACTCTGGCGTTGCTGCTGCTCAGCGCCCTGGGATTGCTGACGCTCGCAGGCTATTTCTTCACAGGGCTGGAACAGCAGTTGTCGTACAGGGTGCTGGTGCTGGGCATCGTGCTGGCTTGCATGATGCCGGGGCTGGCCGCGAACGTGTGGAAAGACGTCCTCAAAGGCATGGAGGGGCGGGAGAAAGCAGAACGGTCGTTCCCTCTGAAACTCGGCGTGTGGATCAGTTCCGGGTGGCTGTCCCTGGTCGCCGTCTATATTGTCCTGACCTTCTTCTTTCCCGTCCTGCTGAACACGGTAAGGATCAGGATTCTCAATCTCGCCGCCATCATAATCTACATCCTCTGTTTTGCCGGGATTGAAAAATCCATCGGGACACGGAAACTCGCGAGCGCCATGGAGAGCGGTAAAGCCACGCCGGAAGGTTTGGCGCGCCGGTTCTTCACGTCTCTGGGCATTCTGCTTCTCCTGCCGGTTTACGTTGCGCTCTTGCACCTGTTTCCGAGGCTTGGCGCGACGTCTGAGTTGACGGTGGCGGTGTTCGGAATCATGGGGGGGGCGATGATCGGCTTGTATTCGGTGGGCAAGGATATATTGGATTTGCTCAGGATTCTGAAGAAAGCCAGACTGATTGCCAATCGCGGAGTGCTCCAACTGATTGATGTTCGCCGGGACGGCGAGGTCGGGGAACTGGCCAACGCCTTCAATGTGGTGATTGTTGAACTCAGCGATACCATCAGCGCGCTTCATGCCGCCAAACAGCGGATTGATCTGCTGCTGGAACGGATTGGGGCGGCCGTCTCCTCCTCCCAGAGCATGCAGCAACTGCTCCATGTCGTTCTGGACATATCCAAAGATTCTCTTTACGCAAAGACCGGTTATCTGCGCATCCTCCCATCGGCGTCCGGCGGCGGGGAACTGTACATGACGCCCGAAGGCGCGGGGATGCCGGCTGCGGATGCGCTTCAGAAAAAACTGGATGCCGTTGTGGAGAAGGCGAGTCCCTGCAGGGAGGCAAACTTCCTTGCCCTGCCTCTCTTGTGCAAAGGCAAGGTGCTGGGAGTTCTTGCCGTGGAAAGAACCCCGGGCGATCCCCCCTTCTCTTCGGCGGACGAGGAACTCCTGCAGAACATAGGCAATCAGGCCGCCTTGGCGGTTGAATCCAGCGAACTCAAGGAAGGCGAAGAAAAGGTTTACCTTGAGACGATTTCTGCGCTGGCCCTCGCTATCGAGGCCAAGGACCCCTACACACGAGGGCACTCCAAGCGTGTCAGCGACGTAGCCGCCGCGATCGCCGTGAAAATGGGACTGGAAAAGGAGGACATTGACGATATCCGATGCAGCGGTCTTTTGCACGACATAGGGAAGTTGGGCGTCCCGGACTCCGTCCTGCGCAAGGCGGAGTTGCTGTCCGAGTCCGAGTATGATGTCGTGAAACTGCACCCCGTCACAGGCGAGCGCATCGTGAACGCGGTGACCTCTCTTCGCAAGCTGAGAAGCGGCATTCGCCATCACCACGAGAGAGTGGACGGCAAAGGGTATCCGGACCACCTGGCCGGGGCTGCGATTGACAAGAAAGCTCTGATTATCGGCGCAGCGGACGCGCTCGATGCCATGCTCTCTGACCGGCCTTACCGCAAAACCTATAGCTTTGAGGAGGCTGCGGAAGAGATACGAAAAGGCAGCGGCACACAATTTGACCACGACGTGGCGCTTGCCCTTTTGTCGCTCATGGAACGGGGCGAACTGCCGTAATATTGTCAATAAAAGCCTGACTCTTTCTCCGTGTTGAAGACGGCCCTCACACTGTATAATAGCGGGCGTGCAAGACATCATCGCAAAATTCGAGGCGACGATTCGGCGGCATGAGCTGCTGCCGGAGCGCGGCTGCGTGGTTCTGGCAGTCTCCGGCGGGCCGGACTCGCTGGCGCTGCTTCACTTGATGCGCGAGGTCCGGGAGCGGAGCTATCCGCGGCTCGCGCTGCACGTGGGGCATCTGCATCACGGCATGCGCGGCGCGGCGGCGGATGAGGATGCTCGGTTCGTCGCCTCGGAGGCGGCGCGGCTGGGCCTCGGCTGCACGATTGAGCGCGCGGACGTGCCGGGACTCGCCGCCGAGCGCCGATTGGGAGTCGAGGTCGCCGGCCGCGAGGCGCGCTATCAATTCCTGACGCAGTTGGCGAAATCCGCCGGCGCCGGCGAAATCGCCTTCGGGCACCAGGCGGACGACCAGGCGGAAACGGTTCTGATGCGGGTGATCCGCGGCGCGGGTCCGCGCGGGATGGGCGGGATTCCTTACATCCGCCCGATCGCCGACGCCCCCGGAATTCGCGTCATCCGCCCCCTGCTCGATTGCACCAGGCGCGAAGTCGTCCGGTTCCTCCGTCACCGTGGACTGCGCCCGCGGCTGGACTCGACGAATCTCTCCCTGAAATATCTTCGGAACCGCCTGCGCCGCCTCGCCATTCCTGAAATGAAGCGCGAATGGGGCGCTGTTCTGACGGCGAACCTCTGCTCGCTTGCGGCGCTCGCGCAGAGATTTCAGGCGCGTTCGGACGCGATTCGAGCGGCGCTCGAGTCGCAGCACTCCGTGCGCATGATGGACGGGTATGTCGAAACGGAGGCCGGGTGGCTGCGCCGGACGCCGCCGGCGATGCTGCCGGACTACGTCCGGGCCTGGATGAAAGAGGCGGGGTTGTGGCGGAAGATGCTGTCGGCGAAGGAGTACGAGAGAATCGCCGCGCTCCTCGAACGCGGGCGCGGCCGGGTGGCGCTCTCCGGCGCCGCGCTGGCCTGCGTCTGGCGGGGATTATTCATCCTCTGCCCTGCGCCCGCCAGCGCCGGCTCGAAAAAGTGCGGCAAGTGTGGCAGAGGCGCCTCGCCTGTGCTATCCACAGCCGAGGGCGGCTGTGCCACACCGGCGCTATCCACAGCCGAGGGCGGCTGTGCCACACCGGCGAAGATGGAATACCGCGTTCGGCTCGAGGCGCCGGGCCACACGCGCATTGAGCCGCTGGACGCCGGCATCGAGGCCGAAATCCTCCCCGCGGACACGGGGATCTGTCCCAATTATTCCCGTCCCCATTACTCCGATTATTCCCATTCATTCCCACAAGACGGCTTCGAAGAATTTCTGGACTTGGAGCAAGTGGAACTGCCGCTCGTCGCGCGGTTCCCGCGGCCCGGCGACCGAATGCGGCCGCTGGGCGCGCCGGGCAGCCGGAAACTGCAGGATATATTCACCGACCTTCACGTGCCGCCGTGGCTGCGAACGCGGACGCTCGTCGTGACGATGCGGGATCGGCCGATCTGGATTGTCGGCTGCCGCATCGCCGACGCCGTGAAGCTCACGGACCGAACGCGCAAGGCGCTGCGCCTGAAATTCCTGCCGAAAGCCTGAACTATTGAATGCCGGAGGCGGGAGTCGAACCCACATGGGCGTAAGCCCGCGGGTTTTTGAAACCCGTGCGTCTGCCATTCCGCCACTCCGGCAGCGATTCAGACCGCTCTTGCGCAAAGCCGCAGAGAGCGATTGCGCGTGGAGTATTATAGAGTGCAAAATGCAAAGTGCAAAGTGGAAAATGCAAAATGGCGTAATGCCTCAGTTACAGGAGGTGTGGCACAGCCGCCCCCGGCTGTGCGGAACGGCTTGCCGGCGTTATCACAGGCGAGGGCGCCTGTGCCACACACGACATCTTGAAAATGAGCCTCCTGTAACTGAGGCATTACAAAATGGCAAGCGGATCGGGCTTCGCCCGCAATGATTCCGGCGAAGCCGGCTCCTCGTTCAACTTTGCACTTTCCACTTTGCATTTTGCTATAATCGCCGCGTGCGGCCGGGCAATCCAGAGAACGAAGGAGAGGGCGTTCATGAGGGTCCTGTCGGGAATTCAGCCCTCGGGCGAGTTGCACCTGGGCAATTATTTCGGCGCGATCCGGCAATACGTGCGGATGCAGCGCGAGCACGATTGCTTTTTCTTCGTCGCGAATTACCACGCGCTCACCAGCCTGCGCGACGCGGCCCAACTGCGGAAGCTGAGCCTCTCCTGCGCGGCGGATTACCTCGCGCTCGGACTCGATCCGAACCGCGCGACGATCTTCCTCCAGTCGGATTTGCCCGAGGTCACGGAACTGACCTGGCTGCTCGACACCGTCACGCCGATGGGCCTCCTTCAGCGCTGCCACGCGTACAAGGAAAAGATCGCCCAGGGCCTGCCGTCCGATCACGGGCTGTTCGCTTACCCGGTGCTGATGGCGGCGGATATCCTGATCCACCAGTCGGAGCTTGTGCCGGTCGGCCAGGACCAGAAGCAGCACGTGGAGGTCTGCCGCGACATCGCGGAACGGTTCAACTCGACTTACGGCGAACTGTTCCGTCTGCCGGCGCCCTATGTCCTCAGCGAGGTCGCGATCGTGCCGGGCGCCGACGGGCGCAAGATGTCCAAAAGCTACGGGAACACGCTCGGCCTCTTCGAGCCGGAAAAGTCGCTCAAGTCCAGGATCATGTCCATCCGGACCGATTCCACGCCGGTCGAGGCGCCGAAGGATCCGGACCAATGCAAGCTGTTCGCGCTGGTCAAACTGCTGGCCTCCGCGGATGAGAAAACGGAAATCGAGCGGCGTTACCGCGCCGGCGGGATCGGCTACGGGGAGGTGAAGAAACGCCTGCTCGCCCTGATGCTCGAATATTTCCGCGAGGCGCGCGAGCGGCGCAAGGAGCTCGAAGGGGACACGGCGACCGTGCGGAAGGCGCTCGACCTCGGCGCCGAAAAAGCGCGCGCCAGCGCCCGCCCCACGCTCCGGGCCGCGCGCGAGGCGGTTGGACTGTGAGAGTGAAAAGTGAAGAACGGATGAAGGCCGGCGACCTGCGCAAGAAACTCAAAGGCCGGCTGCTCGTCGGACAGTCCGGCGGGTGTACGCACGTGATGAACGCCAGCCTCAACGGGATCGTCTCCGAGGCGCGGCGCTCGACGCGCGTGACCGCAGTCTGGGGCGCGCGGCACGGCATCGAGGGGGTGCTCGCCGGCGACCTCATTGCCCTTTCCGGCGAATCCGAAGACGTTCTGCGGCGCATCGCCCGCGCGCCCGCCGCCGCGCTGGGATCCTGCCGGCGCAAGATCAATGACGAGCAGGCCGCGGCAGCCGTCGAGACCTTCCGAAAGAACAACGTCCGCTTCTTCATCTACATCGGCGGCAACGATTCGGCCGACACCGCGCACCGGCTGGCCCTCGCGGCGCGGCGGGCGGATTACGGGCTGGGCGTCGTCTGCGTTCCGAAGACCATTGACAACGATCTTCCGCTGATGGACCACTCGCCAGGGTACGGCAGCGCGGCCCGGTTCCTCGCCTCCGTCGTGGCCGACGTCGGGATGGAAACCGAAGCGGTGCGGACGAATGAGCCGGTCAAGATCATCGAGGTCAAAGGCCGAAACGCCGGCTGGCTCGCGGCCGCATCCGCCCTCGCCAAGCGCTCCGATCAGGACGCGCCGCAACTCGTCTGGCCGCCGGAGATTCCCTTCTCCGAGGAGAAATTCCTGCGCCTCGTTCAGCGGGCGCTCCGGGAGATCGGCTGGTGCCTTGCGGTCGTAGCCGAGACCGTCCGCGACGCGAAGGGCCGCCCCGTCGCCCTGCGCGGCCGCAAGCCGACGACGGACGCCTTCGGCCATCCCCGGCTCGCCGGCGCGGCGGAGTATCTGTGCGAACTGCTGAAGGAAAAACTCGGCGTCCGCGCGCGCTATGACGCGCCCGGCAGCATCCAGCGGATGTCCAGCGCGCACTTCTCCGACGTGGATTTGAATGAAGCCCGCGCCTGCGGCGCGTGGGCGGTGAGGTATGCGCTGCGCGGCGAATCCGACTGCATGGTCGTCATGCGCCGGAACCGAAGCGGAAAATACGGCGTGGAATTCGGCTGCGCCCCGCTCTCAAAAATCGCGAACTCGGAGAAGAAACTCCCGTCAGGATACTTCGACCGCCGCGTCATGCTCCCCACCGCCGCCTTTCGCCGCTACGCCCTGCCGCTCGTCGGCGCCGGACTGCCCGAACACCAGCGCCTGCACGGCGCGCGGGTGCGGCTGCACAAATAATAGTTCAGCGCCGGCCGCCGCGACGCGTCAAGCTCCGCGCCCGACCCGGCAGATGAAGCATTTCAGGTACGCGGTTTCGGCGCTGCGTCATTCCCCATAATGCGTTCTTGCTCTTTGGACAAATACGGTCCGAGCATTTTCATCAATCACATAGACGATTCTGTCCTTCAATGTCAGCCGGACCGAGTAGAAACCCTTGAGATCGCCCATGAGCCGTTTGCCCGTATACGGTTCTTTTGCGATCTTTTCCACAAGAATCTGCTTGAGCTTCAATCTCAGTTTCGGCGAGAGCTTGCCGATGTCCTTCACTGCCTCTCGCGTGAAGCGGACCTCGTAGTCTCTCATGCTTTCTTCCCGAACACCTCGTCCAGCGAGTAGGTTCTGCCCTCTTTCATGTCGAGGAGCGACCGTCGGATGCTCGCGCGAAAGCCCGGGACCGAGAGGAGTTCGATGGTCTCCACGAGCGATTCGTACTCCCCTTCGGAAATCAGGACCGCGTCACCGGAGCGGTGGTGAATGCGGTAGACCTCATGGGCGGAGTTCGCGCGCTTCACCAGGTCAAACAGCTTGGCCCTGGCTTTCGATGCGGAGAGTGTGGTCATCGAGAATTCTCCATTCAGCGAGTTGTACGTGATCGCGTACATCTTACGCCGCCTGCCGCGACGCGTCAAGCTCCGCGCCCGACCCGGCAGATGAAGCACTTCGGGTACGCGGTCTCGGCGATTGTTTCATTCCCGCGAAAGCGGGAATCTAGAACCGCACGCCGAACGCTTGGATTCCCGCTTGCGCGGGAATGACGGATAGGAAAGCTCTATCGTAGCGTCCGCCCGACCCGGCAGATGAAGCATTTCAGGTACGCGGTCTCGGCGCAGGAGGAGATGACCGGGTGGTCGGCGGCCTGGCCGCGGCGTTCGAGAATCTGGACCGTCGCGCCGGCGGCGACGGCCGATTCGTTGACCATCTGAAGGAAGTCGTCGGGGCTGACGTGGCCGGAGCAGGAACAGGTCACGAGGATGCCGTCCTCTTCCAGGAGCTGCATCGCGAGGAGGTTGAGGTCGCGATAGGCGCGGAGCGCGCGCGCGACTCCGGGGCGGCTGCGGGCGAATTTCGGCGGGTCGAGGATCACCGCGCCGAACTTCCGGCCGGATTTCTTCAGCTCGCGGAGTTCGTCGGCGATCTGCGCGGGCCGGGTCTCGAACTGCGTCACGCCGTTGATCTCGAAATTGCGCCGCGCCAGTTCCAGCGCCGGCGCCGAGCGGTCCAGCGCCAGCACAGGCCCGCATCCGCCCAGGACCGCCGCCGTGATCCCGAACGCGCCGGTGTAGCTGAACGCGTCGAGCACGCTCCGGCCTTTGAGGTGCGCGGCCGCGGCGGCGCGGTTCCCGCTCTGGTCGAGGAAGAACCCGGTCTTCTGCCCGCCGGCGATGTCCACCAGGAACTTCGTCCGGCGGACGGAGATCTCGACCGGTCCCTGCGGCGCCTCGCCGCGCCGGACGCCGCGACTGGCCGGAATACCCTCCTTTTCCGCCGATTCGTCGTCGCTCCGATCGTAGATTCCTTTCGGCGAAGCGATCTCCATGAGCAGGTCGAGCAGCTTTTCCTGGTGCGCGGCCATGCCGGCCGCCAGGAACTGCACGACGAGGAAATCCGCGTACCGGTCCACAATCAGGCCGGGCAACCTGTCCGATTCCGAGAAGACGAGCCGGTACGCATCGGCGATTTCCGGCAGCCGGAGCACGTCGCGCCGGAGCCGGAGCGCGGCCTCGAGCCGGCGGCGCCAGAAGGCATCGTCCACCGCTTCGTCCGCGTCCCACGTGAGGAGCCGGACGAGGATCTGCGAATCGGCGTTGTAGATTCCGCGCCCGATGAACTTCCCGTTCGCGTCGGCGACCGTGACGATGGCCCCCTTTTCAGGCGAGCCGGCGATGCGCGCGGCGGCGCCGGAGAAGACCCACGGATGCCTCAGAAAAAACGGCTTCGCGCGACGCGGGTTCAGGTACACGACCGGTCCGGATAATGCGGACATAGAAGCTCCCTACAGGAAGTCAGAACTGCGAATGATGAATGATGAACTACTTCATCACTCATCACTCATCATTCATACTTCATCGTCAGGTTAGCGCGTTCCGAGCAGGCGAACGGCGACGAGGGCGATGACTTTGGCGAACGTCGCCAGTTCCTCGATCTCCACGCTTTCGTCCGCCTGATGGGCCTGGTCCGAATCGCCCGGCGCGAACCCGACCGCCATAATGCCGCGCGCGATGAGCTGTTTCGCGACGGTCGCTCCGCTCATTCCGGAGGGCTTCGGCGATTGCCCGGTCATTTCGCGCGCCGCGTCCTGGATAACGCGCACCAGCGGATTGTCGCCGGGCGTTTCGGTCGGCGGCAGGGACGATTTCTCGTGAAGCTCGAAGCGCGCGTCCTTGATCTCGCGCTCCGTCTCGCGCATCAGCGAAGCGAGCCAGTCCTTCATCTGCCCCGCGCTCTGCCCGGGCAGGAAGCGGATATCCAGCACGGCGGAGGCGCGGCCGGGCACGATATTCGGCGCGGCGCCGCCGCTCATCATGCCGAGGTTGCAGGTCGGCGGGCTGAGCAGCGCATGCCGGGCCGCGGGCACGCCGCGCTCGCGGATGCGGTTGAGCAGGCCGATGAGGTTCCAGAGCGCGTTGATGCCCTTTTCGGGCGTCGAGCCGTGCGCCTGGCGGCCGTGCGAAACGATCTCGACGAAGAGCAGTCCCTTCTCGGCCAGGTCAATCGTCTTCATGTTGCCGGCGATGTCCGGCACAATGGCGAAGTCGGCGGCGAGTTTGCCCTCGCGGAGCAGGTATTCGAGTCCGAGCGCGGAGCCGACCTCCTCGTCCGCGACGCCGGCCACGAGGACCGTGCCGTTCAGTTGAAAGCACTGCTTCAGGCAGGCGCCGGCGAGCGCGAGCGCGGCGGTAGGGCCTTTGTCGTCGGAGGCGCCGCGGCCGTGCATCCGGCCGCCGCGGATCGTGGCGGTGAACGGCGGGAGCGTCCAGCCGTCGCCGGCCGGGACCGTGTCGAGATGTCCGGGCAGCAGCAGCGTCCTGCCGCCCGAGCCGACGCGGCCGATGAGGTTGACGCGGCCCGGCGCCGCCGCGAACGACTCGAAAGGAATGCCGTACCGCTTGAAGAACGCTTCGAGCTCCGCCGCCGCGGCCGACTCGTTGCCGGGCGGGTTCTCGGTGCGCGCGGCGATCAGCCGGGAGAGCAAGTCCACCAACTCCTGCCGGCGCGGATCCATCCACTCGACGATGAGCTTCCGGGCGTCCATCGTTTACGCTCCTTTAGAAGTCAGAACTACGAATGATGAATGAAGAAGTACTTCATCATTCATCACTCGTACTTCTTCGTTAGTTCAGCCTCCTCCGGCCATGCGGCGATAAAGGTCGGCGATGGCCTCGGCCTGGCGTTCGATGTCGAACTTCTCTTTGGCTTTCGCGGCGGCGGCGCGGCCGAGTTTCTCGCGGAGCGAGCGGTTCCGCGCCAGACGAGCGACCGCTTCGGCGAGTTTCTCCGCCGCCGACTCATCCACCACCAGCCCGCATCGGCCGTTCTCGACCAGCTCGGGCAGAAGCCCCGACCGGCCGGCGATGACCGGCTTGCCCATCGCCATCGCCTCGCGCGCGACCGGGCAGGATCCGTCCGAGCCGGGCGCGGGGAAAATCTCGAAGTCCATCGCCGCGAGATAGTCGGCGTAATCCACGACTCGATACCCCGCGAAGACGGCGCGATCGGCGATGCCCAGTTCCCGCGCGGCGCGCTGCGTCCCGCGACCGATGACCAGCAGGCGCAGCAACGGCTCCGACTGCATCGCCTTCGCGAAGGACTGCATGACCCGCTCGAAATTCGGCCCGCTTTCCGAGGGCGACACGTAGCCGGCGACGACGTGCTCGGACGACCACCCGAGCGCGGGCCGGACATCCGTGCGGCTCGCAGCAGGATTGAAGCGCTCCAAGTCCACCGCCGCCTCGACGGCGATGGCGCGGGCCGGGTTCAGTTCGAAATTCCGCGCGTCCTCGTCGCGGCAGGAAGACGACAGCGCGACCCAGCCGTCCGTGTGGCTGCGGACGACCCGCCGGTTGCGCAACGTGAGCGGCAGCGGCGAGCCGAGGTGATTCGTCCGCACGACAGAGGGCTGGTTATTGGCCCTGCGGGCCGCGCGCGAGCCGATGTAATGGTCGTGCGCGGTGTGGACGTGCACGATCTGGACTTCCTCCCGATCCAGAAATTCGGTCAGGCGATGGATGTCCGGGAGATTGATGAGCGGGATGAACGGATTGAAGGATTTCTCCAGGCGAAAGTCCAGGATCGGGTCCACGTGGCGCTCGCGAGCGTTCTGTTCGAGCGAATTCGGCTGGCCCTCGGGCGCGCGCGCGCACGCCAGATCCACGACATGCCCGTGCCGGCTGAGCCGCCGACAGAGGTCCACGATGGACGGGGCCGGCTCGACCCATTTCCACCCGCTGAGGAGATGGAGGACGCGCGGCCTCGGCGACATCATCTCGACCATACGCACCCCCTCGTGCGGGTGAGCCGCGCGACCTCGGCCATCGCGGAGCGGTCGGCGAGCGACGGCCGGCGGTGAGCAACGTCGAACGGCGCCCGCTCGGCGAGCCGCCGCAGAAAGCGCATCCGGTCGGTCCGGGTGACCTCGAGAGGAACGGAGGAGTTGAGTTGCGCCAGGTTGAGCAACTGGTTCTCGAAGCGGATCCGCCGCGGGAAACGCACCGCGGCCAGGTCCAGCAGCGAGAACTCCCATCCGCCGCCTTCCGTCTCCCGGACGAAGACATTGCTGGCCTTGAGATCGCGGTGGAAGACGCGCGAGGAGTAGCACCGGCCGAGGAAGTCCGCTCCGGCGCGGAGGAAGGCGCGCCGGCGTTCCGTCGTCGTCGCCGGGCCCAGCGCGCCGCGCGCGTACTGCGCGAGGGACTCGAAGCCTTCCAGCACACGCATGATCAGGTAGCTGCTCGCGCCCTTCCCGATCACCAGCCCGAGCGTGTCGGGCATGCCGATCCCCAGCGCGGCCAGCCGGCTCGCGACGCGCCAGGATACGATCGCAGGCCGATGCCGGATCCGGCGCGGCAACAGGCAGCGCGGTCCGGCGCGGACGAATTCCTTCACGCACAGCCGACCCGCTCTTCGCAGATCCGCTGCTCCCGCTCTTCGCAGATCCGCTGCTTCGGCGGGCGAAGAAGAGTCGGCGGGCGTAGAAGAGTCCGCGCCGAGCGAGCCGTCCCACTCGATGAGGGTCACGTTGGTCTTCACGTCGCGCTTGACGACCTCGCCGCCGCGACCGGACAGGGCGCTCCGGTGCGCCCGGACCGCCTGCAACGCCTGAGCGGCCGACAGGCCCCCGCGAAGAAAAACGCGCCCTTCCGGCGTGCGCTCGGCCCTGACCCGGTCCGACGGGCAAGCCTTGCGCTCACGCGCCGGCGTGGCGCCTCGTCGCGGTTCACTTGGGATTGGATGTGTGGTCATCGGGTCGAACAATTCGTCAATGCCTGGAGCCCGGAGTGGCGCGAGCCGGCGCCGGCCGCCTCGCGGCGCGCTTCGGAATCGTAGCAGAAGGTCCGCGGGCAGTCAATTTCGCCGTCTTCAACACGGAGGCACGGAGGAAATAATTTCTAAGATTCTAAGAATCTAAGATTCTAAAATCCTGACTTTTTCTCCGTGTTACTCCGTGTCCTCCGTGTCTCCGTGTTGAAGAAGCTTGAAGCCGCGGGCGGGCCGGTTTATAATGCAGCGTTTCGAGCATGCGCCTTTTCCGGCGGACGATTACACAAGGAGCGCTCTCAATGCACATGGCCGGCATGAACAAGTGGATGCGCGAGAAGGCCAAATGGTTCCTCATCGGCATCTGCGTGATCATCATGGTGACGTGGCTTGTGCCGTGGAACAATCTGCTCAGCAGGTCCCCCGGCGCACAAGGAAAAATCTTCGGCAAGGGGGTGCCGGCGCAGACCGTGGAGGCGCTGGCCAGGACGCTCAGCTCGCTGATCTCGCGCCAGTCGAACCTCGAGACGGCTCGGGCGCAGGCCTGGCAGATGCTCATCCTCGCGGAAGAGGCGAAACGGTACGGTATCAGCGCCGGCGACGATGAGGTCGCTGAACTCCTCAAGATGCGCTTCCCCGCCGAGAGCCGCGTGGGTTACGACGCGAACGCGTACGCCATGTTTCTCCAACGGACCGGCATCCCCGAACAGGCGTTCGAAAGCTCGCTGAAGACTTATCTGACCGCCGTCGCCCTGGTGCGGACGGTGCTGAAGTCGGTCACGCTCCCCGAAGACGAGGCCTGGCTCTGGTACGCCCGGGACAACGAGCGCGTCCAGGCGGAGTACATCGCCCTCCGCGCCGAGGCGTTCGCGCCGCTGGTCGTCGCCGACGACAAGTCACTCCGGGAATTTTACGAGGAACACGCGAGCATCCCGCCGGAGCGCGACCCGAACGGCGCCGGCTATCTGGAGCCGGAGCAGGTCAGCATCGAATACGTCCTGTGCCCCTACTCGCGATATCTCGACAGCGCCGTCGTCACGCAGCAGGAGGTGAAGGCCTGGTACGACGCACACAAGGACCAGTACCGCGTGCGCCCCGAAAAGGCCAAGCCGGATGCGCCGCCCGCGTTCAAACCGCTGGCCGAGGCGGCCGCGCAGATCGAGGCCGACCTGCGCAAGAAAGAGGCCGAGCGCGCCGTGGACGAGGAGATGAAGGAGGTCAATGACGAGATCGCCGTCCAGACCGAGGTGCCCTTCGGATCGGAAGAAGTCCGCACCGCCGATTTGGCGGAAATCGCGAAGAAGTTCAATCTGATCCGCCAGGTCACCCCCCTGTTCTCGGCCGACAAGGTGGACACGATACTCCCGGGCGCGAACGATCTCAGATCCAAGGCCTTCGGTCAGTCGGCCACGAACATCCGCCGGCCCAGCGTGACGCTCGCGGCGCAGGACGGCAAGTTCGTCTTCCAGATCCTGAAGATTCAGGACCCCCGTCCCGCGCCGTTCGAGGCGATCCGGCAACAGGTCGAGAAGGACTATCGCGCGGCAAAGGGATACGAAGCGGCCCACGACATGGCCGATCAGGCGTTGAAGGATAACCCGTCAAGCCTCGACGCCGCCGCGGCGAAAATCGAGGCGGCAGTCGCCGAGCGGTTGAAAGCGCTTTCCTCCACGAAGGAGGAAACCCGGAAGGACCTCAAGGACTGTGTGCAGCGCGGCAAGAGCGAGTTCTTAGCTCATCCCAAGGAATACATGGGATACCGGTTCGCGCTGAAGACCGGTCTGCCCGGAGACTTCGACTATACCAATTTCGTGGATGAGGCGTTTGCGCTCAAGGATAACGAATTGGGCAAGGCGCTGGAGCCGACCGGCGCGCGCGCCGTGTTCCTCCTGAAGCGGATCGCCGTGGCGCCCGCCGACCGCGAGGAGTTCAAGAAGAACCGGGCGGGCATCACCGACGATTTTCTGGCCCGCAAACGCGACACGGTCAGGACGACATGGCTCGCCGACGTGCGCCGTCGCGCGCAACCATCGCAGGAAGTGATGAACTACCTTAGCTCGCAAACGTACTAAAACATGATCTGGCGCAGCGAGGCACTTGCGTCCGGTGACATGTGAAAACGTTCCACGGCCTCACATCCGCGGTCGGCCCGTTCACGAAGGCCAAGGTGACCCTGGGCACCTTTGACGGCGTGCACCGCGGACACCTGAGCGTGCTGCGGCGCCTGCTCGCATGGGCGCGCGAAACCGGCGGCGATGCCGTGGTCGTCACGTTCGACCGCCCGCCGCGCGCGGCTCTTGCGGGCAAGCCGCGCCTGCAACGGGGCGCGTCCTCGGGACAAATCCTGTCGCTGGACCACCGCCTGATGCTCTTCGAACGGCTCGGCCTCGACGCAACAGTCGTGCTGGCGTTCGACCCGGCGCTCGCGGCGCTCGAACCGGAGGAATTCGTGAAGGACCTTCTCGTGACCCGGCTGAAAGCGGAAGGCGTGCTGCTCGGACACGATACGCGCTTCGGGCGCTTCGGGCGCGGCGACTTCGAACTGATGCGCCGAATGGCGGAGCAATTCCATTTTGAGACCCGCTCCGTCCCTGTGGTGGAACTCGACGGCGCGCCCATCAGCAGCACGCGCCTGCGCGAGGCCATTCGCGCGGGCGACCTGCGCCTGGCCGAGCGGCTGCTGGGCCGCCGCGTGAGCGTCTTCGGCACGGTCGTCGCCGGGCTGGGCCGCGGCCGCCCGCTCGGCTTCCCCACGATCAACCTGGACCTGCATCACGAGGTGCGGCCGCCGCAGGGCGTCTATGCCACGCGCTGCCTCATCGCCGGCTCGCAGCGGGATTCCGTGACGAACATCGGCCCGGCGCCGACGCTGCATCCGACCGGCCCGGCGCATCTTTCGGAACGGGTCCGCGTGGAAACGCACATCCTCGATTTCTCCGGCGATCTTTACGGGCAGGATGTCGAGGTCCAGTTCGTGGACCGCATCCGCGCCGAGGAGGTTTTCCCTTCGGCCAAGGCTTTGGCCGAGCGCATCGCGGCGGACGTCCGCGAGGCGCGCCTGCGGCTGGCGAACGCGACGCCCGTCGCCGAGGAGCCGTTCCCGTGAACGCACCCCGCGAGGACAACTCCTCCACCGCCGCGCCCGCCGAGCGTCTCCGGCAGATCATCATCCGCGGCGCGAAGGAACACAATCTCAAGAACCTCACCGTCGCCATCCCGCGCGACAAGCTCGTCGTCGTCACCGGCCTGAGCGGCTCCGGAAAATCCTCTCTCGCGTTCGACACGATCTTCGCCGAGGGCCAGCGCCGGTACGTCGAGAGCCTCTCCGCCTACGCGCGGCAGTTCCTCGAGCAGATGCAGAAACCGGCCGTCGAGTCCATCGAGGGCCTGCCGCCGACGATCGCCATCGAGCAGCGCTCCGGCTCCGCGAGTCCGCGCTCGACCGTCGCGACGACGACGGAGATTTATGACTTCCTGCGGCTGCTCTACGCGCGCTGCGGCACGCCCTACTGCTATCAGTGTGGCCGGCCGATCGCGCAGCAGTCCGCTGAACAGATCGTGCGCTCGGTCCTCGAAGGCGGCGCCGGAAAAGGCGGCCCTGAGCCGTTCGACTCCGCTCACGGTCGAATGGGCCGCATCATGCTCCTCGCTCCGATGGTCCGCGGCCGCAAGGGCGAGCACGCCGACGTCTTCCGCCGGATCAAGGCCGAAGGTTTCGTGCGCGCGCGCGTGGACGGGCTCGTCGTGGACCTCTCCGGCGTCTCCACGCTCTCGAAAAACAAGAAGCACGACATTGACGTGGTCGTGGACCGGCTCGTCCTGCAAGCCGGGATCGAATCGCGCCTGAACGATTCCGTCGAGACCGCCCTGAAGCTCGCCGACGGCGCGCTCGTCGTCAGCCGCGAGACCGGCAAGGGCTGGTCCGACACGCTCTACAGCGAGCGCTGCGCCTGCCCGCATTGCGGCATCAGCTACGAAGATCTCCAGCCGAACATGTTCTCGTTCAACAGCCCCTACGGCGCCTGCCCGACGTGCGACGGGCTCGGCACGCGCCTGGAGTTCGACCCCGACCTCATCATCCCGGACAAGGACCTGAGCCTGCGCAGCGGCGCCGTGGATGTCTGGCGGCGCGGCGGGCGGCAAATGGCGGTCTATTTCCATTACGTCCTGCGGGAGTTCTGCCGCGACTTCAACGTGGACCCGGAGAAGCCGTACCGCGACCTGCCGAAGGACATCCGCGACGCGCTCCTTTACGGCACGCCCGAACACGCCGCCAAGGAATTCGAAGGCGTCATCCCGAATTGCACGCGGCGCTTCAGCAAGACCACCAGCGAGTACGTCAAGAGCCGCCTGCTCGAATACATGAGCGAACTCCCCTGCCCGGCCTGCAACGGCGCGCGGCTGCGGCCCGAATCGCTGGCCGTGCGCGTCGGCGGCCCACTCGACCGTGAGCGGAGTCGAACGGCTCAGGGCCGCCCTGAGCATGGTCGAACGGGCGGAAAAGCCATCCACGAAGTCACGCGCCTTTCCATCACCGAGGCGCTCGACTTCTTCAACGCCATCGCCCTCGGCGGCGAGAAGGCGCAGATCGCCGCGCAGATCCTCAAGGAAATCCGGCAGCGGCTGGCGTTCATGGTGGACGTCGGCATCGGATACCTGACGCTCGACCGCATGAGCTCCACGCTCGCCGGCGGCGAGGCGCAGCGCATCCGCCTCGCCACCCAGGTCGGCAGCGGACTCGTCGGCGTCTGCTACGTCCTCGACGAGCCGACCATCGGCCTCCACCAGCGCGACAACCGCCGGCTGCTCGACACGCTCCTGCGCCTGCGCGACATCGGCAACACGGTCCTCATCGTCGAGCACGACGAAATGGCCATGCGCACCGCCGACGAGATCATTGACCTTGGACCCGGCGCCGGCGCGCACGGAGGCGAGATCGTCGCCCAGGGCACGGTGGAAGACATCATCGCCTCGCCCGCGTCGCTGACGGGCGCATACCTTTCCGGCCGCCTCAGCATCCCCGTGCCGGAGCACCGCCGCACGCCCGATTTGAAGGAATCCGTCCAGGTCCGCGGCGCGCGCGAGAACAACCTGAAATCGCTCGACGCCGCGTTCCCGCTCGGCTGCCTCGTCTGCGTCACCGGCGTCAGCGGCTCCGGCAAGAGCACGCTCGTCACGCAGATTCTCTATCCCGCGCTGGCGCGCCGGCTCTACCACAGCCGCGAGCGCCCCGGCCAGCACGATAAGATCGTCGGCGCGAACCGCGTGGACAAGGTCATCCGGATTGATCAATCGCCCATCGGCCGCACGCCGCGCTCCAACCCGGCGACATACACCAAAGTCTTCGACTTCGTCCGGCAGGTCTTCGCCCTGACGAAGGAAGCGAAAATCCGCGGATACCACCCCGGCCGGTTCTCATTCAACGTCAAAGGGGGCCGCTGCGAGGCGTGCCAGGGACAGGGCACCAAGATGATCGAGATGCACTTCCTGCCCGACGTGTTCGTGACCTGCGAGGAATGCAAGGGCCGCCGCTACAACCAGGAGACGCTCGAGATCCGGTTCAAGGGGCTGAACATCGCCGAGGTGCTCGACCTGCGCGTGGACGAGGCGCTCGACCTCTTCGCCAATTTCCCCGCGATCAAGCGCGTGGCCCAGACGCTGGCCGACGTCGGACTCGGCTACGTCGCGCTCGGCCAGTCCAGCACCACGCTCTCCGGCGGCGAAGCACAGCGCATCAAACTCTCGGCTGAACTCGGCAAACGCTCCACCGGCAGCACGATGTACATCCTCGACGAGCCGACCACCGGCCTGCACTTCGCCGACATCAACCGCCTCCTCGACGTCCTCAACCGCCTCGTGGACATGGGCAACACCGTCGTGGTCATCGAGCACAACCTGGACGTAATCAAAACCGCCGACTACATCATAGACCTGGGCCCCGAAGGCGGCGCCGCCGGCGGCGAGATCGTAGCCACCGGCACGCCCGAGCAGATCGCCGCCAACGAGCGGAGCTACACCGGCCAGTTCCTCAAGCCAGTCCTCCA
>Ga0315281_10004213_pt1 | contig 20918 bp, 17 predicted proteins | sample YL17G07_0_MG_FD_204540 | JGI IMG/M metagenome (GOLD analysis project Ga0315281, IMG submission 204540) | Sediment microbial communities from Yellowstone Lake, YNP, Wyoming, USA - YL17G07_0 | ecosystem: Environmental > Aquatic > Freshwater > Lake > Sediment | place: USA: Wyoming | collected...
GGCGCCCCCGCCTCTCCCCCCCATCCTTTGGCGGGTGGTGGGGGTGGGGGGGGGGGGGTGGGGGGCGGCCGCCCCCCCCCCCCCCCCCCCCCCCCCCCACCCCTCCTCCCCTCCCCTCCCCTACCGCGTCAGCCAGTGGTGGTCCCGGACGGTGAAGAAGGCATACGGGTAGATCCACTGGAGAGTAAAGAAGGCGAAGTAGCTATAGACCACCCCGTAGACGAAATCCCAGTCCCGCTCCAGCCGCAGGTAATAAGCCAGATTGACCAGGGACATGACCCCCAGGGTGATCAGGAGTTTGAACAGAATGGCTGGATAGCAGATCACCGAAGTGATCAACAGGCCAAAGAAAAGAAAGGTAAAAGGGAATTCGAGTCCGGTGAGGAAAAATTCCACGATGGGCATCAGCCGGTATCTGGCGCGGTACCGGGTAAAGAGGTAGCCCAACTGCTTGCAGGACTCCCGGACGTTGCCCCGCTCCCAGCGCAGGTACATGCGGCACACTCCCCGGTAGGTTTCCGGCACCAGGGTATGGACCACCGCAGTCCGCTGGTAGTAAGTATAGTGGCCGCCACGGAGGATGAAATTGGTGAGGGCCCGGTCTTCGCTATGCCGGCAGGGGGCCCCCAGGAAAGTCTGGCGACGCCAGGCTTCGAGGTGCGGCCTCAGGGCGGCGCGGCGATAGGCGGACAAGGACCCGGGGGTGCAGATGACGGCGCGGTATAGGGACTGGGAGGCCCGCAGGTAGTCCAGGTTGACGAACCGCACGGCCTGCATCCTCCCCATCAGGCTCCGGTGGCGGTTATAGACCTTGACGTTCCCGGCCACCGCGCCGATCCGGGGATCCGCCAGGAGCGGCGCCACCAGGTGTCGGAGCGCCTGAGGCTCGATGATGCTGTCGGAATCGATGGTGACGAAGACCTCCCCCCGCCCCCGGCTGAACCCGGCGTACAGGGCTTCTTTCTTCCCCCGGTTGCGGCGAAAGCGGATGGGAGTGAGGCGGCCGGGTGAGCGGCGGGTCGCCCGGTGGATATAGGACCAGGTGTCATCCGTGGAGCCGTCGTCAATGCAGATGATTTCCAGATTTTCAGCCGGGTAATCCGCAGCCAGCACGGCATTGATGGCCTGCCCCACCATGGCGCCTTCATTGTAAGCCGGAATGATCACGGTGAGGGTCGGTAGCCTGCCTTCGGCCAGGGGATAGGGCTGATAGCGGACCCAGAGAATGGTGCGCACCGCCTGAAAGAGCAGGAGCGCCAGGGTGTAAGCGGCTACCAGGGCCGGGAGCAGTTGGGCATAGGTCGTGGCGCGCAAAAGTTGCCAATAGGCGCTCAGCGAGCCGAATCTGAAGGCAAGAACCAGAAGCACCGCCAGCCCGGCTGGCACCAGCAGTTTTACCACTCGATCCCAGCCCGGCCTTTTTTCGGGCGCTGCTAGCGTCGGGATTGCCGCCGCCGTCTCGCCGCCCGGCTGCCAGACGGCGGCCGCAGTCTCATTTGGTATAATGATAGGTGAGCCTTTTCATTTAGACTTAATGTTTCGATTATATCCAGGAACGGGTCGTGAAGGCCAGGGACTTCTACAAGTTTCCCGCTTACCGTCTTCGGAAAGGGAGCATACATGAGCCCTGGCCAATTTTTCTAAAAATTGCTATGCTTTGATTTGTTCCGCCCGTTGGGGCTGCGGCCCATCTGCCTTTTAGGGATATTCTTCCAGTTGTCCTTCTGAGCGCAGCGAAGAATCTAGTCATATCAAGGTGTTCTAGATTCTTCACTTCGTTCAGGATGACAAAAAACCGTTTTTCCACAGCCTGTTGGACCCCTGTTGACGATGACCGGCGCCTGAGATAATAAATTGGTAGGAGAATCCGGAATGAAAAAAACCTGTATGGTGATTTTGGCAGCCTTATTTTTGGCGGGGTGTGCGGGTATGTCCACTACTGAACAGCGCGTGCTGAGCGGCGGCGCTATCGGCGCCGGCGGGGGCGCCCTCATCGGCGCGGCTGCCGGCTCGGCGGCTATCGGCGCCGCGGTCGGGGGCGGCGCCGGTCTGCTGGGCGGCTATCTCTACGACCAATACCGGAAGTCTCACGAGGCTCCCCAATATCGCCAGACCGCGACGACGAAAAAGTCCCAGCCCAAGAAACGGACCAAACGAGCCCCGGCCAAGGAAACGCCGGAAAAACAGACTCCCCCGGAAGCTGCCCCCCCTCGCGCCATGTAATTTTTTGGTGCTCTATTTCAAAAAACCAGTTTGCCCCTTTTTTTCGTTTGAAGTGTAGCGCCGGCGCCCTCGCCGGCGCAGGGACCGCCGAGGGCGGCGGTTCTACATGGTCATTTTTCGTGGTGACGCTATGGGCATGAAAGTTGGCTCAGGGTGACAGAAAGACGGGTTTTGAAACGTTTTCCATTTGTCCGCCCTGGATTTCTGGCACCCACAAGTCCCCCCGAAAATCAGGTTACTTTTGCTGAGCCAAATCTTCAGTCCGACTTTTCCCCGATCACTTCATGTAAGATTTCCCCCAGTTCATAAACGGTAAAGGGCTTGGGGAGGACCCCGCGGAATCCGTATTTTCTAAAGTCAGCCATAACCGGATCGTCAGAGTAGCCGCTGGAAACAATGGCCTGCACCTGGGAGTCCACCGCCAACAGTCGGCGCATGGTATCTTTGCCGCCCATACCGCCGGGGACGGTGAGATCCAGGATCACTGCGGCAAATCCTTGGCCGGAGGCTTTCGCCTCGGCAAACATCTGCAGCGCCTGCCCTCCATCCCTGGCAAACCGGGCCTCATAGCCCAGATGGCCCAGCATCTTGCCCAGGACCAGCAAGATTATTTCTTCGTCATCCATCACCAAGACTCTTCCCCCTCTCCGGAGAGACTTTTTGGTTTCTTTTTCCCTGGAAGAGACTTCGGGCAGGGCGGGAAGATAAATCTCGAAGACCGTGCCGACCCCCACCTGTGAATCTACGGTGAGGTAACCGTGGTGATTCTTGATGACGGAGTAAGTGGTCGCCAGGCCCAGGCCGCTGCCGTTGGGCTTGGTGGTAAAATAGGGATCGAAGATCTTATCGAGATATTGGGGAGGAATGCCGACCCCCTGGTCGGCGATAGTGATTTTTGCGAAGTTCCCTGGCTGCAGGGGCAACCGGGTTTTTCTCCCCACCGTCACATTCTCCGCTCCCATCCTGATGGCGCCGCCTTCCGGCATGGCCTGGATAGCATTGATCAGCAAATTGTACAGAGCTTGGGCGATCTGTCCGGCATCGACTTCCGCGGACCAGAGATCCTCTGCCAGGGAAATATCCCCCCGGACCTTGGACCCGGATAAGGCAATGTTGGCGGATTCCGTGAGCAAGTTGACCAGGGAAGCGACCTGTTTAACCGGGGCGCCCCCCTTGGCAAAGGTGAGCAACTGCTGGGCCAGGGTCTTGGCCTTGAGACAGGCTTTTTCCGCCTCCGCCAATCTCTCCCGGCCGGCCTCTGCCATCTCTTGGTCCAGCCGGGCCAGGTTGATATTACCCAGCATCGCCGTCAGGATGTTGTTGAAATCATGGGCGATGCCTCCGGCCAGGGTGCCCAGGGATTCCAGTTTGCTGAATCTTAATCGTTCCGTGACGGCTTTCCGGCGCTCGGTGATGTCTCTAAAGATTCCCTGAATGATGGTCTTGTCGGCATATTCCACCTTGCTAGCCGTCAGGTCCACCGGGATTTTTCCCCCGTCCTTACGCAGAATCCAGGTATTGTGCAAGGCAGTGGGCCCATTTTGCAAGGTCTCTTCGAAAGCGGCCAGGACTTGCTCCAACTCTTCTTTGGGATGAATTTCCAGGAAGCACATCTTCAGGAGCTCTGCTTTGGTGTAGCCGAGCAGTTCCTCCATCTTCTTGTTGGTTTCCAGCAAATTGCCCCGGGTGTCGGCCAGCAGGATCCCCTCACTGGCATTATCCAGCAACAACCGGTACTTCTCCTCCGACTCCCGCAGGGCTGCTTCCGCTTTCTTCAGGTTGGCAATGTCAATGCCCATCCCCACCACGCAAGGTTTACCCCCCAGTACGACGCGCTTGCCGTTGAAGAAATAGGGCAGGCGCCGGCCGTCTCTGGTCACCAGGACCGTTTCGGCACATGCCTCCTGTTTAACGAAGGCCTCTTGAATCTTTTCGACAATGATGGGCCTGCCCCCGCCTTCAACTAAATCCAGGGGTTTCATGGTGGAGATTTCTTCGCCTGAATATCCCGTGATTTTTTCCAGGTTGTGATTCCAGCGCAAGCATCTCCCCTGAGCGTCGGAAAGATAGAAGATGCCTGGCAGACTATCCATCACCATATCGGCGAAGGTCTTCTCCTTCAGCAGCTCTTCCCCCATCTGCTTGCGCTGGGAGATGTCGAAGAATACGCCGCTCACATAATCCACCTCTCCCCGGTCACTGCAAAATATCTGTCCTCTATCCTGGATCCATAGAGTCTCCCCATCTTTTTTCCTGATGCGGTATTCCCGCACGTAGGATTTGTCGCCCTTGAGAGCCGCAATGAAGGCCCTCCGGACCATGCCCAGGTCTCCCGGGATGATCAGGTCGCACCATTTAAGCCGGCGGGCATCGAAGTCTTCCTTGGCGTACCCGGTCAGGACCTCAATTTTCCGGTCAAAGAAATCAATACTCCAGTCCCTGTACCCCCTGAACAGCACGGCCGGAATTTGCCTTACCAGGAGCCGATAGTTCTCTTCCTCCCGGCGCAAAGCTTCTTCCGTGGCGCGGCGCTTGCGGTTGATGACCAGGGCAAAAATGCCGCAGGTTATAATGGTGAAAGCCACCGACAATAGCACCCCATTCTTATGATCTGGGGGAAGGAGAGGGAGACTTAGATCGGGTGTCAGCGCCTGCACCACTGATTCGGTCAACCAGTAGAGGACGCAACCGGCCAGCAGGATCAGCAAGCCCTGAAAATTGATAGCAAAGAAGCCGGCCCGCGCCTTTTGCTCCGGTTTTAGCAACTTATCTGTCATCTTTTTTGACCAGGCCCATTTTTCCCGAAAAAAAAAGGGCCGATACGGCCCTTTGACGGCTTGGGCTCCTCTTCGGCGGTCCCGCTGCCATGGCCCGAAGGCTTTAGGCCGGTGACTTTGCGCCCTACCCTTTCGGGTAGTTTGCCCTTTCGGCTGAGCAATTTTCCCTGTAACCTCTTTATCGGATTCCGGTCTCAACCCTTTAAAATTATTAAATATAGGTATTATTACCCACATACCGCATAGCTACAATTAACTAAGAACATGCCTGTCATTCGCCCCACCCCGGCGCCCCTAAACTCCGGCGATCTGGGCCTTGATTTCCCGGCCTTGGGTTATAATTATATTAATAACCTCCGGAAATCTTCCCCTGCCCACGGTCCAGAGAGGGGAGAACCAGGAGGTCTTAAAAATCTTCACCGCTGGCCCGTGAATCGGAACGGCCCCAAAGGGATGAACTTGAGAACTATTCTGGTGATTTTGCTGTTGGGTGTCGCCGTGGCTTTGACGATGAGTTTAGGGCCTGCCGACCACCGGTCGATGGCCCAAGGGAAAATGGGTGCCCATATGCATGAAAATCGCCCGGATTTGAGCACCGCGACTTTTGCCGGCGGCTGTTTCTGGTGCGTGCAAGCGGACTTTGAGAAAGTCCCGGGGGTGGTGCAGGTCGTGTCCGGCTATGCCGGCGGCCGCCAGGCGAATCCCACCTATGAAGATTATGCCGAGAAGGGGTACGTGGAGGCCGTCCAGGTCCTTTACGACCCCCGGAAAGTCTCTTATCAAGAATTGCTGGATTACTTCTGGCGGCACGTGGACCCCACCGATGCCGGGGGCCAATTTGTGGACCGGGGGCCCCAATACCGCAGCGTCATCTTCTATCACGACGATGAGCAGAATCGCCTGGCGGAGGAGTCCAAGGAGAAACTGGCCCGTTCAGGGCGTTTCCAGAAGCCCCTGGTGACGGAAATCCTCCAGTTCACCAATTTCTACCCGGCCGAAGATTACCACCAGGACTATTCCCAAAAGAACCCGATACGCTACAAATATTACCGCTGGAATTCCGGGCGGGATCAGTTCCTGGAAAAAATCTGGGGCCATGGCGGGCAGAAAGCCGCCAACCCCGGCGTTCCCGGCAAATCTAGCAAACCCAGCGACGAGGAGTTGCGCCGAAAGCTGACCCCGCGCCAATATGAGGTGACCCAGCAGGAAGGGACGGAGCCGGCCTTTCACAATGAGTATTGGGACAACCATCGGGAAGGCATTTATGTGGATATCGTCTCCGGGGAGCCCCTTTTCAGCTCCCTGGACAAATACGATTCCGACACGGGCTGGCCGAGTTTCACCCGGCCCCTGGAGCCGGGAAACCTCGTGGAGAAAGAGGACCGCCGGCTTTTCTCGGTCCGCACCGAAGTGCGCAGCCTGCATGGCGATTCCCATTTAGGGCATGTCTTTAAGGACGGCCCGCCTCCCACGGGGCTCCGTTACTGCATGAATTCGGCCGCCCTGCGCTTCATTCCCGAGGAGGACCTGGAAAAGGAAGGCTACGGCAAGTATCTGAAGCTTTTTGAGAAACCCAAATAATCCCGGAGGGGCGGGGTCTCCCGCCCCCCGCTTGCCTCAGTACCCTAAATCCTCGCCCACCAGTTTGACATGGATGCGGTTCTCCAGCAGATGCCCCTCAATGATGGACCACATGTTGCAGATCCGCTGCGGACTTTTGCAATCCTGGCACACCCCGGTGGCCACGCACGGCGTGTCCCGATTGAGGCGGATGGCGTTGATGGGCGCGGCATAGTGTTTGACCCGGGCCATGGCCGATTCCAGATCAGGGGCCACTTTGTTCATCCCCACCACCAGGATGACCTTTCTCGGCCCGTAACACATGGCCGCCACCCGGTTGCCCAGCCCATCCAGGTTGACAATTTTCCCGTCCAGGGTCAGGGCGTTGGCGCTGGCCAGCATATAGTCCGCGGTCAAACCCTTGAGCCTCAGGGCCGCGGCTTCCTCCGGAGGGAGGCCGGGGACATAAGGGTCGATTATCACCACCCCCGGTTTTTTCGCCAGTTCCTCCCAGAAACCCATCTCCATCAGGGACATGGAGCCGCAGCGGCTCACCGTGCTGCCTGCCGGGATCATGGCCAGGACTTCTTCCCTGGCCTGAACCCCGGTGGGGGCAAAGCTTGCTTCCATCCTTCTTTTGGTAAGGTTTTTGATCAGGTGCTGGGCCAATTTTTCCCGGTAGGCGATTTGGTGCAGGTCCATGACAACTCCTCTCTATCCGTCTTGGTCTATGCGGCTTGGTCCGGAGGCGCGGCGACGGCGCGAAATCCGGATTTCGCCTTCCCCTTAGATATATCGCCGCGGGATCATGCAGGCAAGTAGGCAGGCCGAAAGCTTCTCATAAGGAGTTGCAGTCAAAAAAGGCGGAATTGTAGGGACGCACCCGCGTGTGCGCCCTCAATCTAGGGCGGACACATGGAACCTGTCTCAAAACCTGGCATAACGAGGCCATGTCATTCTGAGCGAAGCGAAGAATCTAGTCATATCAAGGAGTTCTAGATCATTCACTTCGTTCAGGATGACAAAAAAACCGTTTTGAGACAGTTTCCATGGGTCCGCCCCTACCAGGAAAATGTAAATTGTTTGCGGCTTGGCATAGGCACCCGGGCCCGCAGTCTAATAATCATGGATTTGCCGCCAGCTTTTTGATACGTTCAAGCTGAACCATGTCCACTTATGAGGTAGTCATCATCGGCGCCGGGCCGGCCGGCCTGTTTGCCGCCCTCGGCTTGGCGAACGCGGGGGTGGAAAAGGTCCTGTTGCTGGAACAGGGTCCCGACCTCGAGGAGCGCCATCGGGACACGCCGGGCGGTTTGCTGTGCGGCTGGGGCGGGGCGGGGGCCTTCAGCGACGGCAAACTGATCCTCTCCCCCGAGGTGGGGGGGTTCCTAAGCGACCTCTTACCCCTGGACGACTTGACCGGCCTGATTCAGGAAGTGGACCAGGCCTATCAAGCGCTGGGAGCGCCCCACCAAACCTATGGCGGCGATTCTGACACCCTGGAACTTCTCCGGACTAAGGCCCGGCATGCCGGGATGATCTTCATTCCCACCCGGTTGCGCCACATCGGCACGGAAAATTGCCAAAAAATCCTGAGAATCTTGAAAGAGCGTTTGGCACGCCGCGTGGAGATCCGCACCCGGTGCCGCGCCCGGGAAATCATGGTGCAGGATGGCGCGCTCACCGGGGTGGCCCTGGACGACGGCGAGGTGGTGGGGACCCGCTATGTGATCGCCGCGCCGGGACGGTCCGGGGCCGCCTGGATTAGGGAGGAAGCCCGTCGCCTGGCCATTCCCTCGGTCCCCAGCCCGGTGGATATCGGGGTGCGGGTGGAAGCCCCGGCCCCGGTGCTTTCGCCCCTTACCGACGCGGCCTACGAAGCCAAGCTGATTTATTACTCCCGCACCTTTGACGACAAGGTCCGCACCTTTTGCATGAACCCTTACGGCGAGGTCGTTCTGGAGGATCTGGACGGCCTGATCACCGTGAACGGCCATAGCTTTTCTTCCCGGAAAACCGCCAACAGCAATTTCGCCATTCTGGTGAGTTCCACCTTCACCGAGCCCTTTGATGACCCCATCAGCTACGGCCAATATATCGCCCGTCTGGCCAATCTTTTGGGCCAGGGCGCCCTGGTGCAGCGCCTGGGGGACCTCCAGGTGGGCCGCCGCACCACCAGCGCCCGCCTGGAACGTTGCCTCACCCGCCCCACCCTCAAGAACGCCACCCCCGGGGATCTCAGCTTCGCCCTGCCCTACCGCTACCTCAAGGACATCCTGGAAATGCTGGAGGCCCTGGAGGCCCTGGCGCCGGGAATTAACGGCCGCCACACCTTGCTCTATGGGGTGGAAGTAAAATTTTATTCCCACCGCCTGAAGCTGAGCCCGGAACTGGAGACCCGGATCCCCAATCTCTTCATCATCGGGGACGGCGCCGGCATCACCCGGGGTCTGGTCCAGGCCTCGGCCAGCGGCCTGATCGCCGCCCGGGCCATCCAGAGCCGCAACTGAGGTGTCTGCTGCCACTGCTGTCCGGCACAAAATCTGCGCCACGCTTATTCATTCTCAAGCTCTGCTTCGAAAAGTTGAAGCGTCGGGTGCGTCTTACGCACCATTAAATCTGGCTGGTGGCGGGCGAGGACGCCCGCCCGACGGGATTCTTCATGGTTTACGGGTGCGCCGAAGGCTCATGAATGACTGGTCTGAAAAGTTTTTGAAATTATGTGGGACACCCGCCCTCGGGTGTCCGGTTCCTGCGCCGCCGAGGGCGGCGGCGCTACTTTTTCATGATTTAGGGGAGAGACCAGGCTCATGTTTAACTGTTCCGAAAAGTTCTTCTAGGGCGGCCCGCGCCGCCATGATTGGCGCGTAAGACGCGCCCAACGGATAGACAGCCGAGGGCGGTTATCCTAAATTAGATTTTCGCAGAGGTCTTAACTTGGCGGCACAGGCTTTCCAGCCTGTGGGTGCGCAGGCTGAAGCCTGCGGCTACATTTTTGTGGTAAAATTGATCAGCTAATACCAAATCCTTGCCGGACAATAATGGTTTGGCGCAACATTTCACAAGCCCGGTAACAAATCCAAACCTGGGCGAATTAATTGCCCCTCTTCGCCTACGGGAGAAGAGGAAACTCCTGCTACATAATGGAACCCGCCTTCCCCCTTTCCACCCGCTGACGGGGGGAGAGGGTTGGGGTGAGGGCTCCCAAAACCAGGTAGATTACGGAAATTAATTAAACTTCTTCCTGTTATGCAGTGTCGGATTCATTCACTAATTAAGGAGGTTCTGATGAAGGTTAAAACGTATAAGGACATCGCCGCAACTCATTTTGACACCGGCGCCGCCAAGGCAGTCGCGGCCCGGGTGGTCATCGGCAAGAATGACGGCGCCAATAATTTCTGCATGCGGGTTTTCGAGATTGCCCCCGGCGGCAATACGCCGAAGCACGTTCATGCCTGGGAACACGAAATGTTCATTCATTCGGGGCAGGGTGAAATCTTCGGCAACGGCCAGTGGGATCAGGTGCAAGCCGGCAATGCCGTATTCGTGCCCGCCAATGAAGAACATCAAATCAAAAATTCCGGCAAGGAGTTGCTGACCGTGGTCTGTCTAATACCCTCGTCAGCCCCGGAGTTATAAAAAAAACATAATCGGGATCGGTGGTTTGGGAATTCCCCAGCGTCGCGGCATATCGCCATTGGTCGCCCCCCTGCTCTGTCATTCTGAGGGCGGCAATCCGGGGGTTGTGATTCATAATTTTTTTCTCGTTCCCAAGCTCCCGCTTGGGATCGCCCTTGGGCTCTCGAAGCGCTGCCTTGAAAAGTTCTTATAAATTGGTGGCACAGTCGTCTCCCCTGTGCATTTAGGGGCGATGTGCGGAGCCCCTGCACGGCGGGCGAGGACGCCCGCCCTACCGAACTTTTCACGATTTCCAGACGGAGCAAAAGCTCCTGAATGACAATCCCTGGAACAGGAACATCGGGAGGGAACCATGATGCAGTATGAAGTCCGGGCCCGGTCCACGGAGACTTTCGGCCGGGTGCTGGTGAACAGCCGGAACCACCATTTCGTGGTGGACGGGCCCGCGTCAAACGGCTGCCCGGGGGAAGCCCTCACCCCGGCGGAGCTGTTCTTGGCCGGCATCGCGGCCTGCGGGGTAGAGCTCGTCCAGGTCATCGCCCGGCGCCGCCAGGTGCCCCTGGAGGCCGTTGGCGCGGTGGTTTCCGGCCGCATTGACTTGAACCAGCCGGTGCGGCCGGACCTCACCCTGTTCAATGGCATCCGCCTGGAGTTTCTCCTCAAGGGCGTCACCTCGGAGCAGGGCGCCGAACTCGTCGCCGCGTTCAAGCGCCGTTGACCCCTGTACGGCACGGTCGCGGTGGCGACCCCGGAGGTCCAGGTGGAATTCCACATCGAGCCTTAGCTCCCTTGGCCCCTCAGATGCGGCGGGGTGCCGGGGAAGAAAGTCTCACCTTTTTGATTTTCACCTTAGATGTCCTATAATTTACTCAGCCGCTCATCGTCTGGAAAAGAATCTATTCCGCATTCAAGCAAAGGGAAAAACTTGGTGGCACCGGCTTTCCAGCCGGTGCCGGCGCAGGCCAAAGCCTGCGGCTACCAACATGCTTTTTTTTAAAAGCACCTGGCATTGCGTTCCCTGAAGCGGGTTACTGGAGAATAAACCATGCCCATAGATTATCACGAGCCGGTGTACCGGCCCCCCAGTGAAGCTTACAGCCTGTTGATTCAGGCCACCATCGGCTGTGCCTTTGCCCACTGCACCTATTGCGTCTCCTCCGTCTCCGGGAATTTCGCCATCCGGCCGTTGGCGGAGATCAAACAGGACCTGGTTGCCGCCCGGCAGATTTATGGATCCCAGGTGGGCAAGGTCTTCCTGCTGTCTCAGAATGCCCTGGTGATGCCCGCCGGCGACCTGGTGGAAATCAGTCGGCTGGCCTACGAGCTTTTTCCAGGCCTCAAGCAGGTCTCCCTATATGCCCATCCCCTGGACATTCTCAAAAAGACCCCGGTGGAGCTGCAGGCGATTTTTGCTTCCGGCATTAAGCTGCTTTATGTGGGGCTGGAATCCGGTAATGACGAGGTTTTGCGGCGGGTGCGAAAGCACACCACTGCGGAGAAATCCGTACGCGCCTGCCGGAAGGCCATTGACGCCGGTTTCCGCCTCTCCTGCACCGTGATTATGGGTCTGGGGGGCAGGGAACTGACCCGGGAGCATGCCGCGGATACCGGGCGGCTGATCTCGGCCATTTCCCCTCATTACCTGGGCTGTCTCACCTTGATGGTTAACCCGGGCAGCGAACTGCACCACAGCATCTTGCAGGGAACTTTTGCGCCCCTCTCCGCCGATGAAATTCTGGACGAGTTCCAGATATTGTTGGAAAATATCGGCCCCCTGGAGAGGACCTGCGTCTTCCGGGCCAATCACGCCTCCAACTACCTCTCCCTGGCCGGCGACCTGCCGGAAGACCAGGAGAGATTAATTCAGGAGGTCAAGGCGGCGAAATGCCGCCCGGAGTCGCTGCGCTCAGATATGGTTCGACGCCTGTAAGCTGAAAAAATTGTTGTGAAGGGGATGGCCAGCGGGCTCCTGCCCCCTTCCCCCCCAATCAATGCTGGCGGGCAGTACCCGCCCTACATTATCTACATTTCCTAAAGAATAAACCTTGTCCCATCTTGAAGTCGCAGCCGCGCAATTCACCCCGCCGGGTCGCCAGGTCCTGGACCTCCGGGCCTATGGCAACGGCAACGTCCACGATACCTTCCTGGTGACGGTGGGCGGCGTCCACCCGATATCTTCCCTGAACGACCCGGCAGAACCGCACTTCATTCTGCAGCGCCTCAACACCAGGGTTTTCCCCCGGCCGGAACTGGTCATGGGGAACTTGCGCACCTGCACCGAACACCTGCGCCGCCGCCTGGCCCGGGCCCCCCTCAGTCCCGGGCGCCGCTGGGAGACGCCCCGGGTGCTGCCGGCCCCGGACGGCCGGGATTACTGGATTGATCCCAGTGGGTCCTGCTGGCGGGCCCTCAGCTTTATTGAGGCCGCCCAGACCTTCGACACCATCCGGGACCTGGAGCACGCCCGGCAGGTCGGCTGCGGCCTGGGCATGTTCCAAAAGCTTTTAAGCGATCTCCCCGCCGCCAGCCTGGCCGACACGCTGCCGGGGTTCCACGTGACCCCGGAATATCTGCGCCATTATGACGCAGTTCTGGCGGCAAGCCCCCCGCACCCCTCCCCCGAAGTGGCGTATGGGCTGCGGTTCGTGAATCGGCGCCGCGCCTTCGCCCCTTTCCTGGAGGAGGCCAAGGCCGACGGAAGGCTCCACCCCCGTCCGATCCACGGCGATCCCAAGGTCAACAACGTCATGCTGGACACCGCCACCGGCCAGGCCGTGGCCATGATCGACCTGGACACCGTCAAGCCCGGCCTGGTGCACTACGATATCGGCGACTGCCTCCGCTCGGGCGGGAATCCCCTGGGAGAAGAAACCGAGGGCTGGGAGCAGGTTTCCTTTGAACCCGACCTGTGCCGGGCGATACTCACCGGCTATCTCGCCATGGCCGGAGATTTCCTGGCCGACGCCGACTATAATTATTTCTTTGAGGCCGTGCGCCTGATCGCCTTCGAGCTGGGATTGAGATTTTTCACCGATTATCTGGAAGGCAACGTCTACTTCAAGGCCAGGCACCCGCACCACAACCTGGCCCGGGCCCTGGTGCAATTCCGGCTCACCGAGAGCATCGAAGCCCAGGAAACCGCCATCCGCGCCATCATCCGAGACCTGAGATGGTAAGCTCACCGAGTTGCATTCAAATGCTGCTTTTGTAGCCGCAGGCTTTAGCCTGCGCTGCACAGGCGAGACGCCTGTGCCACCAAGAGAAATTGGGAAAAAATATTCACTTGGCCGCAACTCGATATCAGTCGTCAGCCGTCAGCTGTCAACCAAATATTCATGGCCATTAAGTGTCTATCCCGGGGATAAAAATTCCCCTTACCCCGAATAATATCCGGCTCTTTCCCGGGAACGAATCATTTATGGGCCGCGGCCACCCAAAACCAGAACCATGTGGAACAGCCGCCCTCGGCTGTCCAGGCGCAGGCGAGGGCGCCTACGCTACATTTCTTTTTTTGGATGAGGCGTGCCCGGCCCGCCCTCTAGTTTGAAATACGAGACTTGCTTGCCGGGATTTTCCCAGAGGTCAAAGCTGAGTATCAGATGAACTCTCAGAGCTTCTCCCTCCAGCCCTTTTCCTCGGCCAGCTCCTTGCCCGATCTCGCCATCACCGGCAACCTCACCCGGCGTGGCGCTATCTTTGACATCCGCTATATGCTTCGTGGTTGTCTGGAGGAAATTGTGGTGCCGCCGCCAGCCGACCCTCCTCCGGCCCGCCGGCACCGGCTTTGGGAAGAAACCTGTTTGGAATTTTTCCTCGCCCCCCAAAATTCTTCCCGGTATTGGGAATTCAACCTCTCCCCCGCCGGGCACTGGAATGTCTATCGTTTTCAAGCCTACCGGCAGGGGATGGCAGAGGGAGAGGCCTTTTCGTCGCTCCCCTTTCGCGTCCAGAGGCGATGGGACTCTCTGGTGCTTCACCTGGAATTCGATCTCGGCAGAATCTTTCCGGCAAAGCGGCGTCTGGAGGCGGCCATCGCCGCGGTCATCAAAGCGAGAGACGGCCAGGTGACTTACTGGGCCCTGGTTCATCCCGGCCCCCAGCCCGACTTTCACCGACGGGATGCTTTCGTCATTGAATTATAAGAAAGTTTATAACCAGGTGCCTTTAAAAGGAGAGTATTTGTAGCCGCAGGCTTTAGCCTGCGTCGGCACCGGCTGGAAAGCCGGTGCCACCAAGACATTTCCTTTTGGATGGATATGCTTTTCTGGTTCCCAAGCTCCTGCTTGGGAACCTACTTGGAAGCAAAGCTCCGGCTTTGCCATATCGTTGACTAAGTAATTGATATAAAACCAATATCTAAGGTGCCCAAGCAGAGCTTGGGCCGCATATGCGTTCCCAAGCGGGAGCTTGGGAACGAGTTTTTAAACTCTTGCAAATACCCTGCCGGACACTACTGCCCCTACAACCCCCTTAGAAAGGGGGGTAAAGAAGCAGCTTCTCCGATGTCAGGTCGCTTTATTTAGGAAGGACACCTCCCCGGCGTTCCGTCTCTTCAGCGCACCAGGTAGATGGCGGCGATCACCACCCCGGCCGCCACCACGATGCGGCGCAGCCACACCGGGCTGATCCTACCTGCCAGCCTGCCCCCCAGGGCTCCGCCCAGCAGTGCCCCCACCGCCATCACCAGGGCTGTGAGCCATACCACCTGCCCGGAAAACAGGAAAAAGACGGCTGCCGCAATGTTGATGCTGAGGGCCAGGATTTGCTTCAGGGCGTTCAACCGGGTAAGCCGGTCTTCCAGCACGAGCCCCAGGACCGCCAACACAATGACGCTTAACCCCGCGCCGAAATAGCCCCCGTAAACGGCGGCCAAGGCTACCGGCAGCGCCGTCCACGACTCGTGCGGGTTTCCTGACCCCGCGGCGGCGGCGCGGCGCATAACCCAGGTGCGCAGCCGGTCCTGCACGGCCAGCAAGCCCGCGGCCAGGAGGATCAGGTAGGGCACCAGGGCGCGAAACATCTGCTCGCCGGTGTTCAAGAGCAGGATACCGCCGGCGATGCCGCCCAGGGCCCCGGCCGGCAGGAGCAGCCACAACCGCCGCTCCTGTCCCTCCAGGTCGCGCCATTGTGCGAGGGTCCCCCCCAAATATCCCGGGCAGAGGGCCACCGTGTTGGTCACGTTGGCGGCCACGGCCGGGATGCCCACCTCCAGGAGCATCGGGAAGGTTATCAGGGTGCCGCCGCCGGCCAGGGCGTTCACCGCACCCCCGGCTACGGCCGCCAATCCCACGAGAACAAAATCCCACCAGTTCATCATTCGCCTTGAAAAGTTGAAGCCCAGGGCGCGTCTCAGGCACCGAAAACGGCGCGTGAGACGCGCCCTACCAGCCGTAGAGGCGGACCCGCGTGTCCGCCCGCTTGGGCCAGCACACATGGGTGCGCCCCTATAAGATATTGGCTGGTGGCGGGCGAGGACGCCCGCCCTACCGGACTTTTCATGGTTTACGGCTGAGCCCCGGGCTCATCTGTAACTGCTTGGTCTGTTGCCTTACGGAGGATATGGCCGGGGGGAGTTCTGCCAGTTCCGGCCTCGGGGCCTAGCTGGGAAAAGTGAAATAGAAGGTGGTGCCTTTGCCCGGGGCGCTATCCACCCAGATACGGCCGCCGTGCGCGTCGATAATGCGCTTGACCGTGGCCAGACCCAGCCCGAAACCCCGCTCTTGGCCCGCCGCCGCGCCCCGGTAGAAGAATTCGAAGAGGTGGGGCAGGTCCCGGGAGGGAATGCCGGGCCCCTGGTCTTTGACCGCAAACCGGACCTCGCCCTCCCCCGCCCGGACTTCCAGAGTCACGGTGGTATGGGGCGGGGAGTATTTGACGGCGTTTTCCAATAAATTCTCCAGCACCCGGCGAAAGAGCAGGGGATCGGCCTGGAGGACCACCATTTCCTGGGGAAATGCAGCGGTCAGCCGGATATCCTTGGCCTCCGCCAGGGGCTGCAGCAGGGTAAGCACCTCCTGGCATTCCTTCTCCGCCTGGATGGCGCTGGTCATGGGCGTCAGCATGCGCAAATCCAGGCGGGCGAACTCCAGGAAATCGGTGATCAGCTCCTCCAGGCGTTTCATTTCCTTGTCAATGGTGTCCAGGTAAGTCCTCTGCGCCTGGGTGAGGGGCCCCGCCTTTCCCTGGCGAAGCCTCCTGACCAACCCCCCCATGCCCACCACCGGGGTCTTCAGGTCATGGGCAAACATGTTCACCAACTGGCGGCGCTCCCCCTCCAGGCGCTTCACCGGCGTCAGGTCCCGGAAAATAATCACCCCGCCCAAGGGAACGCCCCGCTCATCTTTGAGGGCAAAGGAGCTGATCATCAGGGGGACCCGCTGGCCGCCAGGCTTTTTCAGGACGACTTCCTGGGGGCTCACCTCCTGGCCCGCCATCGCCAGCCGCACCGGGCAGGTCTCGTGGGCGCCCCCTTCACAGGGTAGAACTTCCCGGGCCTTCTTTCCCAGGGCCTCCTCCCGGCTAAAGCCGGTAATCTCCTCGGCTGCCGGGTTGAAGTCGGTCACCCGCCCCTGGCCATCCATGGTAATCACCCCGGCCGGGGCGTGCTGGATGATGAACTGGGACCAGTCGTGGGAAGCTGGCTGGGACGGTGGCTTCTGGCTGGGCATGTTCCTCCCGGGGTTTAGCCTGAGGCTGCTATTGGGTGCGCTTCATCTCCAATAGACCTTGTCTTTTTTAGCAGGTTTCGGCCTCCAGGGCAACCAACCCATCCGAAAACGCCACCTAAAATCCTTCTTCTGGTTCCCAAGCTGCGCTTGGGAACCTTATTGGGCGCAAAGCTTTGCTTTGCAAAATTATGCGTTGATCTTCTTCCACTTTCTGCAATTGAGCTACCTAAGCAAAGCTTGGGTCACAAGTGCGTTCCCAAGCGCAGCTTGGGAACGAGAGGAAGAAACCCGGCCTAAGATCCGTTCCTCCTGCAAAACCCCTGGCAGTGTCCGGAATTTTATGATAAAAAAAGCCACATTTTCAGGTGAAATATGTCACAAGTACGCACCCGTTTTTCCCCCAGTCCCACCGGCTCCCTGCATTTGGGCGGAGCCCATACCGCCCTGTTCAACTGGCTCATCGCCCGGCATCAGCAGGGGGCCTTCATCCTGCGCATCGAGGACACGGACCAGGAGCGCTCCGAGGAGCGCTATGTCGAAGAAATCCTGGAAAGCTTGAGGTGGCTCGGGCTCCCTTGGGATGAAGGCCCTTACCGCCAATCGGAGAGGCTGTCCATTTACCGGGATTACATTAACCGGCTGCTCGAACGGGGCCGGGCTTACTTTTGCGACTGCCCGCCCCAGGAGCTGGAAGCCCGGCGCCAGGCCGCCCTGGCCCGGGGAGAAAAGCCCAAATATGACGGCCGCTGCCGGGAGCGGGGCCTCGGGCCCGGACCCGACCGGGCCGTGCGGTTCAAAACCCCGCCCACCGGGATGACCCGCTGGCAGGACCTGATCAAGGGCCCCATCGCCTTCGACCATCAGGAACTGGACGACCTGGTCATCATGCGGGCCGACGGCATCCCCACTTACAACTTCGCCGTGGTGGTGGATGACATCACCATGAACGTCACCCTGATCATCCGGGGCGAGGACCACATTCCCAACACCCCCCGGCAAATCCTCATCTATGAGGCCCTTGAGGCCCCACTGCCCCAGTTTGCCCACATGCCCCTGATGCTGGGGAAAGATCGGGCCAAGCTGTCCAAGCGCCACGGCGCCCGTTCCATCCTCACCTACCGGGACCAGGGCTTTTTGCCCCAGGCCCTGGTGAATTACCTGGCCCGGTTGGGCTGGTCCCACGGCGACCAGGAGATTTTTTCTTTGGCGGAGCTGATTGAATATTTCTCCCTGGAGCATGTGACCAAATCGCCGGGGATCTATGACGAAGAGAAACTCCTGTGGCTCAACAGCCATTACATCAAGGAGACGCCGCCGGCGGAACTGGCCCGGCTGCTGATCCCGTTTCTCGGCCCCCTGGGGATCGAAAACCCGGACCCCGGGTACGTTGCCGCGGTGGTGGGCACGCTTCGCACCAGGAGCAAAACCCTGCTGGAAATGGCCGAGGCCGCCCGCTTCTATTTCCTGGACCCCCGGCCCTACGAGGAAAAAGCGGCCCAAAAATTTCTCACCCCCGCGTCGGCCCCGATTCTGCAAGAGTTCTGCCGGCGCCTGGAAAGACTGCCCCAACTGGAGGAGGAGGCCCTCAGCCAGGTCCTGCACGATCTGGCCGCGGAAACCGGCCAGAAAATGTTGAATGTGGCCCAACCGGTGCGGGTGGCCCTCACCGGCAAGACCGTCAGCCCCAGTGTCACCGAGATCATCGCGGTCCTGGGGAAACCCGAAGTCCTGGCGAGAATCAACCATGCCCTGTATTTTATTGAGGGGGCCCGCAATAACTGAGGAGGATACAACCGATGGCGGAAACCGGACAAAATTATCGGAAAAAACAGGCTGCACTGGTCCTACTGGTGTTCGTCTGCCTGGGCGTGGCCTTTTGGAGCGGCAGCGCCCCGGTGGCCGTGGGGGCCATCCTGGCGGCCTGCGGCATCTGCTTCTGGGCCGCGAAAATGGAACCCCACAAGGCCCCGGAGGAGCATCACCATTAATGATGAGGCATGAGATTGGGGGAGGGGGCCAGGGGCCAGTGGGCCCCCGCCCCCTCCCCCAAACCCCCACCCCCAATCCCTTAAAGGGGGTTGGGAGGGGAGTTTGAGGGGAGGCGGGGGAGCCGCGCTCCCCCGGCCTCCCCTCAACCACCACCACACTCCCCACCACAAGGAGGCCTCCCATGCGCATTGCTTTGATCGGACAGGCGGATTTCGGCGCGGCGGTTTTGAAAGGTTTGGTCGGCAAGGGGCAGCAGGTGGTGGGGGTTTTCTGCCCCCCGGACCGGGGGGGCAAGGCTGATCCTCTGAAAGTTGAGGCGGAGCAGGCCGGCCTCACTCTTTTTCAGCCGGCCCGGATGAAGGATGAAGACGCCTATCAGGCCATGCTCTCCCTCAATGCCGACCTGGGGATACTGGCCTTTGTCACGGACATCGTCCCGGCCCGGGTGTTCAACGCCCCCCGGCTGGGCTCCATCTGCTATCACCCATCGCTCCTGCCCCGGCACCGGGGCCGATCGGCCATCAACTGGGCCGTGATCCAGGGCGATACCAAGACCGGTCTCACCATCTTTTGGGTGGATGACGGCATCGACACCGGCGACATCCTCCTCCAGAAGGAAGTGGAGATCGGCCCCGACGACACCACCGGCGTCCTGTATTTCAAGCGGCTTCTCCCCATGGGGGTGGAGGCGGTGCTGGAGGCGGTGCAGATGATCGCCCAGGGCGCGGCCCCCCGCCTGGTCCAGGACCATCGTCTGGCCACCTATGAACCTCCCTGCGATGACAGCCAGGCCGGCCTGGATTGGGGCCGCCCGGCCCGGGAGATCTACAACTTCATCCGGGGTTGCGACCCCCAGCCCGGGGCCACCACCACCTTCCGGGGCGAAAAGGTGAAGTTTTACAACGCCGCCTTCCTGGCCGAGTCCCACGCGGCCCCGGCCGGCGAGATCCTGGAAGTGAGCGACAAAGGCCTCAAGGTGGCCGTGCCCGGCGCCGCCCTGCTCATTACCCGCTTCCGCACCAAGGATCTGGGTAAGGTCAAGGCCCCGGAATTCGTCCAGGCCAAACAGCCCAAAGTGGGGGATGGGTTCGGATTCTAGGATGAAAGGCGAGTCTTGGGAGGAAAGGCGCTTTTTCTGCTCTGTAAGTTTTGGTAGTCAGCCGTAGGGGCGAGGTTCCCTCGCCCTCAAATGGGGCGGGGGGACCCCGCCCCTACGAAGATGTTTTTCTGGTTCCCAAGCTCCTGCTTGGGAACGCCTTTGGGCGCAAAGCTCCTGCTTTGCCCGGAGGCGTAAGGTGGTTCTCACGCACCAGCAATGGCGATTAAGACTCGCCCTACCAACCCGGAAATCCTGACGAGCTTTCCCATGAGTCAGATTCCCCGTGAAACCTTGCGACAGCAATTCAAGGTGACCAATTATATCGGCCTGGCCATGATCGGTTCGGTCTTTATTTATGCTGCTATCGTTTTAGCTATCGATAACGGCTATATTCCGATGGAAAGATCCCGGACCGCCAATAGCGCGATTTTCACGCAATTGAAGTATATCCTGCTGTTGATATCAATATTATTCTATTTTATTATTAAACTTCTGCAAAACCGGCTGCCGCAATCCCTCAAGAATCTGCCGAGAGGGGGGATTCTGCCGATAGTGTCATTGGTAACCTGGGCTTTATGCGAAGCCGTCGCTATCTATGGCCTCGTTCTCTTTATCTTAACCAGGAATCGCAATGACTTCTTCCTATTTATGGCCATATCCCTGTTCTATTTCTACATCTTTTATCCGAAATATGCTGATTGGGAAAGATTCTTTAATCAAGATGGCGCGTAAGACGCGCCCTACCAAAAGGCAGCAGTATTTTTCTGGTTCCCAAGCTCCTGCTTTGCTCAATTCACCAAGCGGAGCTTGGTACCCATTTCCGTTCCCAAGCAGGAGCTTGGGAACGAGTAATAATATTGCAGATTTCTTCATAGCTGTCCGGCACGCTAATTGAAAAGCAAAGGTTGTCGGTTACCAGGTGGCGATGGGCAAAGCATGGCCCACAGGTTGAAACGCTCCAGG
>Ga0315281_10004214_pt1 | contig 20909 bp, 21 predicted proteins | sample YL17G07_0_MG_FD_204540 | JGI IMG/M metagenome (GOLD analysis project Ga0315281, IMG submission 204540) | Sediment microbial communities from Yellowstone Lake, YNP, Wyoming, USA - YL17G07_0 | ecosystem: Environmental > Aquatic > Freshwater > Lake > Sediment | place: USA: Wyoming | collected...
TCCGAATCAGTCGAAAACCGGATTGGCTATCCGTAATGTCCGAATGGCAAAGCCGTGCGACCGCCTTCACCCCCAAACGATTCCAGAAGCGACGGAGAAAGGTCATCTTCCCAAATTCTGCAGCCCGAGAGGCGATGAGGATATCGGGTTTGACGATTTGAAAAATCTTAAGAAGGGATGGAATTTCTGAAGGATCATGTTGACCATCCGCATCCAGAGTGATGACAACCTGATAGTCCTTTTGGAGGATGTATTGGAACCCTGTCTGGAGGGCAGCACCCTTTCCAAGATTAAGGGAATGTTCCAAGAGTTGAGCTCCATTTTCTGAAGCCACTCTCTTCGTTTCATCTGAAGATCCATCATTGACGACAAGGGTATCCATTTTGAGGGGTTCAATCTTTTTTAAGACGGAACCAAGAGTCTCTTGCGCGTTATAGGCAGGAATGAGAATACAGATTCTTTTTGAGCACTGCATAAAATTAATCTAATGTTTCCGATTTGAGATGAACCCCTATATTATGACCCGCAAAGCACCAAATACCAAGCAACAAACTCCAAATAAATCCTAATTACCCAAATTCTAAACATCAAATAAAATGGTTTGGGTCATTTGAAATTGGAATTTAGAATTTATTTGGGCATTGGGATTTGGAAATTGGAATTTTAAGTTAAAAAGGCTATGGGTATCTACCTCCGTTTGAACATCTTAAATAGCTGCTATTCTTATCCCCATTGGCTCTCTCACCGCCTCTCTAAAAATCGTTTCATCTCCGGGTCATAGAGGAAGGTAAAAAAGGTTGCCACCGATCCTAATAGTGGAAGTGGATCATCTTTCGAAATGATATCATAGGAGGTATCGGGGTCAAAGAAATGAAAGAAGGAGGGACGAAGATGAAGACGATTGGGATTGTTTAGAAAATGGAGAATATCCCCCAAGAGGAGCCAGCGACAGCGCTTCCCCACTTGATAGCGAAGAATGGGTTCGAAACTTTCCCTCCTGGCCATCCTCAGAATGAGATAGGGAAAATCAACTCCCGAGATAATGGCCAGTTGCAATGAACCCCAGAAACGGGGATTGACTTCCATCAGTTTCGGAATCCCATCCCTTGGATCCACTTTGAATTCGATCATGCCCACACCTACCCAATTTAATGATTTTAGGAGGGAGAGGCCCAATGCCATGATCTGAGGATGTTCAACCCCTTCCCGCAATGTGCTGGGACCTCCTTGAACTGGGTACATCCTCAACTTTTTGTGGACAAAGGCTGCCTTAATGCTTGAAGTCTCATCAAAAAGGGCAGAGAGACCATAGGTCCCCCCTCCATCAGGAATCCATTCCTGAATGATTGGAAAAGGATATCGTTCGTGGACGCTTTGATAAGAGGGAATGAGATCCTCCTTTTTTTTCACATAGACAATGCCAAAGGATCCCGAACTGATTCTGGGTTTGATGACCGCTGGAAGCGGTATCGAATCGAGAGAAAAATTTAGCTGATCCATCCCCTTCCCCTGAATAAGGAAGGGTGCACCCCCACCCTCCCCTCCCCCCTCGAGGGGGAGGGTGCGGGTGGGGGGGGCATAAAATGTTCTTGGGGCAGGAATGCCTATTTTCTCTGCAAACTCCATAAGGTTTCTTTTATCCCGAACGAATTCGATTTGCTTCAGATCGGGACTGAGGAGATAGGTGTATTGGGAGATTTCAGAATGATATTTTGCCAGCAAAAGCAGAGTCTCCTCTTCCATCGGGAAGAGGCAATCATAGTGGCTTTCTTTAATCTCTTTTAGAAGAAATTTGATAAACTGATCTGGGAATCGCCGTGGTGAAGGATAGACGAGACGTTTGGCGCAATATTTCGAGAAGAAGGAGGTATTTAGGAATGTCCGCTCTCCAACCGTGACAGGAATCCCTTTGCGACCAAGGGATCGAACCACAGCCAATGTTTTTCTAAAGTGCCCATCCGTGACCAGAACGCTTGCCATGATTAGTTCAGAGTTCGGAGTTCGGAGCTCGGAGTTTTAAAACTAAGAACTCCGAACTAATTACTCCGAACTGATCGTCAAATCAACCCATCATCAGCGAGGCTTCGATAAGTCTCCCCTGCCAAGATGATATGATCATAAACCTTGATCCCAAGAAGTCGACCCGCCTCCACTAATTGTTTGGTGATCCGAAGATCCTCTTCACTGGGGCTCGGATTTCCACTCGGGTGATTGTGGATCAAAATGACCCCTGCCGCAGGTTCTAAGAGTGCTTCGCGAAAGACATCTCGGGGATGGACAAGGCTCGCCTCGAGTGTCCCTTCCGAGATCGTCACTTCCTTAATCAAACGATTCGCCCGGTTGAGAAGAAGGACTTTAAAGACCTCTTTTCTTAAATCTCTCATCAAGGGGAGGTAGTGGTTTGCCACCTCTGAAGATCGCTTAAAAGATGCCTTGGGGATATTCCTCTGGGATTGAATCCTTCTCACCAGCTCAAAAGCGGCAGAGAGGGTGGCGGCCTTGGCAGATCCAATGCCCTTGACCGTCATCAACTCCGAAGGGGAGCGAGAGAAGAGCTTCTCAAGAGATTCGTATTGATCTAAAAGTTCCCTTGCCAAATCAATGGCCGTCTTCTTTCTTGTCCCTTTTCCAAGTAAAATGCCTAAAAGCTCTGCTTCGGTGAGGGGCTGAGGACCATATTGAAGAAGCCGTTCTCTGGGTCTTTCCTTCTTGGGCCATCGAGTAATTTTGTATGAGGATTCAGCCATGATTGATCAAGTGGAAGCCGGGGATTCTACCTTATTGATGTCACCTTCGGAAGGAACCGGTGTTGGCTTCTTCCTAAAAATTTTAGAAAGCAGGATACTCAATTCGTAGAGTCCTATCAGAGGAAGGGCCATCAGCACCTGAGAAATGACATCGGGTGGAGTCATGACTGCTGCAAAGATGAAGATCAGGAGGATCGCGTATTTCCTCTGCCGGGCCAACATCTTTGCATCGACCACTCCGATCCTTGCCAGAAGGACCAAGACAACGGGAAACTCAAAAACAAGACCGAAGGCTAATAAGAATTTGATGCTGAAGGAGAGGTACTCTTTCATGCTCGGCATGGGCTTGATGAAGTCGGTTGCATAGCCCAGAAGAAACTTAAAACTGATGGGAATGGCAACATAATATCCAAAGAGAACTCCCAGGGCAAAAAAAAGCGAACCACCGAGGACAAAAGGGATCACATATTTTTTCTCTTTTTGATATAGCCCCGGGGCGACAAAGGCCCAGATTTGGTAGAGGATGAAGGGCGAGGTCAAGATGATACCTGCGATGAACGCCACCTTCATATAGGTGAAAAAGGCTTCTGCTACGCTTATAAATATTAATGAACCCCCTTTGGGCATCATTTTCATCAGTGGGGCAGCAAGGATGTTGAAAATAGAATCGGCGAAGGCATAACAGAGAGCGAAACCTATCCCAATAGCGATAAAGGAGAGAATGAGTCGCTTCCTCAGTTCCTGGAGGTGAGAGGTTAAAGGAAGTCTCTTCTCATCCATGGGAAGGAATCCCTTCTTTCGCCCCTTCGGGTTCCTCCTTCTTTTTCTCTTCGGTTTTGTCACCCTCGAATGAGGACGAAGCTTCTTCTGCTGGAGGGGTCTCTGCGAGGACAGAGGTTTCACTCTCTGCCATTCTCTCGGTGGTGGCCTCGGAAGAAATTGACGTCTCTTCTGCAGTCTCCGATACACCTTCAGTCAGATCAGTAAGGAACTTCTCTTTCTCTTCCGTAAGAGTGCTTTTCAGTTCTTCGAGATCCTTCGTTTCGGCTTCAAAACTTGCCTTCACCTCTTCGGTCGCCTTTTTAAACTCCCTCATCGCCCTCCCAAAAGCCTTGGCCAGCTCTGGAAGCTTATTAGGACCAAAGACGATCAAGGCAATGGCCACAATGATCAACAGTTCCGGAAGCCCGATATTAAACATAAATCCTCCTGTGAAGTTTTATATCATAATTTTTCTCTCTATTGCAATGGGGAACAGAGCTTTTGCTCTATGTGAAATCATGATATAGTTCTTATAATAATTTTTAAAGGATACACCATGGAACTTGAATTTCTGAAAACACTGGTCATCATCTTCGGGGTCTCTGCCTTCGTCGTCTTTCTTCTTCAAAAATTGAGGGTGCCCTCGATCGTTGGGTTCCTCATTGCCGGGGCGGCTCTGGGGCCTCATGGATTTGGAATAATCCGAGAGGTCCGGGAAGTGGAACTTCTTGCAGAGGTCGGGGTCATTCTTCTGCTCTTCATGATTGGTCTCGAAATTTCTTTAAAAAATCTTAAGAGGATTCGTTCAACCATTGTAGGAGGAGGCTTGTCACAAGTCCTTCTCACCCTCCTTGCCACAGCGGCCATTGCCTATCCCTTCCTTGGAAAATTGAACGCCTCCCTTTTCACAGGATTTCTCGTCGCCCTGAGCAGCACCGCCATTGTCATGAGGATGCTTTTTGACCGGGCGGAGATGGATTCCCCCCACGGACGGCTTTCCATGGGAATTTTGATCTTCCAGGATTTGTGTGTTGTCCCATTCATGCTTCTCATTCCTATCCTGGTTGGTCATCAAGGAAGTGCTGCTGAGCTTTTATGGACCCTCTTTAAATCGGCCGTCATTTTTGGTGCGCGTTGGTTGGTCCCCAACCTCCTTCACCAAATCGTCCGGACTCGAAGTCGTGAACTCTTCATCATCACTATCATTCTCCTCTATCTCGGAACAGCCTTGTTGACCTCGAGGCTTGGACTCTCCTTAGCCCTTGGAGCCTTTCTCGCAGGGCTAATCATTTCCGAATCTGAGTATGCGTATCAAGCGATTTCCGACATCTTACCCTTCAAGGATAGCTTGAATGGACTCTTTTTCATCTCTGTAGGGATGTTAATGAATTTAAGATTTCTCGGAGAAAATCTGCCAACCATTCTTTCCGTCGTCACCATAATTTTGCTGCTAAAAACTTTCACGGGTTTCCTTTCTGTCCACTGGCTCGGCCATCCTGTGCGAATCTCCCTCCAGACCGGACTCCATCTTGCACAGATCGGTGAATTCTCTTTTGTCCTTGCCATGGCTGGCAAGTCCGCTGGACTTATCACAGGAAACCTTGCCAACTTTTCCTTTCGGCCTCGGTGTTGACCATGGTTCTGACCCCCTTTATCCTTCGAGCCTCTCCTGGCATCTCGAGCTGGATGAGTTCGAAAAAGCTCCTTGAGCGACTGGATAGAATGAAAAAGAAAGCGGAAAAGGAGGGCTTTCCTTCAAAAAGAGAAGGACATGTCATCATTATCGGATTTGGCTTAAATGGAAGGAATCTGGCAGAGGTTTTAAAAGAGGTATCCGTACCATATGCCGTCCTTGAGATTAATAACGACACGGTCATTCAGATGAAAAAGAAGGGGGAGCCCATTTTTTATGGGGATGGGACCAGTCCGGAGATCCTCCACAAATTGGGGATTGCAACAGCCCGAATGCTTGTGGTGGCTATCTCTGATCTTGCTTCGACCCAAAGAATTGTCCAGGTGGCGAGGAAGGAAAATCCTAGACTTTATATTATTGTAAGAACCCGTTATACGGCAGAGGTGGAGGATTTACCCTGTTGTTGCATTAAATTCGGCGCTTAGATTCATCAAACCCTTACCCAGAGAGGGATGGCTGTCAAATCAATGTCGTCACCTGGATCAATCCAAGAGTGACCCTGTGGAAGAGGTTTTACATCTTCTCTGGAAAGATAAAACTCCCAATAGTGGAGCAAATAATACGTGATGCTATCGAATATGATTCTTATTCCACAGGGGAAGTTATCCTCCCTCCGGGCCATGAGGCCCTCCCTCCGGGGCAGAAGCCCCTCTGGGGCGGAGCCTGGGCCGGCGGCAAAAAGGTAGAAACAGCCTTTTGATGGGGGCATGCAGTTGATTCAACCACATCTTTATGCAACAACGGGGTTTACTCAAATTGGGAGCCAATGAAGTCATCCCTGAAGAGTTCGAAACATCGATCGAAATCTTTGCAAAAGTGCTCCATCACTATCAGGTTCCCAAAAATCTCCTGATCGAAAAGATCCGGAGCGGAAGTTATGAAGTTCTGAGACGGGTGGAACTCCCAGTTAAGAATTTACCAGAAAAATGTGAAATCCTTACCGATATCGACACTGAAACTTACTTGGTTAAGGATCGTTCCCATGCCTCCGGTCGTTCTATCAAAGAATTGAAGATACGCTCTACGACAGGAGCCACGGTGATCGCGGTGAAGCGAGGGAACGAAATTATTCCAAGTCCAGGACTTGAGTTTGTCTTCACGCCTGGGGATATCCTCTACCTCATCGGGAGTAAAGAAAACCTTTCGAAAGCCTTTGCCTTGTTGGAGTCTTGACCTACGAGACAGAGGGCCATCTACCACAATGGAGAAGGAATTGAGTTTAGCCGTATAGCATGATATAAAAAAATACCCCCACCCACCCCTCCCCCCTTGAGGGGGAGGGTGAGGGAGGGGGGGTGAGGAGAAACCAGCCATGACTGTTATCCACATTAACGTGCCCTATTCCATGCTTCTTCATCGTATCGATTTTGCAATCGAGAACCGAATCCATCCTGAAATCTATTTCAGTGCAGAAGATTTGGATGCCTGCCATGAGAAAGATGCTCAACATTTGTCTAAGACGCTCCAAGAAAACCAATTGGAAATTACCCTCCATGGTCCATTCATGGATTTAAGTCCAGGAGGAGTCGATCGAAGGATCAAAGAGGTGACCTTTGACCGGTTCTTGAAGACGATCGAATTGGCACAATTCTTCAAGCCTAAGATGATCGTCTTTCATCCAGGGTACGAGAGATGGAAATTTGATGGAAATGTCAAGCTTTGGCTCGAGAGCAGTCTTCAAACCTGGAGGCCTCTGGTCAAGGAGGCAGAGGAGATGGGGTTGACCCTTGCCATTGAAAATGTTTTTGAAGAGAGTCCCGATTCCATTAAAAATCTTTTAGAAGAAATTCATTCACCCCATTTTCGATTCTGCTTTGACACCGGCCATCATCATGTCTTTAGCAAGACCCCTCTCGCCATTTGGATGGAAACCTTGGGAGGGTTTCTGAGTGAGGTTCACCTCCACGATAATCACAAAGAGATGGATGAACATCTCCCTGTGGGAGAAGGAGGATTCGATTTTAATCAGTTCTTTGCCCTCCTTTCCCAATTGAACCTAAACCTTCTTTATACCATCGAACCCCATGAAGAAGCCCATCTCTGGAGAGGCTTAGAGGCGGTGAAGGAATATATCAAGTAAACCCCGTTAGAAAGGGCGGGGCTTTGACCCTGCCCTCAATAAAGAGCTGATGCTTTCTATTATCCCTAGCTTAAATGCTGGGGTTTTCTAACGGGGTAAAAAGGAAGATCGAGGAGAAAGGAGTTACTTATGAAACGTTTATGGGTTTTATTAATTGCTACTTTTGGAGTAATTGGTCTCATGGTTTTAACAGCACCCATGGTTTCGGCACAGCAGGCAAAACCAGTCTTCAAGGTTGAAGACCCAATGGGTGTGGTGAAGATCAAACCCGGTGAATCGATCCACATCGCTGCCTGGATGGTTGTGGCAGGACCGGACGCCTCTTTGGGAACAGATACCAAGCGCGGGGTGGAAATTGCTATCGAAGACAAGGGCGGCAAAGTTCTCGGGCTCCCCATCAAGCTGACTGTTCAAGACACTGGCTGCAACGCCGAAGGAGGTCAAGCAGCTGCAACCAAACTTGCTGCCGACCCGACGATTGTAGCGGCGATCGGCTCAAGCTGTTCAAGCGAAGCTCGGCCTGGCGCACCCATCCTATGGAAAGCTGGTATCGCTACGGTTTCACCATCGGCTACCTCGCCAGATTTGACAGATCCAACAAAACGGGGGCGAGAATTTGACGGGTTTCTCCGTACCGCTCACAACGATAAAGTTCAAGGCGCCGTGGCAGGCCAGTTTGCTTTTAAACAATTAAAGATAAAAAAAGGTGCTACCATCCACGATGGAAGCATTTATGCTGAAAAACTACAGGCTATTTTCTCAGAAACCTTCAAGAAACTGGGGGGAACCATCACATCTCAAGAAGCGGTCGCTCCTACGGATACGGACATGCGACCTGTTTTAACTAAGATCGCTACCGGCAAACCTGAATTCATCTACTACCCCGTCTTTATTGCAGCAGGTGGACACATCACACGCCAGGTGAAAGAAGTGAAGGGGTTGGAGAAGGTAGCCCTCATGGGTGCGGACGGGATATTCTCCCCAGACTTTTATAAGGCAGCAGGAGAGACCGCTGTGGGCATGTATCATTCCAGCCCTGATTTCTCCGCCTTTGGTGCAGGCTATAAAACTTTCTTGGAGAGGCATCAAAAGAAATATGGCGAAAAGCCAATTGCTCCCTTCCATGCGCATGCTTATGATGCAGCCATGATGATCTTTGCTGCAATCGAAAAGGTGGCCAAGAAGGCTCCAGACGGGACCCTCTACATTGGCCGAAAGACTTTAAGGGATGCCTTATATGCAACAAAGGATTTCAAAGGTCTAACCGGAAATCTTACCTGCAACAAATCTGGCGACTGCGCTGATCCGAGGATCGCCATCTATAAAACAAGTACCGAAAATATCAAGAAACTGGTGCTTCCCGACCAACCCTTCTGGAAGCCCTATTAAATTCAGCACGGAGGAAACCCAGTTCTTTCAATAAACTGGGTTTCCTGTCAATGGAAAGGATGAGCCGGGAAAAAGAGTTGTTTCCGGCTCATCCCAAAACTAAAGCTTGGCATCCATGAAACGAATCCCCTCTTGACCGCTCCCTAAAAGCAAGAGTAAAATTCGATTGGCTAAACAATTTCAAGGGAAGGAAACCCTTATGTTAAAACGTTGGAGAGAAAGGATCACTCCCACCGATATCGTCATGTGGTTTATTGGAGCTGGAATTTTAACGTTAGTGATTTGGGGTTCCGCAGCTACCTTAACCGAAGGTCGGTATACCTCTCACCACTGGTTTGATTTCATTATCTTTGGTCTGGCTCAGGGAAGCATCTATGCCCTCATCGCCATGGGATACACCATGGTCTATGGAATTCTTCGGATGATCAATTTCGCTCATAGCGAAGTTTTTATGAGCGGTCCTTACACGGCTTATTACGTGGCTGCAGCTTTTTATTCATCCGGTTTTCTGGACAGTCAGCCGATTATTAGCTTAATCATCATCTTCATTGTCTCCATGGCGACTTCAACCCTCATCGCTGTTTTACTGGAGCGGATCGCTTATCGCCCCTTACGAACTGCACCACGCCTAGTTCCCCTCATCACTTCCATTGGGGCTTCCTTCTTTCTACAATATACTTTCCGAGGACTCTATGGTTCTGGTTTCCAGGCCTATCCTGTGGTGAAGATCCTGGAAGGGGAATGGACGTTCGGAGAATTCCGGATTCTAAAGTTTCAAGCGTTGGTGATTGTGGCTGCTGCCCTATTGATGGCGGCTCTCTACTCCTTTGTCCAACGCACCCGCATTGGCAAAGCGATCCGCGCCGTATCCGAAGATAAGGAGATTTCTTCATTGATGGGAATTAACATTGACAGGATGATTGTTACCACATTTATCATTGGGGGAATGGCCGCCGGAGCGGCAGGTGTTCTATATGCGGTGATGTTTAAACAGGTTCACTTTTTCATGGGTTTTGTTCCAGGGATTAAAGCCTTTACCGCAGCCGTATTGGGCGGCATCGGGAATATTCCAGGAGCTATGTTGGGCGGAATTTTCCTCGGCCTTGTTGAATCGGTTGGACCCAGCCTCTTCCTGGACGGTCTGGGAATTGCAGCCCCTTACCAACTGAAAGACGCCATTGCTTTTATCATGCTGGTCCTCGTGCTGATCTTTCGACCCACAGGCATTTTGGGAGAGCGTTTGGCAGGTAAAAAGGCCTAGGAGATCAGAACCGGTCTGTTAAGTAAACAGGAATAAAAGACAATGAAACAAGGCAAATTTATCTGGCAGCAAGGAATTCAAATTGGGTTGATTGGCGGCATCGTCGAAGTACTCCTTGCCCTCATCGGAATGATTGAGGCCTTTAGCCAACGCGATGTTATCAACCATGTCATCTCAATGGGCCATACCCTGATGCTTCTGGTCGTTCTGTTTATGGCCTATCTATCAGCAAAACGGACACTCAGGTCTGAGCCGTTGTGGGTTCTAATAAATAGCTTCATATCGGGGTTGATAGTAGGAGGCGTCCTCGCTCTACTGGTCGTTGTGGGAGGTCTGGTCAATTTACGGAAAGTATTTATCAATGCTTCACCTCTCCTCTATAAATTACTTACTTTTGATCAGGGGATAAAGGCAGGTATTCCCCTGCTCCTCGGTGGCGGCGGTCTGAGTGGCCTTCTCGCAGGCCTCCTCTACCTCGCACCAGGCCTTCTCCGTCGGGTATTAATTGTCTCGTTAGGAAGCGTCGTTGGGGCGGGTGTTCTACAGGACCTGCTGCGTCCCACCTTCGCTCTCTGGGGCCCCCTCGCCGTCATTAACGATTGGCTCTTCAGCGCCAACGGACTGACATTCCACGGTGCCATAGGATTGTTTGTTTTAATTGCTGTCTTGTCCACCTTTTGGGCTCAAAAAGGGAATGCTATTCGAGCCGACTTGAAACGTCTGTCTCCTACAAGTCAACGTGCGCTAAAGATGACGAGTCTCCTCCTTTTCATTATAATCTTGCTCGCTCTGCCACAGATTCTTGGCCTCTTCCTCAGCGAAGTGCTCACAATTGTGGGCTTATATGTTCTCTTAGGCTTAGGGCTTAATATCGTGGTTGGATTTGCCGGCCTCTTGGATCTTGGTTATGTAGCCTTCTTCGCTATGGGCGCCTATACCGTTGCTGTATTGACCTCACCCGAGTTAGGTTTCTTTAGTCTATCATTTTGGGGAGCACTGCCGTTCGCAATCTTCATGGGAGTCCTATCAGGGGTTCTTCTGGGTATCCCTGTTCTCAAAATGCGTGGCGATTATCTTGCTATTGCAACCCTCGGCTTTGGTGAGATCATCCGCATTCTCGTCCTCTCCGATTTTTTACGACCATGGTTGGGTGGAGCACAGGGTATTGGTAAAATTCCCAAGGCTTCCATCGGCAGTATAGAGTTTGCCACCTCTCAACAGATCTACTATCTTATTCTCGCTGGTTGCCTACTCGTTGGTTTTATCTCCTGGCGCCTCAGAGATTCCCGTTTAGGACGGGCCTGGATGGCAGTGCGTGAAGATGAAGACGTAGCCCAAGCGATGGGAATCAATCTTGTCTCCACGAAATTACTGGCTTTCGCTACGGGAGCTGCTTTCTCTGCTTTGAGCGGAGCCATCTTTGCAAGCAAGCTTGGCTCGGTCTACCCTCACAGTTTTAACGTGATGATTTCTATCAACATCCTCTGCCTGATTATTGTGGGAGGGATGGGAAGCATTCCGGGCGTGCTTGTGGGGGCTTTCGCTCTTGTTGGCCTGCCTGAATTGTTGCGGGAGTTTGCCGAGTACCGACTCCTCGTCTATGGCGCTGCTCTTGTGGCCATGATGCTTCTTCGACCAGAAGGTCTTTGGCCGGAGGCCTTGCGCCGTCGCGAATTGCGTGAAAGAGAATCGACCGAGACAGAATCACCATCAGGTTCCGAATATAGTAAACCCCGTTAGAAAGGGCGGGCGTTGACCCTACCCTCAATAAGGAGCTGATGCTTTCTATTTCTATTATCTCCAGCTTAAACGCTGGGGCTTTCTAACGGGGTAAATAGGAAGATTTTATGGCTATTCTTTCCACACAAAAAGTTACGAAACGCTTCGGCGGGTTAGTTGCCGTGGGTGATTTGGACGTAGAGATCAAAGCGCATAGCATCCATAGCATCATCGGACCCAATGGTGCTGGCAAGACGACCTTTTTCAATTGCATCACCGGCTTTTACAGGCCTGAAGTCGGAGAGATTCTCTTTAATAACCATTCCCTCGTTGGACTGTTGCCCGACCGAATCGTCCGGTTGGGAATTTCTCGCACCTATCAAAATATTCGTCTCTTCCAAAATCTCACAGCCATGGAGAATATTCTCGTGGGTCTCCATGGGCACTTGAAAGCGGGTTTCTTTGGCATTGTGGTCGGATTACCTGCTACTCAACAGGAAGAAAAAGAGGCGGCAGAAGAGGCCCGGCACCTCCTAAAGTTCGTTAACTTATCTGGGAAAGGTGATTTTTTAGCAAAAAATCTTCCTTATGGCGACCAGCGACGGCTGGAAATCGCACGAGCGCTGGCTGCTCGTCCCAAACTCCTGCTCCTCGACGAACCCACAGCAGGCATGAATCCAAGCGAGACGCAGGAGTTGATGAATTTTATTCAGCGCCTCCGTGATGAACTGAGGATCACGATTCTTCTCATCGAGCATCAAATGAAGGTCGTGATGGGTATCTCTGAAACGGTCACCGTGTTAGATTATGGAGAAAAAATCGCAGAGGGGACCCCGGCTGAAATTCAAAAGAACCCAAAGGTCATTGAAGCCTATTTGGGTCGAGGAAGCGCTGCTCAAGCAAGTCATGTAGTCACGCAGTCTGATAGTCTTGTAGTCGATTAGTTAGGAAAATTCAAGACAACTTGACTGCAAGACTAGTGTGGTGAGTCAGAGGTTCGTTTCCTTAAAAAGTCATTCCTGCCCCGATTTCCATCGGGATAAACTCCAGCAGGAATCCAGTATTTCCTTTCTGGATTCCCATTTTCATGGGAATGACACCCTAAAAAATATGTAAACGAATTAATGGTTCAGGACACTATTTGACTATAGGACTATGCGACGACTTGACTACGGGACTAATAATAATGGCCTTGCTCGAAGTTGAAAATGTGCACACCTATTATGGACAGATCCATGCCCTTAAAGGTGTCTCCCTCACTGTTGATCAAGGAGAGATTGTCACCCTGATCGGAGCCAATGGAGCAGGGAAAAGTACTTTGCTCAAGACCACGAGCGGTTTGTTGCGGCCATGGGGGGGGTCTATCCGCCTCAATGGGGAAGATCTTACTCAATATCCTCCCCACGAGATCGTGGCGAAAGGGGTGGTACAGGTTCCTGAGGGGCGCCGCGTCTTTGGCCGCCTTACGGTTACCGAGAATCTGGAGATGGGCGCCTTCGCTATTTCTGACCAAAAGCTCATCAAAAAAAATCTGGAACGAGTCTTTCACCTCTTTCCCAGATTGAAGGAACGCTACAAACAAGTGTCGGGCACGCTCAGCGGTGGAGAACAACAGATGCTCGCGATGGGTCGGGCACTGATGGCTAACCCTCACGTCCTTTTAATGGATGAGCCTTCCATGGGGTTGGCACCCGTATTGGTCGATGGCATCTTTGAAACCATTCGACAGCTCCACGTAGGCGGCACAACCATCCTCTTGGTTGAACAGAATGCCCGCATGGCACTTCAAGTTGCCGACCGGGGGTACGTGCTGCAATCGGGTGCCGTGGTGCTGAGCGATTCAGCAGAGAATCTGCGTCAGAATGAAATGGTTCGCAAAGCCTACCTCGGTGAATCCCTCAAATAAATTAGGGACACTCCCACTCCCCAATTTTTCTTGACAATCTGTTTGTACTTTAATACATTAAATCTATGCCAAGAATAGCAAGAATTTACGCTTTAAATTACCCCCACCACATCACCCAACGGGGAAACAACAGGGAAACTGTCTTTTTTGACGACGAAGATAAGAAATTTTATTTAAAAATTCTTAACAAATACAGCTATCAATGGAACTTTGACATATGGGCTTATTGTCTGATGCCCAATCACGTTCACATTCTTGTAGTACCAAAGAGAGAAGACTCCCTTGCCAAAGGAATTGGAGGAACGAACTTAGTCTATACGCAGTATATTAATCGCCGATATAACAGGAATGGTAGGCTTTGGCAGAACCGTTTCTTTTCAACAATCGTTGAGCAAGAATCCTACCTGTGGGCAGTAGTCCGATATATTGAAAGAAATCCTATCAGGGCCGGCATCGTGGAAAGGGCGGAAGATTACCTTTGGTCTAGTGCCAAGGCTCATATTCTAAGAGTTCGGGACAGTATCCTTACGGGCGAAAAGTGGCCTCCAGATGGCCAATATAAATCATACCGCGAATTTTTAAGCTACGAAGAGAAAGATAAAGAGGATTCCATCAGGAAGGCAACACAGACAGGAAGGCCGTTCGGAAGTGTCAAGTTTATGAAAAGTCTTGAGAGGATCCTTGCTCGAGATATCTTTCCCAGGAACGTGGGGCGACCCAGGTTGACCCAGATTAGAAAGGAGAAAAAATAGGGAAGTGTCCCCAATCCAAAGTTCAAGAAGAGAGCTCTGAGAAACCACTCTACGCTCTCTTAATTACCCAGATTTCAAAAAATGATTAATCAGAGATTTCTCGACTTTTTCAGAAATCTCAAGAATTTAACTTGACAGATTTTGAAAATTAGTCCATAAATACGGCTAAAGAACTTTGTAAAAAGTTTTTGGGTACCCCCAGAGACTCTTTAGAAAGACCTGGGGGTTTTAAATTGATGGAGGAGAAAAAAGATGAACTTGAAACTTTATGTGGGAAATCTTGCCTTTGGAGCCTCAGAGGAGGACATGAAGAAACTCTTTTCTGAAGCAGGAGCAGTTCAGTCTGTCAAAATTGTTACCGATTCGTATTCAGGGAGGTCCAGAGGATTTGGTTTCGTGGAGATGACCTCCCAGGAGGAGGCGGAGAAGGCAATCTCCCTCATCAATGGAAAGACCTTTATGGACCGGGCCTTGATCGTGAGCGAGGCCAGACCTCAGAAAAAAAAGGGTGGCGAGTTCCAGGGCAGAAGGGATAGGAACAGGTAACCCGATTTACGAAAAATAAACCCCGTTAGAAATGACGGGGTTCAAAACCCTGTTTTTTATAAAAGGTATTTCAATTCTGAATATTATTCATCCACGCTTTAAAAACGTGGCTTTCTAACGGGGTAAAGGAGAATTCGTTGGAGGTTAAAGTTCAAAATAATCAGATCGAGAATGCGATCAAAACCTTGAAGCGCCAACTCGCCAGGGATGGGATCTTAAAGGAATTGAAGAGAAGAAGATCCTACGAGAAACCTTCTGTCAAAAAGAAAAGAAAGCAGCAGGAGGCGCGAAGGAGAAGACAGAGAGCAGCTCGCAGATTTTCAAGATAAGGATGTCTTCTCTTTTGTAAACGGGCAGGTAGGAAACTAACCATTGATACCCGGTGTGTTCACTGCCATCCAGAGTTTTCCCTCTTCGGTCTGGAGAAGACCTTTTCTCGAGAGCAGGGCAATTGCCTCTGAGGAAAATGCTCCAACATCTTTAAAGTCAAGGATGACTTTTTGAATCTCAACATTTAAAACCCCTTTCAGTCTCTTCACCAACTCTTTTGCTCCCTCCCGGTCAATCGATCCTTCAAGTCTGACGAAAAGGGTTTTAAGCCGTTCATTATAAATAGAATAGAGTTTAAGCGTATCGGCTGCTTTTTGGCCAATCAGAAGTTTCTTCTCTGCAATCTTCTCACCTACCCGCTGAATCAAGTCCCGAGTATTCTGGAGAGGGATGGTATCATTCATCCTCTGTAAAATTCGTGAAAGGCTTGGGAGATAACCCTCGGGTGTCCTCTTGGCAATCCTACGATAGGCAACATTCGAAAGGACCCGAGTGAAGAATCGTTGTTGTGGATGGAAAACCCTCTTAAAGATGGAACCCCAGGAATAGGCCTCTTTGCATGCCCAATTAAATCCACGCTGAAGCGTCTCTTCGGTCATCAACCTCGGTTTGAAAACGACGGTGGCTCCATTATATTGAGCCCAATCCTTATGCAGGAGCCTGCCCTCTGATTCCATCCGTTGAAATAACGGTGTCCCGGGCAAGGGGGTGAGAAGGAAGAAACTGGGCAGTTCAATTCGATTCCGTTCACAGAATCGAAGTGTCCTTTCAAAAACCCCTTCATCATCATGATCCAATCCAAAAATTAAACCTGCCACGATCATGATGTCGTGGTCGTGAACGGCCTTCATGGCTTCCTCAAACTGGTGGACTTGATTAAAGGCCTTATTCACATCCTTCAAGTTTTCTGAAGAAAGGGATTCCACCCCGATGAACAAAGAGACACATCCACTCTCGGCAGCGAGTTTCAGAAGTTCGGGGTCCCGGGTCAGGGTCATACTGGCCTGGCTGGCCCATTTCTTTTTGAGGGGCTTCAATCGGGTGAAAAGCTCTTTGGCATAACGGCGGTTCCCGGCGATATTGTCGTCGATGAAGACGAGAAAGTCACCTTCTAACCGCTTCACTTCTTCAATCACTTCATCCACCGGCCGACAGCGGTAAGTCTTTCCAAAAAAATGCGTGACATGACAGAAATCACATTGGTGAGGACAGCCCCGGGTCGTTTGGACACAGTTGATCGTCATATATTCATTTTTACGAAGAAGATCAAGCCTCGGAAAGGGGAGTTTTTCCATCGAGCAAAAACCATCCGCTTTATAGAAAGGTTTCAGGCATCCATTCTTAAAGTCTTCGATCAATCCTTCCCAGACATTCTCCGCTTCACCGATTACCACAACATCTACATGCTCCTTGGCTTCGAGGGGAAGGCTCGAGGCATGAGGCCCGCCCATGACGACCGGGATCCCTCTCTGACGAAATCTCTGTGCAATCTGATAAGCCCTGGGGGCATGCATCACCATCCCAGTCACGCCGACCAGATCCACATCTTCTTCAAAATCGATCGGCTCTACATTCTCATCAGTGATCTTCACTTCAATATCCGGAGGGGTGAGTGCGGCCAGCGTTGTCAGCGTGAGGTGGGCAAACCAGATGTTCTTAATCACTTTTTGTGAATGGCTGATGTAAGGGTGTTCGTAGACTGGATCGATTAATCGAATTCTCAAACAGGTTCCCCCATGAAATGATCCCTTCTGTGTGGAACAGGTACCGAGAGGGGATTAAAAATGGCGAGTAAATATGTAGTCTATAAGTGAATTCTATAACTTAATTACCGGAGGATGTCAATAATTTTCGGTGAGATGTCGGTGAGATTTCTGAAAAAGGCCGAAATCTCTGATTAATCATTTTTTGAAATCTGGGCAATCAAGAGAGCGTGAAGTAGTTTTTCAGAGCTCTCTCGATTTTATTCAGGGTTCTCCGACAGGTTGTAGTAATTCGCTTTACAGGAATCCCTTAAAAAGGTGAGAGATTCTCTGACTTCATTAAAGGATTTTTTCAAGGTTTCATACTTTCTCTCCAGATCCATATTCTGGGCCAGGGTCTCCTCCAGTTTGGATTGGAGTTCTCGGTTCTCCTCAGAGAAAAGGGAGGCTTCTCTCTCCTTCAACTTTCCTTTTATTTTAACGACCTCGTTCTGTTCTATCTGGGATTCCAGGTCGTGAATTCGATCGAAGGCTTCCTCTCTTTCCTGAGTGACTTTGTTCAGGGCTTCTCTCATTTCTCTCAATTCCTGTTGAAACTCTTTGATTCTCTCCAGAGCATCTACATTCTCCTCTTGGAGATAAATCGATTCAGACTGCAACTCTTTGAGCCTGTGATGTTCTCTGCTCAGGGTCTCCAGTTGGCGTCGTAATTCTTGATTGTCTTGGGTCAATTGATGGATGGTCTTCCGGTACGAAGTCAGGTCCATCTCCAGAGCCCTCTTGGTCTGGGCCGCGGCGAGAAGCTGAGCATGAAGATCCTCGATCAATTTCAGGACGTCCAGGCTCTGTTCTGTCTCTATTCCTTTCTTGGGAGACTCGAAGATCACCTTCCTTTCTGTCTGCTTCTCCGGAGATCTCATTTCCGGTATGGGTTCGGGATGATCTTCTTTCAGAGGCTGGAATTCCTCTTCCAGAGGTAACGGAAGGGGTTCTTCCAGCTTTCTGATCTTCGGCATCTTTTCAGCGACATTCGTATCGAATCCATCGGCCGTGATCACCTGACTTCTTGGCTTCATCCTGTATCCTCCTCAGCCACTCGGCCCTTTTTTTCTCGCCCTTTCTGAAAACGGGGAAGGAGATTACTTGATTCGCTCTCTCATGTATTCATCCATCACCCTTAACATCTCGACAATCCTTTCCACTTCTGCTTTGACCCGGTTCACCTCTTCCAGAATTCGATTGGCCTTCTTCAGATCGAATTCCAGGGCGGATCGGACGGTCAAAGAGGAACGAAGTTCAGAATAAAGTGTATCGATTCGTTCTGTTAAATCATCCTTTTTGGGCTCTTCCACAGATTTCTTCAAAGAAGAGATGGATCTGGGTTCCGACACATCCCAAGGCCTTTCAATCGGCTCTTTGTTCAGCGTGTTGGGGAATTTTTGTGCGACGTTGTTGGTGAATTCATCCGACATGATCAGCTCCTTTCAGGTCTAATATTTCATCGATCAGGCTCTGGATATCCGCCGCACCCTTTGACGATTGGGCGAATAGAAAGATGGGAGTCCCTTGACTGGTTGCCTCTGCAATCTTTGTATCCTGGCGGATCACTGTGCTGAGGAGGTATTTATCATAGTGGGTTTCCAGTGCCTTTTTCGAACGTTTGCAGATCCGATGGGACTCATTGTAACGGTTCAGGAAGATGAAGATATTCTCAAAGACAAAAGAAAAATCCTCTTCGATCGTGGAGAGGGTCTCGAAAAGAATCTTGAGCCCATGGTAGGAAAGGAAATCGGCTAAGACGGGAATGATAAGATCATTGGAGGCGAGGATGGCATTGAGGTTTAAGAGCCCGATGCTGGGGGAGGCGTCCATCACAATCAGTTCATAGTTCTTCTCCACGGAACTGATGAGCCTCCTCAATCGGAACTCTCTTGAATTCATGGAAAAGAGCGAGAGCTCCACCGGTGAGAGGTTCAGGTTCGAGGGGATGATATCCAATGTGGGGAGATCCGTTTTGACGATGACCTTTTCGATCTCTTCCTTTTCGATCAGGGCATGAAACAGGGTCTTGGGAGACTTTTGACTGTTGAGGCCCAGGCATTGGGTCAGATGGCCTTGTGGATCCAAATCGATCAAGAGTGTCCGGACTCCCATCTGGGCAAGGCGAAAACCATAAGAGGCGGAGATGGTGCTTTTCCCTGTTCCTCCTTTAAAGTTGAGGAAGAGCTGTTTTCGGATGGATTTGAGCGGAGATGGAAGTCCCAGGTAGTTCCGATACTTGCTGACCTCCTCTGGCTTATAATAGCGGTCCTGATTGGAATCCCTTTTGGCAGGAGGAAGGATTCCTTTAGCCTCTTTCTCAAGGAGCTCGTGTTTGGAAATCCCGAGGATCTTGGCAAAGGCCTTCGGCGAGTAGACCGTGTCTCCTAAAATCTGAGCCTTTTGAATAAGGGGTAGTGATTGAGTCGCCATGGATACTTTTTCCGTCCTCAACCTCGGTTCCTAAGAGAAGCCGTTTTCCTTTTCAACGGTTTAGCCACTATTTTCTCTAAAGTCATCTTCGCCCATTTTCGAAGACCTGGGTCTGAATCGGTCATGGCCTCCATCAAGCGATTCTCACTCTCATCAGGATAAAGGGTGGTCAGAGAGAAGAGAGCTGCCTTTCTCACCATCGAATCCCGATCCCTCGACAACTCCATCAGGATCGGTAAGGCACCCTCTATTTGTGTCCATCCCAATAAGGTGGCTACTTTCCGTCTCACCCAAGTCGATTCATCGCTTAAGAATTGAAGGAGGATGTTCAGATCGATTTTTCCCTGATATTGGAACATTCCTCGGAGGGCAGCGATCCTGACCCTTGGATCGCCATCTTTAACATATTTTTTTAATAAAGGGGAAACGACGGGACTTCTAAACTTAATAAGGGAACGGAGCGCTTCGGCTCTGACCTCTGGGTCTCGATCAGATAAAATTTCCTGCAGTAGAGCCACGGGAATGGACGGATAAGATTTTTCTAAATAATATCTGATCGCCAAAATTCTTACTTTCAAATCGGGGTTTTTCAGATCAGCTTTGGCCTGTTTTAGAATGGCTTCGGAGGAGAAGGTCTCTGGAATATTGTATTCTGGAGGAGGAGAGGGAGGACTCGTCATTTTTCTGGTATCACGGGATGAAAAAGAATCATCAAAGTCTGATCTTTCTAATCCTGTCGATTTTAAATAATTTAATCGGAAACGATCTGCCACGTTACCTTTCCACTCCGACTCAGAGAGGTTTTAAAAGAGATTAACCTTTGAAATACTCTTCAAATTCGAATTTCAGTTGTTCAGAATATTTCTCCAATAGCATATCCAAAGCCTCCCTGACATAAACGGACTGGGGGACTTTGGTCTTCTCGGACAACCTCTTCAAAGCCTCCAATTGTTCATCTTTAATATAAATAGTACGGGCAACCTTTTTCTGCGTCAAAAAAACCCCCTCTAACCAATTTGAAATACAATATAATATAATATAATACAATATGTTTATTGTGTCAAGAAAAAATATTTTAATTTTCTCTTTTAATTTCAATAAATTATAATTTTTCATAAGCTCCTCATTAGCTGCAAAAGCTTCTCCTGAATCGACTTGATTTCAGCTTGGGTGGCTTCAATTTTAGCCTTCAACCTTCTCTTTTCTTCATCTTATTATGCACCAACCACTTCATTCAGTAAACCCCGTTAGAAATTCCAGCGGGGCATTAAACCCCGCCGGAATTATTCTAAAACCTAACCCCGCTGCAGAGCAGCGGGGCATTATTTCTAACGGGGTAAATCCATTCTTCCAGATTGAAATTAATTTGTGTAATCGTTTCATAATCCCTGCCTACCGGCAGGCAGGTATGTAATCAAGAGAGCACAGAGCTCTCTTAAAAAATGCTTGACTTTTAAAAAAGAATTTCCCATAATTTAGCCATTGTAAGTTGTAAGGAGTAGTTGTTTGGATCATAAAAAAAGCCACAAAAGTTTGAATTCCATACTTT
>Ga0315281_10004215_pt1 | contig 20907 bp, 18 predicted proteins | sample YL17G07_0_MG_FD_204540 | JGI IMG/M metagenome (GOLD analysis project Ga0315281, IMG submission 204540) | Sediment microbial communities from Yellowstone Lake, YNP, Wyoming, USA - YL17G07_0 | ecosystem: Environmental > Aquatic > Freshwater > Lake > Sediment | place: USA: Wyoming | collected...
TCTGCGCTAAGAGTCTTTCCAAACTCTCTGTCATGATCGCCTCCTTATCTGTTAGCTTATCTACTAACAGATTATAGCGCAAAAAAATGTGTTTTGCAAACTCTTTCATATTTTTGTCGCAGACCCGCATCAGAGGGAAGTCAGGAAATCTTTTAATATCTTTATATCATTGTCTCGTACTTTGATAAACTCTATTCCTATACTATACTTTGTAACATTATGTGAATCAATCTTTTCACAATGAGCAATCCTGCCTACTACATTCAATATATTCTTATTAAGATAAAGCTCTATATCATAATGGGAATTAAGGTCAAGAGGGTATTCGGTTTCTATCAGCATTCCTGAAAGACTTATCTTTTTTACCTCATACTTATGTGGGTAATTAATCTTGACACGCTGGGAATTGGCAATCTTAAACCTTACTCCTCCTACCCTTTTTTCAAGTGCTTTAATCTTATTGTCCTCAATAAAATTGAGAAGCGTATTTGTCTTTTCAATTAAGGTGTCAGTAAACATTACACCAGCCCTATATACAGGGATTATCTCTTCAGAATCCTTCTTTTCTCTGTAGGAAAGAAGTGCCCAGACCACACGCCCCCGCAAATTTAACATGGTATCTTTATATGTAATCTTAAAGGTATATTCTCTATTTACATCAAGCCTTTTTGTCGTTTCTATAGCAGCTCCTTCAATACTGATATTAAGAATATCCAGGTTTGAAAGATAGAGCACATTACCGTGGATTCCATCTACAACGTATCTTTTATGTCTTCTCTTCTCGCTATTCTTCTTTGCCATATCAGATATAAATTATCTAAAACGATTATCTAAGTACAATGCCTGCGTAGCCAACAACATGGTCATAATCCCCACTAACCTCTGCTGAGGTGGAATACTTTACAAGCCTTGCAGACTGGGCTCCAAGTGCCTTTGCAGCAAAGAGCATCGTTGTAGCAGGCAAATAACCACACATTGATATCTTTTCTCTTAACACTATTTCATACAGGCCATTCGGATCAAGAGATAGTACCTTGTCTATTGCCTTTTTGTCCTGCTGTCTTGCTACAGTATCATGCAGATAATGGCTCATATCAGAACTTGCCACGATAACAACAGAATAGCCCGCATCCTTTACTGCCTTTGCTATACCCTCTCCAAGCATTCTGCATTCTTCTATAGAGGCTGAAAGTATAAGTATTGGAACAATCTTCGTTGTTTTAGAAAAATATGCAATAAAGGGAAGTTGCACCTCGAGTGAATGTTCAAACATATGTGCCTGAATATCCTTGGTCACAAAAGGTACATTCATAGCGATCTTGTATGAAATCTTTTCATCTATCTGGAAAACTCCTGTGGGTATCTCCCATTCACCTGATTCCATCAACGATACCTTTGCCCCAAGCCCTGTATGATTTGGCCCTATCAGCACAAATGTCTGTGGAAAATCTATTGCGGAATAAACAGCTCCTGCAACAGGACCTGAATACACTAAACCTGCATGTGGCGAAACTATTCCTATTACCTTTTCCTTCTTTGCATTTCTGTCTATATATTGCTCAACCTGGTGGGTCAATTTAGATGCATTACCATAATAAAATTGTCCTGCAACAGCCGGAGATCGTTTCAAAATGCCTCCCCCTCTGTATCCTCTATTTCCTGATATTCTCTGTCGGCTCTGTTAAGAAACCTTGTACAGTTCGAAATAAATGAGAGATTAACCGTACCTGTAGGTCCATTTCTCTGTTTTGCTATAATAACCTCTGCTTGCCCTTTCTTTGCTTCTTTGTTGTAAATCTCATCCCTGTAAAGAAAGAGTATAACGTCGGCATCCTGCTCGATCGCACCTGATTCTCTGAGGTCAGCTAAGATGGGTGTGGAAGGTCTGCGCTGCTCCACACTTCTGTTAAGCTGGCTAACTGCAATAACCGGTACGCTTAATTCCTTTGCCAAAGCCTTAAGTGAACGAGATATCTCTGATATCTCCTGTTCACGCCTCTCGAAACTCCCCCTTCCCCTCATCAACTGGAGATAGTCTACTATCACAAGGCTGAGCCCATGCTCCATCTTTAACCGTCTTGCCTTTGCCCTCAGCTCGAGGGCATTTATCCCCGATGAATCATCTATAAAAATAGGTGCACCTGTAAGGTTACTTGCTGCACTTGTTAATTTATGCCAGTCCTCTTTTTTTATAAACCCCTTCCTGATACTGCTTGAGTCTACCATCGCCTCAGAACACAGCATCCTGAATGCAAGTTGTTCTTTTGCCATCTCAAGACTGAATATGGCAACAGGCTCCTTCAATTCAAGGCCGACATGTTGGGCAACATTAAGACTAAAGGCTGTCTTTCCCATAGAGGGCCTCCCGCCGATGACTATAAGGTCGCCTTTCTGAAAACCGGTCGTTAGGTCATCAAGGTCTCTGAAGCCTGAAGGGACACCGCTTACTGTCTCTTTTTTATCATAGAGACGTTCGATCATCTCAAAACTGTCTTTGATAACCTCTTTTAAGGTTACAAATGAGGCCTTAATTCTTTTATCAGAGATGTCGAAGATTGACCTTTCTGCATAGTCTACAAGCTCTTCAGCATCAAGATTGTCCTCATATACCCTGCCGGCAATCTCGGTTGCTGACCTGAGAAGACCCCTCAGAAGAGCCTTTTCCCTGACTATTTTTGAATGATATTTTACATTCGCTGCAGTTGGAATCATATTGACCAGTGATGAAAGATAAGAGATCCCACCCACAGCCTCCATCTCGTCTCTCCTTTTCAGGTCATCAGTCAGGGTTATCATATCTATGGGCTCGCTCTTCTCGAAGAGTTCTATCATGACATTAAATATCTTCCTGTGGGACTGTTTATAGAAATCTTCAGGATCGAGGATTTCCAGTGCCTTGGGCAATGCATCGTTATCGATAAGGATAGCGCCTAAGATAGACTGTTCTGCCTCTATGTTCTGAGGTGGGAGTTTATCAAGATGTACATCCGTCTCTTTCATCAGGAAATACCTCTAAACTGTCATTCCGGGCGAAGAGAGGAACCTTGCCTTTTGAGATTGTGTCGTTGGTCGCAACAATCTCCTCACAATGACATTCCTATTCTCCCTTGTAGCTCTTTGAGGCATGTGTTTTATTCCTCAACAACCTGTATGTTAAGGTGTGTTGATATTTCTGGATGTACTTTGATATTTACGGAGTATGAGCCGAGCCTTTTTATAGGTTCATCAAGGGAAATCTTCTTTTTGTCCATCTCGATTCCTTCATTTTTAAGGAGTTCAGCAATATCCATAGATGTTACAGCACCGAATAGTTTCCCCTCATCACCAGCCTTAGCCTTAATCACAAGTGTCATCGTTGAGATTTTATCAGATAGGGTCTGTGAAGAATTTTTAATCCTCTTTGCTTTTTCCTGTATAATCTTTCTTTCATGCTCTAAGGATTTTAAATTCTTTATATTGGCCTCGACAGCAAATCCTCTGGGCACTAAATAATTTCTTGCATATCCATCAGCCACATCTACAATCTGACCCATTTTCCCTACATTCTTGATGTCTTCTTTCAGTACAACCTTCATTCAGGCTCTCCTTTTAATAGAAATTTTATTAAATAGTATACCATAGAGCCTCTTGCAAAAATGACAAAATCAAAAGAAATCAGAAGTAGCCGCAAACTTTAGTTTGCGTTATTTGAATTTAAATAATTGTCAATCGCAGGCTTTAGCCTGCGATTGACAATTTTTATACCTTTGCAAGAGACTCCATAGACTCGAATTACGCAACAGCAGAAGGTAACGGATAAGCTTCATAAAATCTTAAATGGTACAGGTATAAATGTTAAGACGAATATCACAAGTGTAAGCCATCCAATAAATCTCCTTTTAGTATCTAATGGAACTTCCCAGTGAAGGACTGGTGGATGCCTCCGACCAAGAATTATTAATAAAACAGCCCATATAGTCCATCCTTCCCATAATAATAGACCAAGAAGGACCATTGTGGCTACAAGGATATTTGAAAGAAGGAAGTGTTTCTCTCCCAGGAGTGCATAAGCAATATGGCCGCCATCAAGTTGTCCGATAGGTATAAGATTTAAAGATGTCACAAAAAGACCAATCCATCCTGCAAAAGCAACTGGATGAAGGGCGATATCCTGGAAGCCGGGCTGATAATTCAGAATCATATCGGAAAGAAAACTAAAAAGCAAAGAATCTCCGAGGCCGAGAGCCCCTTTCGTTTCTCCAATCGCAACGACCTTGGAAAGGGACAACCCTATCATTGATACTATGACTGAAATGATAAAACCTGCTATAGGGCCTGATGCACCGATATCAACGAGTGCTTTCCTTGTCATAATAGGAGACTTCATCTTAATAAACGCTCCGAATGTGCCAATAATTGTAGGAGCAGGGATAAAATAGGGAAGTGTAGCCTTTGTGTGGTGTTTCTTTGACGCAAAATAATGTGACAGTTCATGGACCAAGAGGATTGTCATGAGAGTCAATGCAAATGGAAGCCCCTTGTAAATCTTTTCTGGTTCCTTCAAAAGGTCGATGCCTGTATGCAGCGCACCTGCTACCAGAGTAGAAAACAGTGTGAGTAAAAAAAGGAAGAGATGGAAAAATGGAAACTTTTTTATCATCTAATAAACTCCTTTTCTACTAAGCCATTATACCTAAGATAAATAATGCGGACGCTATCACTTTCTTTTTTCCCTTTTTATAAGCAACAAAAGGGGGAAAGTACAGATCAAAAATAAACTAAGGAGATAAAAGACATCGTTAAAAGACAACATTGATGCCTGCTTGAGTAACTGCTCATATATAACACTCAAACCTCCATGCTGTGCAACAGAGATATCAAATCCCCTGTATTGCAAAAACTGAGCAGCATGTGATGAGGTTATTTGATAACTCGTATCAAATGGCGTGAGATGTTCTACAAGATGAACCTGATGGAATTGTGCACGTCTTGCAATCATTGTACTAATAAAGGCAACACCAACACTACCACCCAGGTTTCTCAGGAGATTGAAGATTGCAGTTGCATTGCCCATCTGTTCTTTCTTTATGGATGAAAAGACAAGGGTCATCAAAGGGATGACGGTAAATCCCATCCCAATTCCCAGAAGAATCCTCGGCCATGCAATTGAATAGAAATCTGCATTGAGGTCAAACTTTGACATGAGGTGTGTCGAATAGGCACAAGTGATTATTCCAAAGGCAAGAATACCCTTAGGATTTACCTTTGTAATAAGCCTCCCTACTATCGGCATTGTGACCATAGTTGCGAAACCACCAGGGCCAAGAACCAGTCCTGCAAGAGTAGCGGTATATCCCATGAGGGTCTGAAGATAAATAGGCAGGAGCACGATACTTCCAAAGAGATTAAAGAAGATAAAGAACATCATTACGTTGCCAGTGCTGAAAGAGATGTCCTTAAAAAGCCTCAGATTCACCACTGGATTTTCTGCAAACAATAACTCAACCAGGACAAGGATGATAAGAGATGTTACAGAGATAATAGCAAGGTATGAGATCAAATCAGATGCAAACCAACCTTTTCTCTGGCCAAGATCGAGAATAACCTGGAGACATCCGATACCTATAGCAAGAAACAGAATGCCCATGTAATCTATCCTCATCTTTACCCGCTTCATATAGGCCGGATCTATGATAAAAGATAGCACCATCACAATAGAGAGCACACCTATCGGTACATTGATATAAAATATCCATGGCCATGACCAGTTATCAGTTATCCATCCTCCCATGAGTGGGCCAATGATAGGGCCAAACATGATTCCAATCCCAAAGATAGCCATGGCCATGCCACGTTGTTCCGTAGGAAAGGTCTCGAAGAGAATTGCCTGAGAGAGTGGTTGCAAAGCACCTCCTCCTATACCTTGAACAACCCTGAAAAAGATAAGACTGGTAAGGCTCCATGCAGAACCACACATAAAAGAGCTCGAGGTAAATAAGATGATCGAGAATATGAGATAGCGTTTTCTTCCAAAGAACCTGCTCAGCCAACCAGAGATCGGAATGATTATAGCATTCGCTACGAGGTATGAAGTAATGACCCATGTAGATTCGTCTATGCCAGCAGAAAGACTTCCCCTGATATGACCGAGTGAAACATTCACAATGGACATGTCTATTATCTCTATAAGAGTAGGGAGCATTACAGTAATTGCAACAAGCCATTTATTCATGGTTTTTTATTTTAAAGTCTCTCGGATAGATATAAGTGTACCCTAAATAGTGTCTGTCCATAAAGTCGTGTTTTGTCATTGTCCGGCTTGACCGGACAATCCAGAACCTATTGAAAATACTGGATTCCCCGATCAAGTCGGGGAATGACGGACTATACAAGTCATAGTTTATGGACAGACTCTAAATAGTAGGGCATAGCCTTCTATATGTTCTCATGGACAAGTTCAATCACCGTTACCTCAGGCGGCGATAAAAAACGAATAGGTGGTCCCCACGTCCCTGAACCTCTACTGACATATAATTTCGAATTGCCGGCAAAATTCGCAAACCCTGCTTGGGTAGGATAATACAATCCAGTGATAATGCTGAATGGAAAAATCTGACCTCTATGGACATGTCCTGAAAGCTGTAAGTCAAAAAGACCGAGGGCATTTTTATCCACAAGGGGCCTATGCTTCAGCAATAAAGTAAATTTTTCGTGAGGAAGTTCTGAAAGCAATTCCTTTTCAGACCGTCCTTTGAAAAGGCCATAAGTCTTTACCTGAGGATCATCGACACCGGCAATATTAACAAGTCCTGCTGCGGTTACTGCTTCTCCACGAAGCATCCTGAATCCTGACTTTTCGGCAAAGCTCAATGCCTGATCAAGCCCTGCATAGAATTCGTGATTGCCTGTTATCGCAAACTTTCCATACCTGGGGTTGATTTTCTGAAAGGGTTCTGCAAGTTTTTCAAGGTTATCGATCTGTCCGTCAACAAGGTCACCAGTTGACACTAAAATATCAGGGTCTGCCTTTTTAACTTCAGAAAGGATCCTTCTTAATCTATCTTCCCTAACAATCAATCCGAGGTGGATATCTGAGATCTGGACTATTCTCAGCCGTCTGACCTCTTCTGGAATTTTAGAGGTATTAATTATTATTCTTTCTGTGCGAATATCCTTTGCCTCAAAATAGCCGTAACCACTTATAATGATTGAAAGCAGAAGGGGTATAAAAAAAGAAATTTTTGCCGAAGGAAAAAATTGGGCAAACTCTTTTCGTAATACTAAAGTACTCACGTATATGAGAAAATGGTAAATATCAATAACAAGAGAGGCAGATACAAATAAAAACAGAATACCCATCCATATATATCCGATATAAGACATAAGGCGAGCAAAAAACTCGAATCCTGCCCTTTCAGATAAACGTACTATGAAAGGGGCAAAGACCATTATAATCATGACTGATGCAATGTAAATACCGGTATGCATACCAAATAGAAAAACAGTCCTTGCCTTTAGAAAGGCGTAAAGATGCATACTGCCATAAAAAATGAAGAAGATGAATAAAAAGGATATCATATCAGTTCCTTCACGTCTCTATACGCGATATTCTTTTTATTTACTCATACCTTAATGCTTCTATAGGGTCAAGGAGTGATGCCTTGTAAGCAGGATAAAATCCAAAGAATATTCCAACCAAGCCTGAAAAGCTGAATGCAAGCAGAATTGAGAAAGGTGATACGATTGTAGTCCACCCGGCGAACATCGATATTAATTCTGAACTGGAAATACCGGCGAAGATTCCGGCTATTCCACCGATCAATGATAAAATCATCGCCTCGATAATAAACTGTAGTCTGATATCCCAGGTCTTCGCTCCTACTGCCATTCTTATCCCGATCTCCCTTGTCCTTTCGGTAACCGATACGAGCATGATGTTCATAATGCCGATCCCTCCGACAAGGAGTGAGACTGACGCAATAGCCCCGAGCAAAATGGTCATTACTTTTGTGGACTGTTCCGCAGTCTGCATGATTGAGGTTAGATTTCTGACAGTGAAATCATTATCCTGCTTCGGACCTATATGATGCCTCTGCTTAAGCAGCTCGTTTATCTGTTTTTCGGCAGACGCCAGGTCTTCTGTGCTTTTTGCCTTCACCATAATTATCCTGACCATTCCTGGGAAGGTTGTTCCAAAAAGCTTCTTTTGAGCTGTTGTCACAGGGACAAGAATGGTATCGTCCTGATCATCACCCCGTGGAGACTGACCTTTTTTTGTAAGAACACCGACAACTGTAAAAGGGACCTTTTTGATCCGGATAACTTGCCCCATCGGATCCATATCTCCAAAAAGGTTGTCTACAACGGTCTGCCCCAATAAACATACCTTTGTAGCGCTCTTGACATCCTGCTGTGTAAACGGCCGGCCAGCGGTAAGCGGCCAGTCTCTTACATTCAACATATCCGGCGTCGTGCCTACCACACCAGTTGACCAGTTCTGATGCCCATATACTACCTGAGCGACTCCGTTGAGAACCGGGGCGACATTCTGGACTGCGGGACATTCCTTCTGGATGGCATCTGCGTCTCCCATGGTAAGAGTAGGTTGTGTTCCGGCACCCATTCTCACACCCCCTGCCGTAGTAGAACCCGGAAGAATTATGAGGAGATTACTTCCCATACTCGAAATCTGCTCGGCTATTCTCTTGCTTGCTCCCGTACCCACTGCAAGCATGGCAATAACAGCGCCAACGCCGATAATGATTCCTAACATTGTGAGTGCTGAACGCATCTTGTTTACCTTTAATGCCCTAAATGATATTCTTAGTGTCGAAGGTATGTTGATCACAGCCTCTCCTTTTGTTCATCAGCGACAATACGTCCGTCCAGGAATTTTATAATCCGCCTGCTATATGCAGCTATGTCATTTTCATGAGTTACAAGTATTATCGTAATGTTTGATTTAGTATTCAGTTTTACAAATATCTCCATTATCTCGGCGCTGGTCTTTGAATCGAGATTCCCTGTGGGTTCATCCGCAAATATTATAGGCGCATTATTCACAAGTGCCCTGGCTATTGCAACCCTTTGCTGCTGTCCGCCTGAAAGCTGATTGGGATGATGGTTCTCTCTCCCTTCAAGACTTACGCTTTTGAGTGCCGCCATTGCCCGCTGCCTTCTTTCTTTAATAGAAATCCCGTCATAAAGCATAGGGAGTTCGACATTTTCTATTGCTGATGTCCGCGGAAGGAGGTTGAACACCTGGAAGATAAAGCCTATTTTTTTGTTCCTTATGCCGGCAAGTTCATCCATTTCAAGATTACCGATATCAATATTCTCCAAGTAATATTTGCCGTTTGTCGGTTTGTCAAGGCATCCCAGTATATTCATGAAAGTAGATTTGCCGGAGCCGGAAGGACCCATTACTGCAACAAATTCACCTTTTTCTATTGTCAAAGACACACCTCTGAGTGCATTCACATCGATATCACCAAGACTGTAGACCTTTGTTATTTCCTGTGCCTCAATAATTGCCATATTAGAACATCCTTGGTCCTGAAGGTCTTGGCACATTTGACTTTGTAAGAGATTCGACTATCAGTTCCTGTCCTTCACTGATCTTTCCGGAGACAAGTTCCGTATAGTTTCCGTCACTTATTCCCAGAGAAACCGGAATGCGATTTGGTTTATCCATTGCAAGGATCCAGACCCCGGGGCCTTTTTTCTCTGATGAGACCGGGCCCTTTTCCGATGGTTTAAACCGCAAGGCGGCATTCGGTATTTTTAAAACATCCTTTTTCATTGATACGATTATGGAGACATTGGCGGTCATCCCTGGTTTAAGCTTAAACTCAGGATTATCTACGTTGATTACTACATCATAAGTGACAACATTCTGGACTGTTATCGGAGCGTTTCTGACCTGCCATACCTTGCCCTTGAAAGTAATGTCTGGATAGGCATCCACGGTAAATTCAACATCCTGTCTGACCTTTACCTTCCCTATATCCGCCTCATCCACATTCGTATCGATCTGCATCTTTGTAAGGTCCTGTGCAATGCTAAACAGTGTTGGTGTCTGAAAGCTGGCAGCAACAGTCTGTCCAACGTCCACATTTCTCGATACAACAATCCCATCTACAGGGGACACTATTTTCGTGTAATGAAGGTTTGTCTCTGCAAGGCTTAAGGCTGCCTCTGTCTGGCCAACCTGAGACTTTGCTGCGCTTACCGAAGCCTTTGAAGTTTCATAATTCGTTTCTGCAGTATCGAAATCGCTCTGTGCTATGAGGGTTTTCGCTAAAAGTTCCTTATTCCTGTCCATGGTCCTTTTTGCATCAACAACTGTTGCCTCGGCTTTCTCCAGATTTGCTTTAGCAGAAAGGAGATTTGCCTTTGCCTGATTAACCTGTGCCTCAAACAGAGCCGGGTCTATCAGAGCTATCAGCTGGCCTTTCTTTACAGGAGAATTGAAATCCACATATATTTTTTTTATCGTGCCCGATACCTGTGTGCCCACAAGGACGGTGGTCACAGGGTTTACTGTGCCAGTGGCAGTTATGGACATCTCTATATCGCCTCTGACAATTTTTTCTGTTCTGAATTTCGGTTCATTCCCGTTGCCTCTGAACAGAAGAAATCCAGCAATGGCAATTACAAAAATTATTACGCTGATAATTAGTATTTTTTTCATCTTAACCCCATCGCCTTCTCAAGACTTGACTGTGAGACCTTATAATTATAAAGGGCCTGTATGTAAGACAGCTTTGCATTCGCCAGCAATACCTCCGCATCGGTAACCTCAATGGGGTTTCCCACACCTGCTGCGTACCTGCCGTTTGCTATCTCAAAGTTCTCCTGCGCCTGTTGTACAGTAAGTTCCGCTGTAGGGATACTATCTTCCGCCTCTTTGAGGTTTAAATACGCCTGCTGCACCTCTAAAAATACGCTCTGTCTCAGCGACTCTTCATTTGCCCTCAGGACATTCAGATTTTCTTTTGCCTCTTCCACCTGATACTTTGTAAGAAAGCCATTAAAAACAGGGAATGAAAAAGTCGCCCCTATATTCCATCCTCTTTCGAGCGGAAAGGTATTTCCTGCATAGTCATAGCCGGCAGTTCCAGTCAATACCGGGAAGTATCCTTTCTTTGCAAGTTCGACGGAGCTTTCTGCTGCCTGCTTCTTTACAATGATTGATTTTAGGTCAGGCCTGTTTTGATATGCCTTTGAAACAGCATCATCAAATTTCATTTCATACTTTTTGAATGAAAGATTGTCCTCGACCTCGTATCCGGGGGCATCAGGAACACCCATTGCATTGTTCAGGCTCGCTACCGCTATCCTGACTGCGTTTTCCGCCCTGATCATATTCAGCTTCGAGTTGCTCAGATCCACCTCTGCCTTTGTCACATCAAATTTCGGCTTTGTGCCCACTTCATAAAAACCTTTTGCCTGTTCAAGGTGTTGTTCAAATTGCTTTACCGTTTCAGCAGAGACATCCCTGCTTCGCTTAGCCTGTAATACTCCGTAGTATGTCTGTTTGACATTTAAGATTATCTGTTCTGATGTATTCTCGACATCGGAGAGGGAAGAGTCATAATTCAGTCTCTGAATCTTGACCTGCGCTGCAGTTTTCCCAAAATCGTAAATATTCTGGTTGAGAGCAGCACTTGTTGAATAAGAATTGTACAGTACCGGTTTCGTCTTAAAACCAAAGGATGTTTTCGGGCCGACAGAGTTTCGACTGGCACTTGATGTCCAGTCTATCTGCGGATAATAATTTGCCTGTGCCTGTCCGATCCTGCTCTGGCTTGCGTTCGCTGTATTCATGGCAGCAATGATAGCAGGCTGTCTTTTCAGCGCTATCTCGATACATCTCTCCAGATTAAGAGATTCACCCTTTTTTATAATCTCCTCTGCTCCCGCCTTAAACGGCATAATGAATATAAGGAATAAAATGAGAGGAACAAACTGCTTCAACTGCTTCAACTGTTTCATCTTAACCTCCTTTATCTGTCTATATAAAAATTGACCAATCAACTCCTGCTTGATTTTCATACGCATAAAAAGCCCGTCAAAAACATAAATAATCAAAGTGTCCTCTTGAACGTCGCTATTGCTATAGTCATCATTATAGACGTAAAAATTAAAAGAAAAGTTACGTCTCCCAGGATGCCAGTGATTCCTTCACCCTTAAAGAGTATAGACTTTAATGCGTCAACGGCATATGCTTCAGGGTTTACCTTTACAAACGCCTTGAGCCATCCGGGAAAGCTCGCAATCGGATATATCGCGCCGCTCGGGAAGAAGAGTATCACATTGAGAAATCCACTTAAGACCCCGACAATCCTTGGATGGTTCACCCTTCCAATCATAACGAACATCAGACTGAGCAGACAGAGGGTAGTAAGAATTATGACAATTAAAATGGAGGCAGATTGTTCTATCCCTTTTGAAAGTGGGATGCCTGTCATAATCATACTCACTGTAAATATCAAAATGGCGATAAGAGTTGTAATAGACAGCCCGCTGATAATAAGTCCGGCAACGATATGAGATTTAGAAAGGGGTGTAAGGAGATAACTCTCATCTATTCCGAGAAATCTGTCCATAACCAGATTAAAGGCACCTGTAGTTAAGGCACCAAGGAAAATTGCCATAATTACAACACCAGGTACAAGGGACTGATAATAATCTACCTGCCTGTAAAGGTTATTTTCTCTAAGAAATATTTCATCCGTCCTTTCCCTTATAGGCACATAATCCGAATAAATAGACATAAGAGCACCGTTTACAGTACTCTTTATAGCATCGGCAGATATGGCATCTGTGTTATCAAGAAACAATCCCACATCGGGACGGCCTTTCAAATCGACCTTCTTACTGAAATCAGGCGGTATTATAAGCACGGCTTTATATTTGCCCTCTCTTACTCCATCAATCGCTTTCTTATCATCTATAGCATTAATGATGGTTACGGTCTGTGGCTGAACTTCAACAGCCCTCAAGTTGTCCACAAGTCTCCTTGCATAAAGACCTGAGTCCTGGTTAACTATAACCAGCGGCAAAGCCTGCAGTTTGCCCTGGAATGAATTCCCCAGGATCAGAAGGTAGATGATGGGCATGAAAATGCTCATTGCAAGCACCATCGGATTACGCTTAAATTTTTTTAAATCCCTTTCTATAACAGCAAGCAGTTTGACCATATAGACTTAAACCGCTCTCATCTTCCCCATCTCTGGGGTATTCCAGCACCTATAAGTAAACTCACTTTTTTGGCCTCTTCTTCCCTGATAGTCTTACCTGTATAATGTATAAAGACATCTTCAAGAGATTGTTCGTGGACAGTCGCTGATAAAATTTTTCCACCAAAAGACTTAACCTCATCTATTAGCTGTGGAAGATTCAGAGCACCGTTATCCACATATATCCTTAAATTGTTATTTTCACTATTTACATTATGTACAAAAGTCAAAGCCTTTATTCTGACAACAAAGTCTTCCGAAAGATTTTCAAAGGTAAGAGATATAATATCGTTCCCCGGTATTTGCGACTTAAGATCTTCAGGGCTTCCAATCACTATTATCTTTCCTGAATCAATGATAGCTACCCTGTTACACAATGCCTCTGCCTCTTCCATATAATGTGTGGTAAGAAAAACTGTTATCGAATCCCCTTCAATGAGTTTTCTCAGAAAATCCCAGACAACATGTCTGGACTGGGGGTCGAGTCCGATGGTCGGCTCATCCAGAAAGAGTATTTTGGGCTGATGCACAAGAACCCTTGCTACTTCAAGCCTTCTCCTCATCCCACCTGAATACGATGCTACAAGGTCATGCGCCCTTGCTGTAAGGCCAACCATGTCGAGAATATACTTTATTCGTTCTTTCCTTTCTTTAGAAGATATGCCATAAAACCTTCCATAAATGTCCATATTCTCATAGCCCGTAAGGTCAAGATCGCTGGTCATAGCCTGTGGCACCACTCCGATCTCGCTTCTTACCTTTTCAGGCTCTTTGACCACATCACAGCATGCAACCATTGCATTTCCCTCTGTAGGTTTCAACAGTGTTGTAAGCATTCTGATAAGGGTAGTTTTCCCGGCTCCGTTCGGGCCGAGGAAGCCGAAGATTTCGCCTTCCATAACATCAAAACTTACATTGTCAACCGCAGTTAGAGATCCGTATCTCTTTGTTATTCCGGAAACTTCTACGGCTTTATCCTTTTGCATAATCCTTCACCGGTTCTTCGGTATTTCAACCTCTACAGTCATACCGGGCTTTAACACACCACCGGTATTGCCAAACTTTATCTTAACCCTGAAAGTCTTTATGTCCTGCCGTCCGCGGGTAACCTCCTTCTGCGTTGCAAACTCGGCATATCTACCTATCTCTGAAACCCAACCCTTAAAAATCCTTCTCGGTGTACCTTCTGGACTGATTAATGCCTCACTGTTGAGTACAACGTTGTCGATTAGCGTCTCATCAATGTCTACCCTTGCATAAAGATCTTTCATGTCCACTATCGTTAAAACCGTCATGCCGGGACTCACTGTTTCACCTTTTTCTAATGCCTTTAATACAACAATCCCTGAAATTGGACTTGTTATTGTTGCATAATCCAACCTGGCAAGGTTATACGCCAAATTTGCCTCTGATTGTTTAAGATCAGACTCAGCAGATTTAAGCTGGCTTTCAGACGTATTTAATTGTGCTACGGCTGCATCCTTTTTTGAGTTTGCTGAAGAAATCCTTGACTTTGAAGATGCATAGTCTGCTAACGAAGCATTATATTGTGTAACCGCGACATCAAGAGAATCCTTTGAAACAAATTCCTGTTTATAAAGTGTATTTGCCCTGTCCATCTCTTTTTTAGCCAGTTCCATTTGTACACGGGCTTTTTCTGTATCGGCCAGGGCGGTTTTTATATCCGCCTCTGAGCTTTCAATGTTTGCCCGGGAATTTTCTATTGCAGATTCTGAAACCTTGATCTCGGCCATTGCCTTCTTCACGCCTGCCCTTGCCTGCTCCACCAAGGCCATGAGATCATTGCTTTCAAGTTTAAAGGTAACCTCGCCTTCTTTAACAGAATCACCTTCGTCACAGCACATATACGAAATATTACCGGATACTGCTGGGGAAAGATTCACCTCTGTTCCTTCTATAATGCCGGCTGTCTTAATAGTTTCGCTCCTTTTTTCCTTGCTGACATATATAATAATCAAGACGGCAATGACTATCAGAACGGCAACCGCAACAAAAATTGATTTTTTCTTCATAAATCAACCTTGCCTGTGTTTGCGTCTGCCAAACCAGCCGCTTACTTTTTCCATAAAGGTTTCCATGTAGACGAAAAAAACAGGGGTCACATAGAGAGTGAGCACCTGCGAAACCAGCAGTCCTCCCACCACGGCGAGACCCAGCGGACGGCGTGATTCACCCCCTGCCCCAAAACCAAGCGCTATAGGCAAAGTAGCCATTAAGGCGGACATGGTTGTCATCATGATAGGGCGAAACCTTATGACACATCCTTCGTAGATGGCATCAATGGCTTTTTTCCCTTCATTCCTCTGAGCACTCAGGGCGAAATCTATCATCATAATGCCGTTCTTTTTCACGAGGCCCACAAGCATAATGACGCCGACAAAGGCGTATATATTTAGATCCATATGGAAAAGAAGCAGGGTTAAAAGGGCGCCGAAACCGGCTGCAGGAAGCCCTGAAAGAATGGTCAAGGGATGAATGAAACTTTCGTAGAGGATTCCCAGCACTATATAAATTACGAGGATCGCCATGATCAGGAGAAGCAAGAGACCCTGCATGGAGGACTGGAAGGCCTGGGCCGTACCCTGAAAACTCGTGCTGACCGTTGCCGGTAGCGTTGCACGGGCAAGCTTATTAACGGCCGCCAACGCATCACCGAGAGATACTCCTGGCTTGAGGTTGAAGGAAATGGTAACTGCGGGAAGCTGTCCCTGATGGTTTACGGAAAGGGGACCGACATCCTGACTCAGTTTGGTAACAGTATCCAGGGGAACAAGTTTTCCGGAAGACGACCGTATATAAAGCATGGATAAGGCCGAAGAGTCCCTCTGGTATTGAGGCTCTACTTCCGTTATCACCTGGTATTGATTGGTCGGTGCGTAAATCGTCGATACCTGCAGCGATCCATAGGATGCCCCGAGGGCGCTCTCTATCTGATCGGCAGTGACGCCCAGAGAAGATGCTTTATTGCGGTCGATCTCTACATTCACCTGAGGGTTTTTTATCTGGAGGTCGCTCGTCACATCCTGGAGCTGCGGAAGTTCTTTTAATTTTGCCTCAAGGATCGTCGAATACTTGTAAAGTTCATCCGTATCCGGACTCTGCATCATATATTGATACTGGCTCTTTGTCAGCCGGCCACCAATGCGGATGGGGGGGAGGTTCTGCATGAACATCTGGATTCCGGTCACACGGGCAAGCTTCTGACGGAGTTCCTGGATGATCTCGTCTGCGCTCAGACGGCGCTCCGAACGGGGTTTCAGGCGGATGAACATGCGTCCTGAATTGCTCGCAACGCTCATCCCGCTCGCACCTATAGATGACATGAAGGAATCGACATTCGGGTCATTGCTCACAATTTCAGCTAATTCCTGCTGGTGTTTCACCATCGAGTCGAAGGAAATACCCTGTTGGGCCTCGGTGAAAGCAAATATCTGTCCTGTGTCTTCGCTCGGCAGAAACCCCTTCGGAATGGCGCCAAAGAGATATATAGTGGCCACAAGGGTCAGACCGGTGATTACCATCGTGGTCCTCCTGTGCCGCAGTACAAGTTTAAGGCTCCATTCATAGGTTTGAAGCATACCGGCAAAAAAGCGCTCGGACGCCATGTAAAGGCGGCTGTGCTTTTGAGCAGTTGAATGGCGAAGGAACCGGCTGCAGAGCATTGGGGTAAGGCTCAGTGAGACAAATCCGGACACGAGAATCGCCACCCCGATGGTCACCGCAAATTCGTTGAGTAAACGGCCAAGGATCCCCCCCATGAAGAGCACCGGTATGAAGACGGCAACAAGGGAAAGGGTCATGGAGAGGATGGTAAAACTGATCTCTTTGGATCCGTTCAGGGCGGCCTGAAGCACATCCTCCCCTTTTTCCATGTGGCGCACAATGTTTTCGAGCATAACAATGGCGTCATCTACAACAAAGCCGACGGCAAGGATCAAGGCCATCAAAGAGAGGTTGTCCAGACTGAATCCCAGGAGATACATCACGGCAAAGGTAAAGATGATCGATGTGGGGAGCGCGAGACTCGGAATGACCGTGGCGGAGAGGTTGCGAAGGAAAAGGAAGATGACGAGAACAACGAGGAAGATCGCCAGGAGGAGGGTGAATTTCACGTCGTTAACAGATTCACGGATTGACACAGAACGATCATAGAGGACGTCAAGGTTCACCGATGCGGGCATCTGGGCACGGAAAGTCGGAAGGAGCTTCTTTATAGCGTCCACAACCTCAACGGTATTGGTTCCCGGCTGACGCTGTATTGCAAGAACAATGGACCGGGTATTGTTATACCAGTTCGCCACCTTGTCATTTTCAACACTGTCGATGACCCTGCCCAACTCTTCAAGGTGAACTGGCGAACCGTTGCGATAAGCCACAATCAGCGGTCGATAAGCCTCAGCGTTGTAAAGCTGCCCTGTGGCCTGCACAGTGAAAGCCTTTTCTTTTCCCCATAACGTTCCCGTCGGGAGGTTCACGTTTGCCTTCTCTATCGCATTGGTCACCTCATCTATCCCGATTCCCCGCGACGCAAGGGACTTCGGATTTAGCTGTGCCCGTACGGCAAATTTCTGAGAACCATAAATCTGGACCTGCGCCACCCCGCTCACCATTGAGATACGCTGGGCCATAAGTGTATCCGCATATTCATTCACCGCAGAAAGGGGAAGCGTTGGAGAGCTCAAAGCGAGGTATATCACGGGTTGATCAGCAGGGTTGACCTTTTGGTAGGAGGGTGGAGTCGGCATCTCAGACGGCAGCTGCTTGGCAGCCTTGGCGATCATCGCCTGTACGTCCTGGGCCGCGCCGTCGATATTACGACTCAGGTTAAATTGTAAAGTGATCTGCGTGTTCCCCAGGCCGCTCGTTGAGGTCATGGAATCCAGGCCAGCTATGGTCGAGAATTGGCGCTCAAGGGGGGTAGCCACGGCAGAAGCCATGGTCTCAGGGCTCGCTCCAGGAAGACTGGCGCTCACCAAGATCGTCGGAAAATCGACGTTCGGCAGGTCGCTCACCGGCAGAAGCCGATACCCCATTATGCCGAAGAGGAGAATCGCCAGCATGACGAGGGTCGTCATGATGGGCCGTTTTATGAAGGTTTCCGATATATTCATTACTTAGTGCTTTCCGCCTCGTTCTTGATTTCTACCTTGGCACCTGGAACAAGCCGAAGCTGACCGTCTGTCACGACCTTGTCTCCTGGCTGAAGTCCCTTTTTAATAACTGTTTCTCCATCGAGTGTTCTGGAAATAACTACAGGGCGGGATTCAACAGTGAAATCGCTTTTTATGACAAAGACATACTCCCCGCTCTGCCCAGTCTGGATCGCCTGTGAAGGAACGACTACCGCGTCGGGCTGTGTGGTGAGTGTAATGACCGCATTTACGAACTGACCTGGCCAGAGACTCTTCTTTTGGTTAGAGAAAGTTCCTTTGAGCTTGATTGTTCCTGTCGTCATATCTACAGCGTTGTCTATGAAGGTGAGAACTCCTTGCTCAGGCCTTACATCTTCTTTGGATATGAATGCCTCTGCGTTCAGTTTCCTATCTGCCATATTTTTTTTGATCTCATTCAAATATTGTTCAGGGACAGAAAAAGTTACGTATATCGGCTGGATCTGGTTTATGGTAACCATCGGATTATCAGCATTCGCCTTAATCAGATTGCCCTCGTTGGCTATTAGGGTTCCTGTTCTACCTGTAATCGGAGAATAAATATAGCAGTACTTCAACTGCAAGCGCGCATTTTCAACCAGTGCCTTGTCAGCGTTTACCGTAGCCTCGAGGGCAGCAGCGTTCGTGCTGATTTGGTCATACTGCTGCTGGGCTACATAGCCTTTTTTGACAAGTTCTTCGTAACGGCTGACTTCCTTACGTGCATTTTCAAGCTGCGCATTATCTTTTGCAAGATTTGCTTCTGCCTGTTTAAGAGCTGCTTCATAGGGACGGGGATCAATTGTGAAGAGAAGATTACCCTTATTTACATCCTGTCCTTCCTTGAAATGGACATGTGTAAGTATGCCTCCTATCTGGGATTTAACCGATACTGTAGAATAAGCTTCGACATTGCCAATAGCGTTGATTTGTACAGGAATGGTTTTCTGAACCACCGTAGCAGCTGTTACCGGCACAACCGGTTTTTGAGGAGGCGGCGATTTCCCTTTAGAGCAGGCAGAAAAGAAGCCTGCCATTAGTAGAATAGATAAGATCAAACCAACGGTTACCTGCTCAGTTTTAGCAAATGCCTGATGTATCTTAATCATCCTGATCTCCTTTATTCTTTTTATCCGCCCTTGTAAGACCGTAGAATAAAAATTCGTTCAGCATCTTTGGTGTAATAGTAACATTATCATCTAATGCCATTGATAGAACAATTCCCCTCAATGACCCCATAATGATCTTGGCCATATTATTTGCATTGCATTTCCTGAATTCACCTGATTGAATCCCTCTTTGAAGGATTTGTTCTACCAGCTCTCTCTGTTTCGTGAAAAATTTCTTTTTTTCAGCAACGCCAAATGCGAACCCGTGTTCCCTGATGTGGAGAAGAATAAATTCTTTATGCTTCAGGGCATTCTCCAGATGCAGTTTCAAAAAATCAGACAATGCTTTAGTAGCGGATTCAGTACGTCCGGCAATTATCTCAATCTTACTGCCCATATCGCGCATCCTGTCATCGATAAGGCTCTTGTATAATTCTTCTTTATTCTTGAAATAGAGGTATACCCCGCCAACACTTATTCCTGCACTTTTTGCAATCCCCCTGATATTTGCCTTTGCATAACCATGCCTTGAGAAGACACTCATGGCAGCAGCAATGATTCTCTTTTTTGATTCTATTCCTGAACGCCTGTTCATGTGAACCTATGTTCAGTATAAAAAAATAGTGATTCCATGTCAATAGAAAAATCTTACATGGCTAATTATTCAGTGAAAGGTGGCATTAGTAATAGAATGTCTCATAATCCATAGGCTTAAGTCTTCTTATCAAGAAGATCAACCACGGTTTTAAGCAGAAGGAAAAGAAAGCCTTTATCTTCATCGGTCAGCACAACATCATCACCCTCCTCTGATCCCTCTATAAGAGCATCTACCACATACTTCATAACATATGGCTGTTTGGAAATCTGTATGCTGGCGATTCTATCAATAAACTTCTCATTGGCTCCTTCCAATTTGCCCATAAGATCATCGTTGTATTCATAGCAGTCGATAATCTCTTTGGATGTGATCTTTTTGATCTTGTTCCGGGAGCCTTCAAAAATACGATAAACAACAAAAGCGATATAAATAGATAGCTCCCTTACTTCCGGGTCCAGATCCTCGGTCAAAGCCATTAAGAATGCCAGGAGTTCCGGCTGGTTTTTGCCCAATTTTTGCATCTCTTTGCTTGCTCGATTTGTGCTGTACCCGGCAACTTCCTGCCAGGTCTTCTCTACGAATTTTTCTGATATGGGTTCCATTACGGTTCACTCCAAGTTTAGACATTGCATTGGATATAGTCAAATTATTTGTGCAGCATTTCATTATTGAACTGTCGGTGTTTAAAGATATCTATCATGATCAAATGTAGGAGAAAAAATTGTTCTCGTTTCATTATGAATGTAATTTACTATTCAGAGATATAGCTTGCAATTATCTCCATTGCCTTTTCGACTGCGCCTGCA
>Ga0315281_10004216_pt1 | contig 20907 bp, 21 predicted proteins | sample YL17G07_0_MG_FD_204540 | JGI IMG/M metagenome (GOLD analysis project Ga0315281, IMG submission 204540) | Sediment microbial communities from Yellowstone Lake, YNP, Wyoming, USA - YL17G07_0 | ecosystem: Environmental > Aquatic > Freshwater > Lake > Sediment | place: USA: Wyoming | collected...
GAAGTTCCATCTTCCCAAAATCGTGAGATTTGGGGCGCCCGTGCAACCCACGCTGTTCGGCTCCGGCTTCGCCATCTCAATGCCTCAGCCCCGCTTCTTCACATAAGGGTTCCGTCCGGTGCGCAATTCGATCCGTAGCGGCGTGCCCTCCAGCTCGAACGCGTCCCGGAACCGGGCCTCGAGATAGCGCCGATAGCTGTCCGGGACTGCGTCGAGCGCATTGCCGTGGATGACGATCACCGGCGGGTTCATTCCGCCCTGGTGCGCGTAACGCAGCTTCGGACGTATGAGGCCACGCCGCGGCGGCGCCTGCTGTTCGATGGCTGCCTGCAGTTCGCGCGTCAGCCGCGGCGTGGAAAGCTTCGCAAACGCGGCGCGAAACGCCGAATCCACCGAACCGAACAGCGCGCGGATGCCCTCTCCCTCGAGCGCGGAAACGTAATGAAAACGCGCAAACCCGAGAAACCGCAGCTTTCTCGCAATGGCGCGCTTGACCTGCTCGCGCGCGTCTTCCTCCAGGCCATCCCACTTGTTCACCGCCACCACGAGCGCCCGCCCGCGCTCCAGGATGAATCCGGCGATGTGCGCGTCCTGCTCGGAAATTTCCTGGCGCGCGTCGAGCAGCAGGATCACGACATTGGCGTCGTCGATCGCCTGCAGCGTCTTCACGACCGAAAACTTCTCGATCGACTCGAACACCTGGCCGCGGCGCCGCAGCCCTGCAGTGTCGATGAGCGTGTAATGCTTCCCGTGGTACGCAAACTCGACGTAGATGCTGTCGCGCGTCGTGCCCGGCTGGTCGAAGGCGATGACGCGCTCCTCCCCGACCAGCGTGTTGACCAGGGTGGATTTGCCGACGTTCGGGCGTCCGACGATCGCGATCTTCGGCACCTCGCCGCCGGTGGCCGGCGGCTCCTCCACTGCCTCGAAGCGCGCAAGCGCCACTTCTACGAGATCGCGCACGCCCTCGCCATGTGCCGCCGAAATGGCCAGCGGCGCGCCCAGCCCAAGCTCGTGGAACTCCGCAGTCGCAAGTGCGGGATCTTTGCCTTCGGACTTGTTCACCGCCACCAGGACCGGGCGGTTCAGGCGCCGCAGCGCCTCCGCGATGCGCTGATCCTGCGCAGTCACGCCCTCGCGCGCGTCGGTGATGAACACGACCGCGTCGGCCTCGGCGAGCGCCGCCTTCGTCTGCCGGGCCATCTCGGCGAGCACGCCTTCCATCGCGGCGGGCTCCAGGCCGCCGGTGTCCACCACCAGAAACGGCTTGTCGCCGACCCGCCCGGCACCGTAGTGGCGGTCGCGCGTGAGACCGGGCACATCGGCGACCAGCGCATCGCGCGAGCGGGTCAGCCGGTTGAACAGGGTCGATTTGCCGACGTTCGGGCGGCCAACGAGAACAATAGTAGGTTTCAACTCACTGCGTGCTGAACGCGTACAGCCCGCCCTTGACCGTCTGGACGAGAAATCCGCCATCCACGCGGACAGGGGCTGCACCGATCGGGCCGCCGTCGGTGGCCGTTCGGCCAACGAAGCCGCCGCTGTCGCGGGAAAGAAAATGCACGTAGCCCTCGGCGTCGCCGACGGCGATTTCGCGAGCGAGCGCCAGGGGCGCGGTCAGACGACGCCAGGACAGCTTGTCCTGCGTCCAGACACTCGTCCCGCCCGTGCGATCCACCGCCTGCACCGCGCCCTTTTCGTCGGACACGAACACATAGCGTGGATCGGCATCGAGCCCGGCGGTGCTGGACATGGGACGCGCCCACAACAGATTACCGGTCGTGAAGTCGAAACAGGCAACGCGCCCCTGGTAAGCGACCGCACAGACTTCCCGTTCCGAGATCCACGGCAGGCCGACCACGTCCGTGACACGCTCGAGCTCGGTGGTTCCGCGCGGCAGGGACACCGTCGCTTCCCAGCGCAACGCGCCGTTGGCGAGGACGATGGCCACCAGCTTGCCCCCGGAAAAGCCGGCAAAAACCAGGCCCCGGGCGGCGGCGATGCCCACCGGACTGCGTACCGCGAGCGACGGTGCGGCGCGCTGGTAGACCCAGCGCCGCTTGCCGTCCGTTACATCGAACGCGAACAGGCGTGAATCGGCGCTGCGCACGATGACGAGGTCACCAGTCAGCGCCGGCGGCGCGAGCACCTCGCTCGAGGTCCGCGCGCGCCACCGCACTCTGCCGTCGGCCGCCTCGAGCGCTATGACTTCGCCCTGTGCAGTTCCCACCACGACGAGCGAACTGTCGGCACCCACGCCGCCCGACAGCGGCTGACCGGCGTTCACGCGCCAGACCTGCCTGCCGCTCCCCGCCTCCAGCCGCGCAACGGTTCCATCGTGCGCCGCGGCGTACACGCTTCCGGCCGCGACGGCAGGTGAAAAGACCGCCCTGCCTGCCGCACCGATATTTGCCTGCCAGAGCGTGCGCACCGGAATCGCACTGGACAGGACGGGGAGCTCGGCCATCTTGGGCCCGCTATCGGAGCTGAACCAGTCGACCGGATTTACGCTGAAACCCGAGCAGCCCGCCAGCGTGGTGCCGAGCACGAGCATTTGCAGGACGCGTCGCATCGCTCTCATGATCATTCTCCGAGCGCGTCGAGCTTCAGCCGCAGGGTTTCGCGAAACGCTGCATCCGTCGCCTTGTCGGCCGCAGCCTTGTAGGCGGTGCGCGCGTCGGCGCGCTTCTTCTGCGCCGACAGGATGTCTCCCCGCATCGAGGAGAACAGGGCGTCGAACCCCTCGGCGGGCTTGGCGGCGAGGACCTTCATCGCCCCATCGTATGCATTGTCGTCCATGAGCACCGTCGCGAGGCGCAATCTCGCAATCGCGCGCACCTCCTCGAGTCCCGTGTTGTCGACTACCCACTGCAGCTGCGCGCGCGCCGTTTTCAGGTCCCCCGCCTGATAGCTGACCTTGGCCGACACCAGCGCGGCAAGCGGCGCATAGGCGGTTCCGGCGTATTTCTCCAGAATGCCGCCGGCCGCATCGCGCACGGCCTTGCCATCGCTCATGCGTGCCGCGGTCTGCAGATTCTCGTACAACGCCGCCGCTTGCAGTGCCTGGTTACGCTGGTACCACCGCCATCCGTTCCAGGCTGCAAACGCCAGCATCACCGCGGCTATCGTGCCGAGCACGAGGTTGCCATTCTGCTTCCACCACGCTTTCAGCGTGGCCAGCTGTTCCTGTTCTTCGAGATCGTATGCAGCCATTAGACTTCGCTTTCCTCTGGGTAAAGTATGTCGGCAACCGCTTCGGGAAGGGCGTCGAGCCCGACCTTGACCTGCTCGCGTGCTTCGCGCAGCGGCTTGATGCTCGCCTGGAGCGCGCGCGCTTCCTCGTCACCGACGATGACCGCCACCGCGGCACCGCTAGCGTCGGCTTTTTTCATCTGCGACTTGAAGCTGCCGCCGCCGCAATGTTGCGTGACCGAGAACCCGTAGTCCCGCAGCGACTCGGCGACGCGGAACGCGAGCCGCGACGCCTCTTCGCCCTGGTTGACCAGATAGACGTCCGGCGTCTGCGGCGACATCGCATTCGCCTCGATCAGCGCGAGCAGCCGCTCGATTCCCATGGCCCAGCCGCACGCCGGCTGCGCCTTGCCGCCGAACTGCTCGAACAGCCCGTCGTAGCGCCCTCCCGCGCAGACCGTTCCCTGCGCACCAAGCCTGTCGGTGACCCATTCGAACACGGTGAGGTTGTAGTAGTCCAGCCCGCGCACGAGTCTGGGATTGATCCGGTAGGCGATTCCCATATCCTTGAGAATGCGCTGCACACCCTCGAAGTGCGCGAGTGACGCGGGGCCGAGGTAGTCGAGCATGCGCGGTGCGCCGGCGATCACCCCTGCAATCCCCGGGTTCTTGCTGTCGAGCACGCGCAGCGGATTGGTGTGCATGCGCCGGCGGGAGTCCTCGTCGAGTTCTCCCTCATGCGCCCTGAGATGGTCCACGAGCGCGCCCCGGTAGACCGTGCGCTCGACGGCGGAGCCCAGCGAATTCAGTTCCAGCCGCACGTCTTCCAGCCCGAGGTCGTTCCACAGCCGGGCGCACATGAGCAGCATCTCCGCGTCCACGTCCGGACCGGGGAAGCCCAGAGCCTCGGCCCCAACCTGATGGAACTGCCGGTAGCGTCCCTTCTGCGGCCGCTCGTGGCGGAACATCGCACCGAAGTAGTAGTAACGCTGGGGTCCTGTGTACAGCAGACTGTGCTGGATCGCCGCCCGCACGGTGGAGGCCGTCGCTTCCGGGCGCATGGTCAGCTGCTCGCCATTCAACTCGTCGACGAAGCTGTACATCTCCTTCTCGACGATGTCGGTGGCCTCGCCGATGGCGCGCCGGAACAGACTGGTCTGCTCCAGAATCGGCGTGCGGATATTGCGGTAGCCGTAGCCGCGCAGCCACGAGCGCAATGCGTCCTCCAGGCCTTCCCAGCGATCAGCCTCCTCGGGCAGGATGTCGTTCATCCCGCGTACAGCCTGGATCGGATTGCTCATGATTGTTTGAAAAAGGCGTTTTTCACGCGACCGACTTCACGCGAATCGTGCTGTTCCTGCCCGCGCTCGCCTGGCGCAGCTTCCCACCCTCGCCGTAGCGCGTGCAGACGTAATCCTCCACCAGTTTCTGAAAGTCCTCGGCAATCGTGTCGCCCTTGAGCGTCACGGTCTTCTCGCCGTCGACATAGACAGGCGCGACCGGCCGCTCGCCGGACCCCGGAAGGCTGATGCCGATGTTCGCCTGGCGCGACTCGCCCGGCCCGTTGACCACGCACCCCATTACCGCGACGTGCATGTCCTCAACGCCCGGGTAGCGTTCCCGCCAGCCGGGCATCTGGGCCCGCAGATAGGACTGGATTCCTGCCGCCAGCTCCTGAAAATAGGTGCTGGTCGTGCGCCCGCAGCCCGGGCAGGAAATCACCATGGGCGCAAAGGCACGCAGCCCCATGGTCTGCAGGATTTCCTGTGCCACGACCACCTCCCGGGTCCTGTCCCCGCCCGGCTCCGGCGTAAGCGAGATGCGGATGGTGTCGCCGATCCCCTCCTGGAGCAGCACCGAGAGTGCCGCCGTCGAGGCGACAATGCCCTTGCTACCCATGCCGGCCTCGGTAAGTCCCAGGTGCAGCGCATAGTCGCAGCGGCGCGACAACTCCCGGTAGACCGCTACCAGGTCCTGCACGCCGCTCACCTTGCACGACAGCACGATGCAATTCCCGGGGAGGCCGAGTTCTTCGGCGCGCGCAGCCGATTCCAGTGCGGAGGCGATCAGCGCTTCGCGCATCACCGCCTCCGCCGCGAGCGGCTGCGCGAGCCGGGCGTTTTGGTCCATCAACCGCGCAAGCAGTTCCTGGTCGAGGCTGCCCCAGTTGACGCCTATGCGCACCGGCTTGCCGTAACGGCAGGCGAATTCGATCATCGCGGCGAACTGCTCGTCGCGCTTTGCCCCCCGCCCCACGTTGCCGGGGTTGATCCGGTATTTCGCCAGCGCCTGCGCGCACCCGGGGTAATCGGCAAGCAGCTTGTGCCCGTTGAAGTGGAAGTCGCCCACGAGCGGCACATCGCAGCCCGAAGCATCGAGCCGTTCCCGGATCTCGGCCACCTTGGCAGCCGCCTCGGCCGTATTGACGGTGATGCGCACCAGTTCCGAGCCCGCACCGGCGAGTTCGTGCACCTGCCGCGCCGTGGCCACCGCATCCGCCGTATCGGTGTTGGTCATAGCCTGCACTACGACCGGCGCGCTGCCGCCGATGATGACGTCGCCGACCCGGACCTGGCGCGTCGCGCGGCGCCGGATTTCGCTGCTTGCCATGCTATTCCAATGTGAGCCGCGCAACCTCGACCTTGACGTGGGGCATCAGATCGACAGACGCGTCTTTGTAGGTGACGCGGACATTTGCGGCGTTGCCGATGATAACGGAGAACGGCGGCGCGCCCTCGACCACTTTTTGCGTACCCGCCGGGTTGAGTTGCGACAGCAGGGTCCTGCCAGCGCGGTCCTTGATCTCGACCCAGGACTCCCTCTGGAAATCGAGCTGGATAAGTCTGGGGTTGCCCCGGCTGGCCGGCGCTTTGCCTGGTTCTGCCAATGCCACGGGCGCAACGGCCTTCACAGGGGTCGTGGGTGCCGCGGCTGCCGCGGGTGTACGGGGCGCCATATTTTCGGTTTCAGCCGGCGCTGCCACAGCGGCCTCCGGCGCCGGGCGCGGCAATGCCGGCACAGCGCGGACCACCACCGGCGCCGGTGGCTCTTGCGCAAAATGCCACTCATAGAGGACCACCACAATGGCAAGCAGTGTGATGACAGACAGCACAAGGTACAGGCGTGTGCCGCGCTTGTTGCCGTCCGGGAACGGAATGCGCTTGGTACGCAGATCGACGGTCACCTGCGCGGGGATATTGCGGCGCTCGAGGGCCTTGAGGGCCGGCAACGGATCCATGCCGACCAGCTTCGAATATCCGCGGATCATTCCCCGCACGAAGGTGGTACCCGGCAGGTGGCCATAGTCGTCCGCCTCGAGCGCCTCGATCTGCCGCGTCCCGTATTTCAGGCGCTCCGCAACCTCGGAAATACCGAGTTGGCGCACCGCGCGTGCCCGTGCCAGCATGGCACCGGGGCTCAAATCATCCCCGTCCTGCGGCAGAACGTGTTCTTCACTCATTCAAACCGGCCCCTCAGCAGGTCATCGTGTTCCTTCGAACCGGGAAACCGCCGCCGCAGTTCCGCCGACTGTTTGGCCTCCGCGGCCCGGTCACCAAGCCTGCGCTCGATGCGCACTGCAAGCCACAGCGACTCGGCCGTGGGCTCGACAACCTGGTTGTAGCGGGCGACGAGCCCGCGCGCCTCGGACAGTTCCCCCGCCCGGAACTTGATTTGAGCGAGATTGACGAGTGCCAGTGGCAGCTTGGGGTCGAGCCGCAGCGCCCATTCGAAGTAGTCGCGGGCCTCCGTCTGTTTGCCTTTGCGCAGCGCGCATGCGCCCGCAAGTGCGTAGGATTTCTGCGGCGTGGGATAAAGCGGATTCTTGATCGCCGCAAGGAAATAGCGCAGAGACAACTCCTCGCGGTCCGACTGGCACAGGAACCAGGCATAGTTGTGGTTCACGTCCGGATCGTTCGGCGCGATGCGCAGGCCGCGCTCGAAGTTCTGCTGCGCCTGCGGGTACTCCTTCAGGTCCATGTGGACAAGCCCGAGTATGTTGTAGGCAGGCGCGTAATTGGCATCAGCCGCGAGCGCGATTCTCAACTCCTCGAGCGCAACGCCCATGTTCCCCCGCTCGTAATAGGCCGCGGCCAGTTCCGTGTGCACGCGCGCGCGCTCGCGGGGCGGGCTGACGTCTCCGATGATGGGGCCGGAGTCCGTCGCGCTGCTCGCAGCCGTCTCCATGGCCATGCTTTCGGAACTGCCCGGTGATGCCGCGCAACCCGCAAGCAGTGCGAGCACGGCAGCGCCCAGACCCCACAGGAATCCATGTCGATAGTTCATGCGACCTTCTCCATTCGAATTAGCCGGCGGGTGCGGTCCTGCACCTGCCCCGCAAGCTGCCCGCAAGCGGCATCGATGTCCTCGCCGCGCGTCTTGCGCGTCGTGGTCACGATGCCGGCAGTATTCAGGAAATCGCTGAAACGGCGGATGACTTCGCGCGATGAGCGCTCGAATTCCAACCCGGGGAAAGCATTGAACGGGATCAGATTGACCTTGCTCGGCACCTCTGCAAGAAGAGCGGCCAACTCCCTTGCATGATGCTCGCCATCGTTCACGCCGGACAGCATTACGTATTCGAAGGTGATGAAATCCCGCGGGGCTCGGTCGAGATAGCGCACGCATGCGGCCAGCAGTTCGCGCAGCGGGTACTTGCGGTTGATCGGCATCAGCCGATCGCGCAGCGCGTCGCTAGTCGCATGCAGCGATACCGCGAGGGCCACCGGACACTCGTCGCGCAATCGATCGATGAGAGGAACGATGCCCGAGGTGGACACGGTCACGCGCCGGCGCGACAGCCCGTAGGCGTTGTCATCGAGCATCAGCCGCAGCGCCGGGACGACATTGTCATAATTGAGCAGCGGCTCGCCCATGCCCATGAGCACTACGTTGGTTACTACGCGTTTGCCCAACGCGAAGCGTTCGTCATGGGACATGACCGCAAGGGCCCGATTTGCCAACCAGAGCTGCCCGACGATCTCCGCCGTAGTGAGATTGCGGTTGAAGCCCTGCTTGCCCGTAGAGCAGAACTCGCAGGCCAGCGTGCAGCCGGCCTGCGTCGAAATACACAAGGTGCCCCGGTTCGCCTCCGGAATGAACACGGTCTCCACCGCGTTGCCGTTACCCGCGTCCAGCAGCCACTTCCTGGTGCCGTCCTCCGACGAGCCATCGCTGATGACCCGCGGAGCTGCGACCACGGCAGCCTCAGTGAGCTTCTCGCGCAGCGTCTTCGCCAGATCGCTCATGTCCGTGAAACAGCTCTCGCGGTAGCGATGCACCCAGCGCATAAGTTGCTTCGCACGAAAGGGCTTCTCGCCGATTTTCGCAACGAAGGCTTCGAGCGCCTGGGCGTCCAGACCGAGCAGGTTGGTCGTCATCGAGATGAACTCTAGCGCGAATGAATCTCTAGGCTCGGGAAGAAATATCCGATCTCGGTGCGTGCCGTGTCGGCAGCGTCGGATCCGTGAACGGCATTGGCATCGATCGATGCGGCGAAATCCGCCCGTATGGTGCCCTTGGCCGCCTTCTTCGGATCGGTCGCCCCCATCAGATCGCGGTTCTTTGCAATCGCGTCTTCACCTTCGAGAACCTGGACCACGACGGGGCCCGATACCATGAATTTCACGAGGTCCCGGAAAAAGGGGCGCTCGCGATGCACTGCGTAGAACCCTTCGGCCTGTCTTGTGGAGAGCTGCATCATCCGAACTGCCACGATTTTCAGTCCAGCGCCTTCAAAGCGCGTAGTGATCTGTCCGATCACGTTCTTTGCTACCGCGTCGGGCTTGATGATGGATAGAGTTCGTTCTGCAGCCATGCTTCATCTCCAGTGCACAGGTTCGTGATGCAAAATGCGTAACTTTCTATTTTATCAAGGATTTGCGTCTCTGTCGCCCACTTGGGGCCGCGGTCGCCGGACCCGGCCCATCGCGGTGTGATTCGCCTTCAGCTCGGCCCCAGGTACCAGCCCAAGACGTCAGTCCAGCGCGTCAGTCATTTGTCAGCGTCCCCTCAGCTAACTGAAAGCCTTACGGCATAGAGTGGCGTCGTAGTCTCTTTTCCTCTCTTGCAGCGTGGGAGTGTCATGCTCCCACGCGATTTTTTCCACCCTCCCCCTCCTGCAGCCGGATGCGGCGCCGCATGATATGCTGAATCCTGAATCTGATCAGCTAGTTGGAATGCGAGTCCTCATCGTCGAAGACGACAAAGCCCTGGCCGACGGGCTGCTGCGTACGCTGCGCCGCTCGGGCTACGCGGTGGACCACGCGGGCACCGGGGAACTTGCGCTTCGCGCCTGCATGGAAGAACACTACGACCTTATCGTGCTCGATGTCGGCCTGCCCGGCATTGACGGGTTTGAGGTGCTGAAGCAGATACGCAAGAATCGCAACAGCGGCAGCGTCCTGATGCTCACCGCGCGCGACACTGAACCCGACCGGGTCCGCGGCCTCGATCTGGGTGCCGATGACTATGTCACAAAGCCGTTTTCATTACCGGAGTTCGAAGCGCGTGTGCGCGCCCTGATACGCCGCAGCCAGGCCGTGCGCGGCCCGACGCTGCGCCTTGGTACGCTGACCATCGACTCCGCCGCGCGCCGGGCCCAGATCGGCGGGGAAGATCTCGATCTGACGCCGCGCGAATGGGGTGTGCTCGAGTACATACTCACGCGCACCGGCCAGGTGGTCAGCAAGGAACAGATGCTGCAGGCCTTATGCAGCTGGGACGACTCGCTGACTCACAATGCGATCGAGGTATACATCTCCCGGCTCAGGAGCAAGCTGCAGAAGGCAGGAATCAAGATCCGGACGGTGCGCGGCTTCGGCTACATGGTCGAAGACCCGGATGCCTCACCCAGATAGTCTCCAACGGCTGCTTGCCCGCTGGCTGATCGGGCCGCTGACCGCCCTCATCGTTCTCAGCGGTATCCCGACGTATCTCACGGCGATCAGCGTGGCGCAGGACGCCTATGACAGCGCGCTGCTCGACCCGGCGCTCGCAATCGCCAGCCACCTGCACATGGTGGATGACAGAATCGAAATCGGCCTGCCGGCGGTTGCGCTTGACGCACTGCGGATCGACAGCGTCGACCGGATGTTTTTTCAGGTGCTCGGGCCCGAGAATCAGCGTATCGCGGGAAATGCGACGATTACCCTGCCTCCGTTCGGCCTGGCTACCGAGGCCCACGGCTACTACCAGACTGAAATCGACGGCGAGCGCATCAGGGTCGCAGCCCTCAGCGTGCCGCACAAGCATGGAAGAGTCCTGGTGCAGGTCGCGGAGACCTTGATCAAGCGCGAACGGCTCGTCCGGGAATTGCTGCTGTCCACGCTGATCCCGGAAATCTCCGTGGTCCTGGCCGCCATCGCACTGTTCTGGTATGGAATCCGCCGGGGCCTGAAGCCGCTCGAGCGGCTGCGCGAAGAGATCGCATCGCGTTCCCCGGCTGACTTGCGCCCGGTCGTGGAGGAGGACAAGCCGCAGGAAATCCGGCCGTTGGTGAGCGCCCTCAATCAACTGCTCACCCGGCTGAATGGCGCGATCGACATCCAGAAGCGCTTCATCGCCAACGCGGCGCATCAGCTGCGCACGCCGCTCGCCGGTCTGAAGACCCATGCGGAACTCGCCCGCCGTGATCCGGACCCCGGCGAGATGCGCGCGTTGCTGGATATGATCGCCGGCGAGACCCAGCGCACCAGCCACCTCGTCAACCAGCTGCTCACTCTGGCGCGCACCGAGCCGGGCGTGAGCCCGGTGGCCGGCCGTGATCCGGTCAACCTTCACGACGTGGCGAGCCGCGCGGTGCAGTCCTGGGTGCCCAAAGCGCTGGCGAAGAATATCGACCTCGGTTTCGAGCTGGAGGATGCGTGGACCCTCGGGGACGCCCTGCTTCTGCGCGAGCTGCTCGCCAACCTTCTGGACAACGCAATTGCCTACACCCACGCGGGTGGTGCGGTGACGGTCCGCACCGGTGTCTCCGACCGACGTGCGTGGCTCGAAGTGGAGGACAACGGCGTCGGAATTCCGGCGTCGGAGCGTCCGCACGTATTCGAGCGGTTCTACAGAGTTGCAGGAACCAGCGGTGAAGGCTGTGGCCTGGGACTGGCGATCGTCATGGAAATCGCCGACAGGCACGATGCCAAGGTCGAGATCGTCACCCCCTCCGAAGGTTCGGGAACCTGTGTGCGGGTCGCCTTCAGGCCGCTCGCGCACTCAGCATCAGCGGCCTGACGCCCATACGCCCGCGTTGCCGGGCGCCATTCGCTGCGCCAATGCGGGTGCCATTCGCCGCGCGAATGCGGGTGTACTGTCTATTCGAGCGGCTCCCAGGTCACGATCAGTCCGGGCTCCCCGGACTGCGCCTGCCAGGCGCAGTCTTCGCCGATGCCGGGCACACAGACCAGATGATCGCCACAGTAAATTACCGGCCGGCGCGCACGCTGCCAGGGTGGAATGCCCCGTTCCTGCAGGAGCTTCTTGAGCGTGCGGCGCGGCCGGCGGGCGTCAGGCTGCAGCCGCTCCCCGCCTGCGCGCAGGCGTATGGTCACCTCGGCGCTGCGCAGCTGCGCGACGCTCAGGCCGCGCCCCTCCTCGGGCTTGAACTTGAGCACGCCACCCAGTTCCAGCAGCGCCAGCCTGCTTTCACCTTTCCAGATCTCGCGAAAATCCGCACGCGCCCGCGCATGGGCCCGCTCGATGAGAATTCGCCCGCGGTAGCGCCTGATCTCCCACCCCTGAATCTCCAGCAGCACGGTGCGGTCCCCGCGTGCATCGACGAGCTGCCGGTACAACTCGTCAAGCTGTGCCGCCGTCGGCGCCGGAATCGCCCGTGACTGCAGCAGCGAGCGAAGCGCGTTCTTGGCCCGCAATGCGCCGAGCCTGTGCAACTGTGCCACGCCGACATCCTTATCCCGATCCAGCATGGCCAGGTCCAGCCGGGCAAGCTCCGCGAGCAGCGCCCCGGCCTCGGCGAGGTGTGCGGCAGCGCGCGCCACGGTCGCCCGCCCCGCAGGGAACCGTTCCTCGATCAGCGGCAACACCCGATGGCGGACGAAGTTTCGCTGTCGCGCCGTATCGTCGTTGCTCTCGTCATCGATCCACTCCAGACCGTGATCGCGCGCCCAGGCCATGATGTCGGTGCGCGCAAACGCCAGCAGCGGCCTGAGGATCCTGGCGCGGGACCCCGCCAGCGGGCGCAGTCCCGGCATCCCCGCCATGCCTAGCGGACCGGCGCCCCGCAGGAGCTGCAGCAGCAGCGTCTCGGCCTGATCATCCCGATGATGGGCGAGAACGATGAAGTCGGCGTCCTCGCGCGCGTAGACCTCATAGCGCGCCCGGCGCGCGGCACCCTCCACACCTAGCGAACGGTAGTCATCCACCCGGACGCGTTCCACCTGCAGCCGCACGTTCAGCCTGCGGCACAGGTCCTGGCAGAATTGCGCCCAGACCGGCGCGTTTGGGCTGATTTCATGGTTGATGTGGACCGCGCGAAGCGAGAACCGGAATGCTGCCGCGAGCTCTGCCAGGATGGCGAGCAGCGTGACGGAATCCATGCCGCCTGAAAGGCCGACAACGAGGTGCGACCCTGGATTCACGACGGGCCGCAGCACCGCAGCGACGCCGTCGGCAAGACTACTTGAGCTCGAGTTCCCTGTACTTGCCATAGCTCATCAGGCGCTCGAAGCGTTCCTCGACAAGCTTGGCGGGGCCCTTGTCGGAGAGCTGCCGCAGCGCATCCTGCAGAGCCTTCTTGAGGTTTTGCGCCGCCCCTGCGTGATCGCGTTGCGCGCCGCCCAGCGGCTCGTTGATAATCTTGTCCACCAGCGCCAGCGACTTGAGACGGGTCGCCGTGATGCCGAGGATCTCGGCTGCCTCCGCGGCTCTTTCCGAGCTCTTCCAGAGGATCGAAGCGCAGCCCTCTGGCGAAATCACCGAATAGGTTGCGTACTGCAGCATCATGACGATGTCGCCAACAGCGATCGCGAGCGCGCCGCCGGACCCGCCTTCGCCTATCACCGTGCACACCACCGGCACCCTCAGTTCCGCCATGACGTACAGATTGCGTCCGATAGCCTCGGACTGGCCGCGCTCCTCGGCACCGATCCCCGGATAGGCGCCCGGCGTGTCGACGAAGGTGATGACCGGAACGCCGAATTTCTCGGCAAGCCGCATCAGCCGCATCGCCTTTCGGTAGCCCTCGGGTCGCGGCATGCCGAAGTTGCGCAGGATCTTCTCCTTGGTGTCGCGCCCCTTTTGATGGCCGATAACCATGACCGACTGGCCGTTGAAACGCGCCAGACCGCCGACGACCGACGCGTCGTCGGCGAACGAGCGGTCGCCATGCAGCTCCTCGAAGTCGGTGAATATCAGGCCGATGTAGTCCAGCGTATAGGGCCGCTGCGGGTGGCGCGCCACCTGCGCCACCTGCCAGGGCGTCAGCTTGGCGTAGATCTCCTTGGTGAGCGCCTGGCTCTTCTTCTGCAGGCGCTGGATTTCCTCGGAGATATCCACTGCCGAGTCGTCCTGCACATAGCGCAACTCCTCGATCTTGGCCTCGAGTTCCGCGATCGGCTGCTCAAAATCGAGAAAGGTGGTCTTCATCGGCCAGCGCGCCTGTTCATCGGGCTATTTTACCCGATGGCCACTCGGCGGCCGCCGCTATGAAATTCCTGCGCGGCGCGCGACCGCGGATCGGCATCGCCTCGACGATGGAACCGGCGGTCAATATTCCACCGGCACCGGGTCCAGGCTGCGCCACAGGTACCAGGTTGCAACCGAGCGCCACGGCTCCCAGTTCAGCGCAAGCCTGCGTATCGTCCGTGGGGACACGCGCCTGCCGGCGAAATATCGCATGCCGACGGCGCGCTGCAGCCCGAGGTCGCCCAGCGGCAACACGTTCGGGCGCAGCAGTCCGAAGATGAGAACCATCTCCGCGGTCCAGCGACCGATGCCGCGGACGCAGGTCAACTGTTCGATCACGGTCTCGTCGTCGAGCACCGTCCAGCCCGCAGGATCGACTGTGCCGTCTGCAATATGCCCGGCAAGGTTGACAAGATACTCGACCTTCCGCTGCGACAGGCCGCAGCTCCTCAGTTTCAGGGCGCCTGTCTCCAACACCGCTGCCGGCTCGACGGTGACCACGGCCTCGGAGAAACGGCGCCACACGCTGTCGGCCGCCTTCACCGAAATTTGCTGCCCGACGATCGAGCGCGCGAGGGTCTGAAACGCGTCGCCCCGGCTGTGCAGCGCGATGGATGGATGGGCGCGGATGATGCTCGCGAGCACCGGGTCGCGGCGCGCCAGGCTGCGCTTGGCCTTGCTCCAGTAATGGGGAACCACGATTGTGGGACCGAGGCGTGCCCGCGCCCGCACCCGCGACGGGTCAGGCCATTGCGCCGGCGAGCTTCAGTACCCGGCTGTGCGAGGACACATGCTGGGCCAGAAAATCCATCTGGTCAGACAGGATCTTGCGGTTGGTGAGAATGAGGTATTCCGCCTTGTTCGGCACGTAAGGCGTATAGAGCAACTCCAAACCCGCCTCTTCGGGCGTGCGGTTGCGCTTCATGCCGTTGCAGTGCCGGCACGCCGTGACGACATTCATCCAGTGGTCGCGTCCCCCTCGCGATACCGGCGTGATGTGGTCGCGCGTGAGCCGCAGAAACCCGAACTCGCCGCCACAGTAACCGCAGATCTGGCGATCGCGGCGGAACAGTTCACGGTTGCTGAGCGGAGGAATCTGGCTGAAGCCTCTCATTGCCATCGCCTTGCCCCGGATGGCGATGATGGAATTCGTGGTGATCGAGGAGCGCCTGCCCGTCGCACGCGAAACGCCGCCATGAAAAGTGAAAGCGGCTTCCCCCAACGTCCATGCCACCAGGTTCTTGGCGTAATAGAAACAGGCCTGCTGCCAGGTGACCCAGCGGTGCGGCACACCGTGAAAATCAAGCGTCAGTATCAGTGGTGAGTCAATCGCCATGCTCCATACCGGACGGTCCATCGGAATTCTGCCGTAAATTCCGCTGCAAGGCTACCCCCGCAGGACACATGCGGGCATGAGGCACGGCCGGCGGCCCCAACACGGGTTTGATCCTGGTCAAGCGAGTAGCGCCTTGCGGCGCTATCCTCAGTTTACATATGGAGGCTTTGCATGAGTGGGTTTTCGGCGGCCGAAAAAACGGAATTCAGCGAACGATTGGCCCGGCGCAACGCCGAGTTGGTTTCCGAGATCGAAGCCAAGCTCGCCCAGGCCAGGGCCGAGCGCGTTGCGCCCGATGCCGTATCGGTGACCGACGGCGGTGACAAGGCGCTGCTCGAAGCGGCAAGCGGCCTCGACTTGGCCATCGTCAGCCACGACATCGAGGAACTTCGCGCTATCGAAAGTGCGCAGGCCCGGCTCGCACAAGGCACATTCGGCGTATGCACAGATTGCGGAGACGCAATCGTGCGGGAACGGCTGCGCGCCTATCCGTCTGCGATGCGTTGTGCGGTATGCCAGAACGAGTTCGAGCGCAGCAGAGGCGGCATTCACGTTTCGACGCTCTGAGAGTTCATTGCACGATCAGCGTCCCCGAGCCGGCACAGCCGAAATCCAATGGCCTGGTCCTGCTTTGCCTTACACAATCTCCGGTTTTCCGCCCGTTAGGAAGTTACAACGGGCGGAAAACGGGAGACACGTGAAAACCCAAATCCTTCGCCAGTCGCGGATCTGCCCGGCCCCGGGCGCTCACAGCCCCAGATAGGCGCGGCGGATCCGGTCGTCGGCAAGCAGCGCGTCGCCGCGTCCCTCCATGACGACGCGTCCGTTCTCCAGCACATAGGCCTGCGACGCGAGCTTGAGCGACACGGCCACGTTTTGCTCCACGAGCAGTATCGTAATCCCCTTCTCGTTGAGCATGCGGATAGTGCGGAATACTTCCTGGACCACCGTCGGTGCAAGGCCCAGCGAAGGTTCGTCGAACATGATCAGCTCGGGTTGACCCATCAGGCAGCGACCGATGGAGAGCATTTGTTGTTCGCCGCCCGACATGGTGCCGGCGAGCTGCGTGCGGCGCTCCGCGAGCGGCGGGAACATCGCGAACACCTCGTCCATCGTCTGGCGCGCCTTGCCGCGGGCGCGCCGCAACATCGCTCCCATCTCGAGGTTTTCCTGCACCGTCAGGCTGGGAAAGATCTGGCGTCCCTCGGCGACATGTCCGATCCCGATATCACAGGTGTTGAAGCTTTCCCAGCCGGAGATGTCTCTATCCTTGAAAAGAATCGTCCCCGCACGCGGTTTCTTGATGATGTGGTAGGCGCAGCCGGCTATGGCGCGAATGAGGCTCGACTTGCCCGCGCCGTTGGCGCCGATTATGGCGACGATGCTTCCGTCGTCCACCCGGAGCGAAACCCGGTCGAGCGCCTGAGCGTCGCCATAATAGAGGTCGAGATCGCGAACCTCCAGCATCACACCGCCTCCTCGCCCAGGTAGCAGTCAAGCACGGCTGGATGCCGCACGACTTCGTCGGGCGAGCCGCTGGCGATCAGCACACCGTGATGCAGCACGTGGATTTCCCGCGACAGCGCCATCACTGCGCGCATGACGTGTTCGATGAGCAGTATGGTGAGCCCGTCTTCTGCGCTCAGGCGGCGGAAGACCGCCACCATCTGGTCGGTTTCCGTCGGCCGCAGGCCCGCCATCGCCTCATCGAGCAGCAGCAGCCGCGGTTCGGTGGCGAGCGCCCGCGCCACTTCCAGCCGTTTGCGGTCCGGGAGCGTGAGCGCGGACGCCGGCTGGTCGCGTTTTTCCGCAAGCCCGAGGCGCTCCAGTATGGCGTGCGCCTTGCGGCGCGCGACGACGACACTGCTGTTCCTGCCCAGCGCACCGACGATCACGTTATCCAGGACGCTCAAGCCCGCAAACGGTCTTACGAGTTGAAACGTGCGCCCGATCCCGGCAAGGCAGACCTGGTCCGGACGCATCCCGTCGATGCGTCGCCCGGCGAATCGTATTTCGCCCGCATCGGGAACGAAAGCGCCTGCAATCATGTTGAAGCAGGTTGTTTTTCCCGCGCCGTTCGGCCCGATCAGCGCGACGATATGGCCCTCTTCCACGCCGAAGGACGCCTCCGACACGGCACGCAGGCCGCGAAAGCTCTTGGAAACCGAGTGTACCGAGAGCAGCGGCTCAGACACGGCGGCGCCCTTCTTCCTTGCGCTCCAGGCCCAGGCGCCGTGCAAGGGTCGGCCAGATCCCGTTCGGCAGGAACACGATCACCACCAGCAGGCAAGTCCCGTAGAACACCTGCTTCACGCCGGGGATCTCCCAGCCGAACACGGCCATCAGCTCGGTAATGCCATCGGCAAGCACCGTCAGCACCACGGCGCCGAGTATCGGCCCGAACAGCGTGCCCACACCGCCGATGATGGGACCGAGAATGATCTCGATCGAGCGGCTCATGTTGAAGATCTGTTCGGGAAAAAGATTGTTGTAGTAAAAGGCGAAGAACACCCCCGAGAGCGCCGACATCCCGGCGGAAATGACCACCGCCAGCATCTTGTATCGAAAGGTGTTGATGCCCAGCGCCTGGGCCGCATCCGGATCCTCGCGAATCGCCTGCCAGTAATAGCCGATGCGCGTGCGCAGCAGCCAGGTGCAGAAGGCGAAGGCCGCGACGGTCAGCACCAGCATCACGTAATAGAACATCACCGGCGATCCGCGCAGCGCCAGCACGTCGTTGATATCGCGCTGCGCAACGGGCAGGAAGAATCCGCCCGAACCGCCCACCCAGTCCAGGTGGTCGAAGCCGATACGCGTGAACTCGGCAAACGCGATGGTGAGCAGGGCAAAATACACGCCGCCGATTCCGAAGCGAAATGCCAGCACTCCGATCGCCGCACCGGCCGCCATGCATGCCAGGACCGCTGCCCAGATTCCGAGCCAGGGCGGAATGCCGTAGTGCACGAACAGCGCCGCCGAAACGTACGCTCCGATACCTACGTACAGCGAATGCCCGAGGGACAACTGGCCGCAGAATCCCATCATCACGTTCCAGGCCTGCCCCAGATACGCAAAGTAGAGGATCAGCGTCGCCACCGACAGGACATAGGCGTTGGTAAACGCGGGCAGGACCAGCGAAATCACCGCAAGCACGGCCATCAGAACAAGTGCGCGTTTCGGCGTGACGAAAAGCAGGGCCTTCACGGAAAATGCATCCGATCAGAGCCGCTTGCCGAGCAGCCCCTGCGGGCGGAACAACAGCACGAGTATGAGCAGCGCAAAGCTGAACATGCTCTTCGCCGACGGACTGAAGAACAGACCTGCGAGCGCTTCCGAGATGCCGATCAGCACACCGCCGAGCAGCGCCCCGGCCATTGACCCCAGGCCGCCCACGATGACGATGATGAATGCCAGCAGCGTGTAGCCGGGACCGAGCAGCGGCGTCACGTCCACCAACAGGACCATCAGGCACCCGGCAGCGCCGACGCAGGCCGACCCGATGCCGAACGTCAGCGCGTAGTACTTCTTTACGTCGAGCCCCACCACCTTTGCGCCGAGGTAATTGTCGGCGCAGGCACGGATGGCGCCCCCGGTCGCCGTAAACTTGAAGAACAGGAACAGACCGCCGGCAATCGCGAGGGCGGCAAGCGCTGCATAGACGCGCACCGTATCCAGCAGCAGCGGACCGACGCTGAACGAGTCCAGCGCGTACTCCACTGGAACATTGCGCGCATCGGGTCCGAATGCCATCAGCAATGCGTTCACCATGATGATCGCCACGGCCAGCACCAGCATGAACTGCGTATGCTCCGGCCGGGTGATGAAAGGATTGATCAAAGTCGCCTGTAGGGCATAGCCGAAGGCGAAAAACGCCGCGGCGACCGGAATCAGGGTGATGAACGGATCGAGCCTGAAGGTGCCGAACAGCATGACGGCGGCGTACATCGCGATGGTCATCATCTCGCCGTGCGCGAAGTTGACCACCCGCACGACCCCGAAGATGACCGACAGCCCGAGCGCCATCAGCCCGTACACCAGCCCCGTGAGCAGCCCCGCAAGCGTGACGTTGGCGACGAGTTCTAGCGGCACTCAGGACCCCACGCCACGCGCCTCACGCTTTCTTGTAGTCGGGCACCGGAAACACCGGCTTCGCCTCCGCGCTTGCCGTCGGCAGAACCACGTTCGGGCGCATGTTCAGGTTCTGGATGCATGCCGACTGAATACCCTCGACCTGGCCCTTGGCGTTGAACTTGATCGGACCGCCGAGCATCATGCGGCTGGCGATGTTCGTCTGGCGGATCGCCTCCGCGAGCGTCTTGCCGTCGGTTGCCTTGCCCCGCTTATAGGCGTCGGCCGCGACCATGATGGCCTCGACGGTGAAACCCACGTTCAGCGCGTGGAACATCATCTTGTCTTTCGGATAGGCCTTCGCAAACGCCGGTTCGATGGCCCTGGTAAGGGCGGCCTTGGGGTCGTACCAGGGAACGTTGGAGATGCAGTAGTCGGACAGTTTGCCCAGCGCGGTATAGAACTGCGCCTCGTACATGCCGGGATTGCCGGGGCCGATGATGCCCATTGGATTCCAGCGCTGCTTCACCATTTCGCGCCGCACCAGGATCGCGTCGTTCAGGCGGCAGACGAACATCAGGAAGTCGGCGTTGGTCGCCTTGGCCTTCGACACTTCGACCGACAGGTCTTTGGCGGCCGGATCGTAGGAAATCGTTTCCAGGAGCTTGAACGGCAGGAAGTTGAGGGTCGGCAGAATTGCGCCGATCGCCCTGGCATTCGCCTGCCCGAACGTATCGTTGACGTGCATGAACACCGCCGTGCGCGGCGCCGTGCTGGTGGCCTGGAACAGATCGCGCATCAGCGCCAGGCCATTGCGGACCAGATCCACGCTGGTGGGAAAGTTCCGGAACGTGAACTTGTAGCCCTGCTCGGTAAGCTGCGGCGCGGCAGCGATGTTGATGATGAATGGCACGCCCTTCTGCTCGCACACCTGGGCAATGGCCGCCGACGCGCCGGAATCGAATGCCCCGACCAGCACGTGTGCCCCCTCGTTGATCAGCCGCTCGGCGCGCGAGCGTGCCACATCGACGTTGGTCTCGGTGTCCGCATGCATGAGCCGGATCGGCAAGCCATAGCCAAGCCCGGGCAATATGGCCGGTGCAACGTCCGCGCCCAGTTTGCATGACTGGCCGATGAACGCCTGTGTACCGGAAGTCGGCAACAGGATGCCGACATTCAGCGTGGCCTGCGCCCTCGCCGGGCGCATCAGCGACCCGCTCGAGACGATTGCCGCGGAGGCGCCAAGGCCCGCGATAAAACGGCGGCGGCCCACATTGGTGGATTGCGCGATGTCATACGCACTGATCGGCTGTTGTTTGCGGCTCATTGCTGTCCCCTTTCTATGGATATCTACGGGCGCTATTGTCCTGATTTTCCGGGTACTTTGGAAGCGGTGAAGTCATGCCACTCTCCAAATCTGTCCTGGCCGACGCATTCCCCGTCTTGTTTCCGGCACTCCAGGCGGCCAAAGGCCCGCTCTACCGTTTCTGCCGTTTTGCTTCCAGTTCTTCCCAGCGCGACAGCGCCTGCATGAGTTGTTCCTCTATGTCGCCAAACCGCGCCTGCAGCTGCTTCAGTTGTTCCGGCTGATCGCGATACAGCGCAGCATCGCCCAGCGTGTCGGTGATCTCGCGCTGCTCCTGCTCCAGCGCCCGTACTCTCGCGGGAATTTCGGC
>Ga0315281_10004217_pt1 | contig 20907 bp, 27 predicted proteins | sample YL17G07_0_MG_FD_204540 | JGI IMG/M metagenome (GOLD analysis project Ga0315281, IMG submission 204540) | Sediment microbial communities from Yellowstone Lake, YNP, Wyoming, USA - YL17G07_0 | ecosystem: Environmental > Aquatic > Freshwater > Lake > Sediment | place: USA: Wyoming | collected...
CGAGGGTGATTGGCTCCACCGCGCCGTCGTTGACGAACACCGACTTACCCGCCGCCGTCATCCCTGTGACCACTCTTCGCATTGAGCGCTCCTCCTCCGCAGCCGCAAGATCACGCGCAGCTTCTACGTGCCAGGCGAGTTGAGCCATCTGCCGAGGCGATTCTTCGTCTCCTCGTGTGAGATCAGCTGCTCGCCGCGCTCCGCTTCCTCACCCCGGCGCATGATGGTCTGGCGGAACTGGAGCTCCGTGATGATTGCGTCCCTCGTCATGTGCTCAGGGCGCGACGGTGACGCGCAGGAAGGTGGCCGGGATGCTGGTCGCGTCGTTGCTGCCGCTCTGGTTCTGGGCGGCGAAGAGTGCCTCCAGCTCTTTCTGCAGGTCGGCTGCGCGGCCGTCCTTTCCCGCGGCTTCGAACGCGTTCATGGTCGGGCCGTAGTAGTCCCTGAACGCGGCGACGAACGCCGCCGGTGTGCCGGCGAAGTTGAATGTGAAGGTGTCCCGCGCGCAGGAGATCTTCTCCTTCGCGACTCCCGCGCCCGTGAACCGCTCGATGACGTTGTCCTCGATCCCCCACGTCATGGGGCTGATGAAGCCTTCCGGCGGCGGCGGCGAGTATGCGGAGCTGATCTTCAGGATCTGCGCCACCAGCGTCGGGTCATTCGGGATCCAGTTCCCCATCGTGATCCGCCCACCGGGCCGCGTTACGCGCACCATCTCGCGCGCGACGTCAGCGGGCTTCGGCGCGAACATGGCGCCGAAGATGCTGACGACGTGGTCGAAGGTGTGGTCCTGCAGCTCGCTCAGAGCGCACGCGTCGCCTTCCTGGAACTTGAGATTCGCCAGGCCCTGCTCCTGCGCGCGCTTGTTCCCGGCCTCGACGAGGTTCCGCGCGATGTCGACGCCCAGCACGTCGGCGCCCAGTTTCGCCGCCGGCAGCGCCGTCGTGCCGTCGCCGCAGCCGAGGTCGAGGACCTTGAGGCCCGCTCTTATTCCGATCTTCTCGACGAGCGCCTCACCGCTGCCGCGCATGCTCGCGGCGATACGGGTGAAGTCGCCCTTTTCCCACAATGCCTGGTTCGGATTCATTGGTGCACCCTCCTCATTAGTACTGCGATGTTGTACTGGATAAACGGAGCCGACAGCAAGCCGCGGTCCAGGCACGCGGGGTCATCCAGACGGTATAGTAGAGCGATGCGACGGATGGAGTGTGCGACGTGACACGATCCGGGTCCACCCCGAAGGGTGGCCGCGAACAGCCGAAGCGGCACCGCAACATCAAGCGGTCGGACGCAGAGCGCGCGCAGCTGCATGCGGAGTTGGCACGCAATCCCGTGCTACCAGAACGGATCGCCGAGGCAAAGGCACTGTACGAACGGGAGCTAGCTTCCGGTGGATTACGTCGTCCGTCCGCTCCCAAGCGTAACGGCCCTGCTTCGCAAGAGCTGAGCGCTCCGTCCAGAACGAGTTCCAGCGGATCCTCGCCGTAGCGGCGATGAACCCATTTCCAAATCCGCAGTTCCCACTCATTACCGAAGACGTGGCCGCCGACGGCGCGAGCATCTTCACGTATTCCGATGACCGCTTCCCGTACGCGATCCAGTTCGTCGTAATCGACCTCAGGCCCTGCTAAGGGGTGCGCCTTCGCCGATCGACCGTCGCCCTACCGCTGAGCCGCGCCCGGCGCGATCACGGCGCGGCGCGCACCATGACGACGCCTGCGAAGATCACGGCGATGCCGCCGGCGCGCAGCAGCGTCGTCGAGTGCGCTTCCGCGCCGAAGGCGCCGATCTGGTCGTAGACGGCCGAGCCGAAGAGCGTCCCCGCCGTCGCCGCGCCGAGGAACAGCGCTGTGCCGATGCGCGGCACCGCGAACCCCACGCTGAGCAGGTACGCCGTCGCGAAGAGCCCGCATACCACCAGGTACGGCGCCAGCCCGCGCATCGAGATCGCGAGTGCGACCGCGCAGAGCGCGACGACCAGCACGAACGGCCACCGGCTGTCGAGCGGCGCCGGCAGGTTGGGCGAAGCGCCCCGGAACGACCTAACCACCAGGACGATCGCCAGCCCGCCGATCGTCCCGACGATCGAGATCCAGGTGGCCTCGTAGGCGCCGCGCTCGCGGCCCATCGCCCCAAGCATCGCCAGTTGCGTGGCGGCTCCCAGGCCGACGACGATCGACAGGAGCACGTAGGCGTTATGCGACACGATGACCTCGAAGGCGAATACGGAGCCATGCTCCGCCCCTACGCTCCCCTTCCCTCCCAGGGAAGGGGCCGGGGGATAGGTTCCGGCACGACGCATACTCTAGCACGCGTCGCCGCGACGATCCGGCACGCGCCGGGCGGCGCCGCCCTGCCGCTGGTCCCGCCTACGCGAGGAACGACGCGGCCTGCGCCAGCAGCGCTTCCGCATCGCGCACGATCTCCGCGATCAGTTCAGCCGCCGGCCGGATCTCCTTGATGGCGCCGGCCGTCTGTCCGGCGAACGGGAACAGCTCGTGGAACTTGCCGGCCGCGCCCGCAGCGGCGAACTCGCCCTGCAGTCGATCGGCCTGTGAACGCGCCTCGTCCCGTCGCGCGCTCCAGTCGTCGATGAACGCCGTGCGGAGGGCGCGCGGCACGGTGCCGTAGCCGGGCCGGCCGGGCACCGGAGAGATGTCATTGAAGACGTCCGCCCGCACGGCATCCTCGGACGCCGCTGCCAGGATCGCGCGCTTCCACGCGTCATCGATCGGCGCCTCCACGCTCGTCAGGAAGCGCGTGCCGATGTTGATGCCCGCTGCACCGAGCATCAGCGCCGCCGCCAGCCCGCGTCCGTCGCTGATGCCGCCCGCCGCGATCACCGGCACGGGGCGCACCGCGTCGACCACCTGCGGCACCAGCGTCATCGTCGAGACCGTGCCGCCGAAGCCGCCCGCCTCGCCGCCCTGCGCCGTGATCACGTCAGCGCCATGCTCGGCCGCCGCATACGCCTGCGCGACCGTGTGCACCTGCTGGATGACGACGATGCCGGCGTCGTGCGCACGCGCGATCAGCTCGCCGCCGCCATCGTCGAGCGCGAAGGTGACCGCGCGAGGGCGAGACGCGAGCGTCAACTCAAACGCCTCCGGGTCGAGCACGGTGACCATGTGGCTGATGGCGTACGACCCGGAGGTCAGGTCGCCGATCCGCCCGATGTGGCGCCGCAGGTCGGCGATGGGCATGCTGCCGGCGCCCAGGCTCCCGAGCGCGCCCGCGTTCGTGACCGCGGCGACCAGCTCAGCCGACGTGAAGCCGGAGCCCATCCCCGCCTGGATGATCGGCACGTCGATGTCCAGCAGGTCGCAGATTGCCGTTCGCAGCATGTTGCACTCCTATTCGTCTCCTGTCTCCCACGGCGACTCTGCGAACGGCGACCCTACGGCCGCCAGCGCGCTTCGTAGAGCCGCACTGCGTCGTCGAAGCCTTTCATCGCGAACTCACCGCGGTCGGCGAAGGTGAAGCCTTTGCCGGAGAGCAGGCTGCGAACCACGTCCGACACGAGGATCTCGCCGCCGGCGGCCTGGGCTTCGATGCGCGACGCCATGATCACCGAGGATCCGAAGAGGTCGCCGTTCTCGGCGAGCGGCTCTCCCGCGTGCAGCCCCATCCGGACGAGGATCGGTTCGTCCGCGGTCTTGCTGTGCTCGGCGAATGCGCGCTGGAGGGCGACGGCGCACTCTACGGCGGCCGAGACGGAGGCGAACGAGGCCATAAAGCTGTCGCCATCCGTTTTCACTTCGGCGCCCGCGTGCTGCTTCAGCGTCTCGCGCGTGATCCGCTCGTGCTCGCGCAGCACGTCGCGGCCCTTCGCGTCGCCCAGCCGCTGCATCATCTCCGTGTGCCCGACGATGTCGGTGAACAGCACGGTGCGGACGCCGCTCTCCTGCGCGCGGCCCGCCGCCGCGGGCGCGCGCTCCGCAGCCGGAGCGCGGTCGCCGACAAACGCATCGACCGACGAGAGGATCTTGCTGTAATCGCCGAGGCAGAACAGGTTGCCCTTGCCCTCCAGCGTCACGAAGCGCGCGCCCGGTATGCCGGCCGCCAGCTTCTGCCCCGCCGCGATCGGGAATGCGGGGTCGGCGATCCGGTGCAGGACGAGCGTGGGCACTTCCACCTGGGAAAGCAAAGAGCTGACGTCAAAGCGTGGTGTCGTACCCCGCGCCACGTACGCCTCGGCGGCCTCTGATCGGTAGAACCACTCGCCGAGCTGCCCCGCCTCGGCGGGGAACTCCCGCCGGCCGTTCAAGTCGGCGATGGTCTGCGCCGCCATCTGCCAGTTCGCCCGCGCCAGGCTGGCAAACCCGTCGCGGAAGTCCTGCGAGAAGGCGTCGCTGCTTACCGCGTAGGTGCCGTAGAGAATCAAGTGGCTGACGACTTCGGGATGGGCCACGGCAAATTCGATCGCTGCCGGACCGGCGGTCGTCGACGCCCATGTGACGCAGGGCTGACCCGCCGCGCGAGCGACCGCCTCCAGGTCTGCCACGTGGTAGCGCCCGGACTCGATCCCCTGCGCCATATCGCCCGAAAGGCCGGTGCCCCGCCAGTCGAACCGGATCACGCGCCGGCCGGCGCCCAGGTCGCGGTAGAACTGCTGGTACACCGGCATCAGGTGGTCGAGCGAGAACGTCTCGTTGAATACCGGCAGCGCGAGGATCGTCGTCGCCCCCTCGCCCTCCACGCAGTAGGCGATGCGCACCCCGTCGTCGGTTGTGCAGTAGCGGACCTCACGCTCCATCACGGAAGTATGCGCGATCAGCGGCAGGTGAAGCGAGAAGCGGCGGCGGCGCGTGCCAGATGACTTCGCGCTCCCGGGCATTCCTCTAGTGGCTCAGTTCAAGGCCGTTGAAGCCCTGCACGCCCTTGAGCGCCGAGATCTCCCCCTGGTGCGTGGCCGCGTGCCAGGCCAGCACATTGGCGACGAACGACCGCACGGGCATCGGCGGCGCGAACCCCGGATCGATGACGCGGTCGAGTTCGGCGTCGCTGGCAGCGGCGAGGTACTCGTCGGTGGCCTGGTATACCGCCGCGGCGTACTGGCGAAAGACGTCGAGTGGGAGCGTAACGGCCCAGTCCGGCTCCATGTATCCCTGCGGCATATCGAGGCCGACCTTGGGCGCCCAACCGCCGGCGAAGTAGACAGGCGTGCCGCCCCGGACGAGCCCGTTGACGATCCCGTCTTCGCTGAAAATCGTGTGGGCGTACACCGCCCCGATGGAGTTAATTGTGGAGCCGGGGAGCTTCCTGGCGAGCACCTCGGCCGAGCAGTCGCCGATCGCTGCCTCGAGCGTGCCGTGCATAGCCTGCATCTGCTCTTGTAGCGTCGTCTTGACGTCCATGGAATGTATCCCTCCACTCAAACTGGCGGTGTTCCTCGTGGCGGGTCGTCCGAGAGCGAGACCGAGAGCCGCAACGTGCCGGGGGTGTCGCAGAAGCCCGCACTATCCGCCAGAGCACTCGCCCCGCGGCTCGCGCCGTGCCGCCTACACTCGCGGTCGCCCGTCGCCGTATTGGAGTTCCATGTGCAATACTAGGCGCCAAGGTGAACTACGTATGAAGCTCACGAAACGCCAGCGGGCACCGCGCAGGAACAAGCTGCTCACCATCCTGTTCACGGACCTCGAAGGCTCGACCGCGATGACCCAGCGCCTGGGCGACGCGCGCGCCCAGGAGGTAGTCCGCGCCCACAACACGATCGTGCGGCGCGAGGTCTCGACGCGCGGCGGCGCCGAGATCAAGCACACCGGTGACGGCATCATGGCCACGTTCCCCTCGGCCGCGCGCGCCGTCGCGGCCGCCGTCGCCATGCAGCAGGCGACGCGCACCTACAACGACGGCCACCCAGAGACGGCGTTCAACATCGCCATCGGCCTCAATGCCGGCGAGCCCGTCGCCGAGGACGCCGACGTGTTCGGCAGCGCCGTGCAGCTCGCCGCGCGCACCTGCGCCGAGGCGCGCGGCGGCCAGATCCTGGCGACCAACGTCGTGCGCGAGCTGGTGTTCGGCAAGGGCGCGCTCTTCGCCGATGCCGGTTCGGCGGAGATGAAAGGCTTCTCTGAAGCGGTCCACCTGTTCGAGGTCGGCGTCGGCGCTGAGGGCATCGACGAGGGCGACTGGGCGACGCGCCGCTCGCCGGCGCGCTGGATGCTGGCCGGCGCGGTGGTCGTCGGCGTGGGGGCGGTGGCCGGCCTGGCGCTTGCGCTCATGCGGTCGGGCGGCGGCGCCGAAAGCGTGGCGAGCGTGCCCCACACCGAGCTGCGCCTCCAGGCCAAGCTGACGACCGTGCTGAAGGTCCTTGGAGGCGACTGCGCCACGACGGACCTGAGACTCGGCGGCCTGACGACCGGCACCATGACCGGCAGCCTCAACGGCACGATGGATGGCGACAGCCGCGTCACGCAGTCCATCTCCGACAATTGCCAGTCGGTGATCGTGATCAGCACGGGCCACCTGATCGCGGGTGGCGACTCTATCGCATTCGCGGACTTCTTGCGGGCGCGGCCGCGCGTCGGCAAGTTCGATACCGCCAATCCCGGCGCCGCCCCCGCCGCACTCGAGGGCACCGACCTCTGGATTGTCACCGGCGGCGAAGGCCGCTATGCAGGTGCGACGGGCGAAGGGCAGTGCGAACTCGCCGGCCTCTCGCTGAACGGGATCAACGCTACGGCGGACCTGAACTGCGTGCTGGACCTCACCGTCAGCGGCGCCGACGCCCCGGTCTCGTTGCGCGCGGAGAGCAGTTCGCACACGATCGCCGAGGGCGTGAGCCAGGCGGCGCCGTCGGAGGCCGAGGTCTTCATGATCTACCGGAACAACACCGACGCCGCGCTGACCGGCCTGAGCGTGTCCCTTGGAGCGCCTGCGGGCGCCCGCCTCACCGCGGCCCCGGCGGCCGACAAGCTGGTGCCGATTTCGACCGATACGAAGTGGCCGCTGCCCGACCTCGCGCCCGGCGAGGTGGGCAGGTTCCGCCTGCACGTGCGCCTGGTCTCCGGCGGCGGCAACTCGCTCACGCTGACGCCGCGCCTCAGGGCGACCGGCCTGAAGACTGACGCCCGCTCCGCCCCGATCACGATCGCCGTCGCGAGATAGCGGCTACTCCCGCCAGCGCACTTCGTACAGGCGGATCGGCTCATCGAAGCCCTTGAGCGCTACGGCGCCGCGGTCGGCGAAGGTGAAGCCTTTGCCGGCGGCGAGTTGGCGGACGACATCCGTCACGAGGATCTCGCCGGCGCCGGCGCTTGCTGCTGCTCGTGACGCGAGGATGACGCACGAACCGAAGAGATCGCCTGCCTCGGCGACGGGCTCCCCGGCATTGAGGCCGGCGCGGACCTGGAGTCGCTCGCCGTGGATGTCGCGCGTCGTGAAAACGCGCTGCAACTCGATGGAGCAGGTGAGCGCCAGGTGGGCGGAGTCGAACGACGCCATGAACGCGTCGCCCATCGTCTTGATCTCCGTGCCGCCGTACTCCTTCAGGAGGTCGCGCGTCAGGCGCTCGTGTTCGCGCAGCACCTCGCGGCCCTGCTCATCGCCCAGGCGCTGCATCATCTCGGTGTGGCGCACGAGGTCGGTGAAGAGGATCGTTTGCACTCCGGCCCTCGCGGCGATCGCCGCGATCTGCGGCAACTCGCCCTGCTCGCTCCGCGCGATGAACTCGTGCACCGCCGCCGCGGCGATCTCGCCCCCGTATGTACCTTCGGCCGGTGCAGGAATCGCCAGGATCTGCGCCAGCGGACTATCTCCAGCGAGACGTCCGGCGAAGCGGCTCGCCGCGACGTTGCCGGCCTCGTGCAGAAGCAGCAGAGGCGCAGCCGTCCGCAGGCCGCTCGGCCAGCGCCTCGCGGCCAGCATCTCGTCCGCCGCGCGCAGCGTCTCCGGCGTGTACGTCGCGCGCATGAGCGCGCTCGTCGCCTCTGCGCTCGTGTTGCTCCACCCGCCCCCGAGCCGAGTCCGGACGTCGGTGTAGAGTTCCCAGTCTTCGTCCATCAGGAAGTCGAGTGTGCGCAGCCGTGTGACGAAGACGCTGGCGTCATCGCGGCTATAGACCCAGCATGCGACATGGCTGATGCGCTCGGGATAGAGCAGCATGAACTCCTGCGGTACGACGCCGCCGTGCGGAGACACGAAGAGTGAGAAGGTCGCGACGCCGGCCGCGTCACAGACGGCTTGCAGATCGCGCGTAACGGCGGCGTCGGAGAAGTCCGCCGCGCCGCGCTGCGACATACCGAGGCCACGGGATTCGTAGCGAATCACCGTGGCGCGCCGGGCGAGCTGCTCGTACGCCGCACGGAGGCTCGCGACCTCCCATTCGAGCTGCAGGTGGCTTCCCGCACCCCCTCGTGGCGGTACGACGAGCGGCGGGCCGTCGCCGAAGACGCTGTAGGCAATGCGTACGCCGTCCGAGGTGACGGCGTAGCGGACACGGGGCTCGATCCTCATGCGTCTCCTACGGCGACCCTACGGCCGCCAGCGCACTTCGTACAGCCGCACGGCGTCCTCGAAGCCCTTGAGCATCGTCTCGCCGCGGTCGGCGTACACGTAGCTCTTGCCGCTGAGCAGATGCCGCAGCGGCTCCGGGATCAGGATCTCCCCCGCCCCTGCCTTCGCGGCGATGCGCGACGCCAGGATCACCGTCGAGCCGAAGATGTCGCCGTCTTCCTCGATCGGCTCGCCGGCGTTGAGGCCGACGCGCACGTGCAGGTGGCGGTCGTCGGTCGTCAGTCGCCGGTCGTCGGGGAGCTCGAAGGCCGCGAACGCCCGCTGCAGCGCGATGGCGCAGTCCATCGCCTGCGTCACGGTGCCGAACGACGCCATGAATCCGTCGCCCATCGTCTTCACTTCCGCGCCGGCGTGCTGCTTCAGCGTCTCTCGCGTGATGCGCTCGTGCTCGCGCAGCACGCCGCGGCCCTTCGCATCGCCCAGCCGCTGCATCATCTCCGTGTGTCCGACGATGTCGGTGAAGAGCACCGTGCGGAAGGCGGACGAAACGGGCGCGGCCGCCGAGGGAGCGGGCGAAGACTCCAGCACGAACGCGCATACCAGTTCGGCTAGCTGCTTGAAGTCGGGGTCTGTGTACTGGCGGAATTGCGCGCCCGGGATCTTCGCCGCGATGCGCTGGCAGGAACGGGCGGGAACGTGGGTCGGTTCCAGTCGCATCACCAACGTTGGTTGGCGCACGCCGGCCAGAAGCTCGCCCACATCTGTGGCGTCCCGCACTCTCACGTACTGCCGGCCTACGGACGGTTCCACCCAGCCGGACATCGCCTTCGCCATGGGATCCAACCACGGAGCGTCATCAAACCCGGCCAGGACACGAAGAAGCGTTTGCACGTAGACGCCCCAGTCCGCCTCCGCGAGCATCGCGCCTACACGACCGTATGGCGTGTCTACCAGCTCGCGCATGCTCTGGTATGGCGACTCGAGGGCGAGGTGGGTTACGCGCTCGGGATGCGCCGCTGCGAGCTGGAGGGCCGTCGACAACGCCAAATGGCCCATATCCGCCAACACGACGAATCGCTCGAGCTTCGCCGCATCGATCACCGCCTCGGCGTCCATCAGCAGCGTGGCGGTCGATACGTCCGCGACGTCGCGCTCAGACATACCTGTGCCGCGCGCGTCGAAGGTGATCACGCGAAACGAGCGGGCGAGCGCCTCAAAGAACCCCTCGAAGATGGCGAACAGCTCCTGCACGTGCGTGAACGGCGTTGCGCCCAGGTACAACAGCGCAGGGCCCTGGCCGGCCTCGCCCCAGGCGATGCTGGCGCCGTCGCTGGTGGTGGTGTACTGGACCGCCGGTGCATCCATCAGGCGTCCTCCTGCCACCGCACGAGCGCGGTATCAACCCCGTAGCTCGTCCGGGGGTACTGGACGCGGGCGTCCATAGCGCGCAGTATCGTCGATCAGACATGCGCGAGTCTACTGAGGAGTGCCCGGCAATCGTGTGAGCTGCGGTTGGCGGTCCGCGTCTACGCCGCGCCTTGTTGCGGCGGCGGTTGCTGCATCGAGAGCATGGGCCCCGGCATGACGTTGAAGTGGATCCGGGCGCCCTCTTGACCCTCTATGCGGGCCACGATCGCGTATGTCCCCGGCTTGTCGAGAGTCAGGCCCAGGTTGCCGCCCAACTGCCAGCGCTGATCCTGGCCGCTGGGCAGCCCGGGCGGGCGCCCGACCTCGAACTGCGCCTGTATCCTGGCGAGGGACTGTCCGTCGTCCGTTTGCACTTCGATTTCGAAATCGTGGCGCTGGTTCGTCTCGTTCCACGGGACCCGGACAGAGGAAGCAAGGCCGCAAATCTTGTTGGCCGGGAAGCCCGTATTGACGGTAAACACGTCCCAGCCGCCGCCCTGAAGGTACAGCTTGTTTCCGACGATCTCGGCGTAGTCCGCCAGGATGAGCCACTCGACCTTCATGCTTGCGTTCCCTCCGCGTCCATAGTAAACTGCACTACAATGTAGTAGAGGCCACCTACGTTGTCAAGTCTCGCCATACTGGACTTCCTGTTCGATGACGACAATGAAGACGAGATGGCCCGTCATGGCATCACTCCCGAGATGGCGCTCCAGGTTCTGGAGAACCCGATGGTAGTACTTCCGAACAGGAAGGGCCGGCGGGCGAGCTATCTGATCATCGGACGCGACCGTGGAGGAGCTTGTCTGGCGGTGCCGGTGGAACCAACACATGAGCCAAATCTATGGCGCCCCGTCACGGCGTGGCGATGCAAGGAGCGCGAGCGCGCTCGACTCGATGAGGTGACCCGATGAACGACAAAGAACGAGCAGACCTGCAGGATCCCGACAGCTGGGACTACGAACGCGCCATCGAGCTGCCGGCTTCGAAGAAGCCCCGTGCGGTCGTCTCCGTTGCCTTCGCGCGTGAGGATTTCGAGCGCGTGGCGATGGCGGCTCGTCGCGACGGCAAGAAGATCTCCGAATTCGTTCGCGACGCCGCTATCGGCCAGGTGGCGTCACCAGGCGCCCGGGCGACGTTGATGGTATCCAGCGCCGGCGCGGGGTCGCTCATCGTTACAGGCGGGTTCGGCCCCATGACGCGGGCCCGCGTACTCGTGACGTCCGAGGAGATCATCAAGAGCGGGCAATTCATGGTCGCGTAGCGACCTGCCCGGCCACATGGAGACAAAGCCGCCAGTCCCACTGGCGGCCTTTGCTTATCTTCCGGCTTGACGCCGATCTTTCTCGTCTCGGGCTATTGACACGCGTGCCAGCATTATGCCATCATAACGCCAGCCCGACGACAGTACGCCGCCAGCCCGACCGGCCAGCGGCCCACGAGAGGCCCAGCGGCATGCCTACCGACCTCAACACCCAGCCCGTCTTCGACGCCCTCAAGCAGCCCCTCGCACTGATCGAGGGCGACGACCGGCGCCGCGGCTTCGAGACCTACATCGAGGCCGCCCGTACCCCGCTGGAGCGCGCGGTCTACGACCTGATGTCGCAGCTGGCGCAGGCGGTCGATGAGAAGGTGGCGGCGCACTACCGCGTCCGGCTGGCGTACCGCCCCGGCGGCCTAGCCGTCGAGGTCGACGAGAAGCCCGGCAGCGGCGAAGAGGCGCAGTACTCCTCGCTCGAGGGCGACGTCGAGAAGATCACCATCCGCATCCCGGCCGAGCTGAAGGACCTGGCGCAGCAGGCGGCATCGAAAGCCGGCACGTCGGCGAACACCTGGTTCGTCAAGGCGCTCGCCCGCGCCGTGCGGAACATCGAAGTGCAGACGGCGCCGCCGCCGCCCGGCTTCCGCCGGGAAGAGCGGCACGGACCCGGCCGCGGCTCGCGGCTGAGCGGCTGGATCGGCGGGGACGAAGACTAGGCGAATTCCCGCGCGACGGTTGCGGGATGGGAGGACACCATGACCCTGAGCGAACTGATGCTGGCACAACAGATCGAGACGATGCGGCGCTGGAACATGGAGTGGATCCAGTTCGAGCCGGCTCTGCACGGCGGCGACGCGCCGCGGCGCGCGGGCGGCATCCGCCACCTGCTCGCGACGGCGCTCGTCCGGCTGGGCGTGCTGATCGACGGCACTGCCGCCGAGATCGCCACCCGCGTCTCGCAGAAGGAGGCCCGCCATGCGCTATGACCGCCACCGCGTCGCAACAGGCTCCAGTGACTGGCAGGACCGGGTGGACGAGCCCGGCACGTGCGACCGCCGCGACTTCCCCGATGGCGTCGAGCAGATCGCCGGCGCCGCCGTGATGGCGGCGCAGAGCGTCCTCGAGCTGGTGATCGAGCCGCTGCTCGACCTGCTGGCCGGTTTTCCGTCACGCGCGCACAGCTCCGCGTCGCAGCGGCCGCACGACGCGCCCCCCACGCACGAAAGGCAGAGTGAGGCATGAGACTGTTCGCGTTCATCCTGGCGGTGCTGCTGCTCGCCGGGAGCATCGACCCGACGCGCGGCTGGCTGATCACGCTGGTCGTCATCACCGGCCTGGCCGCGACGCGGCTCCATCACGGCTACTTCTGGCGCGGTCACCCCACCATCGACGCGCGGCTCGCCGCGTTCGTGCTGGCGATCCTGCTGCTGGCCGGCACCATCGACCCGACGCGCGACTGGCTCATCGGTCTCACCGCCGTCACCGGCGTGGCGGCGTTCATGCCACGGATGTTCTCCATCGACGCGCTGGGCCTCGGCTACCGGGACGGCCCGCGCCGCCGCCGCGGGTTCGACTGGGATCGCTGGGAGCGGCGGATGGACCGGCACTGGCGCAGGCGCTCCAGCCACTGGGGAGATGACTGGTCATGATGCATCTCGCGCCCGAGCACAGCATCACGTCCGACGCGCAGCTGGCGCGGCGGGATGCGCCGCTGATCGTCGAATTCACGTCGTCGCGCGTGCGCCAGCGCCCGCTCGCCGCGCGCACCGCGGGCATCGAGCTGGCGGCAGGACGGCTGCCCGTGCGCGCCGTCGACATCGACGCCTGTCCGGAGTTGCGGCGGCGCTTCAAGATCACCCTGCTGCCGACGTTCGTCGTGCTGCACGACGCCACGGAGCTGGCTCGATTCGTCGGGCCGCACTCGCGCCGCGAGCTGAGCAGCGCCATCCGCCGCGCGCTCGACCCGAGCACCGTGCACGTCAACGCGCCGCCGCGCGCGCGCGCGCTCTGGAACGACTTCACGACGCGGCTCTGGGGATTCTCCGTCTGACATGGAACACACCCGCACGATCACTAGGGAGTTCACCACCGGCGACAGGGCCGTGCTGCACGTCGAGTCGCGCTCGGGCGCCGTCAGCGTCGAGGGCTACGACAGCGACCGCGTGCAGATCGAGGCGATCGTGCACGTCTGGTCCGACCTCGCCACCGAAGCGGACGAAGCGGCGAGCCTGGTCGAGCGTGGCATGGAGCAGGATGGCCACCGGATCATCGTCCGGACGCCGTCGCTGCCGAACCCGGAGGGCTGGAGCCTCTGGGGCGGCAAGCGCGGCTCGCGCGTCGACTATGGCATCCGCGTGCCGCTGCAGACCGCCGTGCGCATCCTCTCGCGCAGCGGCCGCGTGCAGATCACGCGCACGAACGGCCGCGTGCACACCGAGGCCGCGAGCGGGCGCTGCGATATCACGCAGGTGCGCGGCGACGTCACCGCCATCGCGCGCAGCGGCAGCCTGCGGATCGAGCGCGTCGAAGGCGACGTGACGGCGGAGGCCCGCAGCGGGCGGATCGAGATCGGCCACGTCACCGGCACGGTGACGGCGCAGGCACGAAGCGGCGCGATCGAGCTGCGCGACATCGGCGGCGACGTGAAGGTCTCGACGCACACCGGATCGCTGAGCATCGATGACGCGCGCGCCGCCGTGCGGGCCGAGGCGCACACGGGTGCGATCCGCTATCGCGGCGCCGTCCTCGGCGACTTCGACATGAAGGCGCACACCGGACTGATCCACCTGGCGGTTGACCCCGACAAGCCGTTCTACATCGACGCCGAGAGCCACCTGGGCTCCGTGCGCTCCGACCTGCCGCCCCGGCGCGCCGGCAGCACCCCCAACGGCGCCGGCCCGAAAGTCCGCCTCCGTACCAACACCGGCTCCATCAAGCTGACGCGCGCGTAGCGCGGTCGCCCCCTTTTCGTGCCTGCAAGTTTGCCGTTCGCGCGCTCGCGCGCGCCCGACCGCCGCTACTGAGCGTGTGCGGTAACATCTCGAGCACGGGAGACGTGATCGCAACCAAGCGGGCAGTTGAGGGTGCGCGGCATGAAGCTGGTATTCATCTATGGGCCGCCAGCCGCAGGAAAATTGACGGTCGCGACGGAGCTAGGGCGCATCACATCATTTGCGGTGTTCGACAACCATCTGAGTCTTGACTGCGTGCTCCCTGTCTTCGGCTTCGGCACGAAGTCGCTCGGCAAGCTGGTGGAGCAGATTCGACTGAGCGTCATAGAAGAGGCCGCGCGCGAGGGCGTCGACGTCATCTTCACCTTCGTCTACGCGCACCCCGAGGACGTCCTCTACGTGGAACGCATCTGCGCGGCGGTTGAGGGCCACGGCGGAGCGGTGTGCCTGGTGCAGCTCACGTGCAGCAGAGATGCGCAGGAAGACAGGGTGGAACGTCCCGATCGAGGCCGCCGCAAGAAGGTGAATTCAGTGGATATGATCCGCGCCTTGAACGAGCAACACGAACTGTTCACATCCATTCCCGGGCGAGAGAGCCTGAGCATCGATACGACGAATGTGCCTCCCACGGAGGCGGCCGAGAGAATTGCGCTGCACTACGGACTTCAGGCCAAGGACCCCGCTTAGGTCTCGTCGACTCGATGCCGGCACGCATCCGGCGCGAGTTGGCGCCGCGTTTCAGCCCGGACACGCGGCCGCGTGCCCCTACGTGTCGCGGCTTCCACCTTCCAGCCTCCAGCCTCCGACTTCCAGCATCCAGCCCGCGCCCGGTAGACTGAACACCTATGGAGCACCTTCAGGCGGTTGTCCTCGCCGCGGGCGATGGCGGCCGCCTTCACCCCCGCACCTCCGCCACGCCCAAGCCGCTGCTGAGGGCCGGCGGACGCCCGATCATCAACCATGTGCTCGATGCCCTGTTCGCCACCGGCGTCCGCGAGACCACCGTCGTCGTCGGCTACCGCGGCGACCAGGTGCGCGAAGCGCTCGCCGATCTCTCGCCCTGCGGCATGACGCTGCGGTTCGTCGAGAACGAGCACTACCTCCTCGGCAACGCCCGCTCCCTCTGGGCCGCGCGCGCGTCGGTGCAGGGCAGCTTCGTGCTGGCGATGGCCGACCATCTGCTCGAACCGGCCCTGCTGCGCGCCCTCATCGCCGGCGCCGGCGGCCGCTGCCGCCTCGCCGTCGAGCGCGCCGCGCCCGGCGATCCCCGCGCCGGCGAGGCCACGCGCGCCCGCGTTGAGGGGGGCCGCGTCGTCGACCTCGGCAAGCGGATCGAAGATTGGAACGCGCTCGACACCGGGGCGTTCTGGTGCACGCCCGCCGTGTTCGACGCCATCACCCCGGACCTGCGCGATGGCGAGGCGGGCGCCGTGTTCGCCCGGCTGGCCCGCGCCGGCCGGCTCGACGCCGTCGACGTCACCGGCAGCCGCTGGGTCGATATCGACACCGAAGACGACCTCCGCGAGGCCGAGGCCATGCTCGCCGGCAGCGCCGCCGCCGCGCGCGCCTGATCGCGTGGCGGGTTCGCTCGACGGGCCGGTCTCGCGCTACCTGAACCGCCGCTTCTCCGTGCCCATCGCCTCGGCGCTGGCGCACACGCCCGCCACGCCGAACCAGGTCTCCGTGCTGGCGCTGCTGGTCGCCGCCGCCGCCGCCGCGCTGCTCGCCATCGGACGCAACATCGAGGCGGGCGTGCTGGTCCAGGTGTCGTCGGTGGTCGACGGCGTCGATGGCGACCTCGCTCGCGCGAAGATGCTCGCCACGCGCTTCGGCGGCGTCTTCGACGCCGTGCTCGACCGCTACGCCGACGCCGCGATCGTCGCCGGCATGGCCTGGTATGCGTATGGCCACGAGAGCGGCCCCGTGCCCGCACTCGTCGGCTTCGTCGCCATCACAGGCTTCCTGCTGGTCTCATACTCCCGCGCCCGGCTCGAGACGGAGGGCGGCGTCGACGTGGCGGCCGGCCTGCTGGGCATCGCCTCGCGCGACGTGCGGCTGCTGGTGCTCGCCGCCGGCGCCGCGCTCGGCCAGTGCTGGTGGGCGCTGACGATCATGGCCGCGCTCAGCTACGCCACCGTCGCCTGGCGCCTCTGGTCGTACCGCCGCACCGGCAGCGTGCCACGCGAATGACGCGTGCGGGTGACGGCGACGGCGCGAACAACACCGGTCGCGCACCGGACCGGTCCGCACAACCCAAACGCCCGTCACGGGTGCCCCTGCACGATGTCATCGAACCCGCACCGGTGCCGCAATGTAGGGGCGGGGCAAGCCCCGCCCGCCCGGGCGATAATCCGAGACCGATGTCATTGATCCAGGCCTAACCGCGGACCGGGGGCGGGCGCCCCAGGGACGCCCCTACGCCGGTCTCATCGCGCCTGCCCCGCCCGCGGTCCAACATCCAACATCTAACATCCAGATTCCGGCCTCCGAATCCCACCCGCCCGGGCTAGTCAATCCGGATGGTATTGCGCCGTTTCGGTGCGTGTTATGATTTTCCGGCAACCAGACTGTCGAGGATCACCATGCACGCGCTCGCCGAGCTGTCCCCGCTGTTCGTCGCCACGTTTCGCGACTGGGTGGTCATCTTCATGGGGATCGCCGTGGCCGCGTTCTTCGTCGTTGCGCTCGTGATGACGATCGTGCTCGGTCTGCTGGGGCGCATCGTGCTGCGCAAGACGTCGGCCCTGCTCGATGAGAGTGTGAAGCCGCTGCTCGGCTCGGCGAAGCAGAGCGCCGACAACATCAAGGGCACCACGGCTTACGTCTCGAACGCCGCCGTGACGCCGATCATCCGCACGTACGGCGTCGTCGCCGGCGTGCGCCGCGCCGCCGGCGTCATCGCCGGCCTCGCCGGCGCCAGCACAGAGAAGAAGTAGCTTGTAGCCGGCCATGCCGTCGCAAAGCCCTGCAACCTACCCCCTGCAACCTACGAGGAGGCCCGCCATGGCAGAGGATGAAGCCACCAGCAGCGTCGCCGTAGCAGAACGCCCGGAGATCGCGAGTCCGCCCGCGGCGGTCGAGGCGAAGGCCGGCAAGAACAAGAAATCGAAGAACAACAAAGACCGATCAACCGACGATGACCTCGAACGCGAGATCGAGTTCTCGACGCCCTTCGGCAAGATCGAACTCGAGTTCGAGCCGACGAGCAGCAAGCAGAAGCGCGATGAGCGCCGGCGCGAGAACGAGCGCGCCGACGCCGAGAAGTCCGCGGCGAAGGCGGCGAAGAAGGCCGCCCGGCAGCTCGAAAGGCACGGCGAGGCGGCCGTCGAGGCGACGCGCAAGGGCGGCGGCATGCTGCTGCCGGTGCTGATCGTGCTGGGCCTGATCGTGGCCGCGGTGATCGTCGCGTTCTGGCTCTTCGCCCGCCCCGGCGCGGAGACCGAGGAGGTGCCGGAGCAGTACCGGAACCCCGACCTGGAGCCGGTCGCCGAAGCGCCGCAGGACTTCGTCACCACCGCCCGCCGCCGCATCGGCCAGGCCATCCGCGCGGGCAAGCAGGCATCGCGCGAGGCCCAGCAGGAGCAGGAGCACCGCTACCAGGACCTCACGCACGGCGGATGATGCATCGGGCATCGTTAGCTATACTCCACCCGGAGAGGTGTCCGAGTGGTTGATGGTGCCGCTCTCGAAAAGCGGTAGGTGATGAGCCTCGCGGGTTCGAATCCCGCCCTCTCCGCCATGGCGATCACAGCACCTGGAATCGGACCCGGGCACGCGCCCGGCCCTCGGCTCCAGGTTCTTGGTTCTTGGTTCTCGTCGAGGGAGAGGTGCCGGAGTGGCCGATCGGGCACGACTGGAAATCGTGTGTGCGCGCAAGTGTACCGTGGGTTCGAATCCCACCCTCTCCGCCATTCACGAAACGAATTGGCTCGCCCTGTGAACACGATCACCTCGGCAGACGCCTACATCGCGACGGCCCCGGAAGAGGCACGCTCGATGCTGGAACAGCTTCGCGCCACCATCAGGGCCGTTGCACCCGGGGCCGACGAGAGCATCAAGTACGGGATGCCGTCCTACAGGTACAACGGGCGGCCGCTCGCGGCGTTCGGCGCGTTCAAGCAGCACATCGGCTTCTACGGCAGCAACGCCACGTTCCTGAAGGCCCACAAGGATGCACTGGCATCCTACGACACGGCAACGGGGACCGTCCGCTTCCCGATCGGTAGGCCGCTCCCCATCCCGCTCATCAAGAGGCTCGTCAAGGCGCGGCTGCAAGATAACGACGCAAGCTAGTTTCACCGCCGAGACGCAGAGGACCTATCCCCCGGCCCCTTCCCTGGGAGGGAAGGGGAGCGCAGTCACGAAGATCGCGATGCGTTTCGTTCTCATGCCCGCGGGTGTCTGGCCCCTAACACGCGCCGTGCCCACAATGTCCCCAGTCAACTGACCATCTGAAAGCGAGGAAGCATGGACCTCAAGGATTCCGTCGCCATCGTCACGGGCGGCGCGCGTGGGATCGGCCGCGGCATCGCGTACGAGCTGGCGAAGGAGGGGGCGCGCATCGTCGTCGCCGACCTGCCGGCCGTAGCGGCCGACCGCGCCGAGACCATCGCCGAGATCAAGCGCCTGGGCAGCGACGCCATCGCCGTCGATGTCGACGTGCGCGACTACGCGCAGTGCCAGGCGATGGTGCAGGCGGCGATCGACAAGTGGGGCCAGGTCGATGTGCTGGTCAACAACGCCGGCGTCATCTCCGTCGGCTTCGTCGTCGGGCTGACCGAAGAGGCCTGGGACCTCGTGATGGACGTGAACGTCAAGGGCACGTTCCTCTGCTCGAAGGCGGTGGGCCAGCACATGATGCAGCGGCGCAGCGGCCGCATCATCAACCTCTCGTCGCAGGCGGGGAAGAGCGGCAAGCCGGGGGTGTCGCACTACTGCGCGTCGAAGTTCGCCGTCATCGGCTTCACCCAGGCGCTCGCGGGCGAGATGGCGCCGTTCGACGTCACCGTTAACGCGATCTGCCCCGGCGAGGTCGAAACCTACATGTGGCGCGACGTGCTGGTGCCGGCGGTGGCCGCCGGGCGCGGAATCTCGAAGGAACAGGCGTGGGCGGAGGTCTCGCAAAAGGAGGTGCCGCTCGGCCGCCCGCAGACCGTCGAGGACATGGGGCAGGCCGTCGTCTTCCTCTGCAAGGCCGGCAACATCACCGGCGAATCGATCAACATCAGCGGCGGCACGGAGATGCACTGACGTTGGAGGATAGAAGGTGGAGGCTGGAAGCTGGAAGGCTCCTCCAGCTTCCGGCGTCCTGCTTCCAGCCTCGGTTCGATTGGAGAGACGGCAGCACATGCGGATCGCGTTCATAGGCGGCACCGGCGAGGAGGGGATGGGGCTGGCGTACCGCTTCGCGAAGGCGGGGCACGCCTGCGTCATCGGCTCCCGCACGATCGAGAAGGCGGAGGCTTCGGTCGCGGAGTTGCGTGAGAAGGACGCCGCGCTCGACATCGCCGCCGCCGCGAACGCCGACGCCGCCGCGCAGGGCGAGATCGTCATCGTCACCACGCCCTACACAGCGCAGGCGGCGACGCTGCCGCCGCTCGCCGATGCGCTCGCGGGCAAGATCGTCGTCAGCACCGTCGTGCCGATGGCGTTCGACGCCGGGCGCGCGTCGCTGCTGGCCGTGCCCGAGGGCTCGGCCGCGCAGCAGGAGCAGGCGCTGCTTCCGCGCTCGACCGTCGTCGCCGCCTTCCAGAATCTCAGCGCGAAGAAGCTGCTCAAGGGCGCGCCCATCGAGGCGGACGTCGTCGTCTGCGCCGATGACGCCGCGGCGAAGGGGCGCATCATCGAGCTCGCGGGGCAGATCGAGGGCGTGCGCGGCGTCGACGGAGGCGCGCTGGCCAACGCGCAGATGGTCGAGGGCATCACCGTGCTGCTCGTGAGCGTCAACCGCAACTACAAGACGCAGGCAGGCATCCGCATCGCAGGCATCGCGTGAGCGGCGACGTCCGCATCATCGGGCTCGAAGGCATCCCGGAGGTGCATGCCGGCGACGATCTGCCGGCGCTGATCGTGGCCGCGGCGCGCGCGCACGACATCGCGATCGAGGACGGCGACGTGCTGGTCGTCACGCAAAAGATCGTCTCGAAGGCGGAGGGGCGTATCGTCGACCTGGCGACCGTGACGCCGTCGCCGTTCGCGCGGCAGTACGCCGACGCGTTCGAGAAGGACGCGCGCCAGATCGAGGTCGTGCTCGGCGAGACAAAGCGGATCGTCCGCATGCAGCACGGCGTGCTGATCTGCGAGACGCACCACGGCTTCATCTGCGCCAACGCCGGCGTCGACGCATCGAACGTCGAGCGCACCGGCACGGTCTGCCTGCTGCCGCTCGACAGCGATGCCTCCGCGCGCCGCATCCGCGACGCGGTGCGCGCCGCCCTCGGCGTGCAGGTCGCGGTGGTGGTCTCCGATACGTTCGGCCGCCCGTGGCGGGAGGGGCACGTCAACTTCGCCATCGGCGTCGCCGGCATTGCGCCGCTGATCGACTACGCCGGCCAGCACGACCCGGCGGGCTACGAGCTGAAGGTGACGTCGATGGCCGTCGCCGACGAGCTGGCCGCCGCCGCCGAGCTGGTGCACGGCAAGCTCGCGCGCATCCCCGTCGCGATCATTCGCGGCGCCGAGTACGCGCCGTCCGAGGACGCCGCCGTCGGGCAGCTGATCCGCGCGGCGGAGAAGGATATGTTTCGGTAGGGGTCAGTCGTCAGTAGTCAGTAGTCAGTAGTCAGTAGTCAGTAGTCAGTAGTCAGTAGTCAGTCGATGATGACGCCGTGC
>Ga0315281_10004219_pt1 | contig 20901 bp, 25 predicted proteins | sample YL17G07_0_MG_FD_204540 | JGI IMG/M metagenome (GOLD analysis project Ga0315281, IMG submission 204540) | Sediment microbial communities from Yellowstone Lake, YNP, Wyoming, USA - YL17G07_0 | ecosystem: Environmental > Aquatic > Freshwater > Lake > Sediment | place: USA: Wyoming | collected...
GCTTGGGGACTCTTTAATGGCTTGAAACGCCTTGAATCACTTGAAATGTGTCAGACGCGGATGTGGGCCGCGAACCCCACTCGAAACATCGATTCCAGCTCCGAACAACTTCAGCAAACTACATGGCACCAAATTCTCGCCCCGGCTCAGCCCGTCCCCCGTAAGTCTTGGGCGGCCCAACACCGGCAGTCTGATGCCCTATCCCGATCTTGTCACGACCCCGATCTTACTGCAATCAAGTAGGAAGCTAGTACGAACCGCATGCTGCCAGTAGAGTACAGACCTGTTAGGGAGAGGCCCATCCCACCATCAATTACTTCAGTAAACCCCTAACCCCCCCCAGGAGGGGCACTATTGCGTTATCGAGTGGTGCGCTCTCTTAGCTTGGTGAGTGGCACTTTCCCATGAATCGCTCCATATGGACATGGGGCGTAGTGCAAGTTGCTTCACTTGATCACGACAAGATCGGCAGTCATGTTTCCATATCTAGTTTCATGTTTTCGTGTGATAACTTTTCATTGTCGAGCCAAGATTAAGTCTGTGAGATGTGACAGAACTGATGAAGAAACCACGATTGTGTACAGGGTGCGGAAAGCCTTTCGGGCCAATGTCGGACAAACTCTGGAACGCGGTTCTTTACGGCCACAGAAGGACTTCCCTGAAGCACCCTAGAGACGAAGACTACATCAAGCGGATTACTGAGGAATATGAAGCTAACAGATTATTGCTGACGCGTGAATGAAACCTCGCTAACAAGGGCTCTGTTAACTTAGCGAGTGGCGCGTTTGTTCGTTAGGTGACTACTAGTCTGCATCCTTTTTGGTGACGCGTACAGTATCAGTTCCATGACCCACATCTCTTACGACTAGTTCCTCAACCATGTATGGACACTTGTCGCACACAAGAGTCGTTTTCTCAAACTCGTGTTTAGGCAAGGGCCATTCAGACTTCGATGAAAACTCCCTTCCACTTGTGGGATAGATGTGCCCAATCTTGCATTTGGGACAAAGATCGTCCGCTGGCAAGAACAATCCTCTGGTCACATTCTCTCTCGTGTTCGCTGATAAGACTTAGTATCTAGCCCTTGCGGCCTGTCTAATGAGATCAAGCCATCGGTTTGTGCCTAGCTGTATCGGTATGGCGGCTTCTTGTGCTGGCGTGTGGTCGTCGAGCGTCATGTGTGGTCTTACGAAATTGTAGTATGCTCGGAAGCCTTTCAGTATCTTCTCGGCGGACGACCTAGACTAGAAAACGCCCGAGGACGGATTTCTCTTTTGCCGGGCGCGTAGAACCAAGTGTTTACGCTAACTCGCATAGCTCGCAGGTAGACGGGACGTTAGGGACGTTGACCACCCTTTCACCCCGTTTTTCTATAGCCAATTCGCAAAACTCTACTTCTTTGCGGTGATTCGATGCGATTCCTAGCCAGTTTTCCCAATGCTACTAATGACCTTCACCAACTCAAGTAGCACGCCGACCAAGAAAGGGACGATAACTACAGTAACGAGCCAGTACAGTTTCTTACGCCTCTGCTTCTCCTCTTGCGCATGTTCAGGTCCCGTGAGAAGCTCGACGCTAGGATACAATCGTCGAACCTTCGACAACATCAGGCCCCCGAGCATCGCCCCAGGAAGGAATCCTACCAGGAAGTTCAACCCGTTCATAAAGAGCAGAAAGGACTCGCCGAGTCGAGGAGAAACCATTCCCGCCACGACAAAGCTCGTGAATAGCAGACTCGTACCAATGCCCGGTGGCAGAATGAACAGCCACATCCATAAGTTATACGGCCACCCCGCTTGACGCTTCCACTCCTTGACGTGGTTCTCCACCCCACGCACAATTCCATCCACCCAGTTCTCAACCCGACCCATCCATTACACCGCGACATCTCGCGGCACCCACCTAAGAACGCCCAAGACACCAACCACCCACCCCCAAACCGAAACACGGAATCCCCAAACCCGAAAAGATGGGTAAGCAAACATTACCCACCAATCACCCAAAACACCCCAAAAAAGGACAAACCACACCAAAAGGTTTGGTGCGGCCGCCGGGATTCGGACCCGGGTCGTTGGCTCTCTTCCCTTTCATGGATGGAAGGCCAGTGGACGCTTAGCTATGTCCTAGACCAGGTTATCCGCATGTTACTCGCCAGACGGAGACGATCGCATGCCCTAGACTACGGCCGCGGCCGCACGTTCAGAGCATCCGGTGGAGGTAATTATGCCTTCGCTCGAGGTGAACAGGACTGTTTGTGTAGCCATCAAGGAATGATGCATGCTCCCATCGCGATCAATCCTGAAGGCTGATCTCCCTGCGTTGATATCACGATTCAAGAGAGCAATCAAGAAGAGCCCGCTGTAGTCTTGCTACGGCAAAAGTGAAAAGCGGTCACCATACTAGTCTCGGTTGAGACACTTGTCAACTGAGAACAGACTGCGTTTCCGAATTCGACGAGGAGGCTTCGAAATCGAGCTCGAAGGCGAGTTCGGCTATGTAAAGGAGAAGTTTGAGGAACTGATGGCTCAGCAGCCATCTTACCCCGGGTCGGTTCAGGAAGGATCTCGACCCGAATCCGTAACGACAGAAGCCTTCGGTGGCGAGGATCTGATGGGGATCCTTGAAACAGGACCGGATGGAAAGCCACACTTCACGATTCCATTCGATTCTCTAACGGCCAAAGCGGCCATTGGCTTGGTCCTCTACAAGGCTCAGCCAACCCCGCTCGGCGACAAGGAACTGAGCGATCTTCTGAACGCTAGCTGGAAGACTACGAAACCCCATGTGATTAGGGCGCGAGCAAGTGAACTCCGCAAAGATGGAAAACTCATCACTGAGAAAGGCCGATACTCGCTATCTGGCGCCGGATTGCAATGGGTGAGGGCGGAGGTCATCCCCTCACTGAGAGGGGTTCGCTCCGTCCAATCTTGAACGCGTCATGGATGCGGCGGAGGCCGTCAATCGATCAGCTGTCAGACCCTTCAGCCACACCAGCCTTCTTGCGCCTCTGTCGGAGAGCTTGTAAACATACTCGCCTCGGCGCCATTCTCTATGTAGCAGACCATGTCGATGGTACCGCAGAAGTGCCATTCTAACTGCACGAGAAGAACCCGAGAGAGCCGATTCTGATCGCGCTCGCTCTATGATTCGGTTAGAATCGCACCATCCTTCGGTTGTGAGCAGATCCAGAATCACAGTCTTTAGTTCGTTGTACCTCAAGGCTTCTCCAGACTGAGCATACCCAAAGCATGTGATATGAGGATTGCGCATGAGGATCACCCTCGCTCTCTCGCGGAACTGAGTGAAAGTGAAGTGATGCCGAGTAACATCTAGCGGAAACCTCTAATCACATGTATTCGTATTTTGATGCGATCAGGTCTGATCTCCCCACTCGATATCATGCGAGGCGTTACTCGTGACGATCGGGCGCACGCGCAAGAGCTTTTAATGTGCAAGATGATTACAGAGGTGAAAATAATCGCCAGCATCGAACGGAAACGGTTGCATAGCAACATCGGCGGGGGACACGAAATGAGTGACCAAACACAGATCGAAGTAGTAATCCGGTATCGTGATGTAGAGAAGACAATCAGAGGCAACCCTCAAGAGGTCTTTAGAAACGTCTTTCGATTCCTCTCCGAGACGATCCCCGCGTTAGACATCGTTTCAAGAATCACGCTGACTGTCAACTTCGCAGATTTCCTCAAGGAAGCCGCAGGCGTCTTTGCAGTCACGCCAGAAGGCGTCGTCGTGCTCACACCTCCGGAAGCCCTGACAGATCGCGAACTCGTCCTGCTTTACCTTGTCAGAGCAAAGGTCTCATACGAAACCGGAAGGTCAGAAAAGGAAACTCTCCTGGCATCGGATCTCATCTCATTCACCGGCAAGGGATCTGGAACAGTCGCGGGCAGGCTGAGCGAGCTCTCAGGCGAAGGACTTGTTGAGAGAACCGGGAAGGGCGAATACCGCGTAACAACCTTCGGACTGCATCGCTTCCAACAGGACGTACTTCCAAAACTGAAGGGTTGATCAAAACTGAGTGAAGAAAGAACTCTGATGGTCGAACTGCAAATCGGCGAACTGAAGCACACCGCAAAGGGAACAGTAGACGCAGTCCTGCAAGAGGTGCTTGCCTTTGTCTCACGGGCCATTCCGGGCTATGATGCGGCTTCGAAACTACTCTATGTTCCAGAATACGCGAGCTTGCTCGGCTCGCTTTCTAGGATCCTCAAGATTGCGCCTGACGGACAAGTTCTCCTCTTGCAACAGGATCTGTCAGCAGAAAAGGCAATCACCGCGGTTCTTCTGGGAGCGCATGTGGCGAACAAGTTCCAGAAGCGTCCCAGCGATGAATTGTACGCTGAAGAAATAGCCAGATCCGTGAGCAAGGCGCTGAAGACGGTCAGAAACACAATCGCAGAACTTCAAAAGCAAGGTCTCATCGAACGCGCCGCACGCGGAACCTACCGGATCACAACAGCCGGCATCATGAAGATGGAACAGGAACTACAGGCTTCGCCAGACCGTTCTGAAGGAGGGGTCTCTCAGAAACCGTGAGGGTCGCGATCGCTGCACCCAATTGGGGGCAATTCGGGTGCGGCGGCAACAGGAGCTTCTGACAGCTCCCGTAACAAGGGGGTGAGAATCTGATCCACCGCACCCAAATGACAAATGCATCAATTGAGGAGATAAGCAGTTCGCTACGCGAAGAGAGCAGCGAACGCTCACTATTGCCGTCCTTTCTCGTGGAACTCAGTAGTAAAACAATGCAACAGGTGAACGGTCGAGCATTCAGCCCCAGAGAGATGTCGATCTTCTCAGTGGCCATTGATGATGAATGGTCCGAGACAGCCTCGGGTATTACAGTCGACGACTCGGATGATTGCGAGACGATTCCTCTGAGGCCGTCGACGGAATCGACCGTAGCAGCGGTTGACGTCTCCAGTTTGAAGATCGGCGAAACAGAAACCGGCGTATTGGCTGCGATCAGAGGAGCGGTCGTGTGGAAGTCCAGTCAGGGGTACCAATACATCCGATGCGGTCCGTTGGCTTTCCACTTGGGACATAGCAGGGACGAATCATCGCTTTCTACTTCTCTTGGCCTTGGGTCAGGTCAACTCTTCACTGAACGCGCCATAAGCCGACTACGCAATGTGCTCGAACGATGGATACAGCGCCAGATCTGTGCTTCTCTTGAAGATGCGGTCGTGCTGTTCGACGGTTCGCTCACTGTGGGAACCCCGGACAACCCCACGGCACATCTCGCCCGGATCCTGGATTCGGCGAGACAAAGAGGAAGCGTCGTGCTAGCGTTCTCGAAGAGCACGAAGCTCTGTGCTTTCGGCAGAAAGATCACCTCGCTCGTATCTGGTGCTCAGGCACCATGCTTAGTCGACGTTGACCAAGCGGTCAGAGGACAGTTCGAGTCTCATCCAGTTCGCCTCGCCGGCCACGTGTACGTTGCGAAACTCGTGGACAACGGATTCGCCTTCCGATTGGATGCAGATCGCGAGGTTTCGCATGAGGAGCGGATAGAGGCGATGAATCGGCTTATCGCGAGCGACGTTGTAATGCAGGGTTACCCGGAGACGCTTAGGCTCGCTCACATCTTTTCGACGTTCACCGCGAACGACGTAATTGCTGTGCAACGCCACCTAGCCTTCGTGCATGGACTAAGAATCGCGCCACGCTTCAACTTGAGAAAGTCACTCTTCGGCCCGTTCGGGACTTAGGGGGCGGCATAGACTAGTGAAGATCTACCGCAAGGAGGGCGATGTTATGCAGCTGATCAGCTTTCCTGAGGAGGAAGTGAACAAGGGCGATTACCTGCTTGTTGAAGATCAACGATCACGAAAAGGCCTGATCATCCAGATCATCGACATACAATTCGCAAACATTCCAGGAATACTCGAGGACATACTGCGTGATGTAATGACCGAGGAATCAATACAGGGCAACGATATCGATCCTCTCGACATTTCATCGCAGGTCGCCGTCCTAAAAGATACCAAGCTTCTAGTGTGCAAGATCAGAGGCGCTCTTGAAAACGGTCACCCAACCCGGAATGTGTCGTGGCTTCCTTCGAGGATTAACTCCTCAGTCTCCAAGTTCCCGATCGAGACGATAGCCTCAGAAGAGTCCCCCAGCAGACCGATCCTACTCGGAAGCATCAAGGGGAACTCCAAATTCACAGTAGATGCCAGGACCCTCGACGGTAGACTCAACATAGTGACCGGCAAGAAAGGAACGGGAAAATCGCACCTTTCCAAGCTGCTCGCAATGAGCCTTCTCGATCATGGCGCTCCCTGTCTGATTCTAGACGTGAACGGAGAATACACGAACCTCACGCGCCGAGCAAGCGGAGAAAAAAGCCCATACGAAGGCAAGATCGCCGTGCTGACGCCCAGACTTGGCCTGAGATTCACGCTGGCTGAGGCAGGTCTAGGAACGATGATGGATATCCTCCTTCACGCACTAGACCTGCCAGGGACATCTGCGCGCGTCTTCGCAAGAATCTGGCGGCAACTTGAACAGAAGAACGAGCTGACAGTCAAGTCGCTTGGGGAAGCAATCGCTGACTCCGACTGCCACGAAAGTGTGCGAGACGCTCTCCAGTCCAGATACAACACACTCGTCGATTCAGGAATATTCTCAGACGATCCTTCAGCAGCGAACTCGCGCCAGATGCTCGAACGGTTGGCCACGGGCGGCGCCGTTGTTGTGAACATGAAGAACCAGTCATTCATGATCCGCCGTATCGTTGTTGAACTCATCCTCAGCAAGATCACCGAACTACTCTCGCACACTCGACTCAGGGCAGTGTTCCTGTTCGCGGAGGAGGCGCATCTTTACCTCCGCGAAACGTACTGGGACGACATAGTCACCCGCATGAGACATCTTGGAATATTCACCACATTCATAACAAATCAGCCGGACACGATTCAGGAAAGCATCTACAGGCAAGCAGACAACATATTCCTCTTCAACTTCACAAACGAACGCGATCTGGACGTAGTCGCAAGGGCAGCCAAGATCGACGGCGAGAGTGTAAAATTACTCGTGAAGGACTTGCCCGCAGGCCACTGCTTGGCGATCGGCGACGTGGTCCAAGATTTTCCCGTAGTCGTGAACGTTAGGCCACTTGACGTTGAAGCTCTTGGCGGCACGAGGTTCTTCTTCCAAGAAAACAGCATACCGTGCTCAAAGTAGAGTCGCCACGAAGCTACAACACGAACTGATCGTTCGAAAGTCTTTACTGCACGAGACACATGTGCAAACATTAATCTGTCGAGCTGTGGTCCATGAGCGCCACTTCGCCCAAGTCAACCTACATACTCAACCGACCTAGGGTGGTGCCCATTCTCGAAATTGTGGACGAAGCTTCGAACACAAGATCCCTTAGTTTCATGGACAAATTGGCGGCGACGGCGATGCCCGGTCAGTTCGGAATGATTTGGGCACCCGGTGCGGACGAGGTTCCGATGAGCCTACTGCCACGAGGCAAAGACGACACCGTTACGGTCACTGTGAAAGAGCGCGGGAGCGGCACCAGAGCGCTTCTCAGAAAGAAGAGTCGTGACCTGATCGGAGTCCGTGGTCCATACGGTAGAGGGTTCACCTACGCTGGCGTCAAGAAGGCGCTCATGATCGCCGGCGGCACAGGAGCAATTCCCCTATTGGCGCTAGTTCGTAGGCTCGCCCCTGCAGGTGTCAAGTGTAGCTTCATTCTCGGAGCCCACACAAGCCGCGAAGTTCTCTTCCGAAACGAGATAGAGCGGCTCTCCAAGGAGAGTGGAGGCAGCTGCACCATCACAACCGATGACGGGTCAACTGGAACCCGAGGGCTCGCGACGGAGGAGGCTGCAAAGGTTCTACGTGCACGGTCATTTGATCGCGTGTACACTTGCGGCCCCGAAGTGATGATGAGAAAGGTCTTAGACCTCACAGAAGAGGCTCAGATCCCAGCTGAGGCGGGACTTGAACGCATATTCAAGTGCGGCTCAGGAATCTGCGGCAGTTGCTGCATAGGGCCCTACCTGGCTTGCAAAGATGGCCCGGTCTTCAGCAGTGAAATCCTGAGGAAGCTGCCGGAGTTTGGGAAGTCAACAAGAGACGCCTCCGGTAAGCCGGTCACCATAAGATCATCGTAGACCGGCATTAGTCATTCCGCAAAGTGCGCCATGTCGTCTCTTCGAGAATACCTTTTAACCCGCCTCGGAGGCCGATTAAAAATACCTTGGAAGGCATTCGAAGTCACCTTACTAAGATAGCATTGTTGCCGAGGCCTCACTGTGTTTACAAGAGTTTTGACAGACCTAGAAAGGCGCCAGGCGAAAGACTTCCTGAAACATAACGGCGCGAAGACGCCAAGCGTCCAAGTGATCGTGAGCCGCGCCCGCAAGTACCTGCCAAACATCAAAGCCGACGTGGACCTGCTGGAACGATTGACCGAAGCCTACGAGACTTCCAAGAAGGCGCGCTGAATGATTCCGAGGGCGCATTTTCAAAACGACCCCTCTGAATGAAAGCGACCCCTCTTCTTCATTCCCTTGAGAAGTTCCCTAAGATGCAACTCACCGTGAAGGGTTCTTAGAACGGATATCAGATGTATCCCTAGCCTAACAAGAACTGGTTTATATACAAAAAAGGGTTTATAATCCTCCCCCTATCAAATTCTGCTCTGGGCCAACGCTCTGACCATAGCGAGCCTCGGATACGCCCGGAAAAGTCTACTCATGTCTTAGATTTGACCGTGTACGCCTTCCTCCATCGTTTGCTCATAACCACTCCTCAAACAGTCTTTGACTATAATGTGCCGTAAGCGATGTTTACGTCGGCGACTGTTCGGTAGACCACATTTCTCGGACCTTTCCTCTCTGACTGCAGAAGCTCCATCTTCATGAGGCGCCTAACACGTTTCCAGAGGGCTTGCTGGCTCGAGAGTTTGAACCTGGCATAGTCCCTTATGCGGAAGGGTGACTCGGCCATCTTCCTCAGGATGCTTTGGTCCCCTTTGCTAAGTGGAAGATCGGAAAGCCTCCTTTCAGCGAGGGCCCTCAAGACATTCATCGCCAAGTCGCTTGGTATGGTCTCGACGCTAGGAAGGCGACTCATCACCTCATAGACTATGTCTGTTAGGCGTTTGAAGATAAAACGTATCTCCCCGCCAGAAACCTCGTAGAGCATATCAACAAATTTCTTGTCCACCGGGAGCTTCGCTCCGGGTTCAGCCGCGAACCTCTTGACTCGAACCTCAATAGCCTGATGGACCTTCTCAAGTGGCAAAGGATTGAGGACGATGGGCTGTCCAGTAATGATCTCGCTAACTCTTCGGGCCTGACTTTCCAATGCATTGAACATTCCGATTTTCCCGATCAGCACCCATAGAATGTTTGGGCGTAGCAGGACAAGATCTCTGGATCTATTCAGCAGCTCTACAAGCTCTTGCTCAGGGAGCCTATCGAAGTTATTCACGGGGACTATCCCCGCTTTGCACGAATACTTTTGCAGTGCTGCATTCATCCATGCGTCTAGTTTCTGAGTCATGGTGGCTAGGACAGGAGCCGGCGGTGCAGTGACGGCCTGCTGTCTCTGTATTCCTCCGCCCGTTCCTAGGACTGAGAGTTGGACTCCCCAATCGCTTTGTGCGGTGCTTGTGACCAGCTGCTTACCGTCCCTCAAGGATGGGTTTTTCATGCATGCGTTTGCGCCATGAGCTCTCTCAAGCGAGTAGACTAGGTTTGACAGCGAGGATAGGATGAGATTGGAAGGCTCGGTCGTTTCACTAACCTCTATGGTCTGATGTGAAGGCAGGAAACCCTTCTTTACAAGGTCATGTTGCGCGGCGTTAACCAAGCTTGTTTTGCCGACTCCGATGTTGCCTTCGACGATGATTGCTCCCTGGAGATTAGAGGATAATACCATGAACTGGCGGAACTCGTCGTCTCTTCCAACAATAAGCTGCCTGTCGGAATGGGAGATCCCTAGCGGCCTGGGATCAAGTGGGTTGCCTATGAACCCGAAATCTCTCCAAACATCCTGGCTTGGATTAGTCGTTTCCATTCCTCTAGTCCAATGGTTCGAACGTGATAACAATAGAGGATTATAAACCCTTTTTTGTATATAAACCAGTTCTTGTTAGGCTAGGGATACATCTGATATCCGTTCTAAGAACCCTTCACGGTGAGTTGCATCTTAGGGAACTTCTCAAGGGAATGAAGAAGAGGGGTTGGCTGAAAGACTAGTTGGACTCGTGAACTCTTCGGGATCCTCGTCAGTCGTATGCATCCAGGAACCTAGCCAAATCATGTTAGAGGAGCGGCGCCGGAACATCAATGTTGATCAAGGCCCATATTACGACTTGCGACTACGCATGAGGCGCGTCGATTCTATTCAACCGGAAAGGATCTGCTCATATTCTGCTTGGTCGGACTTCTTGCGCTGGCGGTGGGTGTGCTCTCGTTCTCTAGTTCTTGGAAATAACTACAAAGAGCCAAGTACGCGCATAACAATCAGGATCGCCGCAACCACTGCGACGGCAATCAGAATGGCCCAGCCTAGAATCGTCTTGAGCGGTTTATCGCCTTGATGGTTAGTTAAGATACCAACGCCCACGCTTGCCCTTCCCTTGCTCGACATGCGAGGACATAGAGCGGCATATAAGCGATGCGTAATTTTCTACAAACATTGTTTGTGAGAATTACTATTATGCTCAAAAGTAACTATGCGCTCGCCTCAAAACCACTCCTCTTCGTTCGCATGCAACTCCAAGAGGAGAATGGTCAGGAAAGGTCTAAAGATGGTCTAGATTTGAACTATTCATCGGTTTGTTTCGTAGGACGCCGATGATTTTGCCTTGGACAAGGTAGAACTCACCATGCGAGTTCGCGCCGATAAGGAGCGCGTTCGCCGTCACCATCTCCCCCGCGCCTGCTTGGTCTCCCGGTTTCCGTATCCCCTCCCCCTACAACTCTTACGCATTACCCCTGAATAGTCTCCCAAACCAAGCGGACGTACACGGTCGGACAATTTCGATTCTGGATGGCTTGATAGAGGTCAGATGGTGACGTTCGTTATCTGGCGAAGGACCAGTTCATGATTCTTCGGGGGTGAACATTTCAGCTACGCTTGTTTCAATACTCGTCTTGCTAGATATCGTGATACTGTTATAGCGAGATCACGGCTGAATGCGGCGTCTTCGGCACTGCCGTACGTTCCATAGTGCTCTCCCAGATTCGAAACAAGCCCGAAAGATTTTGTCAGGAATTCGGAGATAGCCGCCGACCTGTTCTTGCTACTGTCAAGCGCTTGCCTCTCTGAGATGACTCTGAAACCTTCGACTACCTTTCGACAGAACTTGATAGCGCCCTCGTAGTCATTCTTCTCCAGCCTGGTTAGGCCCTCTGTAAGGTCGTTCGCGATGTCGTGGAGCCCAGATTGGTGCAGGATGCCGATCGTCTCAAAAGATTCGCCAATTTTTTGCAAAATCAAGACCTCTTCACTTATTCTCTGCTTTATCTGTGAGTCGTAGGCATCAACCTCTAACTCGTTGGGCAGAATAGGAATCTCAACATCTTTCGATACGAAATTTATCGCAAGAATCTCGGGCGTATATCCTTTCGCTATGCCAAGGTGCAAGAGGGGGCCCATATCCAATCTGAATGACCCATAGATCGTCGGTGGACTCTGGACTTGAAGAGTAATGCTCTTTCTCGGCTCAAGGACGATCTTTCGTTGCTCGTTGTATAATCTGCTTAGATAGGCCCGAATCGTCGCACCGCCGATGCAGTGTTGCGGATATTTGCTGTGGAGCAGTCCAATCTCGACGAAAGAACTCGAATCGTCCACGTTCATCGGTCTTGCAATGATGAGCGGCATGACGACTCTGCACCGAAATTGGCTTCAGAGCAATAAAAACCGCGTGCTCAGTGGATGCGTACCAGAACTCGACGAACAGAATGCTCAGACATCTTGTCTGGCCTTCTACTATGACCTGAAGGTCTATGGAGAAGGCAAAGGGGATCGCGATAAGAGGAATCTAGTGAGAGGTGGATTTCACAGGCCTTTTGGACTCGTCTCGTTGCCACCGCTGCTTTCCCTACCAGATCGCTCGTGGTCATCATCCTGCCGCAGGCCATGCATCGGTAGACGGTTTCGTCAAAGTCTCGGGACTTCAACAGTGCGATGGGGGAAGGGTGGACACAATCCTCGGGCTTGACCCACGGCAATGGCAGAGGATCCCTCGGTCGAATCCTCATTTTTGACTCGCCATGCGTCTTGTCAGCCGTCGCATCGTTCGCAGTTACCACAATTGAGACATCGGCCTTTGGTCAGTTCGTTTCCGCAATTTGTACAGGTTTGGTTTGAACTCATGCCGTTCGCGTACGTTTCTTTAGTTATAATGAGGAGAGGTGACTGGTGGCAACTCGGTCTGAGTCCCAAGTGAAAGAGAGAAAGGATGGCTCAGACGCTGCGGACGGGATGGTTGCGATGTCTATGGAAACTCCAATCGACTCCAATCATAGATGGTGTCAGTTGAAGATCGGGCTTCGGAGGAGGGAACTGTCGCGGCACAATACAAGTCCTGTGAGGAGGTAGAGCTCATAGTGAAGAACAAGATTCCAGGTTATGACCTTGACGGACGTCTTTGGCAACAGAATTCTGCGTTGGGCGCTTGTATCTGATCGTGTGACTTGCAAGGAAGACCGCGATGATGCCCACGACAAGGGTGACCAAGGGCCTCTGGAGTTCGGCGATAGGTTGGCCCGCAGCCAGCCAGAACCCATGCAGTACATCGGCCAGATAATTCACGGCCAGGTTGATCGATTCCGCGGCCCTGCTCCTGAACTCGCTGTTAGACCAGTCGTAGTGGCGGTCCATCCAGGTGGCGTTCCTACCGGTCGCTCCGCCAAAGGTTGTATCAAAGGCAAGGAGGAAAGCGGCGTCGTACGGGTCGCGCGGGTAAAGGTCTCCGTCAAACGCCAGGAAGGCGGTGAATTCTGAGGAGTATGTTGAGGTGTAAGCGCTTACATATTCCTCATAGTCGGAGTGGTGGACCTCGCTCCCCCAATCGGTCGCTGAACCCATCACGTGGCCGAAGACGGCTAGGTCGTCGATGTAGTGCGTCATCGCACCGATCAGGACGGCGACTCTAGTCCAGTTGCCCGAAGGGACCGCGGCCAAGGCCTGATCATAGACCTGCCTAGCCCTCTTTGCAGCCGCATCATCCTGGAGGCTGCCATCCCTTCGATAATAGATGTGATGCTTGGATGTGTCGCCGAAGCAATCCCCGCAACCGGAACGGTCAGACGTCTCTGTGCCGAAGAGGTACGCGGCCTTGTGGTCGAGGATCCACTGCCTCTCGGCGGGAGGCAACCAGTTCAAGGCGTGGTCCGCCAGCCAATCATGCGTCCCATAGTCTGGCGATAAGGGATCTGCGCTGTAGCCGCCGTTGCTCCAACTGGACGCCGCAGGAACCGTGCAGGCCGCGAAAGTCAAGACTAAGACGATCGAGAGGACGCGTCTAGGGCGGACCGCTTGCAACGCCGGAAACCATCACTCAATGCCGCTGAGTCTATGTTACATTTCGCTTGCGCCGAAGTAGGAGGAGCGTTGCTGCAATTATCGCCACAGCCAAAACTGCCGGGGACGGGCATTCGGGTACGTCGGTGACGCCGCGCGTTGACGGTGCGTAGACCCAATTGTCTGAACCATCGGGATATCGCTGCCAGCTGTTTTCGTCGTCCTTGGTATCGGCTAGGTTGGGTGTCTCGTCGACATGTTGACCTAGAGCGTTCAGTAGGACAAGCGAGTCCTCTGTGTTGTCGATGAATTGGTCGGTGAATGTCACTTGCCAGAAAATTCGCTGCTCCAGCCGTTCGCGTTTTGTGAACTCTTGCTGCCCCACGTCCTCGATGCGCTGCGCAACCAACTCGTCAGGATTGCAGCCCAAACGGTCTAGGAGAACCTGCAAGTGGTCCAGGTAACCGATCCGCGTCTTGGTTGACTTTATGGTCTCGCGTTCCATCCAGCGCTTGACACTTTCGAATGAGAGCAGCCTCTCCCTCTGACAGGCTGCCTCCTGCTTGCTTCTCATTTCTGAGAAGCCTCCGTTCCGTTGGCGAGAAAGACAGCGATGACTTTTCCTTGGACCAGGTAAAACTCGGCGTGTGAGTTGGCGCCAATGAGCAGAGCCGACGGACAATGGAACTTGAGCTCGTCCAGCCACTTCTGATAGTCTTCCGCGGATTCGGGGTGAATCCAAAGAGTGTCGTCTGGCGGGTTCTTGAGTTGAATGCTGACCGGCATCATTGAACCACCCTCTCGCAGTTCGGGCACCGTGGCCGCTCATCCTGTGCCCAGTAGACGACAAAGTGAGCGGGCACATAGGGGCCGCAGTTGGCGCAGAGGTTGAACGTGGTAGGGGCGATAAAAATCGTTTTCGTCTTATTGGGCCTGCGAGCCCCAAGAATACCTTTAAGATGAGCTGATTCGAATAGGGCTGTGAATTACATCCATCATGGGAGGTGTTGACGATACCAACTCACGGATCTCTTACGAAGGCTGGCAAGGTCCGCCAGCAGACGCCGAAGGTCCAGGGAGCAAACAAACGTTCCCCGGTTCCCAGATTGCACGTTCGCAGAAACGCAGAGAAACGACTGGAACTGGGTAGAAAACCTGGTCAAAACTGGATGCGCACCTAGACAACGAGTGTGCGCATTCCCTTCCGAGCGCTCGCTTCTTGTATTTTATACTCAATGAGAGGGCAATTAGCCACTGCTACTTGGAGTGCGGGGGATGCAGTTCAGGTTAGGGTCAATAGGGCACGTCGTGACAGATGCAAGCCATGACGAACTGCGCCACAAACTTGCGGTGTCGAAGATTGTCATAGATCGCAAGTTCGCTGGTGGGCTGAAAGGCCTCGAGGATTACTCACACCTGTACGTGCTCTTCTTGCTGGACGAGGCGCCGAAATGGAGCGGCGCCTTAATGGTTCACCCCAGAGGACGAACAGACGTCAAGAAGATGGGCGTCTTTGCTACTAGATCTCCTCACCGTCCGAATCCGATCGCGCTCACGCTCGTAAAGCTACTCAGTAAGAAGGGCAGAACTCTTACGGTGAAAGGTCTGGATGCGTATGACGGCACGCCTGTCCTCGATCTCAAGCCTTACGATAGGCGCGACAGCGTACCGCATCTTCGAGTGCCCCTATGGTGGAAGAAGCTGGAACGCGAAAGCAAGCGCGCGCGACGGTCTCAAGAGACGGGATCCAGCAAGCGAGCTCATCGGCTGGGCAGGTTCGGTTCCAAAACGCGGTAGACATCCAGCAGAGAGTCACTGTTCACCGCGTAGGTCGCGGCTCTCGATACGCTCTCCTCGGACGCGTTAAACGCGACTGACAGCCCCACCGCCTTGAAGACGACCACGTCATTTGTCCAGTCGCCCACATGAGCGCAAGACGCCAGCTCGATGTCGTGTTGCCTGCAGTACTCTCGCAGGCCTTCAAGCTTGTTTGTCAAGAGCTTCAGCCGACCAGTTAATGTGCCGTTTGATGTCTCAACCTCGCTTGCGATGATGTCATGGAATCCATGCTTCCTGAGCGGTTCCGCGGCGAACGACGGATTATCAGTCAAGATCAAACATCTAACCCCGGCGCGCGTCAGCGCTTGAATGGTTGGGTCGAGGTCTTTGATCAGCGGCAACTTCTCTGGGTCAGGCGCGATTTCATGGATCTTTAATCCTGCGAAGAGGCTATACTGAATTTGGAGTGTTTTTTCGTACCCGAGTTCTCCTTTGAAGAGGAGTTCGTCATGCTCCACAATCTTCCGATGCAGCGCTTCGGGTATCTTTGCATAGTCAAGTATTCGGCCTCGCAGAATCGTTCCGTCCAAGTCGAATGAGACAAGTTTCAATTGTGGATTCTTCATCGCCGGCAGCTCCAGTGTTCGCATGTTCTTGTGGATGACAGAGTTCAAGATTGCATCATTGCGTTCCTTTTTAACTTGCAGCTAGAGGATGAAGCACAGATCCACAATGCGCGAGAAGCGAATCATCGCGACGGACATCGACTACACACTTACTGATGCAAGTCTGAGGCTTGACATCGCGGCTGTTCAGAAGATTCGAGAGCTTGAGGAGCGGGGGGTCAAAGTGGTTCTGGTCAGCGGAAGGAACTTGTCCGCGACTGGATCGCTCGCACAGCTGATAGGCACTTCTGGTCTTGTTGTGGCTGAGAACGGGGGCGTGATTGCCAAGTATCAGACACCGATCAAGGTTCTCGGAAGAGTTGAGAACGCACGCGCTGCGCTCCGAATGCTAAGGAAGCGAATGGGCCGCAAGGTGATAGAGAGGCCTGATAGCAGGTTCGGAATGCGGCTTTCGAGCGTGTCACTGGAACGATCATTCGAACCCGAGCCAGCTAGAGGACTTCTTCGAAAAAGTAAGATCAGAGTTGATCTCATCGACACCGGCGTCGCCTACATACTCTTGGATACTCACGTGGACAAGGGATACGCACTTGTTCGACTCGCACGACTAGCGAAGCTACCATTGACTCATTCTACAGGGATCGGCGACAACTTCAACGACCTCAGCCTCTTCCGGGAAGTTACACACAAGATCGCGGTCGCAAATGCTCCAGAAGAGGTCAAGCAAGAAGCTGACTACGTTTGTATGCAGTCTTATGGCCAAGGCTTCTTGGAGGCGGTCGCCCACATCGGGCTTTAGGTATCGGGCGCTCACGCTAGAGGACTACGCTCAGCAGTCTCCTGAATCTCAGGCTCCTCTTCTTGTAGGAACCCCGGGACAGGAGTTCATCTAGTGCCTCGGCACTCATCGCTGTTCAACAGGCGGGACAAAGGCGATCCCTATAAAAAGGGGTTATTGAGCAGCTCGATATGTCGAATATCGAGCTGGTGGCCGGCGTCTTGACAGGGCTCTGAGTACCCGCCCAAAGTACACTAACAATGTGAATGGCGAGAGGAGGAAAGCATTGCTGCGGTCATTGCGCCGAGCGTGTGATCCCTTTAGTCTTGCTGCGTTTTCTGCGGTTGTAGACGTAGTAGACTGGTGCTGCGATCACGACGAGAGGTATCAGTGAGACTACGAGGATTATCATTCCGCGAAGGACCGTGAAGAATCCCAAGATGGCGATCCCGAAGGTTTCGGTCCAATCCATTCCTGGCGGAGTAAATGGAGGAGCCGGTTCGGTCAATGTGATCGAGATGAGAGACATCTCTACGTTACCTTCAAGATAGTTGATTTGACCCTGTAGACTGTCTATTTCGCCTCTGACTCTTCCGAGCTCGGTCTCGACTTTGAGGATCTCGTCGACTGTTTTCGCCATATCCAGGAGCTCGCGCAAACGCTCTTCTTGCCTCTGCAGGTTGTTGAGTCTAGCCTTCAAGTCGATGTACTGTTGAGTGATATCTTCGCTAGTGGTGCCCTCATCGAGGACTTTTCCATAGGCTTCTATCTGCTGAATGGCCGCTTGGAACTTGCCCTTCGGTACTCGAATAGCTATGTCAGCTCTCTCTTGCGCACCGTAGGTTGAGCGTGATGAGCTCGCAACGTACCCGCCGCTGCCCTCAGCTAGTGCTCTGATGCTTTGAAGTGTTCCTTGAATGTCCTTGACTTCGAGCGACACATAGGCGTTGTATATCACGACCCTTTCCTGAGGCGAAAACTGGTCCACGGCGCCTTCGGAGTATGTACGTGCGCTCATGGTCGTGGTCATCACACTTGGCGGTGACGCCACCCCGGTCAGGCCGTAGTTTGAGTAGAACACACCGACGAAATAGGAAGCAATCAGAAGAATCACGATGCCAGAAGAAACGGCTGCTATCTTCCTTCGGTTCATTTGTCATCACACTCTGCAGCGGTGGAGCATGAATAAAGCACTAGGCCTTCGAACGTGCTGTTCAGAAAATAGAACAGTCAACAGATCATGATCGCTCGTCACGGCTCACTCCTCGGATATGTCAGCGACAGTCGCTTGAGTCAGTTTGAGCACATCTTCTGTCTTCAACTCGAGAATCTTGTCCCTTGAGCCTCCTCCGCAGAAGATCGTCTCGTGGTTCAGTAGATCCTTCTCGATGATGACCTTCATTGCTGTCGTGTGGTGGACTGACGGAGTTCCCCCAGGCGGGTAACCGCTAACCGCCTCCGCCTCATTGAACCCCAGCAGTTGTATGTTCCGTGTGTTCAGCACCTGTGCTGCCCTTTGAAGCGCTACTCTCCGGTTCCCGGGGACTATGAGCAAAGCATAGCGCCCATCTGAGGTCTTGCACACGAGGTTCTTCGTGATTCTACTAAGCTCTATGCCGGTCGCACGAGAAGCATCTGCTGTGTGAACAGTCTCCGCTTTATCTGTGAAACGATGCCAGACGCCAACATCTTTCAGGTATGCTGCTAAGTCCATCGGTTCGTCTCCGGCCCTCTCAGCGAATATGCTTGGGTTCGGAGAAGTGAATTATCCCGGCCTTAAGAGCTGTGCCCTCAGGCTGACGGGGCAAATGGTCCTGAATCTTATCTACTGAGACGGGGACAGCATCGTTCAAAATAATACGTTTTGGAGGGTGTCAGCCACCCAAAGAAGAGTGGCACCCACCCAAGTCTCACGTTCTGCCGATTCTGCGGTCCTTCAGGCCAGCATGATGTGTAATGCAGCTCAGGATAACGTCAGGCACCCTACTGCTTTGTGATGTCACGAGTCCTGATGATGACTACCTGTGACGATTAGCGTTATCTATAACGTCTGTGCTCGACTCGGGCACGAAAGAGTATTTGGAGGCAACGATTCAGAATTGGACGTATGGGAAGCGATTCAGGGCCGTCGAAGCATACGATCTTTCAAACCAGATCCTATTCCGGATGATCTGATCAGAAAGCTGATATTGGAAGCGGGGATCTGGGCGCCGACCGGCGGTAACGCGCAGACTTGGCGCTTTGTGGTGGTCACAGATCCTAGCGTGATTCACAGAATCAAAATGGTGGCGCCGGGAATTCTGGGAAACCCGCCAGCAGTGATAGCGATTTGCCAAGATCTAGACGAGGCCGAAAGAAAGGGGAGCAAACTCGGACGAGAAGTCATAACTCTTATGGACACGGCCCTAGCCGCCCAGAACATTATGCTAGCTGCCCATGACCAAGGCCTTGGCACATGCGTCATCGCATCTTTCCATGCTGGCGCTGTCCAGCAGATCTTGCACCTGCCGCCACCGATCGTCCCCCAACTTCTGATGTCTCTTGGATATCCGCAGATCAAACCCCAAGCCCCGAAAAGGAACAGTAAGGTTGTGTGGTTCAATGAGTACTCACAATAAGGATGAGCTTGAGCAGGAATTCTTCGAGCTGACCTGTTACATGGTCACCAGCGCCCGAAACCTGATTCCAGAGAACAAGCTCTATGGTCCTTTTCGACTGGTCGACGCTGTCAGTCGTCTCATCGATGTTCTCCAGAAGCTTGATCTGAAGAGCCCTCGGTTGGAGGCGATTCAGAAGCAGATTGAAGAAGACAAGTACACGGTCATGGAGAGCGAGGAAAAGTTCACCGCTTTCTTGGAGAACCTGGTGATGAGTCTGGTTCCCCTGATGCAAGACCCAAAATGATCGCACATGACGGAGAAAGATCGTCTCGCCTTTCGGACGTAACAGCAAAACACGAAGTGAGTTGTGGGCGAACTAACTGACAGCTGATGCCCTCCAAATGCGATTCTTGGTTACTCTAGTCTAGGCTAGGCTTGCAAGATATGCGGCCTAGCCTGTCCTGCCCGCTTGTCTAATCGTTGGTCTGCTTCCACGATAAAGTAGGAGGAGGCTAGAACATCTGGGGGAAAGGAGTTGACTCACTCCTTTCCTAGTTTCTTTGCCAAATTGGCTAGTTCTGGGTGTACCACTTTACCGGTGTCGATTATTTGCTGTCCGTCAATCCAAACTGATGATTTGAGGCATATTCCGTCTGCGTGCGATACTGCAGTGATATTCTTCGCCTTGAACATTGGACCCTGATGGCCGAAACCCCATTCGGTGCTGCCCCAGACTCTTTCGTCTTCAGTGCACAGGCCCGAAAGTCTGGCTCCAGGGTTGAAGCCATAGCAGACATGAGCCGCAAGGTACATGTTTGGGTCGTTGAGTTTCTGCAGCCACCTCTTGACTGCTTCTGCCTCCATTCCTCCTGCGAATTCAACGGCCTTTCCGTTCTTTACAGTTACTCTGATTGGAGACTTGAGTATGCCGAGGTCCGCTTCGCCCCCGCCGGAATATGAGCCATCGTAGACTATTGTGCCGTTTATGCTCTCTTCGATGGGGGCCCACCCTATCTGGCCAAGAAGGAAATGAGCGCCGGGTTTATCGGCGAAGAGTTCGTTGGTCACTGGTCGGTTCGGGTGGTTTTCAAAGGAGATGTCAGTCCCGCCAGGAGTAGTTATTCTCATCTTTCTTCCTTTCTGAGTCATGTCCACCAGCATATCTTGGAATTTGGCTTGAGTGTCTATGTCGATCTTTCCGACACACCGAACGATCTGGTCTGCATTCAACCCGCCTAGGAAGAGATACCTGACCCTACCTTTTCCTTCAGCCGCTGGCTTGATCGCAACATCCCAGGGCGTGCAATAGAGCAACCACTGGTTGTTCAATTCGATCCAGACATCAGTATTGGGGATCGCAGCTTTCAGGGGATCGGGAAGGTAAGGATCACCCACCTTGCCGTATCCTGGAGGTGTTGAATGCCACGCAACCATCACCTTGGCATCAGCGGCTTCTGCAGCCTTGGCAATTTCCTCGGCAACTCGAAACTCCTGAGGGCCGTCAATTGTTATCAAGACACTTTCTCTTGGCTTGACCTTGCACAGTTTGTTTATGACAACATGAGCTGTCTTACCTAGTTCCATATCAAGAAGACTC
>Ga0315281_10004220_pt1 | contig 20900 bp, 22 predicted proteins | sample YL17G07_0_MG_FD_204540 | JGI IMG/M metagenome (GOLD analysis project Ga0315281, IMG submission 204540) | Sediment microbial communities from Yellowstone Lake, YNP, Wyoming, USA - YL17G07_0 | ecosystem: Environmental > Aquatic > Freshwater > Lake > Sediment | place: USA: Wyoming | collected...
AATTAACTCCATCATTCGTAATTTTGACGGACTCGCAAAAAGTCACACCCGTTGTCATTGCGAGGAGAGAAGCGACGTGGCAATCTCACTTTTTCAATTGGTTGCAAACTACGAGATTGCTTCGCTTTGCTCGCAATGACAGGTTTTCAGACTTTTTGCGAGGTTGTAATTTTCAGTTGGAGGTGCAATATGAGAATAAAGCTTTTGTTGGCGACGTTGCTTGCTATTTCCGCCATATCGTTGGCCTTTGCCGGAGAGGGCGACCTCAAGGTCAGCGTGTTTCCCGCTCCGCCTGCCTTGTCGGCGACCGTTGAATTCAGCGAGCCCTCGGGCAACAAAAAGCTGGATGCCGATGAGACCGGCAAACTCATCATAACTATCAGAAACAGCGGCAAGGGCGATGCCTTTGATGTAAAGGCCGACGTAGTGGCGGAAAGACGCATAACCGGTCTTGACTTTGACCGGACCTTAACAATCGGCACAATACCTCCCGGTGAAAGCGTAAGGAAAGAGATTCTTTTGAGGGCGTCTGAAGACATCCCAACGGCAGACATAAATCTCAACATAACGCTCAGGGAGGCCAACGGCTTTGATCCCGACCCTGTCAAACTTGCCTTTCAGACAAAGGCCTTTGAGCCGCCAAAACTGATCGTTGCCGATATTGGCATGGATAAGCCAAAGGTTAAGCCGGGAGAGACAGTTGAAGTGACCGCAAGGATACAGAATGCCGGTTATGGAGACGCAAGGTCCGTCTCTGTTGATATTGAGACCGGTGAGAATGTCTTTATGGCCGGAGACAGCAAGACCCATTTTGACCTCGGAGGCCTGCCTGCCGGTAAATTCAAGGACGTGAAGTTTGAGTTTTACACCAATAAGCGCATAGGGAACGGTGTGATAGTTCCTGTTACCCTCAGGATAAGCGAGGCCAGGCCTCTTACAATAACCTCTCTAAGATGCCTGCAAAAAAGATCACCGTTGTCCTTGACTCATGTTTTTCAGGCAATTCCGAAAAGGGGATGCTCTTTAAGGGCATGAGCCTAAGGGCATGAGCCCCTCGCTGGTAAAGGTCAAGAAGGAGTATCAGGGACCTGCAAACGCGACTATCATAACCAGTGCAGCGCCTGATCAGGTTTCCACATGGTATCCCGAAAAAAGGCACTCGCTTTTTACATATTATTTCCTAAAAGGACTACAGGGTGAGGCAGCCAATAAAGACGGTAATATCACAGTCAAGGGTCTGAAAGATTACTTAAAAGAAAACGTCCCTTACATGGCAAGAAACCTGAGCGGTACGGAACAGCAGCCGGTAATCAGCGGCAATGACAGCGACGTGATAGTGACGCTGAAGAAATAGACAGTGCACATTATTCATACAAAACACCTTATTGATAAGGCAGGCAAACGAGGAATTGGACTTGATCTGGTAAATGAATGTGTGCAAAATCCGGATTTCACTCAACCGGACCCGAAGAATCCGGAGTTGACATGGCATGTCAAAAGGCAAGAGGGTCGTTGTCTTGTGGTTGTACTAAAGGATGACGATGATTCCCTGATATGTATAACGACTTTTTATGACAGGAGATTAAGGAGGAGGGGCTTATGTGGATAGAATACGATAAAGAGACAGACACCCTGAATATAACGCTGGCGAAGGGCTCTGTGGCGGACAGCGAATATATTGAAGACAGAGGGGTAATACTGGATTACGACAGCGCTGACAGGGTTGTGGCAATAGAGATTTTGGGATATTCAAAGAAATTTACTGATGGTTTTGAAGTGGATGTCCCTGTGGAGGCTGTGCGGGCTGCATGAAACGTCTTGGCATTCTGCTTTTAGTGATCCGGCGGCAATGATTTAGGCAGTGTTGCGTGGTTTGATGGCAATTCCGGGAGCAAGACCCATCCGGCAGGACAGAAGCAGGCAAACGGACTTGGCCTTTATGACATGAGTGGGAATGTTTGGGAGTGGTGTGCAGATTGGTATGGAGATAAATACTACAGTGAGAGTCCAGACCTGTCTCCCGGCCTTTAAGGCCAAATATCGCAGTGCCCCGTCCCGGGCAAGTAGGCAACGAAAGCGCGGGGCGGGTATAGTTTCAATTTTCCCAACTCCCCTGAGGCAGAGACCGCAGGGAGTTGGGAAAACTTAAAACATCCATTCCGGCAAATGTTTGTTTCACAGGGCAAGGGGACAAATATATAGAAGCGATTATAGTTGATTTAGGTCTGGATGGAGTTCGCCTGAAGGTAAACACTTCCAATATCCAAAATGTTGCGGCAGAAGACATATGCAAACTGGAATTTGTGTTTCTTGATACGGTATTGGTTGGCGTAGATTGCATCGCAAGAAATGTCAGCACAGTGGATAGCCTGTATTTAATTGGGATGGAGATATCCTGTCCCATTGATGATGTGCATAAAGAGTTGGAGAAGTTAATGGAGTGACAGACTATATAATAAAGCCTCTTACATCTGATAGATTATCGGCAAAGTTAAATAAGTTTTTAACCTAAATAATATTCAGTCCGGAGATTTAAAGATAACTCCAACCTGAAACTGCTGGTTATTTTAGGAAAGTCGCAAAATGACAGATAGGTTCCAAGTACGGATTAGATGTTCGTGAGAACCCAAGATACGCATCAACCGGCCCTATAAACCATGCGTGTTCCAGGACATAATTGCTGGTCTCCATTTACTGGACCTTTTTTACAAATTACCAGTTGAACCCAATACTGCCTGCCGTCACAGATTATGCCACTCCCATGAGACAACACCCATCGCCATCCAAAAGTATGAGGTGCATAGTCCGGGACAAAACCCACAAGGATGCCGGCCATCAATATTTCCCGACTTGCAGGTGTTATCGATAAAATCTCCTGATGTTTATTCTGGCGAAATGCAGGAAGTTGGGGCGATTGTTATTACATATAAGGCCGTGATTTGTACAGACGGCAATTCACACCATTGGCTGATAGGTCGGGTTCTATCTTTTACACCTTCCTGATTCAGACCAAAGCTTATGCAAGATGGCAGGCCACAAGTCTCCCGCCCCTTGTCTTTAATTCAGGTATCTCCCTGTCGCAAGGCCCAAACCTTTCGGGACACCTGGGATGGAATGGACAACCGTGAGGGATGTCTATCGGGCTGGGGACATCGGAAGTAATATTCGATGGTTGAGGGGCCGGAATGCCGGACTTAAAGCCTTTTTCCGTTACTCCAGACCCCTCACCCCTGACTCTTATCTTTGGCGCAGAAGACAGCAACAACTTTGTGTATGGATGTTTCGGAGATTCAAACAGGGCCCCTGTTTCCGACAATTCCACTATCTTGCCCAGATACATAACACCTACCTCATCGCTCAGGTAATGCACTACTTTCAGGTCGTGGCTTATAAGCACAAGCGCTATGCCGGTGTCCTTCCTTATGTCCTGAAGCAGGTTCAGTATCTGGGCCTGTATGGAGACATCGAGGGCTGAAAGGGGTTCGTCCGCAATGATGAGCCGGGGAGATACCGTGAGGGCCCTTGCTATGCATATCCTCTGGCGCTGTCCGCCGCTGAACTCGTGTGGATACCTGTCCATGGCATCGGGGCCCATGCCTACCTTTTCAAGCAAAGCGGCGACCCTGTCCCTGACTTCTCTTTTCGGGACAAGCTTGTGGATGTGAAAGGGCTCCGCAAGCGCATCCGCTATCCTCATTCTGGGATTCAGGGACGCGAAGGGGTCCTGAAATATTATCTGGACCGAGCGCCTGAAACGCAGCAGTTCCGCACCCCTCAGGGCTGATACATCACGGCCGTCAAAGAATATCGAGCCCCCGTCGGGATCAAGCAGTTTCAGGGCAAGCCTGGCCACCGTGGACTTGCCGCAGCCGCTTTCGCCGACAAGGGCAAACACACCGTTAATCCTCACCCCGAAGCTCACGCCGTCCACCGCCCTGAAGGGTTTATGAGCCTTGCCGAAGGAGCCCTTTACATTGAAAGACTTCCTGACGGAATCGAGCCGCATAATCAGATCACTGTTCATATATCAAACCTTTATGCATCTTGCGAAGTGTCCCGGATGGATTTCCCTTAACTCCGGCTCTCCGGAGGAACATGCGCCGTCGGCCATATAACACCTGTCTGAAAACTTGCATCCCGGCGGTAATGCGTCCGGCGGCGGGACAAAGCCGGCAATAGGTTTAAGGGCCGTGCCCTTTGAAACCGGCAGCGAGGCGAGAAGTCCAAGCGTATAGGGATGAAGGGTCCTTGAGAAGAGTTCCTCAACAGGCGAAAGTTCCACTATCCTGCCTGCGTACATTACGGCCGCCCTGTCGGCCTGCTCCGAGATGATGCTAAGGTCATGCGTGATCAGAAGCACGGCCATGCCGCTTTCATTTCTGAGCCCCCTTATCAGTTCCAATATCTGGGCCTGTATGGTGACGTCAAGCGCGGTCGTCGGTTCATCCGCTATAAGCAGCGCCGGGTTACATGCAATTGCCATGGCGATCATCACCCTCTGCCTCATGCCGCCCGACATCTGGTGGGGATAGTCCCTTATTCTCAATTCCGGAGCGGGTATGCGCACGGAGCGAAGCAATTGCACGGTCCTCTCCAGCGCATCCTTGCCTGAAATGTCCAGATGCGCGGTCAGGGCCTCAGATATCTGGTACCCGACAGTGAGCACGGGGTTCAGGGACGTCATCGGCTCCTGGAAGATCATGGAGATTTCCTTCCCCCTGATGCGCCGCATATCTTCACCCTTCAGTGACAGGAGATCCCTGCCGCCATAAAGCACTGTTCCTTCAGTAAAGGCATTGCCCGGCAGAATGCGCAAGACGGACAGGGCGGTAAGGCTTTTCCCGCAACCGCTCTCGCCCACCAGGCCGAAGACCTCGGCCCTGTTGATACTAAAAGAAAGGTCCGAGACGGTTTTCAGAACACCGTGGTCGGTTTTGAAGTATACGGAAAGCTTGTCTATGTCCAGAAGCGAAGACATACCTTAATCCACCGTCATACTTTGTCGCATGCGCAAGGATAGCATGTTCGCTCATTCTCGCCGGGCGTCCGGCCCGGCTCCGAGGCACGGCGGCCCGCTCCGCTGTCCATGCTTCGCCTGGACCGCCGATGCCGCTCACATACTATCCTCACGCCTGCTTGATGGTGGACTATAGACATAGATTGCATGATAAAGTTTAATGCGGGTCAATGTCAAATTGCGGTGTTGTCCCCAATCTCAGACAGCCCGCGACGACTGAACTCCGGCTTCAAAATGGTGTATAATAAACACATGAAACCACCCGCCGGGCGCATGTCTTGTTTCTGACCTCCCGGCCCTTCAAAAGGAGAGTATATGCTTAAGGCAAAGGACATCATGACCGGCAATGTTATCACCGTATCGCCCTCAACCACCATAGAGGCCCTTGCGCGCATTCTGGTCGAACACCGCATAAGCGGCGTCCCGGTGGTGGACCCGGGCGGAAGGCTCGCCGGGATAGTCACGGAAAACGACCTCATAAACCAAAACAAGCGACTGCATATACCCACTGTGATAAGACTTTTCGATGCCTATATAATGCTGGAGAGTCCTGCCCGCATAGAAAAGGAACTCAAACAGATGGCAGCCGTCACCGTAGAGGACATATATATGAAAGACACGATAACCATCGGCCCCGAGACCTCGATAGAGGACATAGCCACTATCATGTCTGAAAAAAAGATACATCTGATCCCCGTCGTAGAGGGGGGGGAAATCGTAGGCATAGTCGGCAAGATGGACCTCATAAAGGGCCTCGCGAAATAGGGTAGCGCCCCTGTTGCATTGCAATGAGCATATTACATTTCATTTCCGGGTCCGATGAGGACACAAGGGCGATAGGCCGGAGACTTGGAGAACTGGCTGTCTCAGCCGGCAGCGGAAGCTTCTGCCTGTACGGCGAACTGGGCGCCGGCAAGACGACGTTCATCAAAGGTTTTGCATCGGCCTTCGGTATAGCTGAAAGAGATATAGGCAGCGCCAGCTTTGTTATAGTGGCGGAGTACGAGTCGGTCCCGCCTCTTTACCACATTGACCTTTACCGGATTCAGGGACAAGAGGCCCTGGACCATGTCGGCATATGGGACTACCTCGATGCGGCAGGGGTGGCGGTCATAGAATGGTCTGAAAGACTGGGACAACGCCCGGACAGTGCAGTCGGGGTCACCATTGAATATGCCGGAGAGCATAGCAGGAAAATTATAGTGGAAGGTGCAAGTGAAGCGGATTGGAATTATATGCAAGGCCGGAAGGCCTGAGCCTGTAGACATTCTTCGCGGCCTCCTGCCCTGGCTGAAGGAGAGGGGACACGAGGTCCTGCTGGGGCCTGAGGTCTCCGCGGAGTTCGGTATGCCTGCTACCCTGAGGGAAGAGATGCCCCTCCTTGCCGATATGATGATGGTCCTTGGCGGAGACGGGACAATGCTCAGTGCAGCGCGCCTCGTGGTCGGCAAGGGCGTCCCTATCCTCGGCATCAACCTGGGGGGGCTCGGCTTTATCACGGAGGTCAACAGGAATGAAATATACGATGCTCTTGAAAAAGTGCTCCTGGACAAGTGTATGGTGGAAGAACGCATTATGCTCTCCGCCTTTGTCCATCGGGCCGGAAAGAAGGTTGCGGAATTTATCGTCCTGAACGATGCAGTTATTAATAAAGGAGCGCCCGCAAGGATTATAGACATAGAGACCTATGTGAACCATTCGTATGTCTCCACCTTCAAGGCCGACGGACTGATAATATCTTCCCCGACCGGCTCAACCGCTTATTCCCTCTCTGCAGGCGGCCCTATCCTCTATCCCACACTTAACTGTATAGTCCTGACGCCCATTTGCCCGCATACCCTCACTAACAGGCCGATAGTCCTTCCCGACAGCTTCACACTGGAACTTGTTGTGCGCTCTGGAATGGACGACGTTTTTCTGACCCTTGACGGTCAGAGCGGATTTCCGCTTAAGAAGGACGATACAGTGGAAGTGAAGAAATCCGAGTTCTTCACCAGGCTTCTCATCCCGTGCCACCGGGATTATTTCAACGTCCTCAGGACCAAACTGAAATGGGGAGAAAGGTAAGGCCGTTGCGCTCTCCTTGCGGACTTCATTCATGGATCTTTGTCCTTAATGCAGCCTTATCAGCCATCCTTGCCGTTCAGGCCATGCAACCGGGGCCTTTATGGGCCGCAAAGGCGGACGGGCCTGTCTCAAAGACTGTAAGGTTCAGGGTTTCCGGTTTTGAGCGACCTGTAAACGCGATTTATCGTATAACCGGGACAAGCGACGCAGACTCCATCGGAGAGGGTATCTTCGCCAGGACTCCGGAGGGAGGGTTCGTGGTTGTAAGGTTTGCCGTACAAAATAAAAGCGCCTTTCCGGTGCCGGCCAATATCCTGTCCGGCATTACCCTCGACGCGGGCAATGGGGAAATAATCAGTCCCTCCGATAGGGCTACCGCCCTTTTGCGTATGGGTTCAGGGAGGTTCGCTCTCACAGAACTGGCCCCCGGCGGAGAGATGGCCGACACGGTTGTCTTTGATGTCCCGGTCGGAGTCAGGAAATACTTTATTCATCTGCCGGGCGGCAAAAGAATAGGTCCCTTTAAGTATTTAAAAAAGGGCATGGGGCCGGCAGAGAAAACCGATGCAAAGCATCTCCCGGAAGGCGAAGCCGGCCAGCCTGAACAAAGCAGGACAACCCGCGATTTGACGAAAAAGACACCCGCAATAAAGCGGCAGCCGGGAAAAGAAAAAGCCGCGGCCGACAAGGCCTGGGCAAGGCCGGGGCCTATATACGGTAAAACCGGTCCGCCTTCAATCGGACCGTGCGGGCTTTCCCCTTCTGCATATGAAAAGACGATACAGGATGCCGAGGTCGCCGGGGACCGCGCGCTGGAGAGCAACTATCGGTACATCGCGGCTGAATGTTACATGCTACTGGGCAGATATACGGATGCCTTAAGAAATTTTGACATGGCGGCGAAGATAAGCCTGAGTCTGAACGATGGGGAGATGGAAGTGCTTTCTCTCCTGGGAAAAAGCCGCGCCCTCGCAGTTTCGGGCGACGCAAAAAGCGCCTCAGAGGTCTTTTCAGCCGCTGCGGATAAGGCTGAAACTGGGATATTTCAGAACCTCTGGGTGGTGGATTATCTGAAGGCCTTTGTTTCATACAAAATGGCGGATGTGCTGGCGGCGATGGGGGACCGGGAGCTGGCTGTGAAAAGGCTCCAATATGCCAGGCTTCTGAACTATGACTTTGCGCTTGAGGAGAAGATATTCAAATTGATGTCAGGTCTTGATGAGGCCTTGCACGCCGGGATTGAAGAAATTTACAGGCTGCTTGCAGAGGCGCATACGGCCTTTGAAATACGTGATTACTCAAACATGCATAAGGCTGCCGCCTCGGCCCTTGACAAGGCCAGGGCAATGCACTTCAGAAAGGGGATATTCGAGGCGGAGCATGCGCTTGCCAATGCCTTGACCGGCATGGGCGATTACAAGGCGGCTCTGGATTACGCGCTTCACACAGAGGACCTGGCTGAAAGCGGCAATGACTATACAAGACGCATTCTGTCCTTTAATCTGGCGGGCGACATCTATATGCTTTTGAAAGACAATGAAAGGGCTTCGGCCGAATACGGCAAGTCTCTGTCATTAGCCAGGGTCCGGGGAAACAGGTTTGATGAGGAGAAGGCCATGGCCAGAATAAAACAGGCAGGTTTGGCAGAGGCCTCCGATAATATATCGCAGGCAAGGCCTTTTCCGTAGGTCCGGAATTCACCATCAAATTTCAGTGTTATACTTTAAAGGGGGGACCGGATGTCCATGACGACAACAGGTGACCTGCGGCAGGGACTCGTCACAGCGCTCCGGTTTTATAAAGCGTTTGGATTTGAAAGACTGCCGCTCTTTATCGAAAAAGGGGGGACATTTTCCGCCGTGAGCAGTACCCTTTCCCCGGCGGAAAAAGAAACAGCCCTCCTGGAACTCCGCAGGGAGATTGGTGATTGCAGAAGGTGCGGCCTGGCAGGCGACAGAAAGAACATTGTCTTTGGCGCCGGCCGGTCCGACGCGCGCATAATGTTCATCGGGGAGGCCCCTGGCGCAGAAGAGGACCGTCAGGGAGAGCCCTTTGTCGGAGACGCCGGACAGATACTTACCAGCCTTATAAACAAGATGGGGCAGGAAAAGGGTTTCAGTTTTACAAGGGAGGACGTTTATATCACCAATATTGTAAAGTGCAGGCCTCCCATAAACCGCGATCCCCGGGAAGAAGAGATAACGGCCTGTCTGCCTTTTTTGAAACGGCAGATAGAGACAATATCGCCCGAGGTCATCATTTCGCTGGGGAAGGTCTCCGCCCATACCCTTCTGGAAATCAGCGTTCCGATAAGCAGTTTTTCGATCTCAAGGACAAGGGGCAGATTCTACGAGTTTACATCTGCTCACAGACCGATTCCCGTCATGCCGACCTTTCACCCGGCTTATTTTCTCAGAAATCCGGGAGAGAAACGAAAGACCTGGGACGATGCCATGGCAGTGCTGGAAAAACTAAAAGAAACGGGGAGGGTACGATGAAGACCTTGTGGGCGCCGTGGAGGATGGAATATATACTTTCCGAAAAGGACAGGGAGTGCATATTCTGCCTGAAACCCTCCGAGAAAAACGACAGGGAGAACCTTGTCCTGTATCGGTCGGAAAAGAATTTCGTGATCATGAACAAATACCCCTACAACAACGGGCACCTCATGGTAGTGCCGTATCTCCATACCTCAACGCTATTGGGCGTGCCGGAGGACGTCCTTTCGGCACTAATGCTCACTACACAGTACGCGGTAGACTGTCTGAAAAAGGCATTTAGTCCCGAAGGTTTTAATGTAGGCATCAACATAGGCGTTACTGCCGGGGCCGGCATTGAAGAGCACCTTCACATACACATTGTCCCCCGCTGGGCCGGGGACAACAACTTCATGACCGTCATCGGAGAGGTGAGGGTAGTTCCGGAGCACCTGCTTGCGACCTACGACAAGCTTTATCCCGTCTTCAACTCATGACGCGAAAATCGTCATCCCGTGCCTGAAGCACCTACTGTCGGCAGTCCGCAAGCGGGGCTCCATCATTTTTACTGCGCAAAAAAATGGACGGGTTCATTTCCTCCTTGATTTATAAGTTTCCCCACGTTATCATTATGTTGTCTTGCACTGCACAAGATCCAGGTAATAAATATGGCAATCATCCCTACAGCAAAGTTGGCGCCCGGCATGGTCTTAAAAAGTGCTGTTAACGATATAACAGGCCTGCTGCTGTTAAGCGAAGGGATAGAAATATGCGGGAAACATATAACAATTTTAAAAACGTGGGGAATTACCGAAGTAGATATAGAGGGAGATGTCAAAAGCGATTCTGATGAAGGCGCAGTGATTCAGGTTGATGAGGATACTCTTTGCAGGGTGGAGAACGAGCTGCGGGAACTGTTCGCCTTTACTGACCTGGACAATTCCCCGGTCACTAAAAAGATATTCCGCCTGAGTGTCCAACATAAAGCAGGCATACCGCGAGGTGTTTGATGGCAATCAAATTGTCCTCGCTTATAAGAGACAATATAAAGATATTCTCACCTCCGACAGTATTTCTACGCCTTAACGATGCGGTAAATAATCCGCGAAGTTCAGTAACGGACATAGGCAATATAATAAGTGAAGATCAGGGGCTTACCGTGCGTCTTCTCAGGATGGCAAACAGCCCCTTGTACGGTTACCCTTCAAGGATAGAAACAATATCTCAAGCCGTATTAATCATAGGCACCAAGCAATTAAGAGACATTATATTTGCGACCTCGGTAATAAGTCTGTTTAAAGGCATACCGGAGGACATTATCACCATGGAAACCTTCTGGCGACATTCAATAGCCTGCGGTGTCATTGCAAGAATCATAGCCGGGCACAGAAGGGAGCCGAATGTGGAAACATTTTTTACGGCCGGGATACTGCATGACGTGGGACGTCTCATCATGTACACAAGGATGCCGGTTGAATGCAGCAATATTCTGTCTGGGATTGCGCGACAACCTCAACTCCTCTTTAAAGCGGAAAGGGAATCCCTTGGATTCAACCATACGGATGTCGGCGGACTGCTTCTAAAGGAGTGGAAACTTCCACAGAACCTTACTGAAGCGGTAGCATGCCACCATAGTCCGGAACGAGCAGCGCATTATCCGATTGAGGCCGCCTGCATCCACGTTGCCGACATATTGGCCCACGCCATGCAATTAGGAAGCAGCGGAGAGAAATATATTCCCCGCCTTTCCGAGGAGGCCTGGTTACAGCTGTCATTCCAGACGGGGTCATTGCCGTTTCTGTTTAAACAGGCGCTGCAGCAGGTAGACATTATCATGCAGATCGTCCTGCCGTCCGGGAAATGAAGAAACCTGCAAATAAGGATGTCCAAATCCAAGCTCTGCTGGAACGTGTAGACCACATAGAGAGTGCGTATGTAAAACTGCTCGACTATATAAGCACACTTGCATCCAGCAGAGAGTTCAATAAGAATGTGACTGCAGGCAAAGACCCGTCCAATATTTTGGATGTCGGCCTGTCGCATATCAAACGACTGCTTTCATTTGAAGAGATGGCGTTTTGGCTTGTAAAAGAAGATGCAAGCTTTTACATGGCGTGCTGCGACCCTGAATCAAAAAGTAAAAAGTTGCAGGATGAGGTGGATCAATGCATAGAGGACGGCACCTTTGCATGGGCTTTGAGACAGAACCACCCCGTGGTTGTCCCGTCAAAACGCTCCGGACTAAAGCTTATCCTGCATGTCCTGGCAACCCACACCCAACCCCGTGGAATGTTTGTCGGCACCATTAAAAGCGTGCGCCTTCCGATCAACGATCCGTCGGTTACGATGCTGTCCATAACGCTCCAGAACATTTCCTATGCCCTGGAAAATGATATGCTTTATCAAATCCTCCATGAAAAAGCCGTCAATCTGGAAAATGAGGTGATGGCAAGGACTGAGGAATTAGTTAAAGAACGAAAGAAAGCGGAAGCCGCAACCGTTGCCAAGTCCCGTTTTCTGTCTACTATGAGCCACGAAATCCGCACGCCTATGAACGGGGTAATCGGCATGATCGGCCTGCTGATAGACACCGAACTTGACGAAGAACAACGGTATTATGCCGAGACCATACGCAGCAGCAGCGAAGCCCTGCTGGCGCTTATAAACGACATCCTGGACTTTTCCAAGATTGAGGCAGGCAGGCTCGAACTGGAGACGCTGGACTTCGACCTGCGCGGTCTGATGGACGACTTCGCCGCTATGCTGGCGATGCAAGCCCGTGAAAAGGGTCTCAAATTCATATGCTCCGTTGCGCCGGACTTGCCGACCTGCCTTCGCGGCGACCCCGGTCGCCTGCGTCAGACCCTCATTAATCTGGCGGGCAACGCGGTCAAGTTTACCTCCAGAGGCAAGGTCTCTGTGCGCGCAAGCCTGGTATCGGAAACCGACGCCGAAGCCGTGGTACGCTTTTCAGTAAAGGACACCGGCATCGGCGTTCCTGCGGACAAGCAGGCCAATTTGTTCCAGGTGTTCACCCAGGCAGACGCCTCAACCACGCGCAAGTACGGCGGCACCGGACTGGGGCTGGCTATTTCGAAGCAGTTGGCCGGGATGATGGGCGGAGAGATCGGTATCATCAGCGACGAAGGCCGCGGCTCGGAGTTCTGGTTCACAGCGCGTTTTGCCAAGCAGGCCGGGCATATCGCAGCTCTGTCGGCGCAACCCAGCATTGCACGTCACGCAAGCCGCGATACGCGGCGCGGCGCGTTTCGTATCCTGCTGGCTGAAGACAACATTACCAACCAGCAGGTGGCCTTGGGCGTACTGAAGAAACTGGGACTGAGCGCGGACGCGGTTGCCAACGGCTCGGAAGCCGTCAGGGCTCTCACAGACCTCTCTTATGACCTGGTGCTCATGGACGTGGAGATGCCCGAGATGGACGGCTACGAGGCCACGCGCCAAATCCGCAATCCGCAATCGGCAGTCCGCAATCACCGGATCCCCATCATCGCCATGACCGCCAACGCCATGAAGGGCGACCGGGAAAGATGCATGGATGCGGGGATGAACGACTATGTTAGCAAGCCGATTTTTCCCCAGGCGCTGGACAAAGCGCTGGGGATATGGCTGCCGAAGGAGACTGCTAATAAAACAGAACAGGCCCCTGTCAACCCGAAAGATGCCGCCACAGGACCCGGAGAGAAATTGGTATTGCCGGCAACGCCGGTGTTTGACCTTGCCGGCATGGCGGTCCTCCACATGGGCGATGAGGACTTTATGCGCACAACGGCCAGGTCTTTTCTGAAAGACCTTCCCGTGGAGGTCAAGGCGCTGAGAGATTATTTGAAAGCCGGAGACGCGTCGGGCGCTGCGCGCCAGGCCCACTCCATCAAGGGCGCATCGGCCAACGTCGGCGGCGAGGCCCTGCGCGAGGCGGCCTTCGAGATGGAAAAAAACGCAAAGGCCGGCCGTCTGGAAGCAGTCATGGCCCGCCTGCCGGAACTGGATATGCAGTTCGCCCGGCTGAAGGCGGCTATGAAAAAGCATTTTGCCGCGAAAAAATAAGGAGCTGAACATGATAGAACCGATTATGGATAAGAATACTCTTAAAGGACTTAATATTCTGATAGTGGACGATATGCCCTTCATGCGAAATTTTATCAGGAACTGCGTGAAAAGAAGCTTCCAGGGATGCCACTGCGATGATGCGGCCAATGGAAAATCGGCGATAGCAAAGCTGCGGACAAAAGCCTTCAGCATTGTCCTGTGCGACTGGGAATTGCCGGACATAAAAGGGGATGAAATACTCAGGTGGGTCAGGGAGGAGTCCGAGATAAAAGATCTGCCCTTTATAATGGTAACAGCCAATGACGAAAAGGAGAGCATTATGAAAGTGATCTCACTTGGAGTCACGGACTATGTGGTCAAGCCGCTAAACTGCGAGATTCTGACAGAGAAAATCCAGGCCGCGTTTAAAAGCTCCTGTTGACGGCTCGTCGCGGTCTTCTGTAGACTATCGGGGTGGAAAAGAAGATTATAAAGGCCTTTGAGGACAGCATCGCCGTAAAGGGGAAGTTCGCGAAGGAAAACACCGCCCTTATTTCCAAGGTCTCACAGCTCATAGCCGATGCCTTCAATGACGGCAAGAAGCTTTTAATCTTTGGAAACGGAGGCAGCGCCTGCGATGCCTCCCACATAGCCGCCGAGTTTATCAACCGTTTTAAAAAAGACCGGCCCGGCCTGCCTGCGATAGCCCTCAATACGGACATGGCGGTATTGACTTCCATTGCAAACGACTATGACTATTCGGAGATATTCGCCAGACAGCTCAAGACCCTCTCCGACAGCGGAGACATAGCCATCGCCATCAGCACGAGCGGAGGGTCCAAAAACATACTCAAGGCCGTTGACGTAGCAAAGAAAAAGGGGGTCAGGACGATTGCCTTCACCGGCCTGAAGGGCGACAAGTTGGCTGCAAAGTGCGACTTTCAATTTATCGTCCAGTCTGAAGACACGCCCCGGATACAGGAGACGCACATAACCCTTGCCCATGTCATATGCCAGATGGTCGAGGAGATCCTGTTTGAGGTCCCGAGAAAGAGATAAGGCCGGACTGCTCCGGTCCCCGGCTATGCGATAATGAACATCCTCGGCATTGACCCCGGCAGCATAAACTGCGGTTATGGCCTCATCAGGTCGGTGGCAACGCGACAATCCAAAGGCAACGAGTATATTTCTTCAGGCAGGATAGCCCTGTCCGCATCCAGTCCCCTGCACTTAAGGCTGCGGGAACTCTACGCCTCCCTTTCCGAAATAATACGCCAATATGCCCCGGATGAGATAGTCATTGAGAAGATATTCTTTGCAAAGGGTGTCAAGGCGGCCCTTAGCCTGGGACACACCAGGGGGGTAATCCTGCTTGCCGCCGCCGAATCCGGCATGCCTATATATGAATACAGCGCCCTTGAGGTAAAGAAGGCGGTAGTGGGTTACGGGAGGGCTGATAAGCGGCAGGTGCAACTGATGGTCAGGGAGATACTGAAGCTGCGGCACAACCTGTCCCCTGACAGCGCTGATGCGCTGGCCCTCGCCCTTTGCCATGCCAATACCGGACGCTGATTTTTTTTGAGAAAATATTCCATCTTTATCTGTTATAATTTCTAAGGACTGCGGACGCTGCGCCCGTAAAGCCGGCAGGACACTGAATATTTGCCCAGGAGAAAGCGATGACCGTCTCTATCGTTGTGCCCCTTTATAATGAGGAAGAAAATGTTGCCGTTCTCCATGAACAACTGAAGGCGGTCCTTTCCGGCCTTGACACCGGCTGGGAAATTATTTACGTAGACGACGGGAGCGGAGACGACACGCTCGGCATACTTGAAGGCATACAGAAGGGCAACGAAAACGTGGTGGTGTTAAGCCTCCGCAGGAATTTCGGGCAGACCGCGGCCTTTGCCGCCGGCTTTGATTTCGCCCGCGGAGATGTGGTCATCACAATGGACGGAGACCTGCAGAACGACCCGAAAGACATTCCCAAAATGCTTGCAGCCATGAAGGGCTATGACCTTGTAAGCGGCTGGAGAAAAAACCGGCAAGACCCCTTTCTTTCAAGAAGATTTCCTTCCATGATCGCCAACTGGCTCATAAGCTGGGTCACCGGCGTGAAGTTGCATGATTATGGTTGCTCGCTGAAGGCTTACAAGAAAGACGTCATCAAAAACCTCCGCCTTTACGGGGAGATGCACCGCTTTATCCCGGCCATGGCGAGCTGGTACGGCGTCAAGATGACCGAGATTGAAACCACACACCATCCAAGACTCAGGGGCAAGTCGAAATACGGAATCTCAAGGACCCTCAAGGTAATCCTTGACCTCATAACGGTCAAATTCCTGCAGAGTTTTTCTACAAAGCCCATTCAATTCTTCGGCCCTATGGGCGTAATCTTTGGCCTGGCCGGTTTCTGCATATCGGGTTACCTCGCCTTTCAAAAACTGCTCCTGGGGATTGCGATCGGCGGAAGACCGCTGCTCCTGCTCGGGGTGCTGCTCATAATTGTAGGCATACAGTTCGTAGGCATGGGCCTGCTTGGTGAGATGATCGTCAGGGTCTACCATGAAAGCCAGAAAAAACCCATCTACGCCCTGAAGAAAATCGCGGGTCCGGGGAAGTAATATTAAAACCGCGGCAAAAAAGACCCTGATATTCCTGCTCAAGCTTTCCATCAGCTCGTCGCTGGTTTATATGTTAATAAACAGGATTGGCGGAAAGGCGGTGGCAGACAACCTGATGCTTCTGAATGTGCCCGCCTTTATCGCAGTCGTCGCCATATACCTGATAGCCTCATACCTCTCCACCCGTCGCTGGCAACTTCTTATATCATCGGACATCAGCACGAAAAAGCTGTTTCACCTGTATATGCTCGGCTCTTTTTTTAACACCTGCCTGCCCGGAATAATAGGCGGCGACGCCGTGAAGATTTTTTATCTGGGGAAAACGCTTAAAACGACCGCGTCCCGTCCTGTGGAAGGGGAGGCCGACGAGGACAAGGCAACTGCTCCGCATACGGCGCACTCCCTTGCCCTGGCTTCCGTTTTCATGGACAGGTACATCGGCTTTGCAGCGCTCCTTGTGATAGCGGCAACCGCTTTTCCCTTTGGACTCAACGAAATGAAGGCAACCCCGGTAAAATGGGTCCTCCCGTTCATAATATGTTCCTTCGTCTTTATGAGCCTTATTATTTTCAAGGCCAGGATAGGAGAGCGCTTCCGGTTTGTCTATGGCATATACGAGCATCTTTCCTTGTACAGGTCGCGCCGCAAGGTGCTCGCCCCGTGTTTCGCATACTCCCTCGCAATACAGTTCCTCGGCTTTATTTCTGTTTATATCCTTGCAAAGGGCCTTTCCATCGAACTCACGTTTCTTTCCATCCTTGTATTTTTGCCTATCATCATTGTCGTTTCATTCATACCGATATCCATTTCCGGCTTGGGCTTGCGTGAGGGCGCCTTCGTCTTTCTTTTTGGGTTTGCCGGGGTGTCCGCTGACAAGGCGGTTACCCTTTCGCTGCTCTGGTTTATTTCCACTATCACGGCAGGGCTCTGGGGGCTTGTCGTATATCTAAGATTTAAGACATTGCTTGGCGGAGAGATAAAACAATAGACGCTTCAGGTCTTTAAGGTTGTTTGGGAAAGGATGGGTTTCATAATATTCTCCGAGTTCAAGCCGAAGCCTTTCATCCTTAAGGTCCAGATTATACTTTTCAATAATGCCGTTGGCAATAAACGATATATCTCCCCTGCGCTCTCTCAGCGGAGGTATGAACAACATGAACGGATTCAGCACACTCAACAGATGCCCCGAAAACCTCCCAACCTCGGTCTCCGCAAGGATGTCGGCCCGTGAAGAGATGATCAGCCGCACGTCATAAGCAGCCGCTTCCTGGACTTCGTCCTTGGCCATGACTCTGGCAAGTCTTTCCTGAACGGCAATCGGCAGACGTTCGATGTCTTTAAGATGGACAGTCCCGCCGTCGGCCATGGAAAAAACACCTTTGTTTCTCTTCCTGCCGATAAAACCAACGGCATCACCAAACAGTTCCATCTCAAGGACCTCCGGCTCCAATGCCCCGCAGTGAAGCGAAATAAGGGGTTTGTCTTTTCGCGGGTAATTTTTATTATACTTCACCGAGGCGACCAGCAGGCGCTTGCCAATGCCGGGTTCTCCGAAAATGATAATATTTCTCTCATCCTGCAAGGCCCGATTAAAGTCATCCAGAGATCTCTGAAACTCCGGCGATGCAGTGGAAAATTGCAGGCCTGAAGATATATATTGCTCTGCCGGAGCCAGGATACTGCGAGCGAGGTCCTGTAGTCCGAAGACGGCGCATACCTCTTCAAAACGTTCCACAATATCGGCAAGCAATTCCTCTATCTCGCTTTCATGTATCTTGAAATAGCGCTTGCTTAACTCCCTGAACTTTTCCTGGGCCTCCACAACCGGCGGGAAAAGTATTGCACGGGCCGCAGCCCCGGCCGTTTCCATGAGATGGTAAAGCTGCAAGGTCTCGTAGGCAACAGACAACTTGGACGGCTTGTCCGGCACGACCCCTTCGCCGGACATCAGGTGCTGTTGACGTCCGCTTTCGCCTTGTATAATTATCTTTTTCATAAGCGCCACAATTTCACAAAATACCCTGGGCAAAGCCGGTTGATTTTCCATCTGCTCCAGAAGGTTTGTCCTGAACAGGCGCTCCTCGATAAAAATCCTGTCCTCCAGAGGGACCTTGAGCAACAGTTCGTATACCTTCTTGTATTTAGGCGATTCACCGCTCAGATATAACATGCCGAGGGCGGGCAGGATGCCGACCAGAAAGGCCTCTTCCTGTGCGGTGATTGAGAAGGTAGTGCTTATTGCAGAGGCGGTCTCTCCGGCAATAACCGCATAACACCAAAGAAGTGTGTATTCTTCCTCAATTATCAGATCCTGCGAAAGGATATGGCGCTCGACATTCTCCGAACCCAGGAGGCTGATGGCTTGTGTAACCGTTGTTATTTCCTTGCGCCTGCCGGATGAGCCGACGACTTCCAGCAATGAAAAGGCAAGGCCCGGATCGTATTTTATCAGGTCCGAAACGCTCTTGAGCGGCTCCTGTTCATTGTTAATCAGGGCATGCAGTGAACGCAGAGTATGCGCGAAAACAGGTAAATTCATAAATGCTATAATAATGCATTCATGTATAAAGAGCAAGATTACGATGTGGCTGTAGTGGGCGCGGGACATGCCGGCTGCGAAGCCGCCCTCTGCTCCGCCCGTCTCGGACTCCATACCTGCCTGCTCACAATCAATATAGACACTATAGCCCAACTCTCCTGCAACCCTGCAATCGGCGGCCTTGCAAAAGGGCATCTGGTCCGCGAGATAGATGCGCTGGGCGGAGAGATGGCGAGGATTGCAGACGCCACAGGGATACAGTTCCGGATGCTCAACCTCTCAAAGGGGCCTGCTGTCTGGTCTCTGAGGGCGCAGGCAGACAGAGCCCTTTACCGTGCCGCCATGAGGCGGACCGTTGAAATGCAGAAAAACCTTTCCGTCAAGCAAGCGCTGGTTGAAAAACTTGTCATAGAAGACGGCATGATAAAAGGGGTCCTCACCTCCCTGGGGGTCTTTCTCGGGGCAAAGACGGTGATCGTAACCACGGGAACCTTCCTCAAGGGCCTGACCCATATAGGGCTTGAAAGTTTCCCGGCCGGCCGGGCCGGGGAATCCCCATCCATCGGCCTGTCCGATTCGCTTGCGGAAGCGGGCCTGAGACTCGGCAGGCTCAAGACCGGGACCCCGCCCCGATTAGATGCCAGGAGCATAGACTTCTCAAGGACAACGGCCCAGTGGGGCGACGACCCGCCCCAGCCGTTTTCCTACTCTACGGCCAAAATAACAAATCCCCAGTTGCCCTGTTATATTACGTATACGAACCCGACGACCCACGAAATCATCCGGGGAGGATTGGACCGTTCTCCCCTGTACAGCGGACTCATAAAGGGGATCGGTCCGCGGTATTGTCCTTCCATTGAGGACAAGGTCGTCAGGTTCGCGGAAAAGGAAAGACATCAGGTATTTCTTGAGCCCGAAGGTCTGAATACCACCGAATACTACGCAAACGGGATATCCACCAGCCTGCCTTACGATGTTCAGCTGCGCATGGTAAGAAGCATCGTCGGTCTTGAGGAGGCCGAGATAATGAGGCCCGCATATGCTGTGGAATACGATTTTGTTTATCCCACGCAGTTGCGTCCGAGTCTTGAAGTCAAAGATATAAACGGTCTCTTTCTTGCGGGTCAGATCAACGGCACCTCCGGCTATGAAGAGGCGGCGGCACAGGGGTTGATGGCTGGAATAAACGCCGCGCTGAAACTCAAGGGCGAGCAACCGCTGATACTTGGGAGGGACGAGGCTTACATCGGCGTACTGATTGATGATCTTGTGACAAAAGGCACAAACGAGCCTTACCGTATGTTTACCTCAAGGGCCGAGTACCGCCTGCTGCTTCGGCACGACAACGCAGACGCAAGACTGATGGACAAGGGGCATGCGATAGGTTTGCTTCAGAATGAGGCCTATGAGCGATTCAGGGAAAGGGACAGGTTAATGTCAGGAGAAATTGCGAGACTTAAAACAAGCCGGATAAAGCCTTCCGAGGAATTAAACGCAAATATTACAGCCCTTGGGACCTCCGCCTTAACCGAGGATGTGTCCCTTGAAAAACTGCTCAGGAGGCCGGAGGTGCGTTACGAGTTTATCGGACAAATATCTCCCCCTCCCTGTGAGATACCGCCTGACGTACAAAGGCTTGTGGAGATTAACGTCAAGTATGACGGCTATATCAGGAAGCAGGCCGAGATGGCCGGGAGGTTTCACAGGACGGAAAAAAGACAGATACCTGCAGACTTTGATTATAGCGGCATACCGGGTCTTTCCAGAGAAGTGGTGCAGAAGTTTTCAGAGATCAGGCCTGAGACCATTGGGCAGGCGGGCAGGATACCGGGCATAACACCGGCCGCCATATCCATCCTGCTGGTGGCGGTGGAGCGGGCTTCGAGAAGACACTAAGAACTTATAACACAAAATTGTACTTGCTGCTACTCGACCTTACGGACACTGTGTGACAAAGTCCGGTTTTTACACGATAAAATTTCAATCCGAAATCCGCATTCAACTAGTGCTTAATTGCATAAATTAGCGATAGTGTTTCCTATCTGACTACCTTTAACTTCTCGCTTGCGCCATGCAAATGGTCTTGCTGTAGGTCCATATGCAGCAACAAAGGCTTCTATTGCTTTGCG
>Ga0315281_10004221_pt1 | contig 20899 bp, 17 predicted proteins | sample YL17G07_0_MG_FD_204540 | JGI IMG/M metagenome (GOLD analysis project Ga0315281, IMG submission 204540) | Sediment microbial communities from Yellowstone Lake, YNP, Wyoming, USA - YL17G07_0 | ecosystem: Environmental > Aquatic > Freshwater > Lake > Sediment | place: USA: Wyoming | collected...
AGAATTCTTTAACACCTTCAACCACCTGCACCAGACCAACAAGCAGATCATCCTCACCTCCGACCGCCCGCCCAAGGGCCTCGCCGCTGAAGAACGCCTGCTCTCGCGATTAGGCTGGGGCCTCACCACAGACATCGGCCAGCCGGACCTTGAAACCCGCATCGCCATTTTGGACAACAAATGTAAAGAGAAGAATTTCCAGCTGCAGCCGGACATTTTGACGCTCGTGGCCAACACAATCACCTCGAACGTGCGCGAGCTCGAAGGCGCGCTCCTCAAGATCATCGCCAACTGTCAGCTGAGGAACGTGCCACCCACACCGGAACTTGTGCGCCAGATCTTGCAGAGCTTCTCTTCCGCGGCCGGCAAGCGCTCTGCCACACCCAAACAGGTGGTGCAGACCGTGGCGCTCTACTTCGATGTACCGATGAACGAGCTCCTCGGCGCGTCGCGTGAGAAGCGGCTCGCGCACCCGCGCCAAATCGCCATGTTTTTACTCCGCGAGGAACTGCGCAGTTCGTACCCGGCGATCGGTATGGAGATCGGCGGCCGCGACCACACCACCGCCATGCACGCGTACGATAAGATAAATCGCGAGAAAGAAGAGGACCTGAAATTAAAGCAAGACATCGAAGCTTTGCGAGAGAAGATATACGGACCGCAGTAGATAAGTTGTGGGTAGTGCACTGACACGAATTGGATAACAACGGAACATCTCCACCAACAATCCACAGGAAAATCACCACGACGCTTCTCCCCACAATCCATCCCCTTTTGACAGCACCGCCTGTCCACTGATAAAACGGCTCCACTGCATGCAATCCCCAGTATCCACAGACCCTACGGTTACCACTATGAAATTTACTTGTACTCAGGAGAACTTAGCACGCGGTCTTTCGATCGTCGGACATTTGGCGACCAAATCCGTGACCCTGCCGATACTTTCCCACGTGCTCGTGAAGATCGACGGCAAGGTGATCAAACTGCAGACCACCAACCTAGAGCTCGCGGTGTCGTCCCTGATCCGCGGCAAGGTGGACGCTGAGGGAGATTTCACCGTGCCGGCGAAACTGTTCGCCGACTTCGTCACACTGCTCCCGAGCGACCACGTGGAATGCAAAGTGGACGCCGGCGCGCTCGGCATCAGCTGCAAAAACGTGCGCACGCAGCTGCGCGGCATCGCAGCCACCGAGTTCCCACTCATCCCGCCGGTGAACGCGGTGGCGACCTACACCGTGCAGGTGCCCGCGCTGCGCGAAGCGTTGAACCAGGTGACCTTCGCCGCCTCGCCGTCAGAGACGCGGCCAGAGATCTCCGGCGTGCTCTTCTCCTGGAACGGCGCCGGCACGCTCACCCTCGCCGCCACTGACAGCTACCGCCTCTCCGAGCGCCAGGTGCCGGCACAGGGCGAGGGCGGTAAGGCGCATGACGTCATCGTTCCCTCCCGCGCCGCTCATGAAGTGCTCCGCGTGCTCGGCCTCTTGGAAGAGGGCGAGGACACGGTGGAGATCCGCGTGGCCGAAAACCAGATCGGGTTCGCCGCTGGCAACACCGAGGTCACCTCGCGGGTGATCGAAGGCAAGTACCCGGACTACCGCCAGATCATCCCGGAGAAGTTGCCGACCAAAGCGGTGGTGGAGCGCGCGGCGCTCACTCGCGCCGTGCGGTCTGCAGGCCTCTTCTCGCGGACCGGACTGTATGACGTGCAGCTGCGTTTGAATGCCGCCAACGGCACGCTCACTGTGGTCGGCAAGGACGCGCAGACCGGCGAGCAGACCGTGGACGTGCCATGTACTGTGGTGGGGAACGATCAGATGGTCACCTTGAACCACCGCTACTTCCTCGACGGATTGAACGCGGTGAACGCGGAGAAAGTTTCTTTGCAGATGATCGACGGCAACTCGCCGGTGCTCATGCGTCCGGAGACGGGCGAGGGGTTCCTCTACATCGTGATGCCCATAAAACAATAGGAACTTCTCGACTGCGCTCGAAGAATAATTATTGTTCGAGCGAGCGGAAGCGAGTCGAGAACCAGCCGCGGCAGAAAGCCGCGGCTTTTGGTATACTGCATGCATGGAACATCTCTCCGAGCTCCTCTCCTCCATCATCCCCACCTTCGGCGTGGTCGGGATCGGCGTGCTCTGCCGCACCACCAAGATCTGGGACAAGAGCGCGGTCAAGGTGTTGAACGCGTACGCGTTTTACATCGCGCTCCCCGCGCTTATCTTCCAAAGCCTCGTCACCACTGACCTTGCGCGGCACCTGTCCGTGCTCGACCTGAAGTTTGTGGGCGGTGCGCTCGCCGCGCATCTGGTCGTGTTCATCGTCGTGCTCATCGTGGTCCAACATCGCAGTGTGTCCAAAGGCACGCGCGCGGTGGCGCCGATGCTCTTCACTTTCGGCTCGACCGCCTACCTTGGCATCCCGTACGTGACCAACACCTTCGGCGAGGCCGCGGTCCCCTACGCCGCCATCCTGTCCGTCGCGCTCGTCATCGTCCTACTGTTTTGTTCGCTCGCGGTCCTGCGGCGCTACGGCAACCCGCCGGATCACCAGAGCTTCGCGCGCGAGTTTTTCGAACTCCCGTTCCTCTATGCGGTGCTAGCAGGGCTCGCCATCGCCTTCTTTCGCATCCCACTGCCGCACTTCATTGGGAAGACGATCGACGTGTTCGCCGGTTCCGCCGGACCGACCTCGTTGCTCGCGCTTGGCGCGTTCGACTATGGCATCAAACTCCGCAACATCCAGCTCGGACCCTCGGTGCTCTTCGGCGCCGGTAAGGTGTTCGGCACTGGGCTCGCCACTTTTATCATCCTCAAATTGCTCGGCGTGACGGGACTCCTCCTCGCGGTCGGCACGGCGATGGGAGCGGTCTCGATCGCGGTCACCGCGTTCGTGCTCGCGGAACAGCACCGCGCCGGCGAGACGGTCACCGACTCCTCTATGGCGGTCTCGAGCTTCTGCTCGTTCGTCGCGCTCACGGTCATCTCATTCCTCTGGTTCTCGACCGGGGTGTTTAAGTGATAGAGTGACTGACTATGAAAGACATCTCGCAGATATTGAAACCGCTCGGCCTCCTGGATAGCGAGGTGAAGACGTATCTCGCCGCGCTCGAGAACGGTGCCGGCTCGGTGGTCGAGCTCGCCAAGCGGACGCGGCTCTCGCGTCAGGCCACCTACGTGGCGATCGGTTCGCTCACGGACCGCGGCCTCATGTCCTCGGTGCTCCAGGGCAAGAAGCGCACGTACGCGGCCGAGCACCCGGACACACTGCTCGCGTACGCCAAGCGTCACGAGGCAGACCTCGCGACGCGCATCAAAGATCTCGCGCGCGCGATCCCCGAGCTCGCGCTCCAGGCCGGCGGCGAGCGGCCCGTGGTCCGCGTGCTCGAAGGCAAAGAGGGACTCCGCGCGTACATGGCGGACGTGAGCGCCGAGCGCCCCAAACGCATAGACGAGATCACGGACATAGATGCCATGCGCAAGACGCTCGAGCTCGAAGACCTGCGGCCGGTGCGCACCACGCTCGGGCGCGTGGGGTCGCACGTGCGCGCGCTCTACACGCACGCCGGCGCCACGAGCCCCACGCAGCCGAACGCCGAACGGTACCAGCTCCCCAAGGAGCTCGCCGGGTTCAAGGCAGACGTCACCATCTACGGGGACAAGGTGGCGCTCGTCACTTTTGAGGGCAAGATGTACACGGTGATGATCGAGAACCGCGCGCTCGCCGCCGTACTGCGCACGCTCTTCGAGCTCGCGTTCCGCGAAGCGAAGCGGTCGCTCGACCGCATATAATAAAAAGACTCGCACCACCGGTGAAATGGCGCGAGCTCCCAGCGTTATCCCCACATGTGTCCCTCCTGGGTTGTCGGGGAAAGGGTTGTCGAATGGACCGATGCGTTTCTGTCTTCCTCGCGAGGAACAGCGGTTCCCGTCGCGAGAAATTTTTTTGACTGCGTTTCTGTGCTGAGCGATCACCGGATGACGGATGATGCGTGGCGGTTACGCCGGGCGGTTCTTTTCTCGAGACGCACGGTCAATGCAGCTTATCAGACGTGCGCGTTAGCTCGACATGACAGAGCCTCCTTTCGATAGACCTGGCGGCACACTAGCACAGAACGGACCTTTTGTCAACGGTCATGCATACGTAAAATAGCCGGCACACAGATGCCGGCATTGTGTTTTAGCGGTTCTGTCAACCAGACACTTGACATATTTTTACCGATGTGCTATGGTCCACCGTTCGGTGCAATAAAAAGGTATCGAACGGGGAGGAGGGCGGTGCTTGTCCTCTTCTCTTCGGGGGCATGCCCCACCAAAGCTGGTCACAGAGGGGAGAGGTGATCAGTTGGGGCGGGGTTTAAAAAAAGGAGAGTCACATGAAAATTGCGATCGATCTGCACGCCGGTCCGGTCGGCGGGGCGTTGGAAGCCATCCTCAAGGCGACGGGACACGCGCTCGCGGCGACCGTCGAGGAGGCGGATGTGGTGATCGCCGAGGAGCCGCGGAGCATGCTGCGGCACCTCAAGGACGGCAAGCGGGTGGTGCAGTTCATCACAGACGCGCACCGCCAGAGCCCGGTCGGACTCGGCACCACGCCGGAGTACGCGGATCGTTTTCGCGTCTTCCAGGTGGTCGAGTGGCACAAGGACGTGCCGACGGCTGTGGGTCTCATGGCCTACCTCTGCGAGCTCAGCCAGGAGGTGGCGTGATGCGTCGCCTGCGGGTGCTCGTGGTCGACGACAGCAGGGCGCACCTCGCCGCGGCGGTCGAGCAGCTCAGCGCCGACCATGAGGTCACGACCACTGATTCGTACGAGGAAGCGCTGGAGAAGATCCGCGCGGAAACGTATGACGCGGTGCTCTCAGACCTCATGATGCCGGCAGAGCCGCACGCGCTCGGCACCGAGGGTCTCAAACACCTCGGTCACCCGGTCGCGATCGGCTTCGTGGTCGCGCTCTGCGCGGCGCGCGCCGGGGTGCAGATGGTCGCGGTCATCACGGACGCGAACCACCACAACCACCCGATGTCGGCGGCCCTGGACTTCCTCGGTCCGGCGAACTGGCACCACGGCGGGACCCCGCCCTTCCAGGTGAACGGCGCGCGGGTCATCGTCGCCCACGCGCCCCTGCTGCTGGATGGCCGCAAGGACTGGAAGACGGCGCTCGCAGCGCTCGCCGACTGACGCGTGCGGTGGTCAAGAACCATCGCGCAGGCGGTCCGATGAATCTATCGGGCCGTCTTTTTTTACCAAAAACGAAAAAAAGCCCCGCGGGGCTCCTATTATATCCGGAGAAAGAAACCCCGCGAGCGAGTCGCGAGGGGTTGGATGGCTGGCGATCGCGCGCAGGCACCCACAATGCTTTGGTTGTTCGTTCCATCACTGACTCGAAAGAGCTTCACACGATCCCGGTCGGATCACCATACTGCGGGGGTGGCGCATCCGTTCGGATCATGCCGATTCGCGGGCCGTGGCCGCGCGAGAGCCTTTTCCCGGGCTCAACCGTCCCTCCCCTGGGAACTATTGGTGACTAGCCACTGAACATCGTCGAACGTCCTCCCTTCCTAATCTCCTGCAATGGCGGAGATCCGAGAACCAGTGACACGGGGAACCTTTCCACACCCACTATACCACCAGGCGATCATTGCACCAACACGTGGATCTTGTCGGTCTGCTCAATGCTGTTGTCGTTGTGCACGAGCTCGGCCCAGAGCGCGTAGTTGCCGAGCTCTGGCTTGCTCTGCCAGGAGCCGTTCAAGACGTTGCCGCTCGGGGTGAAGCTCCCGATGCTCATTATCGCGCTGCCGTCCTTTTGCGCGTACAGGTTGACCGAACGCACGTCACCCACGTGAAGCGCGACTGAGAGCGGCACGGGGAACGACGGGATGAGCGAGCCGTCCGTGGGGCTCTCCCAAGAGACCGGCGGGCCGGTCGGGTCGGCATTCACGTTCACGTTCACCGTGGTGGCGGAGCTGTTCTCCAGATCGTCGAACGCGACCGCCGTGAACGCGTGGAAGCCGCGCTCGAGCGCGTTCGGGAGCGTGACCGTGAGCCGGTACGGAGGTGCGCTGGCGCTCCCAAGCGCGATGCCGTCAGCGGAAAACTCCACACGCCGCACGCCGCGCGGTCCGCCTGCCGCGACCTCGAGGGTGACTGAGCGGCTCGTGACCGCACCGCCCTCGGTCGGTGCGGACCAGCTCACTACCGGTGCGGTCTGGCCCGGCTGGTGCAGGTCGTCATACTCAGTCGGCGGTTGGGCGGTGACGATCCCGTTCGCGGCTGCCCACTTCTGCGCCGCCGCTTCCCACACCGGGTACATGGGGTCTGGGTTCGGCACGCCGGGGATCGCGCCGCGCGGATCGTCTTTCAACACGTAGTAGAGCGTGTCATGGAGGTCGCGGTACGTGCGCTCCTCGCGCGCAGAGACGGGCGTGAAGTCGGTGGCGAGCTTGCCGGTGATTCTGTCCACGGTCACGCGCGTCTCCGGCATCGTCTGCCCGTCCAAGATCCCTTTGCCGGTTGTGATCGGTTGCGGCGGGGTGAACGGCCGCGGCGCAGACCCGGCGAGCGCGGTGCGCATGTACTGGTTCCAGATCGGCGCGGCGATCTTACTCCCGTCGGCACCTTTCTTCATCGGCGTGTTGTCGTTGTTGCCGGTCCACACGCCAGTCACGAGCTGCGGCACGAAGCCGATGGTCCAGGCGTCACGGAAGTCATTGGTGGTGCCGGTCTTCGCGGCGACCGGTCGATCAGGGAGCGTGAGGAAGTTCTTCTCGCCGAAGATGTAGCTGCGCGCCGCATTGTCCTGCAGGATGTCCGTGAGGTTGCGCACGATCTCGGCGTCCACCACGCGCGCGCCGGCGTCCGGTTTCCACTCCTGGAGCACCTGCCCCTTGGCGTCCTCCACCTTCAGTATCGCCACGCTCTGGTGCTTCACGCCCTCGGTCGCGAACACACCGAAGGAGGCCGCGTGTTCCAAGAGCCGTACCTCGCCGCCGCCCAATACGAGCGAGAGCCCGAAGCGCGAGCGGTCCTTGAGCGTGGTGTAGCCAAGCTGATCCGCGAGGTCGAGCACATGATCCACACCCGCGAGGTAGAGCATCTTCACCGCCGGGATGTTCAAGGAGCCGGCGAGCGCCTGCCGCACGGTGACCGGTCCGCGCTCTTTGCCGTCGTAGTCCTTCGGCTCGTACGGTCCCTGCGGCGTGGGGAATTGCGTGGCGCTGTCGAAGAGCACGGTAGATGGCGTATACCCCTTGATGAACGAGGCGAGGTAGACGATCGGCTTGAAGCTCGAGCCCGGCTGGCGCAGTGCGAGCGCCACGTTGGTCTGTGGATCGAATTTGCAGGTGCGACCCGGCGTGCAGCCCGCAGGGAGCGGCGTGCCGAAGTAGTCGCGCGAGCCGACCATGGCGAGGATCTCGCCGGTGTTCGGGTCCAGCGAGACGAGCGCGGCGTTGTACCCGCCGGATTTCTCGATGCCCGCGATGCCGTCCGTGATCGCCTTCTCCGCGGCCTGCTGTTTGTCCCAGTCCAACGTGGTGATCACCTTGAGGCCGCCGGTTTCCACCGTCGCCTCTCCGTATTGGTCGGCGAGGAGTTGCTGCACATACTCGAGCACGAAGTGCGGCGCATCTGCCGCTTCGCGTTTGGGACGGATCTCTTTCAGGATGTCGATCGCCCGGGCAACGTCCGCGTTTTCTTTGGTCGCGTATCCTTGCGCGACCATCTGATCAAGGATCGTGTGCGTACGCGCCACGAGCTCGTCGCGGTGCGCGCCGTACGGCGAATAGTAAGTCGTGCCCTTGGGGAGCGCGGCCAAGAGCGCTGACTCCGCGAGGGTCAGGTCTTTGGACGACTTCCCGAAGAACGTCTGCGCCGCTGACTCGATGCCGTAGGCGGTGGAGCCGTACGGGATCTCGTTGAAGTACAGTTTCAGTATCTGCTCCTTGCTGAAGCGCCGCTCGATCTCGGTCGAGAGGATGAGCTCCTTGATCTTGCGACCCCATGAGCGCTCGTTGGTGAGGATGGCGTTTTTGACGAGTTGTTGGGTGATGGTCGAGCCGCCCTGCACCGTGCCGAGGTGCGTGACGTTCGCGAAGAGCGCGCGGATGATGCTCGTGATCCGGTATCCCCTGTGCGTATAGAAATCCTTGTCTTCTATGGCGATGGTCGCGTTCACCGCGTCCTTGGCTACGGCGTCCAGCTCGACGATCGTGCGCTTCTCGGTGCCGTGGATCTCGCGTAGGAGGTGTGTGCCGGTGCGGTCAAAGATCTTGGTGGATTGCTGCACGCGGCGGGTGATGATGTTGTCCGGGTCCGGGAGGTCCCGCACCGTGGTCGCGAAGAAGACCGTGGCAGCCACGGCGAGCACGCCGGCGAGGAGGAATCCGGCGGCGAGGATGCCGGTGAGCGCTTTTCGCCAGCTTTTTCGCTTCGGTCCGCGGGACACCTGCAGGTGTTCAGACCAGCGGATGTTGGTGGGGGGCTTGTAGCGGTACATGGTTGGTCATCATAGCACCCTTGACTTTTCGCCCAAAATATGCTATATTGAGGCGTCGCCAATTTAGTTCGGCGATTTTATTTATGGCTAAAACTACCGCAAAAATCATCTCCATCGCAGCGGTTCTGATCGTGCTCATGAACCCGTTCGCGGTGCACGCTATCACCCTGGCAGACATGCCGATGGTGCAGCGTTTGATGCAGTTGGACGCCCCCGCATATACGGGCGCACTGCCGCACTCCGGCGACCGTGATGCGCGCTACACGACCGTGCGCACGATCACCGCGTACTCCTCGACGCCTGACCAGACCGACTCCACGCCGTTCTACACGGCGAACGGCACGTACGTGCACGACGGTATCGTCGCCGCCAACTGGCTCAAGTTCGGCAGCCGCGTGCGCATCCCCGAGATGTTCGGGGACAAGGTGTTTGTGGTCGCTGACCGCATGCACCCGCGCTTCGACAACCGGATGGACATCTGGTTCGAATCGCGCGAGGACGCCGTGCAGTTCGGCCTCCGCCACCTCACGGTTGAAGTTTTGTAAGGAAACGCTACAATAGCTCCACCAAGAAAATCAGCGGCCGCGTGGTGGAGTGGTTACACAGGGGTCTGCAAAACCCCGCACATCGGTTCAATTCCGATCGCGGCCTCCAAAGATACAGAAGTGCGACTTCTGTATTTTTGTATTCCTGTCGAAGTTTCGCTTCGACACAGCTTGACGCGAACGCGTTTTTGGAGTACTGCATGCACAGGAAGGAGGCCCGAATGTCGGACGTTACCAACGGCGGATTGATGCGTCTCATCTACGGAGGGTTGCATGTCGCGCTCACACGAACTCGCTCGCTCGGTGAGCGCGGCGCGGGCGTGATCCATGAGGGCGCCGCATTCGGTGACCACACGAACGACACCGAGATAGAGGCCGATCGCACGCTCGGCATGGCGCTCGCTGAACACTTCGGCGCGCACCGCTGCGTGCGCGAGGTGACGGTCGAGGGCGATATGGGGGTACGGAAGGACACCGGCGCACTGCTGGTGTTCATCGACCCACTCGACGGTTCGCTGAACTATCGGAACCGGCGCGGCAGCCTGGGGCTGCCGTATTCGACCGCGCTCACGATCGTGCGCATCCCGGAATCGCGCGTCGGTATCCGCTTCTGCGACATCGTCGTCGCCGGGGTGGTCGATCTGCGCAGCGGCGACACGTGGGCGGCGGTCAAAGACGGCGGCACGTTCCTGAACGGTCACGCCGGCACCGTAGCCAACGTGCAACTCTTGGGTCTCGCGCAGCAGATCGTTATCGGCGAGATGTATTACCCAGAGAATCGTGCGCTCATGGCGAGGATCTTCGTAGACCAGAGGGGGTGGCTCCGCAACCCCGGCTCCGCGGCCTACGAGATGGCGCTGGTGAGCTCCGGCACCGCGGTCGCCTATGTGTGCGGCTCGCAGAAGCACCACGAGCTCGGCGCCGGCTACCTGCTCGTGACCGAAGCGGGTGGGGCGGCGGTGGACTTCGAGGGTCATGACCTCGCGGACCACGAGTACCAGTTCAGCTCGCAGGGATCGGTCATCCTCGCCAGCAACCGTACGGTCGCTGACCAGATCGTTTCCCGCATCAGCGCAACACGTTAGCACCGCATCACCTCGTCTCGGCCGGCCCCTTCGGGAGCCGGTTTTTTTATCCCATACTTGACGCGATCCACTGACTCCGGTAGATTATCCGTTGTGCCCCGCAAGGGCGCTGTTCTTTTCCCAGGAATGGGAAAAGCGCCGATCGAAAGACCGACGCTTTTTCGTTTCCAACAAACCATCACCATTAGGGTAGAGACCGTCCTGATTCCGAACGGATCGGGGCCGCCTCTACCCTAAGCAAGGCATACCGCCGAGTACGGGAACGAGGTACGCCACTGGCGTATAGACAAAAGGAAGTGACGCATGTCTCAGTCCCCGCACCGTACCAAGACCTTCAAGACCGTGCTCTTCAACGCCCTCACCGTGGGCCTCCTCATTCCGGAGCTCCTCCGGGCGAAGGAGCGCGAGAAGGTCGTCTCGGTCGGTTTCTCATCGAGCACGGATCACATCCGGCTGCTCACCGCTGACGAGAGCGTGAAGGTCGCCGAGAAGATCGGCCTGGACACGCCGCCGGACACCGCCTGCCTCAAGTCGCTCGCGTACGACTTCAAGAACGGCGTGTACAACGTGCGCGCCAACGCCGCGTTCATGAAGCATCCGAACGCGCCGTTCATCATCGCGGCGCTGCGCGACCACCTGCTCACCAAGGACAAGTGCGACCTCCTGCTCGCCGGTCCGAGCGAGCACGACTGCAGCTACATCGGCGTGGACGCCACGCGGCTGACGAACGTCACGGCGTCGGCGAACATCACGCAGACCACGCTCATCTCGGGGGTCGGCATCATCGGCGCCCACGGCAAGGACCTCGTCTTCCAGGCGATCGACGACCTCCGCAACCAGGAGGACTTCATCGAGGGTTGGATGCCGGCGCTGCGCACGAAGACCGGTGAGATCATCGGCGTGCCGTCGCGCATCCGCAACCTGAAGGCTGTGCCGCTCCGCACCACGGACAGCCAGCTCGAGACCGCGGACCTTTCCGCCCTCGCGAACGGCGGGAGCGGCAAGCTCATCGGCGAGCCGTCGAAGAGCCCGTTCTCGTTCCTCGGTCTCGTGAACACGGAGACCGCGTTCGTGGAGCAGGAAAGCGGCGGCATGAGCACCCAGTACCTCGTCCCGCTCAAGGATGTGCAGGAGCTCGCGCGGTTCGTGCACCCGTCCGCCTAGTCGGCGACGGACGCATCGGGAGCGGTGGGTGGTGGCGGGTAGGTGCTCCGGCGGACATCAAAAGCAGGGAAGGCGTTTCCCTGCAGAGGATGTCTGGCCGGAGTTTTTTTATTTCACCAGCGACCAGAACACGAACACCGGCACCGCCGCCTGGAGCATAAAGTAGAAGGCGATGTGCCGCTCTTCGCCGGGGATCTTTTCCGTGATGATGAGCCACACGAGGAGCACGATGGTGGCGATCCAGGCGACCGCGGTGATGGCTACGTCTTTCAATACATCCATAGATTTTTTATTCTCGCACGCCCGCGCAAATATTCAAGATGTGGATATGTTCGTCGGGAATCTTGAATTTAGAATTTGGAATATAGAATTCATGATTCAAAATTCACTATTCATAATTCAACAAAAAAACTTCGACAAATCAATAAATATCGGGGTACCATAGCACCAATGTCCTCCAAACCAGCACCCATCCTGCTCATCGTGGACGGCAATGCGATCGTGCATCGCGCCTTCCACGCCATTCCCCCGCTCCAGACCAGGGACGGCCGGGTGGTGAACGCGGTCTACGGCTTCCTCTCCATCCTCATCAAAACGCTCAAAGACCTCCGCCCGGCCTACGTGGTGGTCGCCTTCGACCGCAAGGGCAAGACGTTCCGCCATGAGGCGTACGAAGCGTACAAAGGGAAACGGGAGAAGCAGCCAGACGATCTCTACGCGCAGATCCCGATGGTCGAAGAGCTCCTCGGTGTGCTCAACATCCCGGCGCTCGGGATCGAGGGGTTCGAAGCCGATGACCTCATCGCCACCTTTTGCGAGAAGACCAAAAAGGAAAAGAACCTCGATCGCGTTATCCTGACCGGCGACCAGGACACGATGCAGCTCGTAGATGCGCACACGCGCGTGCTCACCCCAGGCCGCGGCATCAAAGAGACGCTGCTCTACGATGAAGCGAAGGTGCGCGAGCGCTACGGGCTCGAACCGGCGCAGATGATCGACTACAAAGCGCTCCGCGGCGACCCGTCAGACAACATCCCCGGCGTGCGCGGGATCGGCGAGAAGGGTGCCTCTGCGTTGCTCAACGAATTTGGCACGCTCGAGAAACTCTACAAAGAACTCGAAGCGGACTCGGCGAAGAGCAAGAAGATCCCGGCCGGTCAGCGCAAAGCACTCACGCAGTATAAGAAGGATGCGCTGCAAGCAAAGGAGCTCGTCGCGCTCGTGCACGATGCGCCGGTGAAATTCGATCTGGTCGAAGCGAAGCTTCGACAACCGGACCATGAGAAACTGCTCGCCGCGCTTTCGGACTTTGATTTCAAGAGCCTCATGCCGCGCATCGAGGAAGCGTTTGGCGGAAAGAATACCAAAAACGAGAATTCGGTAGCGCAGGGCTTTAGCCCTGCCCAGGCCGGCAGACCTAAGGGTCTGCGCTACTCAAGACTCAAGACTCAAGACTCAATCGTCGTCATCTCCACTGACGCGCAACTCACCGCCCTCGTCAAAGATCTCAAAGAGCAGGAAAAAGTCGCGCTCCGAACTTTCTTTGACGGACATTTCCTGGATGCCAAACTCACCGGCATCTCGTTCGCGTGGGACGACGCTGCTTACGTGGTGCCGCCCAAAAAAGAATATCTCGCCAAACTCAAGACCGCGCTCGAGAGCGATGAGATCAAGAAGATCTGTCACAACGCTAAGGCAGACATCGAGATCGTGCGCGTGTTCGATATCGAGCTCCGTGGCATCAGCTTTGACGTGATGCTCGCTTCCTATGTATTGAACCCCGGCACGCGGGCGCATGAATTGGACGCGCTCGTCTTCAGCGAGCTTGGTCGTGAGTTGCCCAAGATCCAGCCGTCGCTCCTGGGAGATGCGGACTCCTCTGGCCGTCATGCCGCTGAAGCGACCGCAGTATGGGAGCTCGCAATCAAACTCGCGCCGCGGCTTAAAGAAGAGAACCTCACGCATATCCTCGAGAAGTTCGAGCTCCCGCTCGCGCCGGTGCTCGCGCAGATGGAGCGCGACGGCGTATCGTTGGACACCAAGTTCCTCGCCGCGCTCTCGACCAAACTCAACAAGCGCATCGATACGCTCGAGAAGAAGATCAAGGATATCGCCGGCACCGAGGTGAACGTGAACTCCGCTGCCCAGCTCGCGGAAGTGCTGTTCGAAAAACTCAAGATCCAGGAAAAGGTGCGCATCCGCAAAACCGCGGGCGGCACGCGGCTCTCCACCGCAGCGGGCGAGCTTGAGAAGATGAAAGACGCGCACCCGATTGTGCCGCTCATCCTGGAATACCGTGAGCTCGCGAAGCTCACCTCCACGTATGTGGATGCACTTCCCAAGCTCGTGCGCGCCGATACGCATCGCATCCACACCACCTACAACCAGACCGTGGCAGCGACCGGACGATTGTCGTCATCTGATCCGAACCTGCAGAACATCCCGGTGCGCAGTGAGCTCGGCCGCGAGATCCGCAAAGCGTTCGTCGCCGCGCCGGGCCACGAGCTCATCGTGGCTGATTACTCGCAGTTCGAGCTGCGCATCCTCGCGCACCTTTCGGAAGACCCGGCGATGATCGATGCGTTCAAGTCCGGTCAGGACATCCACTCACGTACCGCCTCTGAAGTGTGGGGCGTGCCGATCGATACGGTCACCAAAGAGCAGCGCTACGCCGCGAAGGCGATCAACTTCGGCATCGCCTACGGCATGGGCGCGAACGCGCTCGCAGAATCCGCCGGCATCCCGCGGGAGGAGGCGCGCGCGTTCATCGATAAATACTTCCTCACTTTCCCCAAGGTGCGCGAGTACATCGATAACACCAAGGAGCTTGCGCATGCGCAGGGGTATGCTGAGACACTCTTCGGACGTCGTCGCTACCTGCCGGAACTCCACTCCAACATCCCCTACCTGCGCGCTGCCGGCGAGCGCATGGCGGTGAACGCGCCCATCCAGGGCACGAATGCAGACGCGATCAAACTCGCTATGATAGAACTGCACCACTGGATCGGCGAGCGCTACGGATTCGGTGCCGATGCGCAGGTGCGCATGCTCCTCCAGGTGCATGATGAGCTCGTGTTTGAGACCAAGAAGGGTCTTGCCGAAGAGGTGATCGGCGTGATAAAAGAAAAAATGGAACACGCCGTTATGCTGCGTGTTCCCGTCGTTATCGACGTGCGCATTGGCTCTAGCTGGGGGGAACTGGAAAATGCTGCAGAAGAGCACGAAGAAGCGGAGTCGTAAGTCCAGAAGCAAGAAGGCGCGCGGCTACTGCAAGAAGTATCGCTGTTACCGTCGGCGGTCGACCAAGGGATTCTGCATCAAGCATGATCCGTTCAGCACTCGACCGCTCTGCGGGATCGAGCGAGAGATCGACGGCCGCGCGCGCATCTGCGGCAAGACCGCCACGGTGCGTGGCCTCGTGTGCGACGCGTGCTATCAACGCGCGCGCCGGGGAAAGATCACCATCCTCGGGCTTGTGTTCGAGAAGACGTGCGCCGTGCCGGAGTCCGGCTGCGCCAAACCGCACTACATCGGTGGGCGCTGCTGGGACCACCATCGTGAGGTAGAGCACGCCAAGGCCGCCGCACTGCGCCAGATCAAGCACCCGCGGTTCCCGACCCGGCCGCCACCGCTCGTACTCTGTGCCAATCCGCCGTGCAAAAAGGAGCATGCACCGGAGAGCGAGTACTGCGGCGAAACGTGTCGCGAGGAGGCGACCGCCATGTCCGCGGCGCCGGATACCACCGCGCCGCCTGTGGAGGAGGACGCGTCCGAGGACACGCCGACGACAGTGTCGCTCGTCATCGTCCTCGACGACCCTTCCGAAGTCCGGGCCGCCGGACTCGCGGAGAATCTCCGCGACCGCACCTGGAACTGATCACCACCCGCCCCCATCCACCCCTTACCCGGGTGGACTTTTTTAATGCGAGAGCATTTTATGTCATTCCGAGCAGCAGCGAGGAATCTCAACCTATCGCTTTTTTTGATAAAGTCATCGTATCGTGTTACTTTGTGATCCCTCGCATTCGCTTCGGGATGACATCCAAACATGATTTTATTTCTCTACGGCACCGACTCCGTCCGCTCTAAGCGCAAGCTCGATGAGATCGTGGCCAAGTTCAAGTTGGACCATGACCCGGGCGGCATGAACCTGGCCACCGTTGATGCTTCGAAGGCCGAGCTCGGCGACGTTCAGCAGGCGCTCTTCGCTTCGCCGTTTTTGAGCACGCGGCGCATGGTGATCGTTTCGAATCTCCTCACGCTGAAGAAAGACGAACAGCAGCCGGTCGTCGAGCTCGTGGAAAAACTTCCCGCTTCGACCGTTGCCGTGTTTTACGAACGCGCGGAAGAAGCGGCGTGCAAGAAAAGCCCACTTTGGAAAAAACTCACTGAAGGAAAATATCACTGGGAGTTTGCGCCACTCTCCGGCGCCCAGCTCTCGGCGTGGTATCAAAAGGAGGCACAGTCCCGCGGTGTCTCATTGGCACCGATGGCGGTCTCCGCTCTCATGGCCGCGGTCGGCCCCGACCTCGCCCGCGCGGAAAACGAGATCGCCAAACTCGCGGCCTATGTCGGCGCAAGGCCCTCCCTGTCTCCCTCCCCGACGGGGAGGGAAATAATCCCCCCTCTCCCTAGCGGGGAGAGGGTCGGGGGTGAGGGGCTGCAACTCATTACTCCCGAAATCGTTTCCCTATTGGTAACCGGCGAAGTCCAGGAAAACATGTTCGGATTCCTCGATGCCGTCGCCGCCAAGCAACCTGCGCAGGCAGCGAAGTTGCTCGAAGAGCAGATCGCGGCTGGCACAGAGTCCATGCAGCTCCTCGCCATGATCGCGCGCACGGTGCGTCTGCTCATCCAATCGAAAGATCTGCTGGATCGTCACGTCCCAGAGGCAGACGCCGTGCGCGAACTCGGGGTGCACCCATTTGCCGCTCGCAAATCGCTCCAGCAAGCGCGGCGCTTCGATATGCCCACACTGTTATCTCTGCACGCGCGCCTTTTGGACGCTGACCGCAAGATCAAAACCGGCCTCTCCCCCTCACCTCGTGTGATGCTCGATCTCCTCGTCGCCAAGACCGTCGCCACCTAATCGAACGTTGCACTTTTCATCACGTGAAGAAAAGTGCAACACGCGAAAAAGCGGCCCCGCTATGGGGGCCGCTTTTTCTTTACAGTTGTTATTTCGCGCGGACAGGTTTGCCGTCCTTGAGGATGTAGATCACCTCTTTGAACCGCGCGCTGCCGTCGCTCCCGATGGTGATGTTCCCAGAGGTACCCGCGTGATTTTTCAGCGCGTAGAGGTACTTCATGATGTCCGGTGCCGATCCGCTATTCTGTTTGAAGGCTTCTATCAGGACGTTGGCACTGTCGTATGCCGGGTACGCGGTGAGCGCCAGGATCGGCAAGCGGCCGGCGAACGCTTGGTAGTTCGTGTTGAACGCGTCGACAAGCGTCGAGGAGGTCGGTTCCCAGAACGCGAAGCGCGTTCCTTCGGCGTACCCTTTCGCATTCCCCTGGAGCCCCGGGCTCGTGACCGTGCCGAGCGACCAGAATTTGGCGGTCATGCCGAGGTCGCGCGCCTGCTTCATGGCGTTGCCGATCTCGTCGTGGCCGAGGAGCACCAGCGCGCCCGGATGTGCCTCGTTCAATTTGGTGAGCTGGGTCCGGAAGTCGGGATTCGAGTATACGTATGATTCCTCGATCGCCGCCCCGCCGAGTGACTGGTAGTGCTTTTTGAATGCGTTCGCTACCACTGACATGAACTCGTCTTTGGTCGAGTAGAGCACACCCGCGCTCCTGATGTTTTGCGCGTTCAGGTCTTCGGCGATCGCGATTCCGATAGATTCCGATTCCGTAGCGATGCAGAAGATGTTGTCGTTGAGTGCAGCGATCTGGTCGTTGCAGTCAAGCGGGTTGATGACCACTACTCCATCTTTCTGGGCCTGATCGGCGATGGCGAACATTCCGCCGTAGGTGACCGCGAGCACCGCGTTCACATGGTCGACGCTGACCAGTTTTTGGTACGCGGTGACGGTGTTACGAGGAAGATACTCATCATCCTCGAAGATCGCCTCAATCTTTTTCCCGCCGATGCCGCCGTTATCGTTCGCTTCTTTCACCGCGAGCTCGACGGCCTTGGAGCTGTCCATACCGAGCACTGCCGACGGGCCGGTGAGCGGGCCGATCCAGCCGATTTTATAGGTGCCCGATTCACGTGGTCGGGTGACGTACCACACCGCGCCGACGACCACGAGGATGCCCACGATGATCAGGATTATTCGAGAATGTTTATGCATAGCCGTAGAAGTATTTAGTTATTATGTGTGATCGTTCAGTTTTAAAAGATCGGCTTCTCTAATATGAGAGAGCCGTGCAGCTTCCTTGGTCATTGAGACCGGCGCCCTCTCCTGCGCCAATCTCATCGTTTCATGACACTACAATACCAGAGTTATCCACAGTTGTCAATGATTCTTGATGATGAAAATTTGATATAAAATGCATGTAATAAAGGTGAATCTATCAAAATGTCAAATATTTTTGATAAAACTAAAATCATCGCAGACCTTGAGCGTCTTGGACTCTCCCCTAAGGAGGCGGCAGTGTACGTCGGATTGCTCGGGTTGGGCGAGGTGGGGAGCTCGAAGATAATCGAAAAAACCGGCCTGCACGGCCAGTATGTGTACCAAGCACTCGAGTCGTTGGAAAAACGCGGGCTCGCACAGCACGTTATTCGTCACGGCCGCCGCAAATACAGCGCACAGCCACCGCGTGTACTCGCACGAGTCATCGAACAACAGAAGCGGCTCGCTGACGAGGTCGCGGAGACGTTAAGCAAGATGGTCGTCGCTCCCACGGAGCAGGCGTTCGAGGTGTATCAGGGCGCGGACTCCTACATTGCGCACGAATTCGACATGCTCGATCGCGCCGCGCCCGGCGCAACGCTCTTGGTGGTCGGCGGCACCGGTGATGCATTCGTAAAAACGCTCGGCATGCGCATCGGTGAGTATGATACGCTCCGCCGCAAGAAAAATATCTCGGTGCGTTACATCGGGAGCGAGGAGCAGCGCGAGACGATGCGTAAAACGCATGGGCTGCGTCAGAATTTCGAGTTTCGTCTACTCCCCGGTCTCTTTACCGGTCTCGTGAACACCAACGTGTGGCCAGATTCGGTCGCATTCAACATATACGGCGAACCGGTCTCGCGCATCACCATCTCAAGCAAAGTGATCGCTGCAAGCTACGCGCAATTTTTCGAAACACTTTGGAAATTAGGCAAGTCTCTTTAAGAAACGGTATGATGTGTGCGTATGCAAGGAGGGTATGATCCAAAAAAAGACCTAGGAGCAACGATCCGGCTCTTGGGCAACGTGCTTGATAAGACGACGCAGCTGGTTCAGCACCTCGATACGCAAACTAATATCCTCATCGGTATCAGTTTGTCGATTTTTGCATTTTCCCTCACCCAGTATCACACCAGCAATGTGAAGCTCGTGCTGGCCGTCATGGCCTTATTTTCCGCCTGCGCGGCGATCGTTGCACTCTTTGCCATTCATCCGCCCCGGTTCATGCGCAAAAAAGGACAGCAGGAGAGCATTATGTACAACGGGAGAATATCAAAATTCCCGACCGCAGCGGCGTATGAGCGCGAACTGAAACGGATCATCGGCCACTCCGACGCGATCGAGCATCAATACGCGCAAGAGATCTATAATTTGGCGACATTCTACTATCGCCCCAAACGTGAATTGTTCAAGCTCTCCCGGTCGATATTGTTGTGTGGCGTGATCGTCGCCAGCATCACGTTTTTCGTAATCACGCAGATTCCCGTATAAAAAAAACGGCCCGTGAGGGCCAGTTTTTTCTGGTTCTCGACTTCGGTCGAACAATAATTATTCTTCGAGCGAACGAGAGTGAGTCGAGAAGCTACTTCTTCTCTTCCGCGAGGAAGTTTTGGATGTCTTTCACCGTGCCCATGAGCTGGGCCGGGAAGATGATGGTGGAGTTCTTCTCGGTCGCGATCTCGGTCAATGTCTGGAGGTTGCGCAGCTGAAGCGCGATTGGGTGCGCCATCATGATGTCAGCGGTGTCAGCGAGCTTTTGCGCAGAGAGGAATTCACCTTCTGCGGCGATCACTTTGGCGCGCTTCTCCCGCTCTGCCTCGGCCTGCTTGGCAATGGCGCGCTGCATGCTGTCCGGAAGCTGGATATCTTTTATCTCCACCGCGCTCACCACCACGCCCCAGGGCTCGGTGTAGCTGTCCAGGATCTTCGTGATCTCGGCGTTGATCGTGTCGCGTTCGGAGAGGATCTCATCAAGCTGAAACTTGCCGACGATATTCCGCAGCGAGGTCTGCGCTATCTGGTCGATCGCGTCTCGTACGTTCTGGATGGCGACGATGCTTTTGACCACATCGATGATCTTGAAGTACGCAACCGCCGATACATCGAGCGACACGTTGTCTTTGGTGATGATTTTCTGCGGCGGGATCGGCAACGTTACAGTGCGCAGGTCGACGCGATAGAGCTTGTCGAAATACGGCACCACCATGTTGAGCCCCGGGTTGCGTAACCCCACGATCTTGCCGAAGCGGAACACCACACCCTGCTGATACTGCTGCACCGTGCGCAGTGATGGCAGGACCAGAAAGATGATCACGAGTAAGAGAAAGACGAAGAGTGGGCCCATATATATAGGTTATTAAGTGGTGAGAGCATACACCATGTCGACACGAAGTGTCGACCGTGATACCGTCGGCGCAGGAAGGAGGGTTGGGGCATGGTGTCCCGACCTTTTTCGTTCCCTCACAAAGGATTGTCATGACGACGGAAAACGCACTACTTTCGGTGTACGACAAGACCGGAATCGTGGAGTTCGCGCGCGCACTCGTGGGGCTCGGCTGGCGGCTCATCGCTTCCGGCGGGACTGCCAAGGTACTCATCGCAGCCGGGCTCAAGGTCACGGATGTGGCCGAGTTGGTCGGCGGAGGAGCGATTCTCGGCCATCGCGTGGTCACGCTCTCGCGTGAGATCCACGCGGGGCTGCTTTCACGAGACGTGCCCGAGGATATCGCCGAGCTCGAGAAGCTCGGGATCCCGCGCATCGACCTGGTCCGCTGCGATCTTTACCCACTCACCGCCGAGATCGCTAAGCCCGAAGCTACCGTGGAGTCGGTGATCGAGAAGACCGACATCGGCGGGCCGACGCTGATCCGCTCGGCGGCCAAGGGCGGTCGGTACGTGATCTGCGACGCCGCCGACCAGACGCCGTTCATCGGATACCTGCGCGAGGGCGAGCCGAACCGTGAGGCGAAGATCGCCGCACAGCGCGCAAAGGCCGAGTTCACCATTTCGGCATACACGCTCGCCTCGGCTCGCTACCACAGCAAGGGCGGCTTTGACGGCCTGGTCGGCCGCGAAGTCCGCACGTGCAAGTACGGGGAGAACGCGTGGCAGACGCCCGCCGTCCATCTGCGGACGGAAGGCGACGACCCGCTCGCGCTGGATCGTTTCCAGCTGCTCGTGGGCGAGCCGAGCTACAACAACCTGTGCGACATAGACCGCCTGTTGCAGACGGTCACGCACATCGCCGCGGCGTTCGATGTG
>Ga0315281_10004222_pt1 | contig 20897 bp, 16 predicted proteins | sample YL17G07_0_MG_FD_204540 | JGI IMG/M metagenome (GOLD analysis project Ga0315281, IMG submission 204540) | Sediment microbial communities from Yellowstone Lake, YNP, Wyoming, USA - YL17G07_0 | ecosystem: Environmental > Aquatic > Freshwater > Lake > Sediment | place: USA: Wyoming | collected...
GTCGCGAGCCCGATCCCCAGGGCCATCCGGCCGTCGGCCGTTCCGGGACGGGCGACCCCCGCGGCCAGGCGGCGCAACTCGGCGCCGAAGACGAGGAGGAGGGCGGCGAGCGTTCCGAGGTGGAGGACCGCGTCGAAAGCCTGGCTCCCGAGCAGGGGGTCGGACCAGCCGAGTACCGCCGGCAGAGCCGCAAGATGCGCCGTCGAGCTCACGGGCAGGAACTCGGTCAGTCCCTGAACGCACCCAAGGATGATTGCGGCGAGCACGGGGTTCATGGATGATCTTCTTTAAGTATAGTGGAGGCACGATGCGGACGGACGGAATGGGGGGACTCGGGCGGATCGTGACGCTCTGCGGGATTGCGGCGCAGGCGCTCTGCCTGATTGCGACGCCGGCGCGGGCGGGCGAGTGGCGGGCGAGTCCCTGGCTGGGCTGGGAGGCCGCGAGCCTTCCGGATCTCGAGCACAACCTCGAGGACTTCGGGAAGAGCGCACGGCAGGGGTTCCTGGATTACCTGCATGCGAGGAGCTCTGACGGGACCGCGGGGAGTGCGCTGACGCGAGTCGGGGGAAACGCCGGGTGGGGCGGCGAGGTGACCTTCATGTTCTCTCCCGGTGTCGGTCTTGCGGCCCGGGCCGGTCACGTGGCGTTCCACGAGGGCAGGGCGCGGGCCATCGGTTCCGGGGACTACCGGGAGACCTACACGGAGTCGCTGGCCTTCAGGGTCGGTCTCACAACCTTGCTCGCGGGGCTGGCGTTCGAGAACGCCGGGTCCGGGCGCCTGAGCCTGCGGGGTTCGGCATGCGCGGGAGTCGCGCTGGCAACCGCCGCCATGACGCAGGAAGGAAGCTTCGTGGATCCGGACTACCGCATCGACATGGCCTGGTCCGACCGGGGGAACCTGGCCGGCTCCGGGGCGGCGCTGGAGCTCGCTCTTCGGGTGCAGGACCGGATATCGCCCCGCGTCAGCCTCTTCGCCGAAGGCGCGTACCTCATGGCCGTGGTCGACGAGATGAAGTGGACGGGGAATGTGGACGTTTACAGGGACGGCGTGATCGACTACCGGAAGGGGAGCGTGCTCAGGTCGACGCGGACCGGCGGGGCGCTCATGATGGACTTCACCGGGCTCAGGTTCCGGGGGGGCGTGTCGTTCGCGTTTGGCGGCCCGGGCCGCGGGCCGGAGGGAGACGAGGAGCTTCCGGCCGAGCGGGAGTAGCTCGCGCCGTTCCTCCTGGCGCCGTTGAAACCCGCCTCACCGGGTAGTACGATGTTCGCGCATGAGCGCTGATCATGCCCGGTTCGTCCACCTGCACGTGCACAGCGAATACTCGCTGCTCGACGGCGCCAACCGCATCAGGCTCGAGGACCACCACCGCAAGGAGTTCGAGGAGGCGGCCAAGCAGAAGCGCCAGGTCCCCGTGAAATCCCTCGTTCACCAGGTCCGCGCACTCGGGATGAGCGCGGCGGCGCTGACCGACCACGGGAACATGTGCGGCGCGCTGGAGTTCTACCGCGAGGCGCGGCACGAAGGCATCAAGGCGATCCTGGGGCTGGAAGCGTATGTCGCGCCCGGGAGCCGGCACGAGAGAACCGGCGGCGAGGACCGTTCGGGCTGGCACCTGACCCTGCTGGCCCAGAACGCCCAGGGCCTGAGGAACCTGACCGTTCTCTCGAGCCTCGCCCACGAGGAGGGGTTCTACTACAGGCCGCGGATCGACCGGGAACTGCTCTTGAAGCACCACGATGGCCTCATCGCGCTCTCCGGCTGCCTGAGCGGCGAGGTGGCCGCGCACGTGCTCGGGGGCAGGATGGCCGACGCGCAGGCGGCCGCGGCGTGGTACACGGATCTGCTCGGTCCCGACCGCTACTTCGTGGAGCTCATGGATCACGGTATCGCCAACGAGAAGGTCGCGATCCGGGGCCTGATCGAGATCGCGGAGAAGCTCGGTCTCCGGACGGTCGCGACGAACGACGCGCACTACCTCGAACGCGCGGACGCCCTCGCCCACGAGGTCCTGCTGTGCATCCAGACGGCGAAGACGATGGACGCGGCCGACCGGCTCCGCCTGCCCACGCCGGAGTTCTACCTCAAGACCCCGCAGGAAATGGCGGACCTGTTCGCCGAGGTGCCGGAAGCGGTGACGCGGAGCTGGGAGATCGCCGAGCGTTGCGGGCTCGAAATGGTCTTCGCCGACGACAAGGGGGGGAAGCTCAACTTCCCGCCGTTCGACATCCCGCCGGGCTACCCGCACGCGGACGCCTACCTCCAGGAGGCCTGTCTCAAGGGCGCCCGGGTCCGGTACGGCGGGGTGGTGCCCGGGGAGGTCGCGGAGCGGCTTGCCCATGAGCTCGAGGTCATCCGGTTCAAGGGTTTCGCGACGTACTTCCTCATCGTCTGGGACATCGTCCGGACGGCCAAGGAGCGCGGGATCCTGGTGGGGCCCGGGCGCGGGTCGGCGGCGGGGAGCCTGGTCGCGTACGTGCTTGGGATCACGGACCTCGACCCGCTCCGGTTCGGGCTGGCCTTCGAGCGGATGCTGAACCCGGAACGCGCGGAACCTCCGGACATCGACATCGACTTCCCGGACAACCGCCGGGAGGAGGTCGTCGCGTACGTGCGGGAGAAGTATGGCAAGGACAATGTCGCCCAGATCGTGACTTTCGCCCGGATGAACGCCCGGGCCGTGGTCCGCGACGTGGGCCGGGCGATGGGGTTCGAGTTCGGCGAGATGGACCGGCTGGCCAAGCTCCTGCCCGGCGGCCCGGGGGCCACGCTCGCCCGGGGTCTCGAGACCGAGGAGGTGAAGCAGACCCTGGCCCAGCGCGACGACTACCGCAGGCTCCTGGACGTCGCCCGGTCCCTCGAGAGCCTGGCGCGGCACGCGTCCACGCACGCGGCCGGAGTCGTGGTGGGGCCGCCCGCGGAGGAAGCCGGCGGGGGCCTGCGCCGGTTTGTCCCGCTCCTCAGGCTCGAGGGCGGCGAGGGGCCCCTCGTCACCCAGTACGACATGGACGGGATCAAGAACCTGGGCCTGCTCAAGATCGACCTCCTGGGCCTCAAGACCCTCACGGTTCTCGACGAGACCCGGCGGCTGGTCAAGCAGACAAAGGATGAAACGATCGACTACCTGGCGGTGCCGCTGGACGACCCCGCGACTTTCGCCCTCTTCGCGGAGGCGCGCACGGACGGGATCTTCCAGTTCGAGTCCGCGGGGATGCGCGACGCGATGCGCAAGATGAGGCCGGACCGGCTCGAGGACCTGATCGCCCTGAACGCGCTCTACCGGCCCGGCCCGATGGAGCTGATCGACTCGTACATCCGCCGGCGGAGCGGACAGGAGCCGGCGGCCTACGACGTGCCCGAGCTGGAGCCGATCCTGAAGGACACGTTCGGCGTCGTCGTCTACCAGGAACAAGTGATACGCATAGTGCACGAGCTCGCCGGCTACTCGATGGGGAAGGCCGACGAGTTCCGCCGGTCGATGGGGAAGAAGAAGGACGAGATCATGGCCCGGGAGGAGAAGACCTTCATCTACGGCGACGCCGCGCAGGAAATCGCGGGGGTCGTGGCCAAGGGCATCGCGCGGGAGAAGGCGGAGCGCATCTTCGAGTTCGTGCGCCGGTTCGCGGGTTACGGATTCAACCGGTCGCACTCGGCGGCCTACGCGCTTCTCGCCTACTGGACCGCGTGGCTCAAGACCCACCACCCGGTCGAGTTCATGGCGGCCCTGCTCACATCGGAAATCGGGAACGCGGACAAGGTGGCCGAGTACGTGAGCGAGTGCCGGAAGCTCAAGCTGCCGGTCCTGCCCCCGGATGTCAACGCGAGCGGCACGGTCTTCTCGGTCGAGCGGGTGGCGGCCGGAGGCGACGGGGAAACCCGGGCGGCGATCCGGTTCGGGCTGGCGGCCGTCAAGAACGTGGGCGAGTCCGCGACCGGGCTCATGGTGAAGGCCCGCGCGGCGGGAGGCCCGTTCAAGTCGCTCGTCGACTTCTGCGATCGCCTGGACACGGGCCAGGTCAACCGCAAGGTCCTCGAGAGCCTGATCAAGTGCGGGGCCTTCGATTCGTTCGGGGGCCGGCGCGAACAGCTCGTCAAGGCCGTCGGGTCGGCGCTCGAGCGCGGCCAGGCCCGTCAGGCCGACCGCGAGCGGGGGCAGGAGTCGCTGTTCGGCGTTGAGGCCGTCGAGGCCGACAAGCCGCTCCCGCAGGCTGACGAGACGATCGAGCGCAACCGGCTGTCATACGAGAAGGAGCTCCTGGGCTGTTACGTCTCCGGCCACCCGCTGGCCGAGTACGAGCCCGAGATCTCCCAGCTCTCGACGATCACGCTCGCCCCGGCCAAGCTCGAGGGTCCGGCCGCGAACGGCCTGCTCCGAGTCGCGGGGGTCGTGACGCACGTCAAGCACGGCCTCACCAAGAAGAAGGAATCCTACGCGCGGTTCCAGCTCGAGGACCTCGAGGGCTCGATCGAGGCGCTCGCGTGGCCCGAGGTGATGCGCAAGTCCGGCGGCGCGCTCTCGAACGGCGCGATCCTGCTCGTCACGGGCACGCTCCAGCGCCAGGCTCCGGGGATGGGTCCGCAGATCAGGCAGGACGAGGGCCGGCCCACGCTCATCGTCAAGGACCTGATGCCGCTGGCCGAGGCCCAGGTGCGCCTCACCCGGGGCGTTCACCTCAAGCTCTCGACGGTCGGCATGGGCGAGGAGGTGCTTCGGTCCATCCGCGAGGTGACGGCGCTTTCCCCCGGCGACGCGGCGCTCTACCTGCACCTGGCGACCCTGCATCACGGGGAGGCGGTGCTCGAGGCGAATCCCTCCCTGCGCGTCCGGCCCACGCGGGAGCTGATCGGCCAGCTCCGCGCCCTGATCGGGGAGGAGAACGTCCGGCTGAGCGACAAACCGTATTCTCCTGCATGAAGCCCTGGGAGAAGACCGGACAGGAAGTCGTCTACGAGGGGCGGCTGAAAGTGGTCAGGAAGACGTTCCGCCGTCCCGACGGCCGGGTCGCGCACTTCGAGGTCCGGGACACCCGGGACGTGGTCTGCATCCTCGCGCTCACGGAGGCGGGCAAGGTTCTGATCGCGCGCCAGTTCCGCCCCGGCCTTGAGAAGGTCGTCCTCGACCTGCCCGCGGGGTTCATGGACGAGGGCGAAACCCCCGAGCAATCAGCCCGCCGGGAACTGCGCGAGGAGACCGGCTACGAGCCCGGCGAGATCAGGTTTCTGTCGGCGAATCCCGTTTCCGCCTACGCCAACAACCACCGCCACAACTTCGTGGCGACCGGCTGTCGCAAGGTCGGCGAGCCCCAGAACATGGACCAGGAGGAGTGCGAGGTCGTCGAGCTCTCCCTCGACGAGTTCAGGGCCTGTCTGCGCGGCGGCCAGATCACGGATGTCGGGTCCGGGTTCCTCGGCCTCGACGCGCTGAAGCTGCTCTAGCCTGGTTTGACCTCGGGTGGGAGACGCTGGAGAACCGCCTCATGGAGTTTTCGCGCGATCAACTCGCTCGCACGGACCTGCTCGGGAGTGATTTGAGTCTCGGGCTCGCCCGGGTAGCGAAAGCGCCAGGCGTATTCCGTCAACGGGCCGGCATCCCGCACGAAGGACGCGAGCGTCGCATCGATCTCGATGCAGGCATTGCCGATGGCGACCAGATCGTGCGTTTTCGCGAACGGCTTGTCGTGCCAGGTCAGGAACCCCTTCAGCGCCTTCTCCGCGGCCTGTTGAGCGTGGAAGGCTGCATCTCCGACCAGCGGAGGATTGGCCGCAAGATCGACGCCCATCGCGCGGAGATCCTGGTTGGCCTTGTCAAACCACAGGCGGACCTGAATGATCCGCTCCGGATCAGGAACCATAGACCAACCGACCCTCCCGCACGACGGTTGCGGGCAGAGTGGCAGGCAAGTGCAGACAGGCATCAAACCGCTTGCGGGTCCAGACAAGGATGTCGCCGGAAGCTCCCGTCTTCCACAGGGTCTCGTATGCGAGACGGCTTTGCCGCCTCTCGGGCCCGGCGTCGTCAGGCACGACCACGAGGAGATCCAGGTCGCTGTCCGGCCTTGCATCGCCGCGGGCCCAGGAGCCGAACAGGTAGATCCGCTCGGGGCGGTAGGCCTCGCCGAGCAGACGCACAGCCTCGGTGAGCCTCGCAGGGGCGCTTGCCACGGCCTGATGAGCGGAGCCTTCCGGTGCCATCGGTTCTTCCTCCTACAGGCTACCCCATGCCCCGGCATTCATCAATGATCCAAGCATTGTCCCCTGCGGCACAGCTATTCATGCCCCGCAGGCGCGGCCTGCGGGAGGCGCACGCCCAGGGTCACGTAGTGGTACCAGCCCAGCTCCCCGATCGGGACGGCCGCGTAGTCGAACTGGAGGCCCAGCCCCGCCGCCGACCGCCACAGTACCCCAATCCCCCCACGCGGCTGAACCGTCTGCGCGCTGCCCTCCGCGCTCCTGACGCCCGCCCGCAGAAAGAACGTCGTCCCACTCGCCGCGAGCCGCCCGAACCAGTAAACGAGCCCGAGCCCGCCATGCACGAGCCCCTCGCTAAGGACCTCTCCTTCCAGCCCGGCCGCGTAGCCTTCCGGACCGCCGAGGAGTCCGATCCTCGATTGGGAAAGCAGCCCCGCCCCGCACGTCACCTCGCTCGCAAACGCGCGGCTTGCACCCCGCCCCAGCGGCCCCGCCAACACCGAGCCGGTCAGCGCCCGGCCGTCACCGAGCCCCCGCTGGGCTTGAACTCCAGCCTCCAGCCCCACCCCCAGGTTTTGCTCGTCCGGCAGTCGCTGGACGAGGGTTGACAGCCGGGCCAGCCCGGCCAGCCGCCACTCGCCCGCAGCCAACAGCTCGCGCTGGACCAGCATCCGCGCCCCCCATTCCACGAGCGCGATCTGGCCCCCCTCCCCGCCATACGTACCGTCGCTCGCCTCTCGCGTCTCCGTGATTCCTTCCGGCACGAATGCGAACCCGTCGAAGCCCATCCGCAGTTGCGGACCCACACCGCCCTGCACGCCAAACCCGTACCAGCGCAGACCTGAAGTCAGGAGGATCGTGCTCAGGTCCGCGAGTTCGCCCTGCCGCCAGGGATCCTCAAGCGCCACCCCGCCGCTCCCCGCCTGCCGCGCGGAGGTCATCACCCAGAGGGACCGCCCGAATCCCTCACCCGCCGCACCCGCTATGCTCGGGATCGCCAGCAGGAGCCCGCTCATCACCGCTCTCGCCCGCGAGCCCACGCTACTCCACCACCAGCCGGCCGCGTTGCTTGCGGCCACCCGCCTCCGCCACCCATAGGTAGACTCCTGGCGACACCTTCCTCCCGTTCGTACTGCGCCCATCCCATTCCGCCACTCCGCCCGCTCCAGCCTTCCCCCGCCACACCAGCAGGCCTCCGGCGTCGTACAGCCGGAACTCCCCGCTACTTCCGAGCCCCTCCACCTTCAGCACGCCCCGGACCGCTCGCACTGGGTCGAAGGGATTGGGATAGACCCGCAGGGTCGCGTTGCTCCGGAAGGCGACCGAAGCGGAACCGGCCCGCCCCTGCGCCGGAACCCCGAACGCCGACACTCCCGTGGCCATCGAAGTGTTGACAACCGTCGCCGGACCAGATTGGTACCCCGCGCTGGTGTTCAACGTCAGCACCGCCGACTCGCCAATGCCGAGTCGGGGTAGCGACCAAGCAACGACACGCCCAGTGACGACGGCGGACGACAACGTGGACACGACCTCGAGCGGGGCCGGCACGGTGTCCACAACGCAGACCTGGAAAGCCGTATCCAAGCCCGTGTTCTTGACCGTGATCGTGAACGGCACGGGTCCCGGCGCCACGGCCACAGAAGGAGCCTCTTTCGTCACGCTCAGGAATGGCGCGACGATCGTGAGCGCTGTCGTCTCGCTGGCCATGATGGACGAGTCCTCCGTGATCGTCGCGGTGGCAACGTTCCGCACGACCGTGCCGGCAGCAAGGTCCAAGTCCAGTCCGACCCGGAATTGGACCCATCCGGAGAATCCCGGTTCAGCCCGTTCGACCACCCATCGCAGGACCAGCGGCCCGGCTGTGCCGTCAGGAGGTTCGCCGGAAGTCCACGGCCCCGTCGCCGACGGGCCCCAAGCGGACGACGAGAGCGCAGGCGTGCCGAAACCGTCGGCGGCGGCAAAGAAACCGAGGGAAGGCGCCCGGTACATCGCGCTGGCGGCGACGGTGTCCGTGATCGTGAGGTCCGTGGCTGGGCTACCCGACGCGGGGTTGACCCATGACACCGCGTAGGCCACGACCTGGCCGGGCGAAGCTTGCCCGGCCGGCGCCGACGCTTTGTGGAGCCCCAGAGGCTGCAGGGCCACGGTGACGGGGTTGCTCAGCACCGGTATTCGGCACGGCGCGAGGCCCGGGTCGCGGGCCTCGGCAACGTTTGGACCCAACGATGCTCCCGAGACCGGCGCCTTGACCGTGAAGCCAAGGGTCGCCGAACTGCCTGGAGCGAGGGAACCGACCGTCCAGACCACCATCGACCCGGCGAGCACGCCCCCGCCCGTGGCCGAAACGAACGTGGCCCCGACCGGCAGCGTGTCCCAGACCGTGACCGCCGTCGCGGTCGCGGTGCCGATGCTGGTGCAGACGAGCGTGTACGCGAGTCCGCCATCGCGCACCACCGCCCAGCCGCTCGGCGTCTTGGTCAGCGAGAGTTCGACCGTCGGGGCCGGCAGGGCCATATCCGCGGGCCACCCGTAGCCGTCCCAGGGGGCGAACCCGTAGACCATGCCCGCGATCGGGACTCCGGCGGTCACGCGATGCACGCCCTCCGCGATGGCGAGCTGTGCACCACTGAACCCCGATGTCCCGATTGGGAAGAAGACCGTGGAGGAGAGGAGCGAGCCGTCCATTTGTACGCCGGTCGTTGCCGCCGTGGGCACGACGAGGTTGACCTCGTTGACGACGAACCAGGAGTAGGAACTCGGGATCGTCGAGAAGATGAGGTCGGTGCCGAAAGCGGAAGGGGGTGGGATCACGAGCTCGAACGGATCCCCGGCGTAGCTCCCCTGTCCATCCCAGCCTCCGCCAGCCGCGTATTGGGCGACAAGCACCGGGGCGCTGGCCGTGATGACCGATGGCGAGGTGAGGTTGACTTGGAGGAACTTGCCGCGGTTCAGGGTTCCGACCAGCACACCGTTGATGCTGACCGCGGTGTTGTTCACCGACGCCAGGATGCGGAAGAAGTCGCCGTAGGCCCGAGCCGCGAAGGGCACCGTGCACGCGATCGTCCCCCAGTCTGGGACTGGCGGCATCTGTTCAACGAGGTGATCCTCGCAGCAGTACGACGGATTCGGAACGTAGGCGGCCTCATTCCCCCCGTAGACGGCGACCGGCTTGTCGGCTGACACCTCGCTCCCCGTGATCGTGTATCCGGGGTTGAGCGTATCTTGCATGAGCTGATAGACCTCGCCCGAGTTGAGGGTAACCACGTAGGGGACGCCAGCCACCCGAGAGTTGATGTTGTCGCTGGGCGTGATCGTCACGGTCGTATTGTCTTGGGTTGCCAGAACCGCGAGATAGGGTTGACCGTCCTGCCCCCCCGCCCCGTCCGGCCAATCGTATCCCAGGACAAAGTAGGACCTCCCGAGCATGTCCGTGGGCAGAGCGTTGTACCCGTCCGAAAAGGCTCCGCTGAACTGGAGTACGTGCACCCTGACGGGAGCCTGGGCGGTGACGTGAACGCCGACCGCGTAGGTTCCTTCGCCACTCGATGTGATCACGGCCGCGGGGAGGGTGCTGGACATCGGAACGCCGGGGCTGATGCTGAATGAGCTGGTGAACCCAAGGCCCGGGATCGTGATTGTGCCCGTTGTTGCGACGTCGCCGCTGATCAACAGGGCCGAATCGCCAGGGCCCGTCTTTGGGAAGGCCACCCAGAAATCGCAACGGTCGCTCGTCGTCTCGGGCCGCGCGGACGACCCGAAAGCCAGAAAGGCCGCGACCAGCGCCATGAACCGCAATGCGAGCATCGCCCCAGCCAGTCGTCTCACGGACGGACTAGGATGGCCGGCGCCGCCGCGGCCTGAATCAAGGGGGCTGTGTCATCAGCCGGGACGGAGGGAAGACCGGCGACTTCGGAACTACCGGGAGCGGGCGGAAAGGGCGGGACGGCGGACCCCCGCGAGCGAACGAAGCGCGCTGTTGACCGCCCTTGCCGTGGGGAAGGCCCGCGCGACATCGGCATCGAGCCTGATGAGATTCGTCCCCGCGGCGTACCTCGCTGCGTACTTTCCCTGGGTCCCGCCACGAAAGTCGTATTCCGTCCCCCTCGCTGCGTGCTGACGATGGTTACGGTTCCTCATACTCCATCATGATAGCGTGTCCGCGGTGTGTGCTACCGCGCCGCGACGGCGGCCCTTTCCGCGGCTACTTCCGCTGGTCTATCGGAATATACGGCAGGCCCTCGAGGTCCGGCCCGGGCCCCGTGTACGTGGCCTCGGGCCGGTAGAGGACCGCCTTGGGCTGGGCTTCGGCGAACTTCTCCTCGATCACGTGCGCGCACCAGCCCGCTATCCGGGCGACGGCGAAGACGGGCGTGAAGAGATCCGTAGGGATGCTCATCTCCATGTAGACCGTGCCGCTGTAGAAGTCCACGTTCGGGTGCAGGCGCGCCTTCCCCCGGGAGTCGAACTCCCGCCGCGCGATCTCCTCGACTTTCTCCGAGATCTGGAACCAGCGCGGGTCGTGCGTCCGCTCCGCGAGCTGGGCCGCGATGCGCTTCAGGATCCTGGCCCGCGGATCGTAGGTCTTGTAGACCGCGTGGCCCACCCCCATGATCCGTTTCCCCCGGTCAAGGGCCTCCTTGACCCAGGACTCGGCCCGGTCGGGCGACCCGATGTCCCTGAGCATCTTCATCACTTCCTCGTTCGCGCCGCCGTGCAGCGGCCCCGAGAGGGCGCCGAGGGCGGCCGTGACGGCCGCGTACATGTGCGCCCGGGTCGAGGCGACCACGCGGCACGCGAACGTGGAGGCGTTGAAGTGATGGTCCGCGTGCAGGACCAGGCAGACGTCGAAGTTGCGCGCCGTGGCGGGGTCCGGGACCTCGCCGGTGAGCATGTAGAGGAAGTTGGCCGCGTGCCCGAGGTCCTCCCGGGGCGCGACCGAGGGCTTGCCCTCCCGCGCGCGCGCCCAGCCGGCCACCACCGTCGGGAGCTTCGCGATCAGCCGGATCGCCTTGCGGTAGTTGGCGTCCTTCGACTCGTCGGCAAGCTCGTTGTCCCAGGCGGCGAGCATCGGGACCATGGCTTGGAGCACATCCATGACGGGGATGGACTTCGGCATCTTCTGCGCCATCTCCTCGAAGGCCCTCGGAATCCAGCGCTCCTTGCGGAGCGCGGCGTCGAAGCTCGCCAGCTCCTCCCGGGTTGGCAGGCGGCCGTACAGGAGCAGGTATGCGGTCTCCTCGCAGGTCGAGTTCTCGGCCAGCGTCTCGATCGCGTACCCGCGGTAGACGATCCGGCCCCGGACGCCGTCCACATAGCTGATCCTGGTGTCGGCCACGACGACATCGCGCAATCCGATGTTCTTCGCGGACACCGGTTCCTTCCGGTCCGGAACCTTTGGATCTGCCATGACCTGCCCCCCTCGCGGTCTCCCCGGCCCGCTGCGGAGCAGATAGGATACCAGAGCTTCCGCTAGAATACTCGTCATGCTGGCAGGCGAAGAGCTGGTCTGGCGGGGTCCCTTCGATTGGGTGGGTCCGGCCGAGCGCTCGATCTTCGGATCGAACTGGGCCAAGGAGCCCGGGATCTACCTGTGGACGATCCAGACCGGACCGTCGAACACCGTCTACTACGTCGGGGAGACCGGGAGGTCGTTCGGCGAGCGGTTCGCGGAGCACACGCGGGCGTACCTGGGGGGGGAATACAGCATCTGGGGGCCCGAGGAGTTCCTCCAGAAGCGCAAGATCGAGCTGTGGGGAGGGCTCTGGCGCCCGGAGCGCAAGCATCTGACGGGAGAGTACCTTGCCAACGTCGAGCGGCTGCTTCCGCGCGTGGTGGAACTCCTGAAGTCCTTCCGGATATTCATCGCGCCCATGCGCGGCTCCGAGCGGATGCGCGAGCGCGTCGAGGCCGCGATCATCCGCGCGATCCGGCTCTCGGACCCGCATCCGCTGCTGGACGAGAACCTGCGGTACCGGCCGCGCCTGCCTTCCGAGGACCCGGTGCGGTACGACATGCAGCTCCCGGCGCACATCGAGGGCCTTCCCGCCTACTTTCAGGTTTGAAGGACGCTAGATTGCCTAGATAGCGGCGACGGCGGAGTCGAGGACCCAGCCCTTGAGGTTCTTGCTCGGGACGCCGACCTCGATCCAGCCCGGGCGGCGGGAAAGGATCAGCGTGCGCTGGCCTTCCGGCGCGGTGAACCCCACCGGGAACTGGTCGCCCGGCCCGGACCGGATCTCGACCGTCGGCGCGGTCACGACCGCCCACGGAAGCGAGAGATCCCGGGCGCGCAGACCCAGCCAGACCGAAAGCACGACCAGGAGCGGCAGACCGATGATCATGAACCTTCTCCAGCGCTCCCAGGGGAGGTCGCGCCAGAGCGCGACGCCCGCAATCCCGCCCAGAAGCCAGACGAGGGCGGTCAGGAGCCAGGCGAGCTCGTCCGGGGTGAGGACGCGGTCCAGGGACTCCCAGAGCGACGGCTCCTCGTCCTGGAGGGCGCTCCGGGCGAGCGCGAGGTTGAACCGGATGTCGGCGTCGCGGGGGGCGAGCCGGCGCGCGCGCTCCCACTCCAGGATCGCGAGGCCGCGGTGCCCGAGCCGCCAGTGGGTGTTGCCGAGGTTGTGCCGGAGGGCGGCGCTGACTTCGCCGGCGGCCGCGATCTTCTCGTACCGGGCGAGGGCCTCGGCGAGCTTCCCCTTCTCGTAGAGGGCGCCGGCCTCCCGGAAGATCGTGGCTCCGCTTCCGCTGACGCGGATAGGAGCAGCGGAGGCGACGGCCGAGACGAGGAGGAGGGCCGCAATCATAGGACCTTCTCCAGGTCCCCGAGCAGGGACCGGACTTCCCCGAGCCGCGCGGCGAGGTCCGCGTCCGACGCCGCCTGCGGCGCGTACCGGATCAGGTCGGCCTCCTCCCAGAACCGGACCAGTTGCCCGATCGGCTCCCCGGGAACCCCGGCTTCCCGGAGCCGGGCCTGGATGCCCAGGAGCGTGAGGCCCGACGGCGAGACGTCCCACTTGTCGGCGAGATAGCCCGCGAGCGTCTCCTGCACCGCCGAGTGGACCGCGAGTGCCTCGCCCTTCCGGGCCGCCGCGGCGGATGCCTTCAGCCGGCGCCCGGCGGCGCGCAGGGCCCGACGCGCGCGGATCGCCGCGGGGTTCCGCGCGATCGCGGCGCGCCTCCACGCGGAGGCGAGTCCCGAGAGGAAGAAGAGCGCGGGCAGGAGCTGGAGCCAGCCGAACGCCGGGGTCGCGCAGAGCGGCGGGCGGGCGGGGGCCAGCCGCGCCTCGGCCTTGAGGAACCGGATGTCCTCGTTCACGGCCCGGACGCCGGCCGCCGGCACGAGGCCGGGGATCGCGAGGCCCGCGACCGCGCCCGCGGCCCCCGGCTTCACGGTCAGCCGGAGCGGCGGGCTCACGAGCGGCACGTACCGCCTCGTCTCCGGATCGAAGACCGGGTACCTGATCGGCGGAATCGTCATCTTCCCGGATGTCTGGGGGATCAGCATCGCCTTGAAGGTCTTGGAGCCCTGGATCAGGTCACCCGCGTTGCGAACGTTGAGGCTCGACAGCGTCTCGTACCGCCGCGCGCCGGGAATTTCCGGCCACACGGGCTCGCGCAGGGACTTGACCAGCCCGGTCCCCTTGATCTCGACCGTGAGCGTCACGGGCTTTCCGGCCTCGACGGACTCCCGGTCGAGCGAGGCGGAAAGCCGGTACGAGCCGACCGCGCCCGTGAACCCCGCGGGCTTGCCCGCCTCGGGCAGGGGGAGCACGGTAACGGCGACGGGGTCCGACTTGAGCGTCATCGTCCTTCCGCCGCCGAAGAACATGGAGAAGGGGTCGCCGCCCGCGCCGGGGTCGACGACCGCGACCTGGAGGGTGCCGGCCCCGATCGTGGCCGTGCCGGGCGCGGTGGGGAAGAGGGCGTACCGGACTTCGCTGACCCAGTAGCCGGCCCCCTGCTCGTTCACCTGCGATTGCCGCGGCTGGAGGTCCTCGATCACGAACCCCGAGAGGTCCGGCGGCGCGAACCGGGGCTGGGAGGCGAGCTGGACGCGGTAGTGGAACCGGAATGTGTAGACGACCTGTTCGCCGACGAAGACCCGGCGCTTGTCCACGGAGCCGGTCACGAACGCCGCCGGGGCCGACGGCCTCGCCGGGGAGGCGGTCCCTGGTTGCTGCGGGGCGCCCGCGGCCTGGGCGACGACCTGGATGGGGTTGGTGGCCCAGGTCTTTCCCTCGGAGGCGACGGCGATGGAGGGGATGACGAGGCGGCCGGGGCTGCGCGCGACGACCGAGTACTGGAAGTTGACGGATGACGATACCTGCCCATTGACAATGCTCACGTTCTGGGCGCGGCCGGCGGCGTAGAACTCGAGGCCCGGGACCTGGGGGATGCGCGGGTCGGCGACGTCCGAGGCCGCGCCGGTGACGACGACGGTCAGCCGGAACGGGTCGCCGACGACGACCTGGGCACGGTCCACGGAGGCGCTGACCTGGACGCCGGCGCCGGCCGCCGTGGCCGCCGCAAGGAGCAGGACGGCGGCGGTCACCAGTCGCGCCCCCCGCCCTGGGGCTTGCCCTGGCGCTTCTTCTTCTCTTCCTGCATCTTGCGCTCCTGGTCCTTCACCATCTCGAGCACGCGCTCGGCGTCCTCCTTGCCCATCTGGTCCTTCGGTTTCGGTTGCCCCTGGCCCTGCTGCTGCTTGGGCTGTTTCGGCCGTTTGGGCGACCGGATCCACTCGATATTGTATTTCGCGTCGGCGTCCGCGGGATTCCAGCGCAGGGCTTCCTTGAAGGCTTCGATCGCCTCCGCCTCGCGGCCGGCGAACAAGAGCGCCAGCCCGCGGTTGTACGCGATCGCGGACTTGAGCATCGGGTGCCTGGTGAGCCCCGCCGCCTGGTCGTACGAGCGCAGCGCCTCGTCGTATTTTCCCTCGACGAGGTAGGTGTTTCCGATGTTGTAGGGCGCCTCCGGCCCCTCCGGGCGCTCGGATTGGGCGGTGAAGTACTGGGTGCGCGCGTCCTCGTACTGGCTCTTCGCGAACAGCCGGTTGCCCCGGTTGATCGCCGAGCGCCAATCCGCCCGGGCGGCGGCGGGGAGGAGCGCAAGGAGGACGACGGCCGCGGCGCCGCGCCGCCACCGGAATCGCGGAAGCGTGATCCGGAACCGCTCCCGGCGCAGGTCCGCGGCGACCGCGCGCCAGTGGCCCGTCCGCAAGGGGATCAGGGCCTCCGCGATCAGGAGCAGGATCGCGAGCAGGAGGAAGGACTGGTACCGCTCCTCCCGGACCTTGTACATCGAGGTGGACTGGACCTGCGAGGCGGAGGAGGAGACCTCGCCGATGAGCCCCGCGATCTCGGAGTCGTCGGGCGCGCCACGGACATAACTGCCGCCCGTGATCCGGGCCATCTCCGCAAGCGTGGCCTCGTCGAGGCGGGAGACCACGGTCTCGCCCTTCTCGTCCTTCTTGAACCCCTGCACCGCGCCGGATTCATCCCGCTCCTTGATGACGTCGCCCTGCGGGGTTCCCAGCCCGATGGTGTATATGACGACGCCGGCCTCCTTGGCGTCCTTCGCGGCCCCCCCGGGATCGCTGTTCTGCGTGTCCTCGCCGTCGGTGAGGAGGACGAGGATCTTCCTGGCCCGCGAGGACTTCGGGAACCTCGCCGCCGCCTTCCGCACCGCGCGGCCCAGGGCGGTCCCGGGGACCGGCACCGTGCCCACTCCCGCGGACTCGAGGAACATTCCCGCCGCCTCGACGTCAAGCGTGAGCGGGCACTGCAGGAAGGCGTCGCCCGCGAAGGCGATGACTCCCACGCGGTCGCCGGTCAGGGACGAGACGAGGAGCCCGAGCTTGCGTTTCGCGACCGCCAGCCGGGACGGGGCGAGATCCTCGGCGAGCATGCTGGACGAGACGTCGAGGGCGACGAAGACGTCGTTGCCGCGGCGGCGCACCTCGGGGAGGGTGAGGCCGAACCGCGGCCGCGCGGCGGCGATGACGGCGAGGGCGAGTGCCGCGATGCCGAGCGCGCGCCGCCAGCCCCCGCGCTTCGCCGCAGGGTCCACGAGCGACTCCACGAGGGCCTCGTCCCCGATCCGGCGGAGGAGCGCCCGGTCTCTCCGGGAGCGCAAGAGCACGAGGACCGCGTACGCGGCGACCGCGAGGAGCCACAGGAGCCGGGCCGGGGCCGCGAAGTCCATCAGGGCACTGCCTTGAGGACCAGCTCGCCGGCCGCGAGCTCGGCCGCGAGCAGGAGCAGTCCCGGGATCAGGAGCCACTCGAACCGCTCCAGGTACTCGGTGAACGACTTCACCCTGACCTCGGTCTTCTCCAGCCGGTCGATCTCGGCGAAGATCCGGAAGAGCCCCTGCGTGTCGGTCGCGCGGAAGTACTGGCCCCCCGTCGCGGAGGCGACCCTGGTCAGGGACTCCTCGTCGAGGTCGGTGGCGACGCGGACCCGGCGGGCGCCGAAGACGGGGTCCTGGACGGTGAGGTAGCCGCCGCCGGGCGCCCCGGCGCCGATGGCGTAGATCCGGATGCCGAAGGCCGCCGCGGTCCGGGCCGCCGTCTTCGGGTCCACGTTCCCGGCGTTGTTCGCCCCGTCGCTCAGGAGGATTATGACCTTCGACTTCGCCGCCGTGTTCTTGAGCCTTTCCACGCACGTGGCCAGCCCGTCGCCGATCGCGGTCCGGTTGGGCGGCACCTCGCCGACGGCGATGTCGCCGAGGAGGGTGGCGAGGGCGTTGTAGTCCACGGTGAGCGGGCAGACGGTCATCGCGAACTGGGCGAAAACGACGAGCCCGATCCGGTCGTGATCGCGCTTGGCGATGAACCGGCCGGCCGCCTCCTTCGCGATCTCGATCCGGTTCTTCGGCGCGAAGTCCTCGGCCCGCATCGTTTCCGAGACGTCCAGGCAGAGGACGATGTCGGTCGCCCGGATGTCCCGCTCGTCGCTCCGGACGCCCTGCTGGGGGCGGGCGAGCGCGAGGATGAGGAGGACGAGGGCGCCGATCCGGAGCCACGGCCGGGCGCGGTTCCAGAGCCGGGCGACCGGGGACTCCAGCGACCGGATATCGGCGACGGACGAATAGCCGAGCGCGGGCTCGCCCCGGCGGCGGAACCGGACGAGGTACCAGAGCAGGGCGAGGACGACCGGGAGGAGCCAGAGCGCGGATGGCGTGCCGAATATCAACGCACACCTCCCGCGGGGCCCGCGACGGACCGCTCGGCGGGCTCGGGAGCCCGGGGCGAGGTCAGGTCCACGAGCTTCCGGGCCCGGGGCGCGGTCGCATCGACAAGGGTCCGGGCCCGCGCGACGTCGGCGTCGATGTCGGACCGGTCGGGCACGAACTTCGCGAACTTGACGAGGTCGCAAGTGTCGAAGAACAGGCGGATGTCGGCTGTCAGGTCGCGCAGCGCCCCGACGGCCCGCAGTTCCGGCAGGAGCTCGGCGGTGGTCAGGTCGAGGGCGGGGACGCCGAACCGGCCCTCCAGGTACCGCCGGAGGATGTCCCCGAGTTCTATATAGAAGAGCTTGACCTGGCCCTCCTCGAGCAGCGGGGAGGCGAGAAGCGCGTCCAGGGCTTCGCGCGCGACCTCATCGGGGGGCCGCCGGGGGACGCCGGGGAGGAGGCCGAGGGCTTCGAGTTCCTTCAGCCTCCGGCGCCGGCGCCAGTACCAGATGCCCGCCGCGACCGCGACGAGGGCAATCGCGCCCAGGATCCACGGCCACCAGACCCGGTACCCGATCATGCCCTTCGGGCCGCGCAGGTTGGACTTGTCCTCGGCTCTCGCGAGAACGGATACCACCGTGACACTGACCGCCGGGACCGTGACCTTCTGCGGCTTCACCCCGGGCGCGTTGATCACGAACGGCATCGCGGGCGTCGCGGTGACGCTCGTGGTCCAGGCGGTCATGGCGACGAGGACGCGCTGTTCGACGGCGCCGCCGGGCAGTTGCCGGGGCGGTGCGGCCCGGGTCCCGAAGACCTCCCAGTCCGCAAACACCGTCGCGCCGAGGACGGCCTTGAACCCGGCCGGGACCGTGAATGCCGCCTCGTAAACGACGCGGTCGCCGATGGTGAATATCGTGGGGCTCACCATCGCGCCCACCCGAATTTCGTAGGACTGGGCAACGGCCGCGCAGGCCAGCAGGAAGGCGGCGCCGGTCACCGGAAGCGCCTCGCGCGGGTATCGAAGAACGCCATCAGGGGTTTCAGGTACGGCTGGCCGGTCTCGAGCGGGATGACGTCGAGGCCGAGCTTGCGGAAGACGCCGTCGCGCCGGGCGCGGGCCTCGGTGCGGATCCGCTCCAGCCGGTCGCGGACCGCGGCTTGCCCCGTGTCGAGGAACAACCGCTCCCCGGACTCCAGGTCTTCGAGGTCCAGCCAGCCGGCGGCCGGCAGGGCGCGCTCGCGCGGGTCCTCGAGGACGAAGGCCACGGTGTCGTGCCGGCGCTGGGTCACGGCCAGCGGCTGCTCCCACCCTTCGGCCAGGAAGTCGGAGAAGACGAAGACGACCGCGCGCTTGCGCTGGACCCGGTTCAGGAAGGCGAGCGCGGCCGCGAGCCCGGTCCCCGTGCCGTGCGGCTCCAGCACCAGCATGTCGCGCAGGATCCGGAGGGCGTGGAGCTTGCTCTTCCGGGGCCGCACGTACCGGTCCACGGCGTCGCTGAAGAGAAGCAGACCCACCTTGTCGTTGTTGCGCAGGGCCGCGAACGCGAGGACCGCGGCGAGCTCGAGCGCGAGCGCGTGCTTGGATCGCAGGCGCGTGCCGAACTTGAGCGAGGCCGAGTTGTCCACGACGAGGAGGATCGTGAGCTCGCGCTCCTCCGTGTACTGCTTGACGAACGGGGTTCCCATCCTGGCGGTGACGTTCCAGTCGATCGACCGGATCTCGTCGCCGGGCGAGTACTCGCGGATGTCCGTGAAGGTCATGCCGCGGCCCTTGAACGAGGAGTGGTAGCGCCCGGCGAACAGGTCGTTGACGAGCCGCCTGGTGCGAATCTCGAGCCGGCGGATGTTCCGGAGCGTCTCCGGGGCGAACGGGACCGCCGTCTTCACCTTCACGTTGCCGGCCATCTCTTCTACCGGGTTCCCGCCGGGACTCCCCTCATGGGACCTCGACGTGGTCCAGGATCTGGCGGACGAGGTCTTCGGAGGTGAGGTTCTCGGCTTCCGCCTCGTAGGTGAGGAGGATCCGGTGCCGGAGGACATCCGGCGCGATCGTCTTCACGTCCTCGGGCGTCACATAGCCGCGCCCGTTCAGGAACGCGAGCGCCTTGCTCGTCGCCGCCAGCGCCAGCGTCGCCCGCGGCGAGGCGCCGTAGGCCACGAGGGGCTTCAAGTCCGGGAGCTTCGCCTGCTCCGGATCGCGCGACGCGAGCGTGAGGTCGAGGATGTAGGTCCGGATCTTCTCGTCCATGTAGATCTCGCGGACAAGACCGCGGACCTCCCGGATCTTCTCGAGCGTGACGATGGGCTTGACGGCCGGGATCTCGCCGCCGCCCATCCGGTCGAGGATCGCGCGCTCCTCCTCGCGGTTCGGGTACGTGACCTTGAGCTTGAGCAGGAACCGGTCCACCTGGGCTTCGGGCAGGGGGTAGGTGCCTTCCTGCTCGATCGGGTTCTGGGTCGCGAGGACGAGGAACGGCGACTCGAGCGGCCAGGTCGTGTCGCCGATCGTGACCTGCCGCTCCTGCATGGCCTCGAGGAGCGCGGACTGCACCTTCGCGGGCGCGCGGTTGATCTCGTCGGCCAGGAGGAGGTGGGTGAAGATCGGGCCCTTGCGGGGGCTGAATTCGCCGGTCCGCGGGTTGAAGACCAGGGTGCCGATGAGGTCCGCGGGCAGGAGGTCGGGCGTGAACTGGATGCGCGTGAACTTCGCCTGCACCGTCGCCGCCAGCGTCCGTACGGCCAGCGTCTTGGCGAGGCCGGGGACGCCCTCGAGCAGAAGGTGGCCGTCGGCGAAGAGGCCGATGAGCAGGCGCTCGAGCAGGTAGCGCTGGCCGACGATGACCTTGCCGAGCTCGGCGAGGAGCTCCTCGACGAAGAGGCTCTCCTGCCGGACGCGTTCGTTGATCGCACGGATGTCCTGAACCATGGGGTTTCCCTCCTTCGAAGGAAGCTATTATAGGACACGCCGTGGAATATCCCGAGCCCGCCCCCGCCAGGTCATGGATAACGTGGTGGAGTTCGGCCGTATTGGCGGCCGGCGCCGGCTGGCTCGTCGCCTCCGCCCCCCCGTCGCTGGGGGGGGAGTGGATGCGGTTCCTCCGGGAAGCCTGGCCGCCGGGGCCGCACCTCGCGGGGAACCTGCTCCAGTCGTCCGGCTCCTGGCTGCTGGCCGCCGTCCTCATCATCGTCTACGACGCCGCGGGGCTCCGTCTGATTCGGACCGCGGCCGGCCGGGCGCCCGCGGGGCCGGCGCGGCTGGCCTCCCCGCTCATCGCCTACGCCGCGTTCTCGACCGGACTGCTGGGGCTCGCGTGCGCGGGGCTGTGGTGGCCCGGCGTGGTGCTGGCGGCGACCGCGCTGCTCATTGCCTTCGCCGCTCCCGCCGTTCCCCGCGCTGCCGCCGGGTGGAGAGGCGCCGCGGCCGGCGCCTGGGCCGGCGCCCCCGCCACGGCCCGCGGGGCCGTCATCGTGTTCGGGGCCTGGTGGATCCTCCTGCTCACGCCGCCCGAGCTCGACACCGACT
>Ga0315281_10004224_pt1 | contig 20894 bp, 16 predicted proteins | sample YL17G07_0_MG_FD_204540 | JGI IMG/M metagenome (GOLD analysis project Ga0315281, IMG submission 204540) | Sediment microbial communities from Yellowstone Lake, YNP, Wyoming, USA - YL17G07_0 | ecosystem: Environmental > Aquatic > Freshwater > Lake > Sediment | place: USA: Wyoming | collected...
AGCCAGGAGTTAGAATGAGGACGCCAGCGGCGACATTTGAGGACGTGGGCTACGGCGATGTTTCCGAGTTAATGCAGTTACTCGAAGAGGTCAGCACGCTACTGGAAGCTTATTCGCGATCCATTCTTGATTCTGGCTCCTGGCTTCTGACTACCTGAGTAGTTACGAAACAGTTTAAAATTCAAGGCCGAAAGTCCAAAGAAACATGCGCGCTTATTCGAGCGGGCCGGAAGGCCGGTAGAGAGGGCAGTTCAGGTGACGCCGTGCAGACTATAGGGATAGATCGAGGCATTCGCGCATATACCCTGTGCGCAATCGTCATCACCGTCGCATCCATGTGGGGAGGACCGGCCGCGGGGCTCCAGTACGAGGGGGAGCGCATCGACGCGGTGGCGGTGATGGGGAATCGCACGGTGAGCGACGTGATGATATTCAATAAGCTGGAGACGCGCGAGAAGGGGCTCTTCAGCGAGGAGACGGTCAAGGAAGATGTCAAGAGGCTCTATGAGCTTGGCTACTTCACCAATATCAGCGTTGACGTTGAGCGGCTTGAGGGAGGCGTGAAGGTTGCGTTCGTGGTGAAAGAGAAGCCGGAGCTCAGGGAGATTGTGTTCAAAGGGAATGCCCTGATCAGCACCGATCGTTTGAAGCGCGAGATGAAATCCAGGGTCGGCGAGGCGCTCAACGCGAAGCTCCTGGTGGAGGATGTCGCGTCTCTGAAAAAATTGTACGCCCAGGAGGGTTTCCCTGTTGCCCAGATCTCATATGAGATTGTGAATCCGAAGAATGAGCCGCAGGCGGCGGCGCTCATCAAGATCAGCGAGGGTGCGCGGCAGGCGATCAGGCGTATCACCTTTGTCGGCAATAGCCATGTTCCCGCACGCACGCTCGTGCAGTTCATGCAGACCAAGCGGAGGGCGCCGTGGCCGCTCTACAAATGGCCGATGAGCTATCTCTACTCGAAGGGGCTGCTCGAGGAGGAAGCGATGGCGGATGACCTCGAGCGGATCAGGGGGTACTATGCCTCGCTGGGGTATGTGGACATGAAGGTGAGTAATGTGGAGCGGAACGTCTCCAGGGACGGCAGGCAGATCGAGATCACCATTTCCGTGGACGAGGGCGGGACCTATCAGGTGGGCGAGGTCGCTATCGCGGGGAACAGGATCTACGACGCGGACGAACTCCACAGGGTGCTCACCATGGGTTCCGGAGCAACGTACTCTCCCCTCACCCTCCAGGGGGACCTGAGCGCGCTCAGGGGCATGTATTTCTCCAAGGGATACACGGACGCGGAGGTGATTCCGGAAAAGAGGCTCAACCCCGCGACGGGGAAGATTGACGTGAGCTACACGATCAAAGAGTATGAGCCGTACTACGTCGGGCGCATTGACATCAAGGGGAACACGCGGACGAAGGACAGCGTCATCCGCAGGGAGATGAGCGTTATGCCGGGTGACGTGTTCAACAGCCTCAAGATCCAGAGGAGCAAGGAGCGGCTCGAGAATACCGGTTTCTTCAATACCGTGGCGATTGCCGCGTCGCCGGGCGATGGCGAGCGGAGCCGGAATCTCGCCGTTGACGTGCAGGAGGGCAAGACGGGGCAGATGAGTTTCGGGGCGGGGTTCAGCTCCATAGACGGCTTCATCGGGTTCGCCGAGATATCGCAGAGCAATTTCGATATCAAGAATTTTCCCTATTTCACCGGCGCGGGCCAGAAACTTCGCCTGAGGGCGGAGGTGGGGTTCGAGCGGCAGGATTTCCTGTTCAGCTTCACGGAGCCCTACTTCATGGGGAAGAGGCTCGCCGCGGGGTTTGACCTCTATATGAGAAACAGCCAGTACCTGAGCGATTATTTTAACGAGGAACGACTCGGCGGGGATCTCCGGCTCGGGAAGGCGTTCGGCGAATTCTACCGCGGTGACCTCGTGTACAAGCTGGAAAATGTGGATCTCTACGATGTCCCCGATGACGCATCCGAGCAGATCAAGCAGGATGCCGGGAATACGTTGATCAGCTCGGTGAGCCTCGGCCTCACCCGTGACACCCGGGATTCGATCATCTTTCCGCACCGCGGCGCGGTCTCCAGTATTACCGCGGAGTTCGCGGGGCTCGGCGGCGACGCCGATTTCGTGAAACTCGAAGCGATGGGGAGCCAGTATTTCGTTCCGATCGAGCGATTCCCCGAGCACGTGGTCCGCGTTGCCGGGGGGGTCGGTGTAGCCCGGCAGTACGCCGGTTCCGACGAGGTGCCCCTCTCCGAGAGGTTTTTCCTCGGCGGCGGCGATTCCATCCGCGGCTTCGACTATCGGGATGTGGGGCCGCGGGACGAGAACAACGAGCCGATCGGCGGCGATGCGATGTTCATGGGGAGCGTAGAGTACACATTCCCGCTCATCTCGAAAATCCGCGGCGCCGCCTTCTTTGACATGGGCAACGTGTATGAGACGCCCGGCGATTTACTGGACGGCATCGTCGCGTCGGTCGGCATGGGCGTGCGCCTCAACCTCCCTATTGGTCCCATAAAGCTCGACTATGGCATCCCCGTTATCAAGGACCAGTGGACAGAGGGTGAGAATGGCGCCTTCAGCTTCAACGTGGGGACGATTTTTTAAAGAGCGGTGGATGCGGAACCTGCTGAGCATTCCAACGCGGGACGCGTGTCGCTCAGCGTGTGCAGGGATTCACTATGCCGTACAGAGAAGGAGGGAACAGGTGCGAACGTCGGTGATACTCGTGTGTACGCTCGCGTTGGCGTGCGGCGGCCTCTCGCGCGGGGCGGCGCTCGGGATCGGCGGGAAGGTCGCCTTCGTGGGGGTGGAGAAAGTTTTTGAGAAGTACCAGAAAACCGTCGACCTCAACGCGAGGCTTCAGCAGGAGCGCAAGGATAGGATCGCCGAGAGGAAAACGATGGTTGAGGGAATCAACAAACTCAAAGATGAGGCGGACCTCCTGCGCGATGATGCGAAGCGAAAGAAGGAGGCGGTCGTTGACGAGAAGGTAAAGGCGCTCTACCAGTTTGAGGAAAAGGTCAAGCGGGAGGCGATCCAGAAACAGGCGCGCCTCCAGGAGGAGATCCTTGGAGAGATACGGGGCGTGCTGACAGATATCGGGAAGCGCGAGGGGTATGATATGGTGTTCGCGGTCACCGAGGATGATATTGGCTACCATTCGGATAAACTGGATATCACCGAGCAGGTGGTGAAAGCGCTCAACAAGAAGTACTCCGAGGGGAAGAAGTGAGCGCCGGGAGGGGTGTGGGGAGAGCGCAGGGGATTGATGCGGGCACAGACAGCGCGTGAGCGATCCGGCCTCGCTGCGCCCGCCGTGAGTGTGGGAGGCAGCGGGGGGTTCGGTTTTTCAAGCTGCGCAGTCATCAGATATGAGGGATGGACAATGAAAATAAAATTAAAGGAGATCGCTTCGCTGATCAAGGGAGAGTTGAAGGGAGATGGGGATGTCGCCATCACGGGGGCCTCGGGGATCAAGGAGGCGGGGGAAGGAGACCTGACCTTTCTGGCGAACCCGAAGTACGCGTCCCTTGTTGAATCCACGAGGGCGTCGGCGGTCATCGTCGAAAGGGAGTGGAGCGTCCCCACGGCAAAGCCGCTCATACGGGTGGATAACCCCTCACTCGCCTTCAATAAGCTGATCGAGCTCTTCGGCCCGAAGAAGCTCGAGTTTCCGCGGGGTGTTCACACAATGGCGGTGGTGAGCAAAAAAGCGAAGCTCGGAAAGAATGTCTCGGTCGGTCCCTTCGCCGTTATAGAGGACGGGGCAGTCATCGGGGATCGGACGGTGATCAGGAGCGGCGTGTATATCGGCCACGGCACCACGGTGGGAACTGATTGCCATGTGTACCCGAATGTCACTATCCGGGAGCGGTGCATGATCGGCAACAGGGTGTACATCCATGGGGGGAGCGTCATCGGGAGCGATGGCTTTGGCTACGTTCCCGTGAAGGGTGTTCATCAAAAAATCCCCCAGATCGGCAGGGTGGCGATTGAGGATGATGTTGAGATCGGCTCCAATGTGACGATTGACCGCGCCCGGTTTGACAAGACGATCATTCGCAGGGGGACCAAGATAGATAACCTCGTGCAGATCGCGCACAACTGCGATATCGGAGAAAATTCGATAATCGTCGCTCAGGTGGGAATCTCCGGGAGTACGTCGGTCGGAAAGAACGTCATCCTCGCGGGGCAGGTGGGCGTGGTCGGCCACGTCAGCATAGGGGATAACACCATCATCGGCGCCAAGGGAGGCGTCTCCAAGAGTGTGCCCGCCAATTCATACTACATCGGCATACCCGCCATAGAGGGCAAGCAGTTCAAAAAGGTCCACGCCGCATATATGCGGCTCCCCTCGCTCATGTCGAAGATCAAGGACCTCGAGGAGAGACTCGCCTCGCTCGAGAAACGTCTCGCACATAATGCAGAAACAAAGAACGATTAAGACTCCTGTGTGCCTCACCGGGGTCGGGGTTCACACCGGCAACAAAACGAGGCTCGTCTTCGCGCCGGCCCCGGTAAACGCCGGCGTGCGATTCGTGCGCACTGATCTGCCCGGCTCACCCGAGGTGCGCGCCCTCGCGCGGAATGTCTCCAATGTGTGCCGCGGGACGACGATTGCGAATGGCGACGTCGAAATCCATACCGTTGAGCACGTGCTCGCCGCAATCCGCGGCTGCGGGATTGACAACGTGGTGGTGGAGCTCGATTCAAATGAGCCTCCCGTCGGAGATGGGAGCTCGTTCGCGTATGTGCGCATGATCAAGTCCGCCGGCATCGAGGAGCAGGATGCCCCTCGCGAGGAACTCGTGCTCGGGGAGGCCGTGTGGGCATCAAAAGACAACGCGGTGATCGCGGCAATCCCCGCCGAGCAGTTCAGGGTCTCTTACACGATGGATTTCAAGCACCCGACGCTGCCCGCCCAGTTTGTGAGCTTTGTGGTGACGGAGGATACCTTCGAGAGGGAAATTGCCTCCGGGCGAACCTTTTGCTTTTACCGTGAGATAGAGGCGCTGGCGAAACAGGGGCTCATCAAGGGGGGCAGCCTGGACAACGCGGTGGTCATCGGCGACGGGGTCATCTACAGCAAGGACCGGCTGAGATTTCCTGACGAATTCGCCCGCCATAAGGTGCTGGATCTCGTCGGCGACCTCTGCCTCGTCGGCAGGCAGGTCCGCGCCCATGTGATCGCAATGAGGTCTGGGCACGAGCTCAACGTGGATTTGGCGCGCAAGCTGTTATCGATCGCGGAGAAGACTCAGAGGCGTGAGGCCGTTCCTCAACGTGTACAGGGGGTTGTCATGGATATAAATGCAATAAGGCGCATACTCCCACACCGGTTCCCTTTCCTGCTTGTGGATCGGATCGTGGAGGTCAAGGGGAAGGAGGGGATCGTCGGCATCAAAAACGTCACCATCAACGAGCCGTTTTTCACGGGGCATTTCCCCGAGAAGCCGGTGATGCCGGGTGTGCTCATTATCGAAGCCCTGGCCCAGACCGCCGGTGTGCTCATGCTCAACACCACTGAAAATATTGGCAAGCTCGCCTTTTTCATGGCGATAGAAAACGCCAAGTTCCGCAGGCCGGTCATGCCGGGTGACCAGTTGCGGCTGGAGATCAAGGTCCTCCGGTGGAAGACGAAGACGGGAAAAGTGAGCGGCAAGGCGCTCGTGGATGGCCAGATTGCCGCTGAGGCCGAACTTACGTTTTCATTTGTGTGACCCCCCGCGGTACTCACAAAGGGATAGTAATCCCTCAGAAGGTGTAAAAAGATTGCCTCTCGGCCTTTTTTGTAGGGGTCGGATTTATCCGACCCGTCACTGGGCTTGATAAATCAAGCCCCTACACGATGGGTTACATATGTCGAAGCGACAAACCGGATTTTTTCACACCTTCTGAGGGGTTACAGGGGATACATGATATCTCTTGATCTCGTGCGCTCTTTGCAGGAGATGGATCTGACAGAGAGAGAAAGAGGAGAAGAGAGGGGGAATAGGCGTGTGGCACTTTGAAGGGAGCGTCCGCCGCTCATGAGACAAATTCACTCCTCGGCGATCGTGCATCCCGGGGCTGAAATCGCCGATGACGTGGAGATCGGCCCCTACAGCATTGTTGAAGCGCGCGTGCGTATCGGTCGGGGCACCGTTGTCGGGCCGCATGTCGTGATCAAGGGCCGGACCGAGATCGGAGAGAATAACAGGATATTCCAGTTCGCGTCGGTGGGTGAGGTGAACCAGGATCTCAAATACCGTGGAGAGGAAACGCGACTGAAGATAGGGAGTGGGAACACGATCAGGGAATACGTCACCATGCAGATCGGCACGATGACGGGGAGATCGGAAACCACGATAGGGGACCGCAACCTCTTCATGGTTTATAGCCATGTTGCCCACGATTGCGAGATCGGCAGTGACTGTATCCTGGCCAACTGCGCCACGCTCGCGGGGCACATCCGCATTGATGACGGAGCGATTATCGGGGGTCTGGTCGGCATTCACCAGTTCTGCAGGATAGGGACGATGGCGATCATCGGCGGGTGCTCAAAGATCGTCCAGGATATCCCACCCTACATGATGGCGGATGGACACCCGGCGAGCGTGCGCGGGGTCAACCTTGAGGGGCTCAGGAGGAAGAAATTCGGTCGGGAGTCAATCAAGGAGATTAAGGCGGCACACAAGATGATGTATCACTCTCAAATGAACACGGCACAGGCGCTGGCGCGGCTCAAAGAAGAGTACCCCGCCTCGGCGCACGTGAAGGCCATAATTGAGTTCATTGAGACTTCTCAGCGTGGTATCGCCAGGTAGCACGACCAGGCGATAGAGTCACCCGATGCAGTTTCTGTAATGCCCCCCTGCCGGAAACAGATACGCACTATGGTATGAGCACCATCGCGCGTGGTACGGTCGGCGCTGAACGGAGGACGTGATGAAGAGTCTCGGTGTCATCGCGGGAGGCGGTGGACTCGCGTTTGCGATCGCCCACGAGGCGCGTGAGAAGGGAGTGGAGCGCATTGTCGCGATCGCGTTCCCCGGTCAGACCGCCGCCGAGCTGGAGCGCTATGTGGATGAGATCCACTGGGTCCATGTGGGACAGCTCGGCACGTTGATAAAAACCCTCCTCCGCGCGGGGGTGACCGAGGCGGTCATGGCGGGGAGGCTTGACCCTACGCTTGTGATCAGCGCGCTCAGGCTGGACATGCGTATGATCGCCCTCGCGGCCCGGGTGCCTGACCGGCGCGCTGATACCGTGCTGAAGGCGATCGCCGAGGAGATGGAAAAGGACGGAATCCGGCTGCTTGATTCGACCGCGTATCTCTCATCGTTGATCGCGGACCGGGGAATCATGACGAGGAATAAGCCGGGAGACGGGGAGCTCGAGGATATTGCCTTTGGAGCGAAAGTCGCCCGGGAAATCGCGAGGCTCGACATAGGGCAGACGGCGGTGGTGAAGAAGAGAGCGGTGATCGCGGTCGAGGCGATGGAGGGGACTGACGAGGCGATCAGGAGGGGGGCATCGCTCTGTCCCCGCGGGATAGTCGTGGTCAAGGTGAGCCGCCCGATGCAGGACATGCGGTTCGATGTCCCGGTTGTCGGCGAGCGCACGATTGACCTCCTCCTGGAATGCGATGCCGCCGCTCTCGCCCTGGAGGCGGGCCGGACGATTATCCTGGATAAGGATGCGGCGATGAGGAAAGCAGACGGGGGGGGGATCGCGGTTGTGGGCATCTGACGGCATCCTCCGGATGCCGAATTGCAAATTGCAAATTTACAATTTCCAATGGAGCAAAGCGACATATGGACAAAATGCGTGTGGCGGTGATCGGCGTCGGCAATCTCGGGAAGCACCATGCCCGCGTATACACGGAGCTCCCGGATGTGGAGCTCGCCGGGGTGGTTGACGTTGACGCGAGAACGGCGGAGAAGGTCGCGCGCCGCCTGGGAGTGAGCGCGTACACGCGACTGGGCGACATACCCGGCAGGCTCGACGGCGTGAGCGTGGTGGTGCCGACCGAGGCGCATCGCCCCGTGGCGCTCGAGGCGCTCGAGCGCGGGGCGAACGTCCTGATTGAGAAGCCGATCGCACTGGACATGGCGGAGGCGACCGCGATCATCGATCGCGCGCGACAGAAAGGGTTGGTGCTCCAGGTGGGGCATATCGAGCGTTTCAACCCGGCCATTCTCGCGCTAAAAAAGATACTGACGCGCGTGGGCTTTATCGAGGTTCACCGCCTCGCCCCGTACAAGCTCCAGGGAACGGAGGTGGGAGTCGTGCTCGACCTCATGATCCACGATATCGACATTGTCCTCAACATCGTGGATTCTCCGATCAGGGAGATCAGCGCCGTCGGGATACCCGTTCTCAGCGCGAGCGAGGATATCGCCAATGCGCGCTTGAGCTTTAAGAACGGCTGCATCGCGAACATGACGGCGAGCCGTATCAGTTTCGAGAAGATGCGGAAGATCAGGATATTCCAGAGCAACGCGTATATATCGCTTGACTACCAGAATCAGGAAGGGATGATCTACCGCACGGAGGGGAGTCGAATCGTGCGCGAGAGAATGCCGCTGGAAAAGGATGAGCCGCTCAAGCTTGAGATCAGATCTTTCCTGGAGTGCGTGCGCGCGTCGCGCAAGCCTGTCGTGCCCGGTGAGCATGGGCGCCAGGCGCTCCGTGTGGCGTCCGAGATCACGCGACTGTTGCAGGAGAACCCCCTCTACAGGGAATCGATTGAAGAGCGGAGGAAAGCCGCTCCGCTGAATCTGAGGAAACTCCTGTGAAAATCCCAAATCCCAAATCCCAAAACAAAGAAGATCCGCCTACGCGCGAGTCTGGTGATAGCGCACATGGGCCGCGCCTCCTCGTGGTCGCGGGGGAGGTGTCGGGCGATAAGCACGCGGCCAAGCTGATCGCCGAGATCAGGAAGCGGGAGCCGCGCGCGGAGATCTGCGCCGCCGGCGGTGACGCAATGGAGGAGGCCGGCGCCAGGCTCCTCTATAATCTCGTGGACATGGCCGTCCTCGGATCCGTCGAGGTGCTCAGGAACTATGTGAAACTCAGGAGAATTTTCTACTCCCTCCTCTCGTTCATTGGGGAGCGTAAGCCGGATGCAGTTGTGCTCGTCGATTACCCGGGATTCAACATCCGCCTCGCGAAGAAGATCAAGCAGCGTCGGCTGCCGGTCAGGGTGATTTACTACATCTCTCCTCAGGTGTGGGCCTGGGGGACCAGGAGGAAGAAGACGATAAGCAGGAACATTGACAGGATGATCGTGATCCTCCCCTTCGAGAAGGGGTTCTACGCGGATACGGCGCTGCCGGTGGAATTCGTAGGGCACCCGGTGCTCGACGATCTCAAGGTGGAGACCAGCCGGGGGGAGTCCTGCCGCCGCATGGGTGCGGGGCCGCATGAGCGCGTGGTCGCGCTGCTCCCGGGAAGCCGGTGGAACGAGATCCGGAGGCACCTGCCGGTCATGCTCGCCGCAGCGGCGCTGATGAAACGTACAATGCCGGAGCTCCAGTTCATCATGCGCGAACCGCCGTACGCCTTTCTCAGGTTTACCGAGAACGCGATCGCGCGGAGCGCGGTCCCCGTCAGGACTGTCCGGGAGAGCATCTACGAAATCATACACGCATCGGACATTGTCCTCGTGGCGTCGGGGACCGCGACCCTGGAAACGGCCTGCATGCTCAAACCAATGGTGATCATGTACAAGGTTGCCTGGCCGACCTATTTCCTGGGGCGCATGCTGGTCAAGCTGCCCTACATAGGGCTGGTCAATGTCATCGCCGGGAGGAAGATCATGCCGGAATTCATCCAGCGCGATGCCGCGCCCGAGCGCATCGCAGCCGCGTCGCTCGATTTCCTCACCGATGATGCCAGGTACCTGGCGGCGGTTGAAGCGCTCAGAGCGGTTCGGGCCCGAGTGGGCGAGGAGGGAGCGAGCGCACGGGCAGCGGACGCGGTGCTTAGTGCATTGAAAACGGTGTGAGCGGTCTGAGCCGTTTGAATGGTTTGAACCGCTCAAACTGCTCACACGATTCAAACGGTTCTCGCAGTTTATCGCGCACGGGCAAAGGAAATCATGTCGGTATATTTCAGACTTTTGCGGTATCTCAAGCCGTACAGGTGGAAGCTGATCGTGGCGATCCTGGCCATGGTGGTATTCACCCTGCTCCAGAGCGTCAGCATCATGTCGCTTATCCCCGCTGTTGACATTGTCTTTAACGGGAGAAAGCTCGCGATCCCCTCGGGTGTTTTAATCCCTTTCAGGACTCAGGTGGATCACCTTGTTGCGTACCTCAACTCTGTGAGGCGCTATCCGAACATGCTCAACATGATCGTGGTCTTCGTCCTTATCTGCACCTTTTTCAAGGGGCTCGCGGAATACCTGCACGAGGTGATGCTCGAGTACGTGGGGCAGGGAGTGTGCAAGGATATCCGCAACCAGCTCTATGGCCACATCCAGAGCCTCTCGATGGACTACTTCGACAAAAAGAGGACGGGGGAGCTCGTCTCGAGAATAAATTATGATGTGAGCTTTATCCTGGAGGTGATCTCGGGGCGTTTCGCCAAATCGCTCATGGACTGCATTCAGCTCCCCGCGTACGCGTTTATCGCGGTGGCCATTCGATGGGAGCTGGCGCTCATCACGATGCTGGGGCTCCCCTTCCTGCTCGCGCCGATAGGAGTCGTGGGGCGCAAGGTGAGGCAGCTCACCAAGCACGCCCAGGAGAAGGTGGCTGATATCTCCTCGATCCTCTTTGAGACCATCTCGGGAATCCAGGTGGTCAAGGCGTTTTGCATGGAGGGCTACGAGGGGCAGCGGTTCAAGAAGGAGAACCGGATCCTCTTCCGCGTCATGGTGGCCACCATCAAGAAGGGAGCCATCCTCAGCCCGATCACCGAGTGGGGAGGAATGCTGGTCGTGGGCTTCCTCTGCTACTATGGAGCGAGGTCGATCATCAGGGGAGATCTCACGGTCGGGCTGTTCGTGGTGTTCATCGCCTGCATGGCATCGATGGTCAAGCCGCTCAAAAACATCGGCAAGCTCAACATCGGCTTTCAGAAGGCGATGGCGGCCGCCGACCGGATATTCCACCTCCTGGACACGAAGTCGAGCATGGCCGAGAAGGAAAATGCCATCGAGTTGCCCAAGATCAGCCGCGATATCGTATTTGACCGGGTGAGCTTTGAATATAACCACGGTGAGGCGGAGGTGCTCAGGGAGATCAACCTCAAGGTGCGGGTGGGAGAGATCATCGCCATTGTGGGGCCGAGCGGTTCGGGGAAGACGTCTCTCGCGAGCCTCATCCCGCGGTTCTATGACCCGAGCGAGGGCAGGGTGTTGATCGACGGCATTGACCTCTGTGACGTCACGCTCCTGAGCCTGAGGAGCCAGCTCGGTATCGTCACGCAGGAGACCATACTCTTCAATGACACGGTGAAGAATAATATCGCCTATGGGCGTGTGGAGGCCCCCTTTGACCAGATTGTCGATGCGGCAAAAATGGCGAACGCCCACGATTTTATCATGGCCATCCAGAACGGGTATGATGCCGTGGTCGGCGAGAAGGGAGAGATGATCTCCGGGGGCGAGCGCCAGAGGCTCGCGATCGCGCGGGCGATTCTGAAGAATCCGGCCATACTCATTCTCGACGAGGCGACCTCCGCTCTCGACACGGAATCGGAGCGGCTCGTGCAAGACGCGATAGACAAGTTGATGCGCGGCAGGACGGTGTTTGTGATCGCGCATCGCCTCTCGACCATCACGCACGCCGATCGCATCATCGTGCTCGAGGAGGGCCGCATCGTTCAGATGGGGCGGCACGAGGAGTTGCTCGCTCAGGAGGGGCTCTATAAGAAGCTCTACGATATGCAGTTCGCGCCGTAGCGCGCGGCGCCTGCGTCTGGGTACACGCAATGCCTTCCCTGAAAGAGAAATTATTGCATCTCATGCTCCGCTATTGCATCCCTTCCCTCATCTACCTTCTCGGGCGCAGCATACGCTTTAGATGGGTCAACGATGAATTCACTCTCGAAAGGGCAACGCGCGGTGAGAGCTGCATATTCTGTTTCTGGCACAACCGGTTGCTCATCATGCCGTATGTGTACGGACGGTATAGGGGAAGAAAGAATATGTGCGCCATGACGAGCCGCAGCAGGGACGGGGAATATATCAGCGATGTGCTGAAAGGCTTCGGCTTCGAGGTTGCGCGCGGTTCCACGTCGCGCGGGGGAGAGGCGGCGGTCATGGAAATGACTGCCAGACTCGCTGAGGGCCTCGATGCGGCGATCGTACCTGATGGCCCCAAGGGTCCCTGCTATAAGGTTCAGCCCGGCGTGATCATGCTCGCGCAGATCAGCGGGCTCCCGATTGTCCCGGCGAGCTACGACTCAACGCGCAAAAAGAGACTCAAGAGCTGGGATCGCTTCATTATCCCCGCTCCATTCTCCAGGGGGGTGTTTATTTATGGGGATCCGCTGTACATTGATCGGGATGCCGATGATGAGATGAGGGAAAAGGCGAGGATCGGATTAGAGGAATTGATGCGCGGGCTTAATGAGAAGGCCGCGTCCCTGCTGGGGATAGAGGCGGAAGAGAAACAGTAGCAAGTTGCTCGTTTCTGGTTGCGGACAGGCGTAAGACTGGTGTGTACTACTAAAAGATAATCATCGCAGGAAGTGCATCCCACAGGAAACCGATTGGCAGGTACTACTTTTCCCTTCCGAATTTGCTGGACTCTTTGAGGATCTGGTGCCAGATTTGCTTCCCGAGCGCCTCCTGCTGCTTCTCGCTGAGCGCGAGAAACGCCACGCCGGCGAGCGATTCGCCGCCGGCAGTGTTTGTCATCTGTCGGGTATGAACCACGCGGCCGCGAGTCCTCAGGGGCTCTTCACCCATGCCCAACGGGATCTCCAGCTCGAGCAGGTCGTCCTTTTTGACCTCGTCGGGAAGCATCAGCATGACACCGCCATCACTGATGTTTCTTGTTTCACCGGTGTTCGTTTTTCTACCCGGGAGATGGTAGCCGGCCTTTAAGATACAATAAGTCCTCTCAGACTGTCTCCGCTCCACCGCATATGGTGTTTTCATAGAACCCTCATCGATTTGAAAGCCATTCTACCTCAGAACAGTTTGATGAGCAAGCGTTATTTTGGTTGGTCTGCTCTTGGGGCGCACCGGGAAAAAACCGCCCCCCTGATGGGGGGCGGCATTGCAGACGCGGATATGTGGAATCCCCGCGATCACTTCGACTTGGGTTGCGTGCTGAGGACGACCATCACGTTGTGCCAGCTCATCCTTGTCTCCACGGTGAGGATACAGCTCTGCCCCTCTTTTTCATAATAACGGGTGCTGGAGCGGTAGTCAATGTAGCTCATCTCCTGCCACCCGTGGAGCGGCATCTGCTGCTGATAGAAGGCGAGCACGTTGTTGATGTTGCTCCTCCCCTTATAGACGAGGCGGCCGACCCGGGTGACATCATTCTGGAAAGAGTATGAATCCTTGCGCACGAGGGAGAACCCCGCAGGGACCGGAATATCTTCAAAGGTCACATCGTTGCTGAACGCCACCTGCGGCGCTCCGGCGGGCTGGTCGCCCTTCTTGCAGCCTGCGAAGCTGCCGATCGTCACAATCGCTGCTCCGATTATCAGATACGAACACACGCTCCTCATACCAACCTCCTCGCCAGAAAAAGGAATGCTTCTGTTTCTGTGCTCGCGGAACCGCACATTGAGTTTTTGCGAGACGCTCACCTTCCGCATGGTGAGATTGTTCCAATGAAAAACGCACAATAATAAGCTCACTCACAGGCGGTTGTCAACACATTTTTGCTCTGCCACTCTGCGAATGTCGAACAAGGCGTGGGGCGAGAGCCGCCTCGGCGGCGGAGGCCCCTTCCCTCATTCCGTTTTAACCGGTTCTAAATGGACGGTTGTTTCGGCGCCGAGCGCGTCCTTGAGGGCGTACTTCGCCCTTGCCGCAGTCTGGTGCGCCTCGTCAATCCTCATCGTGGGGGGGAAACACATGTGGAACGTGAGTTCCATATGATCTCCGTAGCGATGCACGTGGAGGTGATGGATATCGGCGGCGGTTGGGGCGGCTGATTTGATTATTCCCCTGATCCGATTTTCCAGGTCAGAGCTGTGCGTTTCTCCAAGAGATGTGCTCGTGGAGGTTCTGATTATGTCGTATGCCGCGTAGAGGATGAGGCCGGAGACCCCTATCCCGAGCACGCCGTCCATCCACACGTAATACCCGCCTATCAATCCGCCTGCCACGATCAATGCCGAGGCGATGGCGTCGCTCCGGTGGTGCCATCCATCAGCGATGAGAGAAGAGGAGTCAATTTTCCTGCCGGCCCAGATCGAGAATCGGGCGAGCGCTTCTTTCAGAATTACGGAGATGAGGAAGACGATGATCGCGAATGCTCCGAAGGTCGCTTTCCGGTGGTGCATGAGGCGCGTGACGGATTGCCTGAAAAATTCAATGCCGACGACACCGAGGAGCGTCCCGATGATAATCGCCGCGATCGGTTCCGCCCGCCCGTGCCCGAACGGGTGCTTGCCGTCGGCGGGCTGCGCGGAGACCCAGAATCCGAGGATCACCACCACGGAGGTGAAGGTGTCGGAAAGGGTGTGCCACGAATCAGCGATCATCGCGATCGAGCCGGCGACCGTCCCGACCCAGATTTTGAGCGCGAAGAGAGCGGTATTGATGACTACCGAGAGCCACCCCTCGATATATCCAAGCGATTGCTTATTCATAGGTGCCATCCCCTCACTGCCGATTATATAGTATATACAAAAGTCGCGGCTGGAGAAACAATGAACGAGCAGGGGGGCGTCATTGCATGAGACTGCGCGGGAGGGTATTCTCTGCGCTGCGGGGAAAATATTAAGGGTCACAGTTATGAGGGGTACAAATCTGTAGGGGTTCGATTCCCGCCTACGGCGGGCAAGTATCGAACTTGCCACGTAACATACGTGGCCCGGGCGCGATAAATCGCGCCCCTACACCACAATAATATCAGATATGCCCCCCCATAACTGACCTATTACGGAAAAAATAGCTTTGACTTTAGCTCCATTGGTGCTATGATGAGTCGTATAAAAGATAAACCGTGATTGCTACTATTTCAGTTATCTGGTCGCACGATAATGAGATATTATAAGGTCATCGGTTTTAACGAGTGGGTGCCGGTGGCCTTTTTATATGGCCAAAGGAGGTTGTATGAACATTTACGTGGGCGGTTTGTCCTTCGAGGTCACCGAGGAGGAACTGCGGCAGGCGTTTGAAGCCTTCGGGCAGGTTACGTCCGCCGCCATTATTAAGGACAAGTTCACCGGTGAGTCGAGGGGATTCGGGTTTGTAGAGATGCAGTCAAAGGCTGAAGCCGATGCCGCGGTCGCCGGCATGAACGGCAAGGAGTTAAAAGGCCGGACGCTCAATGTTGGCGAGGCTCGCCCGCGCCCCGAGGGTCGCCGCGAGGGCGGCGGCAGGAGGGATAGTGGGGGAAGGCGAGGCGGCGGCGGACGCCCGTACCGCAATTACTAGTTTCTGGTTTCGGGTTGCTGATACGCCAGATTCAACATATCGGACCGGGGATTATCGCCGAAATGGCTGATAATCTCCGGTTTGTTTTTTGCGGCATCTGTTTTCCACCCTCCCCATCGGAGCGGTAGGGACATAGCGCACAATCTTGTGGTCACAAAAATCCGGCTTGAGCCGTATTTTTTATTTGCGCGGGAGTCTGAAATGTGGGGTAAAATATGCCCGGGCCGTGGCAATTGAATAGGAGCAGATTGCATGAATGAGCACGTACCTACTCTACAGGAATGGGGTGATCTGTATGAGGCGGCAATAGGATTCAAAAATATTGCACCTTGGAACTGGATGTGGGACTCCGATATGTTCGGGGTGCAGAATCCGGAGAATGGTGAAATCGGCTATTGTTGCGTCATGGGAAAGCTCGGGGAGCATTTCGCCCTCGCCGTGTATCTGGGCACCGACGGTCTTCAGGGGTATTTAAAGAACCGATCCACAGAGGATCCTGAGGAGGATCTGGATGCGCTGCATTATCAGAAGTGCTTTATGGCGTCATTTGAAGACAGGCGCTTTTTGCAGGAGCCGGATATGCAGGTAATAAACATGCTGCGCCTCAAGTTCGGGGGGGCTCATTCCTGGCCGCTGTTCAGAAGTTATGAGCCTGGATACTTCCCCTGGCACTTAACCGGTGAAGAGGCGATATATCTGAATCTGGTATTACGCCTGGCCATGGATGTTGCACTGCGCTTTAAAGACAATCCGGATCTGCTTCATGCTCCTGAAGAAAACTCTTATCTGGTGAGTGTTCCTGTGAAGGATAACGGCAGCCGTGTATGGCGGGACGAATGGCGGAAGCCGGCCCCCGCAAGAAAGGCGGAAGTTGTCGTCGGCCCGATAGACGATGAAAGGTTGGAAAAAATAAAAAGTATGAGGATGAGTCGGCATGGGGTGTGGGAAGTAGATATATTTTTCTCTCCGGCTCCCATAAGGGAAAAGGATGCCAGGCCATATTTCCCCCATACTTTTCTATGTATAGATCACGACTCACATTTCATTTATGCGGCATATGTTGCGGCAGCGGCCGATCATGTAGAGGAATTTCGAGACCAGTTCCTGAGTATCTTTAGCCAGGAAGGATGTATGCCGCGTGAGATACTGGTCAGGAAAGAAAATACATTTGCTCTGCTCAGAGATATCGCCGCAAACCTGGGTATAAAATTGAGGAGGGTCAAAGAGCTCAGGGCAGTTGAAGATGCTCGGCGGAGCATGAGTGACTATTTCGCGCGCCTACGGAAGTAACACACGCTAAAAACAGCCTCGGAGCTCCCTCAGGACAAGCGAATTTATCCTGAGCTTGCCGAAGGACCTCCTACACAGATTCTCGTCCTGCCGTTTATCAGTCGTGGAGATTTATCCTGTTTCCTAATCTCTTATCCCTTCTCCCTTATCCCTGTAGTTCTGGCGCACCCCGCAGGTTCCCCATCGGTTCGCCCTTCGACGAGCTCAGGGCTCACTCGGGACAAGCTCGCCTGCTCCGCAGGTTCTCGTCCTGCCTTGATACGAGAGTGCTCTGTCAGCCCTCGCAAGGAGGGCCGCCAGAGCACTGGCGCGCCCGGCAGGACTCCCCTCGGTTCGCCCTTCGACGAGCTCAGGGCTCACTCGGGACAAGCTCGCCTGCTCCGCAGGTTCTCGTCCTGCCTTGATACGAGAGTGCTCTGTCAGCCCTCGCAAGGAGGGCCGCCAGAGCACTGGCGCGCCCGGCAGGACTCGAACCTGCGGCCAACGGATTAGAAATCCGTTGCTCTATCCACCTGAGCTACGGGCGCGTATAGACACAGGTATGACCAACGTTCAAAGCTTTATTGGGGGAGATTATACCACAATCCGAATTTGTTATTAAGAAGAGCAGAATATGTTCCACAGGTCATTGCGAGGAGCGCAGCGACGAAGCAATCTCAATCCCTTGTAAAGCAAGAGATTGCTTCTCCCGCTTAGCGGGATCGCAATGACAGCTTTTGGGCAATGTGAAATATTAAGTGCTCGCATTAATAACTCAAGTGCCAGGCATGGCAGGTCATTGGCAGAGTAAAATGAGAGGCAGCGGATGTAAAATAGAGGGTCGAACTAATACACCATAACAATTGAGATGCACCCTGCGGCTGAAGGGCCGGCTGCTCCGTGCTATGGCGCCACGCTCACCGTTTTCTTATCCATCATAATGACGTATAGAGTTTCCGGAGTCAGCTCGGACAATCTTTTTACAGGCGGTATCTTGCCCGCCTCGATTGCTGCCGTATAGAAAGTCACTTGCTGGCCGCCCATTGTGCGTGCCAATATCACATTGCATGTAACTCTCAGAGAATAAGGTGCGGGGTAGCCTGGGACATTTCGGTAGAGTGGATGAATGCCTTTTTGTGCTGTTCCGTCGAAACGCAGCGTGTAGGGACCACATTGACTATCTGCGATAATGTAATAATCAAAAGGCTTATTGATAGGCTGATCTAATCGGATTTCAAACCAGAAATTCAGCCCTGCTGTGAGCGGCCCGGGAATTATCTGTAGTGCTGGAGCAGCGGTTGGCATAACCGTCGGAGTTCCCGTCGGGGTGTTCGTCGGAGTCAGCGTTATTGTCGGAGTGTCAGTTGGAGTTGGCGTCACTGTCGGCGTGTCAGTGAGTGTCGGCGTGATCGTGGGAGTATTAGTCGGGGTGGGCGTTATTGTCGGAGTGTCAGTCGGAGTTGGCGTCGGAGTCGGCGTCTCAGTGGGTGTCGGCGTGATCGTGGGAGTATTAGTTGGAGTTGGCGTTATTATAGGTGTATCTGTCTGTGTTGGAGTTATCGTCGGTGTCTGGGTAGGTGTATTAGTTGGCGTCTGAGTTTGTGTTGGAGTTATCGTAGGCGTCTTAGTCGGCGTGGGCGTCAGTGTCGGCGTTTCAGTGGGTGTCGGTGTGATCGTGGGAGTATTAGTCGGGGTGGGCGTTATTGTCGGAGTGTCAGTCTGAGTTGGCGTTTGTGTCGGTGTATCTGTCTGTGTTGGAGTTATCGTAGGAGTCTTAGTCGGGGTGGGCGTTATTGTCGGCGTATCGGTTGGACTTGGCGTTGTTGTTGGAGTTGGCGTCTGAGTCGGTGTATCGGTTGGGGTTGGGGTGATTGTTGGGGTGTCAGTCGGAGTTGGCGTCTGAGTCGGCGTATCGGTTGGGGTTGGGGTGATCGTGGGAGTATTAGTCGGGGTGGGCGTTATTGTCGGAGTGTCAGTCTGAGTTGGCGTTTGTGTCGGTGTATCTGTCTGTGTTGGAGTTATCGTAGGCGTCTTAGTCGGCGTGGGCGTTATTGTCGGCGTATCAGTGGGTGTCGGCGTGATCGTGGGAGTATTAGTCGGCGTGGGCGTTATTGTCGGCGTGTCAGTTGGGCTTGGCGTTATTGTGGGAGTTGGCGTCTGAGTCGGTGTATCGGTTGAGGTTGGGGTGATTGTTGGGGTGTCAGTCGGAGTTGGCGTTTGAGTTGGTGTTGGAGTTAGCGTCGGTGTTACGGTCGGCGTGGCGGTCGGGGCTTCCTTCAGGGCATAGAGGTTGTTGTCGAGAGAACCCACGCAGACCCGCCCGTCAGAGCTGATCGCAGGGGATGAGTATTCGATCGCGCTCCCGGTCAAGTAGCTCCCCCTGAGCGAGCCGTCGGAATTGAATGCGTACAGCCTGCCGTTCTGGGCGCCCACGTACACAACCCCGTTTGTGCCGATGGCCGGGGATGAGTTTACATAAAGGTTTGTATTAGGTGGGAGATAGCTCCACTCGAGCGCGCCCGTGTTGTAGTTGAACTCATAGAGGTTATTGTCGGCAGACCCGATATAGACTCTTCCGCCTGCTGAATCTATCGCGGGCGACGAGTAGACGTCGTCCCCGGTCAGGTAGCTCCAGGAGATCGTCCCGTTCGAATTGAATGCATAGGCACTGTTGTCGTAGGACCCTACAAAGACGCTGCCGTTGGAGCCGATGCCGGGTGATGATTGGATTCCGGCACCCGTCAGATAGCTCCAGACGAGGGTGCCGTTGGAATTGACGGCGTACAAATTGTTGTTGCCGGTGTAGAAGCCGACGTATATCCGGTCGTCGGTTCCGACGGCGGGCGATGAGGCGCCGAGGTTGGGAGCGGGGGAGACAGTGTAAGCCCACGCGAGTAACCCATCCGGGTAGAGAGCGAGAATTCTGGTGCGCGTCTGGGCATAGATTTTACCCGTCGTGCTTATCGCGGGGGAGGAAGTAATCGGGTCGCTCGCCGCAGTGCCCCCGCGGTAGCTCCAGTAGAAACCCCCCGCCGAAGTGAATGCATAGACGTTACTTTCGCTGGAACCGATGTAGACTGTTCCGGTTGCGTCGATTGCGGGGGACGATTTGATATCGTCCGCAGTCGCGTAGGTCCACGAGAGCGCCCCCGTCGAAGAAAAGGCATAGAGCAGATTGTCGTCGCTCCCGACGTATATGCTGCCGTCCGTACCCAGGGCGGGGGAGGATTCTACGTCGTCAGCCGCCTTGTAGCTCCATGCGAGTATGGGTACCGAAGGCCCCGAGTAGCTACCACTCTGGCCCGTATGCTGGAGGTTGGCGTGGAACATCGGCCAGGCACTGGAGGCGAGCTGGGCATGGAGTACCGAAATGAAAAACAGGCTCAAGGGGCAGATTAAAAAGGCAAGGAAAACGATTCTGCTTTTCATGATCGTCTCCATACCAGGAAAACCGCCGCCGCGCGGTGGCGCTTTGCCACTTGAGCCTAGCAGAATCATTGAAATTGATAGAGCACAGTGCGATAAAAAGTGCCAATCTGCTACCGAAATTTATATATACCCGGTCCATCCGGGGGACCCATGGTCTGGGTGACGCCCATTTGCATTATGGCTCTATGGTCACCGTCTTCTTATCCATCATAATGACGTATAGAGTTTCCGGAGTCAGCTCGGCCAATCTTTTTACAGGCGGTATCTTGCCCGCCTGAATCACGGCAGCATAGAAAGTAATCTCTTTCCCCGCCATCGTCAGCGGTAAAATAACCTGCGGTCGAATTGTCTTTGCAAATGGCGCGTTCCAACCTTGAACATTCTTATACAGTTCTTTTATCCCCTTCTCTACCCTCCCATCGAGATAGAGCGTGTAGGGGCCATATTGAGTGTCGGCAAGCAAGTAAAAGTCGAAGGCAACATTGATACTCTGATGCAGCGCAAGATTTAAGATGAAATTATATCCCGCCGTCAGCGGACCCGGATCAACGACCAGTGGCGGTATTGATGTGGGGCTGGGCGTCGGCGTATCTATCCTAGGCCCTACAGTTTCGCTGGGCCTGATGGTC
>Ga0315281_10004225_pt1 | contig 20891 bp, 21 predicted proteins | sample YL17G07_0_MG_FD_204540 | JGI IMG/M metagenome (GOLD analysis project Ga0315281, IMG submission 204540) | Sediment microbial communities from Yellowstone Lake, YNP, Wyoming, USA - YL17G07_0 | ecosystem: Environmental > Aquatic > Freshwater > Lake > Sediment | place: USA: Wyoming | collected...
ATGGCAAGGGATGGCTGAACGGGACCCAGTCGCATCTTGAATTCCTGCCGGAACGGACGACGGACTTCATTTTTGCCGTTTTTTCGGAAGAATTCGGTTTCATGGGCGCGGTGCTGTTAATATCCATTTATCTGTTCGTGGTCGCCAGGGGGCTGACTATTGCCGTTTCAGCGCAGCAGTCATATGCCAAACTGCTGGCCACGGGGCTGATATTTACATTTTTCACATCCGTCTTTATCAATATCGGTATGGTAACGGGGCAGTTGCCGGTCGTGGGCGTGCCCTTGCCTCTTATCAGCCATGGCGGTACATCGATAGTTTCACTGATGGCGGCGTTCGGTATGCTGATGTCCATACACACACACCGCCGGATGATGTCCGACTAACAGGTTGATGCAAAACTACTGCGCTTGCCATAACTGTGTTGCTCGCCTCCTCAAAATCCTCGTGTACTGCCGTGTACACTCCGGTTTTTACTCCGGGCGTCCTGCCCTCCGCCCCTGCGGGCCAGCTAAAGCTGTTCAAAATCGTTGACATACACCATCCTTGGCGTATGCCCTGCGGGCGCGCTACGCGCGTCCGATTTGCATCCTTCGCTCCGTGGGCGATACATCCCTGTATCACTTCTCGCTCCTGGCGGAATTGTCCTGGCAGGAGTGGCACATGGATGTGCCGCTTACGGAGCCAAGGACGCAATTTTGTCGGGGGCTCGCGCCTTGTTCTGGCAGCGCTCGTAACGTTTTGCATCAACCTGTCGGGACCGCGACCGTAATGAAAGTGTTGCTGAAATTTTTTATAGTTGTATTGCTTTTGAACGGCGCGGTGCAGGCGGAATCTCTGGATCCGGGAGAGGTGAGCAGCTTTGTGGAATACATGGTCAAGGTTTACCAGTTTGATCCCGCCGCGCTGCAGGACCTCTTCAGTCGCACACAATATTCACAACGGGTGATTGACGACATGGAGAGACCGGCGGAGGCGTTGCCCTGGGACAAATACCGCCCCATCTTTATGACTTCGGAACGCATTGAAGGGGGCCGGTTGTTCTGGGAACAGAACCGGGCGGCATTGCAACGGGCGGAGGATGAATACGGTGTACCGGCCGGGATTGTCGTCGCCATCATCGGTGTGGAAACGCGCTACGGCAGGAATACCGGTAATGACCGGGTCTTGGACGCCCTTGCCACCCTGGCCTTCAATTACCCCAAGCGCGCCGGCTATTTCCGCGATGAACTGGAGCAGTTCCTGTTGCTGACCAGGGAACAGGGGATCGATCCACTGTCATTACAGGGTTCCTATGCTGGCGCGATGGGGCTGCCGCAGTTCATGCCCGGCAGTTTCAGGAATTACGCCGTGGATTTTGATCATGACGGCAGGATAGATATCTGGAATGATCCCGAAGATGCGATTGGCAGTGTGGCGAATTATCTGAAACAGCACGGCTGGGAAAAGGGGCGGCAAATTGCCGTGCCGGGGCAGGTCACAGGCAACAAATATACTGATCTGTTGGGTGATAATATGCAGGCCGGTATCGCGCCTGATGAATTGGCGAGTTACGACGTGCGGCCGCAGGAACAGATTCCGGCGCAGGAAAAGGTGAAACTCATTAATCTCGTAAAAACCGATGGCAATGAAATCTGGCTGGGGCTGCACAACTTTTATGTAATCACGAGTTATAATCACAGCCAGTTGTATGCCATGGTCGTCTTTCAGCTCTGCGATGAGATATCAAGAAAACATGATTCCCCTCCGGTAGCATCCAGATAGGAAAATTCCGTGCGCCAATACCGGCAACAGTGTGCAATTATTGTTTTATTTATGGGCTGCCTGCTGATCAATGGCTGTGCCTCACGCATCGTGCGCGATGGCGCGCCGGCGCAATCTCCGGACGTGTCCTCCATTCCGGATGCGGTGCCTAGGGCGGAACCGCGCAGCCGCTACGGCAACCCGGAGTTTTATGATGTGCTGGGAAAACGTTATTATGTCCTTGCCGGCAGCCGGGGTTATGTCGAGAGCGGCATCGCTTCCTGGTATGGCACCAAGTTTAACGGGCAGCGTACGTCCAGCGGTGAGACATACGACATGAATGCCATGACGGCCGCCCACAAGACACTGCCGTTGCCGACGTATGTCGAAGTCACCAATCTGGGGAACCGGAAAACCATCGTCGTGAAGGTCAACGACCGCGGGCCGTTTCATGAAAACCGGATCATAGATTTATCCTATGCGGCGGCGATAAAACTGGGGATTGCCGCACACGGTACCGGCCTGGTCGAGGTGCGCGCCATAGACCCGGCGCATTACGCCGGCAGCAATAAACAGGCGCCGGCGGAACCGGTTACCAAGGCCGCTGACAACTCCCTGCGGTTTTTTATACAGGTGGGTGCATTTGCGGAATTGATGAAGGCGGAGAACTTGCGTGACCGGCTGGCCGTTTTGGGATCGGGGCTGGTGAATATCAGCAAGGCCGTGGTCTCGGGCAAGACGCTGTACCGCGTCAGGATTGGGCCTCTTGGCAGCATTGAATATGCCGATCAGATTGTCACAAAGCTTGGTGGCATAGGCATAGACGAACATCAGATCATCATTGATTGAGGACCGGGATCTCCAGTAAGGAATCCTGTTACATTAAATTTTAAAATCAGGTGTAAATAACCCACATGAAAATTACCAGACTGTTTTTTCCTGCCGTACTGTTTCTATTCTGCCAGGGCGTGCATGCCATTGATGCGATACCGGCGCCGCCCGCGTTTAAGGCAGACACCTATCTGCTCATGGACTATGACAGCGGCCAGGTGCTGGCCGCGCAGAATGCGGACAAAAGGATCCCTCCCGCCAGCCTGACCAAGATCATGACCAGTTACATTATTGCCGTCGAACTGGCGGCCCATCATATCAATCTTGATGACCCGGTGGTGATCAGCGAAAAGGCCTGGCGGATGCCGGGATCCAGAATGTTCATTGAGGTCAACAAACAGGTGCCGGTCCGGGACCTGATTAACGGGGTCATCATACAATCCGGCAATGATTCCAGCGTCGCGCTGGCGGAACACATCTCGGGTGATGAATCCGTGTTTGCACAGCTTATGAACCAGCACGCCGCAAGGCTGGGATTGAAAGACACCCATTTTGTCAATGCCACGGGCTTGCCTGATCCGGAGCATTACACCACCGCGCATGATCTGGCGCTGCTGGCAGCGGCGCTGATCCGGGACCATCCTGAAATATATGCCATTCATTCGCACAAGGAATTCACCTTCAATGGCATCACCCAGGACAATCGCAACCGGTTGCTCTGGCTGGACGGCACCGTGGACGGCGTCAAGACGGGACACACCGAGGAGGCCGGATATTGCCTGGTGGCCTCGGCGTTGCGCAACGGCATGCGCCTGATTGTGGTCGTGACCGGCACGGAAAGTGATAACGCCAGGACCAACGCCACCAAGGCCCTGCTTGAATACGGGTTTCGTTTTTATGAAACCAGGAAACTGTTCAAGGCCAATGAGACCCTTGTTTCGGCAAAAATATGGAAGGCGGAATCCGACAATATTGATCTGGGTGTAAAGAAGGACCTTTATGTCACCATGGCGCGCGGCAAGTTTGAGAATCTGAACAAGGTATTTCAATTACCCGATAAAATCATCGCGCCGGTGGCGGAGGGCAGTAAACAGGGCAAGCTCAAACTGATGCTCTCCGACAAGGAAATACTGAGTACGCCGTTGTTTGCCATGCATGCGGTACCCGAGGGAAGTTTGTTCCGCCGCCTCAGTGATGATATCCATCTCATGTTCGAATAGATCATGATGGCCATCGTATATCTGAACGGGGACTATGTCCCACTGGAAGAGGCCAGAATATCGGTATTGGATCGCGGCTTCACCTTTGGTGACGGTGTCTACGAGGTGTTTCTGGTGTACCGGAAACAGATTTTCCGGTTTGAGGAACATATGCAAAGACTCGATGACAGTCTTGCCGCCATCCATATGAAAAATCCGTTGCCCCGGGAAAAATGGAAAGAGATATTGATGACCCTGGTGGAGGGCAATCCCGCCGCCAATCAATCCCTGTACCTGCAGATCACCCGGGGCGTGTCGGAACGGGACCATGCCATTACCCTGGCGAAGACGCCGACCATCTTTGCGATGAGCAAGCCCTTGCCCCAGCGCGACCTGACGCACGGGGTCAGCGCGATCACACTGGAGGACATCCGCTGGAAGTTCTGTCACATCAAGGCCATCACCCTTTTACCCAGCGTATTGTTGCGCCATCAGGCAACGCTTGCTGGCGCCACGGAGGCAATCTTGCTGCGCGATGGCATGGTCACCGAGGGCGCGGCAAGCAATGTGTTTATTGTGCATGATGGCGTCATCAAGACGCCGCCCAAGGACGGCAGCCTGCTGCCGGGCATCACGCGGGACCTGGTGCTGGAACTTTTGGTGCGTGCCGGCATACCATGCGCAGAGACCAGATTCGGGAAGGAAGACCTGATGGCCGCGGCAGAGGTATGGATTACCAGTTCAACGTGGGAGATCGTGCCGGTCATCCGGCTCGACGATCGGCCGGTGGGCAACGGCAATCCCGGCCCACAGTGGCAGCGGGCCTTTGAGATTTATCAAAAATTCAAAAGAGGACAGACCACGGTTTTTGGGGAGCAATAAACGATGATCGACGCGAGCCTTTTTAAAAACCGTGGTCTGTCCCCATATTAATGATGGAACTTTACAAGGTATTTAACGTAGAGGCCGCGCACCGGCTGCCCAATCTGCCTGAGGGCCACAAGTGCCGGCGCCTGCATGGCCATTCGTTCCGCATCGAAATCCACGTCACCGGCCCCGTCGATCCGGGAGCGGGATGGGTGATGGACTACGCGGACATCGGCCGGCTTGCCAGACCTGTGCTGGATGAACTGGATCATCATTACCTCAATGAGGTTGCCGGGCTCGAGAACCCCACCAGCGAAAACCTGGCCGTGTGGATCTGGCAGCGCCTCAAGCCAGTCTTGCCGCAGTTGTCTTCCATCGTCGTCGGGGAGACATGCACCTCCGGGTGCATCTACCGGGGCGGTGATTGACGAACCGGAAATTTTACGGAGGAACACGTATGAGTAAAATCAATGTTACTGAATTGCTGGGTGATGGCATCGGCCCCGAATTACGCGAATCAGTTCACACGGTAGCCGGTGTTCTGCCGCTGGATTTCAACTTCATACCTTTCGATCTGTCGCTGGAAAACCGGGAGTCGGGGGACCGCAATCTGTTCGACAAGGTCATCGAATCCATACACCAGACAAAACTGGCGCTGAAATATCCGACGGTGACAAAATCCACCAGTCCCAATGCCATCATCAGGCGCAGGTGTGACTTCAGTGTCATCCTGAGGCCGGTGATATCCATCAAGGGCATCCAGTCGAACTTCAAGGAGGAGGTGTTTCTTTATATCGTCCGCATCGCCACCGGTGGTACCTATGACGACCCGGGCCGGACCATCGGCAAGGACGCCGCCATATCGATCCGGATCGTGGAACGCGGCCCGTGCCGCCACGCCGCCAAGTTTGCCTTTGAGTTTGCGCGAAACAAGAAACTGAGTGTCACCTCTTCATCGAAACATACCATTCAGAAGGTCACGGACGGACTGTTTCAATCCGTGGTCAGCGAGGTGCACAGGGACTATCCGGACATCGTCCATAATGTCGAATTGTTCGATGCCCTGCTGGCCAAGATCATTCTCCATCCCGAGAATTACCAGGTCGTGCTGGTCCTGAATGAGTACGGAGATTTTCTGTCGGACATGGCCAGTGGTCTGATCGGGAGCATCGGCACCGGCGCGAGCGGCAATTTCAGTTTCACCGATGACGAAAAGGTAGGCATCGCCATGTTCGATCCCTCAGGTGGCACCGCGCCGGATATCGCCGGCAAGAACATATGCAACCCGACCGCCGTATTACTCGCCTTCGGGATGCTGCTCGATCACATCGGACGCTATGACGTCGGCCATGAATTGCGGCTGGCCCTGCTGGCCAGCATCGCCGCGGGGGAATGCACCTCGGATATCGGCGGCAAGCTGGGGACGCGGGAATTCACCCGCGTGGTGACAGACCGGCTCAAAGACAAATTCTAATTGGGGACAGACCACGGTTTTTTGCTAAAAACCGTGGTCTGTCCCCAATTCAGGTCCGGGTGCCCCTGCCGGAGGCCAGCAGATACAGACTCAGGCAGAACAACACAACGATGAAGCCGATGATGATCGTAAACGCCGTCACCAGGCTGATATCGGATGTGCCGAGCAGTCCGTAGCGGAAGGTGTTGACCATGTAGAGTATGGGATTCAGTCTGGACACCGCCTGCCAGAATTCCGGCAGCAGGTTGATCGAGTAGAATACGCCGCCCAGATATATCAATGGCGTCAGTATGAAGGTCGGGATAATGGATATATCGTCGAATTTTTTCGCAAAGATGCCGTTTATGAACCCCCCCAGCGAGAAGAGCATGGAAGTCAGCAGGACCACGGAGATGATGATGGCCAGATTATGGATACGCAACTGGGTGAAAAACATGGCCACCAGTGTGACGACGATGCCGACGACCGCCCCGCGCGCCACGCCGCCGGTGATATAACCGGCCAGGATGACGAAATCCGGAATGGGGGCCACCAGCATTTCCTCGATATGGCGCTGGAACTTGGCGCCGAAGAACGATGAGACGACGTTGGCGTAACTGTTGTTGATGATCGACATCATGATGAGTCCGGGCGCGATGTACTCAACGTAGGAATGGCCGGACATCGCGCCTATCCTGGGGCCGATCAGGTTGCCGAAAACGAGGAAGTACAGCGTCATGCTGACCGCGGGCGGGATAATGGTCTGCAACCAGATGCGCGAGAAGCGGGTGATCTCCTTGATGACGATGGTATTGAAGGCGATCAGGAATACCCTGTTATTCATAACCAGTCTCCCGGGTCTGTGCATCCGTCTTGTTGCCCAGCAGCCTGACGAAAAGTTCTTCAAGGCGGTTGACCTTGTTACGCATGCTGGTGACTTTGATCCCCGCCCTAGTAAAGAGGGTAAATAATTCATTAAGGTCCTGCCCGCGTTTTATCTCCACCTCTATGGTTGTTGCATCCGGCTGGTGCATTATGTAATGGTCCGAGCCGGGCAGTTGCAGGACAGGTGCGGCGAGGTCGAAGACGAAAGTCTCCATGTGGAGTTTGCCAATGAGAGACTTCATCGAGGTGTTTTCAATAATCCTGCCATGATCGATGATGGCGATGTTCCGGCACAGGTTTTCTGCTTCTTCAAGGTAGTGCGTAGTCAGGACAATGGTAATCCCTTCCTGGTTGATGTTCTTCAGGAACTGCCACATGGAACGGCGCATTTCGACGTCCACTCCTGCCGTCGGTTCATCCAGGATCAGCAGTTTCGGTTCATGGATGAGCGCACGCGCAATCATCAGTCGCCGTTTCATCCCGCCGGAGAGCGTCCGGGCAGGGACCAGCCTTTTTTCCCAGAGGCCGAGCAGCGAGAGATATTTCCGCGCGCGCTCCAGTGCCGTTCTTCGGTCGACCCCGTAAAATCCGCCCTGATTGACGACGATCTCGAGCGCGCACTCGAACTGTGAAAAGTTGAGTTCCTGTGGGACGATGCCGATGAGGGCCTTGGCCTCCAGCATGTGTGTGTCCAGATCATGATCAAAGACCAGGACCTTACCCGCTGTTTTCCTGACGAGCGTGGTAATGATGCCGATGGTGGTGGATTTGCCGGCGCCGTTCGGACCCAGCAACGCGAAGAAATCGCCTTCGGATACTTCCAGGTCTATGCCTTTCAAGGCCTCCAGGCCATTGGCATACGTCTTCTGTAGATTTCCGATTTGCAGTGCCTTCACGTGAAAGATTTCTTGGAGATTGGTTGAGCCGCCCAATACACAGCAGCGTTAACGAAAAGAATGTGGTTACAATCCGGTCGGCCTGTCTCCCCGGCCATTTGTAACAGGGTTCAGGACTTTTTTATTTCATGCAGCTTAATGTTTCTTGCAGTGTGAATCCTTAAGAGCTCCTTGTACAGGTCGCTGTCCCGGTTCAACACCAGCCGGAAATAATCTTTGGGTATCTTGATCAGCCGGGAGATCTTGTCTGAACGGACGAAGGCATTGCGTTTGCCCTTGCTGTCGGGCATCAGCGCCTGCTCACCGAAATAATCGCCGTTTTTCAATGTGGCGAGTATTACAATCTTCCCCTCGTGGTCCAGAGTGAATATCTCAACCTCTCCGTCCAGTATTACATACATCGCCTGTCCGACCTGTGATTCCTTGATGATAAATTCCCCCGGGCCCACCGTAATGACCTCCGTCCAGTCATGGATGGTAAGCAACTCATCACGGTTCAGGCTCTTGAACAGACGCAGCTTCATGATGGTATCGCGGACTTCATCCGGTGGCAGTGGCGGCAGAGGAGGTGGTACCGGCCGCGATGCAGCCTGTGGCGCAGCGGACGGGACAGTCTTTTGTGCGGGTTTATGCACGTTAAGATTTAACATGGTAACTTCCTCGTCGTCATCCAGATGAAAATCATCCCGTTTGACGCTGAGGAGGACATATTTTTTATCGATGCGGAAGACCTTGGTCTGGTATATGGCCCGGACCGTGGCATTGCGCCTGCCGGTGCTGCCCGGCAGTAACGAACGCTCTCCGAAGAAATCTCCCGCTCTGAGGGTGGCGATGGCAATTTCACGGCCGCTGGATTCAGCGCGGATGAGCACCTCGACCGATCCTTCAAGAATAATGTACATGCAGTCCCCGAGCTCCGATTCACGTATGATCAGTTGTTTCGGGGGATAATCTTCGATCCTGTTTTCCGGCGCCTTGAGTATGCTTGCAAGCAGCGGCTCGGAAAGCGACCGGAAGACCGGCGTGTTCTTGAGCAATTGTGTTTGTAATTGAAGTTCCATAGGCTACTGATATTTCCTGCGCTTTATCGGACCTGATCCGGGAGGACTGCCGAACCTGTCTAGAATTCAAGATTAAGTATAGCTGTTACTCTCTGATTTATTTGACCTCTATGATAGCTCGATATTCACGTAACACAAAATGGATTTGCCGTGTTTGTCACATTTGCGTTGCCGATATTTACCGATGTGTGACAGGGTTAGTATCTGTTGTGCCCTGTCTGGCGTCTGATACTGTCATACCGTTGATGATTGGCGGCGCAGACTGTGATGCATGTCCCTTACCCATGACGGAGATTAGGGTGTGGCGGCTGCTATCAGTAATGGCGACCAGGGAAGATGCGTTCGCCGGGCAGGTCAATTGCGTCACAGAGTTAAAGTACGCTCCATTTATTAGAATATGACGCAATGCACAAACTGCTGCCATTCATTGCTTGACCTGATTTTAGGCCAGCTTATGAACCAGCCTGCCCGACCTTTAAAATTGCGGGTTCGGGCGCGTACCTAGCCCTTACCTTCCGTGCCCGGCAGTGGGCTGAACGGAAATGGCCTGATCTCGGACTGATAGGTGACATAGTTCAGTATCTGCAACGCATACTGTGTCAGGCCGGTGCTGAATTTTTCCAGTTGCTCATTCAGGGCGCCGGTAATGACCTTGGTTATAAACTGGAAAATTACCAGTAACCAGACGATGCCGATCAGAAAGTAGAAGATCACACCAAAGATAACGATGAAGAGACCCCGCATCCAGGTGTCGACATTGCGTACATTTTCCTTGACGTCCATTTTTTGCCTCCGATTTATAGTGACGTTTATCTATTATATTCAATATACCAGAGCCCGGCAGTTAAATGTGTGTGGCCGGATCAAATTTCAGGGCATATCGGGCGAGGAATATGTTACGCTAAAACATGTTCTTCCATGACTCTGAAGGTCCGCATATGACCGTTGCCGATGCATCACTCTTTAACTTTCCCTGCGCCTTTCCCATCAAGGCCATGGGCTGGCACGCGGATGATTTTGATGCGCTCGTGGTCGGCATTGTGCGCAAACATGCGCCGGATCTGCAGGATACCAGTATTGAAAAGCGGTACAGCCGCGGCGGACGCTATGTCTCTGTCACTGTCACCATCCAGGCGCGGAGCCGGGAGCAGCTCGACAATATTTATCAGGAACTGGCGGCCAACGGCCAGGTGCTGATGGCACTGTGACCATGCTGGACGGGATCATTATTCGGCACTGGGGTGTCCGTGATTATGCAAGCACGCTTGCGACCATGGCGCAATTTACCCGCGAGCGCAACGGGCACACCCAGGACGAGATCTGGTGTCTGCAACACGCCCCGGTCTTCACCCTGGGACTTGCCGGCAAGGAAGAACATATTCTGCAGGCAGGAGATATCCCTGTCATCAGAACCGATCGCGGCGGGCAGGTGACGTATCACGGCCCCGGCCAGTTAATTGTCTATCTCATGCTGGACCTCGCCCGACGGGGGCTGACCGTGAAGCGTTATGTGTATCTTCTGGAAGAAGCGCTGATCTCGATGTGTCGCGCGCTGGATGTAGAAGCGGAACGCAGACACGGTGCACCAGGTGTATACGTTGCAGGGAAAAAGATCGCCGCACTCGGCATACGGGTGAAACGTGGATGCAGTTACCATGGTATCGCCTTGAACGTAGACATGGATCTTGCGCCCTACCGTTGCATCAATCCCTGCGGTTATCCCGGACTCGGGGTTACGCAACTGGCAGACATGGGTTGTGGTGGCACAGTTGCCGAGATGTTTGATGCGTTATTGCCGCATCTTCTGGAGCAGCTTGGACTCGGGGTAAATTCCCGTGACCGGAACAGGGTTGTCCCAGGCTGGCGTGAACAAGCATTGTCCGGATTCTGAACCCATGTCAGGAACTCCCCTGCTACGCAAACCCTCCTGGATCCGCGCACGGGTGCCGACCGACGCCAGAGTAATACAACTCAAGACACTCCTGCGCGAACATCGTCTGCATACTGTCTGTGAAGAGGCTTCGTGCCCGAACCTGGGTGAATGCTTCGCGCATGGCACCGCCACCTTCATGATTATGGGCAATCTCTGCACGCGCAATTGCCCGTTCTGTGATGTCGCGCATGGGCGCCCCAATCCACTCGATGCCAATGAACCGGAAAATCTGGCCCAGACCATCCGGCTTATGGACCTGAAGTACGTGGTGATCACGTCCGTGGATCGTGATGATCTGCCCGACGGTGGCGCCTCACATTTCGCAGCCTGCATCCGCGCCGTGCGTTGTGAAGTACACGGTATTACCATCGAAATCCTCACGCCGGATTTTCGTCGCTGCACTGATGTCGCCCTGGATGCGCTGCAGGCGACGCCGCCAGATATCTTCAATCACAATCTTGAGACCGTGCCGCGTCTTTATCGCCGTGTCCGTCCCGGCGCCGTATATGCAGAATCGCTCGATCTCATCCGGCGCTTCAAGGAGCGGCATGCAAACGTGCCCACCAAATCCGGTCTCATGCTCGGCCTGGGCGAAACCCTCGATGAGATAAAACAGGTATTGCAGGACTTGCGCATGCATGGCTGCGACATGCTCACCCTCGGACAATACCTGCAACCAGGGCGGCAGCATCTGCCGGTAGAACGTTATGTGCATCCCGATGAATTCACCATGCTGGGCGAGTATGCGCGCTCGATTGGTTTCAGGAATGTTGCGAGCGGACCTATGGTGCGGTCTTCCTATCATGCCGATCTGCAGGCGCGGGGTTATTTAACAAACGCACAGCAGTAGTCAGTGAGTTCCTTGATGCGCAGGCCGAATTTTGATCTGGCCGGCACCTCGAATGAATCACCATCCTTGAAAGATTTCCAGTCTTTGGTCTGCGGCAGTAACACATCGAGGCTGCCGCTGATGATCTCGATGATCTCCTTGTCGCCGGTGTTAAATTCATATTCACCGGGCAACATGATGCCCAGCGTCTTTTTGGCGCCGTCCGGAAACAGCACAGTGCGGCTGGTGACCTTGCCATCAAAGTAGATATTCGCCTGCTTGACTACGGTGACATTCCTGAATTCCGACATGTTTTTTTCCTCCGGGATTTCTGGGCAGTTATTCAGACTCACAATTGTATTTTATCCGGTCATTCTCCAGTTTGAGACTGACTGCGGTCAAGGAACGACCGAGGCAGGGGCCCCAGGTGCAATAACCATCATGGATGCGGAATTGTGCGCCATGCGTCGAGCATTGTATGAGTTGTCCGCTGCTGTCAAAAAACTGGTCCGGAAACCAGTTGAGATTGACGCCGGTATGCGGGCAGTGATTGAGGTAACCGAAAATGTGTTCACCCCGGCGCACGATGAAGAACTCAAGCTTGTGCCCGGCCTCACCAATCCTGAAACCCCGTGCCTGCTGATCCGGGACATCACTCAGGGCGCAAATATCATGCAGTTTCATCTTGTGGATTTATTGATGAATGGCGATTTCCACTGCGTGGATTATCTGTGTCCGTAACCTGGCCCACTGCGCACTGTTTGCGCCGACGTGCTTCTGGTTGATCTCGATTTCAATGCCCAGGTATTTCCCCCCGCCGTATCTTTTTCTGAGATCAGTGGTAAAGCCATCGGCAGTGCCCCGGTACGGATAGTTTTTGCGCACAATCAGTCCATCCGCGGTATTTCCAAGAATAATCTGGAGATTGCGGCATAGTTCGCGCTCATCCCGTCGTTGCGGGTCATACAGCAGTCCGACATCGGCCCGGCGCAGCTCCTTGCCGAGTTTGGGCGTGAAGGAATGTATGGAGAGATGTAGTGCCGTCCCGCCGCCCGCTGCAATTTTGTGGATTGCCTTTTCCAGTTTCGTCCGGTAGGGGTGATAGTAATGTTCAAGGATTTTTGTTTTTAATGCCGGAGCACAATGCCGCGTGAATTCTGAAAACAGATGCGGGTGATGCAGGGAACGGTTCAGGTCTACGAGCAGACGGGTGGTTGTGGAAGAAAATAACGGCGCCTTGATCTTTGCGGCCAGCCCTTGTGCGAGTTCCAATGCGCCTTGGTCCCGGCCACGGTGTGATTGCAGAATGGAGTGCTTGCCTCTGAACAATCTTTGATATTCCGGCGGAACATGGTCCCCGCCATGTTCACAGGAGATGACTATCTTTCGACGTGTTTTCATTATCGCGGGAATCGGTTTGCTGACGGTAAAATTATGTAGTCCATTTCTGCCCGGTTATTTAGTCTATGGCGGTAAAGAGCTGTCCCGCAGACAGACATTCCCCCAGGCACCGGTAGGTTTCGTGCAGGCGGGGCCTGTGCATCTCCCCGCCGATCGCCTTGCAGATGCGGCGTGCCAGTGGTCCCTGCCGCAGGATATGTCTCATGGCCCTGGTTATTTCCGTTGGGAAATTATTTCCGGCTGCCATGATGGATTCCAGCAGATATTGCCACAATTCGCGCGTCTCGCATTGTTTGTCGGGGAAAGCGAACAGGCGCAAATAATCCCGATCCTTGATGACCGCCTGCTCGGCATTTTTTACATGATCCAGGAACAATCCGGCGAGGTCTGTAGTGGAAAATGCAAGTTGCTGATCGAGCGTGGACCATTTTTCCGCAACGAGTAATTTGAGAGTGCTGGTTATCAGATTCGCCACGGCGATATCGGCCAGCGGGGATTCCTGCGTATCCAGCACTCTGATCTCGATGGTGTTGCGTTCAAAACGCGCGATCGCCCCCCGTGCATTCAGCCATTCATGCTGTATCGTCCCGGTCGGATCGTGCGGCGCTATTATCTGATATAACGGCCGCAGGATCTTTTGTTGATATTCTTCCCGGGTCTGTACTGGTTCCGGAATCATAAGGCCGGTAATAAAAGGAATCTTTTCGGAATTCCGCCGGTAGGTTTCGAGCCGCGTATCCATCAGGCCGGTAAATTCTCCATCCATGATTGGCGAACTGGCCGCGATGGCGGGCATGATCGGCAGCAGGACCCGCAGCGCGGAATGCAGTTGCGCGAACTCACGGTCGTCGGCAAACGGCAGATTGATGTGCATGCTCTGCAGGTTCGACCAGCCGTGCCCGCGGCAGTCGAAGATACGGTTGTAGGCGTCGTAGATCTCCGAAGACGCATGCGGCCATAACCGGGTTTCATGGTGAGGATCCATCCACGGATGCATGGCCGACGGCAGCAGTATGCCGTTCATGTCTTCCAGGATGGTGTTGATGTGCTGGAGACTGGATAAAAATTGTTCCGGCAGCCCGTCCAGTGCGGCGACCGGTCCGTTGGTCTTCAGTTCCATGACGTGCAGGACCAGTTCATTGGACCAGGCGATGGGCCCTTCCTCGAAGTCGCTGACGTATGCTCCGGCAACTTTTTTCATGATCTGATCGGTCACCGGCAATACGGAAAGGGTTTTCCGGTCGACGACCATGTATTCGATCTCAATGCCATACACCGCAAACAGCGGGTATGCGGTCGCAGTGGAACTCATACGGGAGACGGGCCGCGCTTGCGTATCTCGATGCGTTTCAGGAATATGCCCATGATCTCCCGATACAACGCATCCCTCAGCACCAGGTCTTCAATGCCCGCGTCAATATTCGGGTTGTCATTGACCTCAATGACATAATACTTCTGGCCGATCTGTTTCAGGTCCACACCGTAGAGACCGTCGCCGATGAGGTTGGCGGCCTTGAGCGCCATCTTCACCACGTCGTCCGGCACCTCACCCACCGACAGGGTGTCCACAGTGCCTTCACTGGTATTGCCGGACTCATCGCGCTTGATGACCTGCCAGTGACGGCGGGCCATGTAGTAGCGGCACACATAGAGCGCGCGCCGATCGCAGATGCCGACGCGCCAGTCGAAACTGGTCGGCAGGTATTCCTGGGCGACGATGAGATCGGAATCGGCCAGCAGGCGACCCACTTCACGCATCAGGTCGTCCTCGGTCTCCACCTTGATGACGCCCATGGAAAACGAGCTGTCGGGCTGTTTCATGACGCAGGGCAGCCCCAGCGTGGTGATGATCTTGTCGGCGTTGTTCCTGTGGACGATCATCGTGCGCGGGATCGGGATGGAATGCCGGGTCAACAGTTCGGCCATGTAGACCTTGTTGGCGCATTTCAGGATCGAGTTCGGGTCGTCCATCACCACCAGTCCTTCGGCCGCCGCCCGCTGGGCGAAGCGGAAGGTGTGGTGGTTGACGGCGGTGGTCTCGCGGATGAAGAGCGCATCGTATTCCGCCAGCCGGTGCAGGTCATTGCGCGTGATAAGCTCGCAATCGAGACCTACGGCCTCGGCCGCCTTCTGGAATTTTTTGAGTGCCTTGCTGTTGGATGGCGCCTCCTTCTCTACAGGGTTATACAGTACCGCAATGTCAAAACGCGGCGCTGTGCGTCGGCGCACACGCCGCTTGCGTCCGGAGAAATACTCCGTGGCGGCGTCAATCACAAACTTGCGGTGGTTTTCCGGGATGTCGCTGACGGCGATGGTGCGGATCGAATCGAGTTGCCAGTGCTTGTGTTTGACAAATTGCGCGCGCAGGAGCGGCGCCTGGAACAGATTGAAGAGCCGCAGGCTCAGGTTGTCGTAACGCTTGGCGATGTTTTTGCCGAAATAAATGCTGAGCGTATATTTTCTGGACCGCAAATGTTTGAATGCGCCCTGTATCTGTTCCTCCATATCTTCCGACAGCGCCCGGACCACGTACTGGGACTTCATGTCCTGGATGGTGTTCACGTCGGGGAGCGGTTTGTGGCCGCGCGCCGCCGCCAGCAGCGAAACGTAGTAGCCGCTGCTCTGGTAGCTGTAGGAACGGCACAGGTTGAACACCTTGGCGGAGCGGTCTTCGCTGTAGGCCGGGTCGGTCAGGTAGGAACGGGCCGAGGTCACGGCCACGCCCGGGATGTGCAGCGGCCAGCTGTTGGGGTTGTTGACTACCAGGAGGATGGTCATGTTGATTTCCCCCGGCGCGGGTGGATGACAAGCAGGTTGGCGTCATAGGTCAGCACACCCAGAAGGATAGCGCAGATCACGCGATCGATGTTCACGGGATACAACTGCGTCGGCGCTACCGGGTTCGACGACAGGGGATCGGCGATCAAGACAGTGCGGTCCTGCCGGTGATAGCCGCTCAGGACCACGAAGTGTCCCGCGGGCAGTCCCCGGATATCGTCCGGTTCGTCGTCCGGGCCGAACTCGCGCGCCGTACGGTACAGATAGGTGGAACTCAGTCCGGTCAGGATGGGGAGCCGGCTCCGGATGATACTGCGTAACAGGCGTGTATTGAGATCGGTGAAACGCAGTTTGCCGCCGAGCTCCAGGAATTCCATATAGCCACTGGTGGCATGGCGCAATTTGCTGTCATGCTTGGCGGTGGCCTGCCGGCGCAGCCGCTCCGCTATATCCACCTCCGTCGTGACGAACCAGCTGGGATCGAACATCTGCAGGTTATAGGTATAGATGGTGGCCTGATAACCGCGCCGCAGCGCGGAGCAGGCGAGGAAGACGGCCAGTGTGCCGCCAGCGTCCAGCATCTGGGTGTCGGCGATGACATCTGCCAGTGGCATAGTGTCGCCATAGTAATTATAAACGGCGTGCAGGCAGGTCGGGCCGCAGGTCGTATCATCGGGTTGGGGCAGGATGGAAATGGGTAATTTTATGTCCATGGATTAACCGCAAGCTGGAGCAGTCCTGGCTAAAACCCGATTATCCCAGAGAGCGGTCTTTGTCAGCAATCGACATTAGATGGGGGTAGTGGCCTAGTGCTGCGCTCGGAATGACAAATTCAAACCAGGCCCCCCGCCTGGATGGCAGGCTTGCAGTTGCACGGGATGAAAAAAGGGCGATACTTACCCAAGGTCTGGCTGCACCCGGTCCATGCTGGGAGGGGAAAACATGTGCCGATTTACACTTTATCTTGGTCCGCCCGTACGTTTGAGCACCCTTTTGCTGGAACCCAGCCATTCACTGATCCGGCAGAGCGTCAACAGCCATGAACGCACCGAGCCCCTCAATGGTGATGGTTTCGGGGTCGGCTGGTATGTGCCGGAGTTCGTGCAGGAACCTGCCGTGTTCCGTTCCATCACCCCGGCCTGGAACAACCGCAACCTGCACAACCTGTCCCGTGTAGTGGCGAGTCCCTGCATCCTCGCCCACGTCCGGGCCGCCACGCAGTCGAGCGGCGTCAATGAGGCAAATTGTCATCCCTTCCGTTTCCGGAAATACCTCTGCATGCACAACGGCGATGTCGGCAATTTCCCCGTGGTCCGCCGCCGCATGCTGGAGGGCATCTGCGATGAGGCCTTCAGTAATGTCTATGGCAGTACCGACTCGGAGCATTTCTTCGCCATCATCATCGATGAGCTGTTGAAGCACAAGGAAGCGGGGGCGCTGGAACTGGCCGCCGCCCTCGACCATGCCATCCACCGCGTGGTCTCCATCGTTAATGCCCACGGCGGCGGGGAACCCTGTTATCTCAACGTGGCGGTCTCTGACGGCGTGAATGCAGTCATCTCGCGCTATACCAATGACGCCGCGCACCTGCCGGAGACACTCTATTATTTCTGCGACCATCTGTATGAATCCTGTGAAAAAGACCGGTTGGGCGACGCCGCCGTGGTGGTCAGCTCGGAACGGCTGACCGAGAGCCAGACCTGGCAGCCGGTGCCGCCCAATAACTTGATCGTTCTGAGTCGCGACAAGGCGCCGGTATTGATTCCCTGCGGGGAATTGTGCCAGCGGCGTGCTGCGTAATATCGGGCGACGCGTGACATTGCCCGGGCATGACAGTAGAATTCGCACACTGAATTCAATGACGGGAGCAACCCTGGTTTGCTCCCGTTTGTGTGTGTGAGGCCTGAAATACGGAGAGTTAGTTGAAGCAACCGGCACTGTTGGCACTAGAAGACGGGACTGTTTTTCACGGCAGTTCCATCGGTATTTCGGGGCAGGCGACAGGGGAAGTGGTTTTCAATACCGCCATCACCGGCTACCAGGAAATCCTTACCGATCCCTCCTATTTCAAACAGATTGTCACTCTGACCCAGCCGCATATCGGCAACGTCGGCGTTAATGCCGAGGACGAGGAGTCGGCCAGGGTCTATGTCAGCGGTCTCGTCATTCGCGATCTGCCCCTGCACTTGAGCAACTGGCGCGCCAGCGAGGGCCTTGGGGACTACCTCAAGCGCAACAGGGTGATAGCCATCAGCGACATTGATACACGGCAACTGACCCGGTTGTTGCGCGACAAGGGGGCGCAGAACGGTTGCATCGCCGCCGGCGACGGGATCGACGTCAATAAGGCCATCGCCGCTGCACGCGCCTTCCCCGGCCTCAAGGGCGCCGACCTGGCGCAGGAAGTCACCACAGCCACAAGTTATGTATGGACCCAGGGCGTCTGGCGCGGTGTTGGCCAGGCGGAGAAACAAGCAGCCAGGGTGAAAAAACAATTCCAGGTGATGGCCTATGATTACGGCATCAAGCGCAACATCCTGCGCATCTTGGCCGATGCCGGTTGCCACCTGACAGTTGTACCGGCGCAGACACCTGCACAAGAAGTCCTCAAGGAGAAACCGGACGGGGTCTTTCTCTCCAATGGGCCCGGCGACCCGGACCCTTGTGACTATGCCATTGAGGCGATCCGTGAAATCCTGCCCACGAAAACACCGGTGTTCGGGATCTGTCTCGGCCATCAACTGCTGGGTCTCGCTACAGGCGCAAAGACGTCCAAGATGAAATTCGGTCATCACGGCGCCAATCATCCGGTGCAGGAACTGGCGACGGGACGCGTGCTCATCACCAGCCAGAACCATGGTTTTGCCGTGGACGAGGACAGCCTGCCGCCCACGCTTCGGGCGACGCATCGATCACTCTTCGACGGCACACTGCAAGGCGTGCACCATGTCGAGCTGCCGGCCTTCAGTTTCCAGGGACATCCCGAGGCGAGTCCCGGCCCGCATGATGTGCGGCCGTTGATTCGGCACTTTCTCGAGTTAATGCATGAATATAAATAACACGTATTTAGTATCTAGTATCTAGTATCTAGTATCTAGTATCTCGAACATACAAATACCGAGATACGAGATACGAGTAACGAGATACGTATAAATGCCAAAAAGAACTGACATAGAGTCCATTTTGATCATCGGCGCCGGCCCGATCGTGATCGGACAGGCCTGTGAGTTTGATTACTCCGGGGCGCAGGCCTGCAAGGCGTTGCGTGAGGAAGGTTATCGCGTCATCCTGGTCAATTCCAATCCGGCTACGATCATGACTGATCCGGACATGGCGGACGCCACCTACATCGAACCGGTGCGCTGGCAGGTAGTAGAGAAGATTATCGAAAAGGAACGGCCGGATGCGATCCTGCCCACCATGGGCGGACAAACCGGTTTGAACTGCGCTCTGGACCTCGCCCGCGAAGGCGTGCTGGAAAAATATGGCGTGGAACTGATCGGCGCCACGCGCGATGCGATCGACAAGGCCGAGGACCGCGAGCGTTTCCGCGACGCCATGCTGAAGATCGGCCTCGCCATGCCTCATTCCGTGCTGGCCCACAACCTGGAGCAGGCGAAGGAGATTCAGGTCGAGATCGGTTTCCCCATCATCATCAGGCCCTCATTCACACTGGGGGGGAGTGGCGGCGGTATCGCCTACAACCGGGAAGAATTTCTCGAGATCTGCGAGCGTGGTCTCGATGCCTCGCCCACGCACGAAATATTGCTGGAACAGTCCGTCCTCGGCTGGAAGGAATTTGAGATGGAGGTCGTGCGCGATCACAAGGACAACTGCATCATCGTCTGTTCGATCGAGAACCTTGATCCCATGGGCGTGCACACCGGCGATTCCATCACGGTGGCGCCCGCGCTGACGCTTACGGACAAGGAATACCAGATCATGCGCGATGCCTCCATCGCCGTGCTGCGCGAGATCGGCGTCGATACCGGCGGTTCCAACGTGCAGTTCGCCGTCAATCCGGAAAACGGCGAACTGGTTGTCATCGAGATGAACCCGCGGGTATCGCGTTCCTCGGCGCTGGCCTCCAAGGCCACCGGCTTTCCCATTGCCCGGGTTGCGGCAAAACTCGCCGTCGGTTACACCCTGGACGAACTTGCCAACGAGATCACCGGTGGTGCCACGCCGGCGTCCTTCGAGCCGACCATTGATTACATCGTCACCAAGATCCCGCGCTTCACCTTCGAAAAATTCCCCAGCGCCGATGACCGCCTGACCACGCAGATGAAATCGGTGGGCGAGGTGATGGCGATGGGACGCACCTTCCAGGAATCCCTGCAGAAGGCCATCCGCGGCCTGGAGACCGGACGTGACGGATTGAATGAATGTGTGCCTAAGGACCTGGATCGGGACGCCGCCCTGGAACTTATCCGGCGCGAATTGCGCGTGCCGCGTGCCGATCGCCTGTGGTACGTGGCGGAGGCCTTCCGTTACGGCCTGGGCCTGGACGAGATCCATAAATATGCGCGCATCGATCCCTGGTTCCTGGCGCAGATCGGTGACCTAGTGGAGGAAGAAGGGGTAATCCGCACGCAGGGATTTGCGGCATTGACCGCAGAAAGGATGCGCCAAATCAAGCGTAAGGGCTTTTCCGACAGCCGTCTCGCCACACTGACCGGGAGCAGCGAACAGAAAATACGCCAGCACCGTCACGCGCTCAAGGTCCGTCCCGTTTACAAGCGGGTGGACTCCTGCGCGGCGGAGTTCGCCTCCACCACGGCGTACATGTATTCCACCTATGAAGAGGAATGTGAGGCGAACCCGACGGACCGGAAAAAGATCATGGTGCTGGGCGGCGGCCCCAATCGCATCGGCCAGGGCATCGAATTTGATTATTGCTGCGTGCAGGCGGCGCTCGCCATGCGCGCGACCGGTTACGAGACGATCATGGTCAACTGCAACCCGGAGACGGTCTCGACGGATTACGATATCTCCGATCGTCTCTATTTTGAACC
>Ga0315281_10004226_pt1 | contig 20889 bp, 16 predicted proteins | sample YL17G07_0_MG_FD_204540 | JGI IMG/M metagenome (GOLD analysis project Ga0315281, IMG submission 204540) | Sediment microbial communities from Yellowstone Lake, YNP, Wyoming, USA - YL17G07_0 | ecosystem: Environmental > Aquatic > Freshwater > Lake > Sediment | place: USA: Wyoming | collected...
CATGGGTTACCGGGATCTGTGGATGCTAAAAGCGGCCTTGGATCGAAACACCGTCCTGGTTCAACAGGAGGTGGCGTAAAATGAACCGGACCGCCGCTCACCTCCAACGATCCCAGGGACACCATCTCATTTGGCAGAAATGGGCACAGTCTGGGCACAGAAAGAGTCGGGTCAGCGGAGCTTGAAGTTCTGTGTTGGGCTGAACCTCAGATTCACAGCCCACAAGTTCCGGCGACGAGATCGGGCTCAGAAGAAGGATCCCGAAAAAGCCTGATTTGGCGTTCCTTCTTCTCCGGTCCTTCCAAGCCAGTGCCAGACATTTGTCGGACATCTGTGCCCTTCAGCGACTCATTAAAAGGGGGACAGGAGGAGGCAAAAGTGCCTGAGGCCGCTCCCGCTTAATAAAGGACGGGCACAATTTGGGCACAAAACGGCCTTAATCGTTCACAGAAAGTCGCGTATCAGACTGAGATTGCGGGGCTTCTGTCCTCGCGAAGAGTGGTATTTCAGTCCCCTCTTCATCGGGGAACTCTCTTCAAGCCCCCAGGGGCAGGAACCTGCCAGGCCGGCTGGAGGTAAGCGCAAGCGGGTGGCCACTTTATGGGTTCAACTCTCCGCCTGATGTTGAGCGTAGTCCAACGTCTCACCCAGACGCTCGCGAAGCTCTTTGACCCAGGCACGGGGGTTCACGCCGTGCACGATTCTTCCGAGAAAGCCCAGCCGCGCGGCAACGTTCTCGCGATTCCGGCGAATGTCTTCCTTGGTGACCCGGGTGTACAGAGTGAGAAAGGCTTCTATGGTGGCTGGCTTGGCGAACAGATAGGTTGCGTGACCCAGTTGCGGCGTCTCGACCACCACACCGTTGGTAACGTCGAAGATGTATTCATCGCGGAAGAGGTACTGGCGTCGGGCGCGCCTAGCAAGCTGCTGGTAGAAGAAGGGATCGTAGTCCGGTCGCCAAGTGATTTGAGCAACGTCGAAGTCACCCGGCACGCCCGTCTGTCCCAGGATCTGGTCCAGTTCTCGCTTCTCAACGGGCTCGCATTCGATCCTTGCTCGGACCCTTTCGAGGGCTTGTGAGTACTGCCCGAAGCGATGATAGGCTTTGCGCGCCGCAGCAATTTGGTCTTGCACGATGGCAGGCAGGGTGACCTGCAGGCGGCTGGGCAACGCGCTCTCCCACTGCACCAGGACCCACTCTCCACCCTTCATCCGGTACTTGCCCGCCTGCACAAAGGTGGCGTCGATTTCCACCTTGGCCCCCAGCAGGTGTTTCCACTGGTTCCAGTTCTGGTCCCACACCAGCGGCATGGTCGCTTGGTCCACTAGAAGTTCCAGTTTCCTCCTGGGGTCGCGATAGATGGCGCGATTCCCGTAGAAGTCAAATCTTCGAAGCGGAGCACGGAAATGCCGCTTTCGTGCTTCGGGACGGAAGGCCAGGATATTCGTTGCAAAGAACGTTTGGCCGTCGCGCGAGCGGTTACCACTCACCAGAAGCAATCCGAAACCGCCATAAGGAAACTGAACTTGGGCCTCCGGATCTTTCAGCAAGGTGTCGTAACAAGCCCTCAGCTCCAGGTGCGCGAGAATGTTGTAGGCGCGTTCGAGTGCTGTGAGGGCATTCTGATTCGCCACCTGCTTCTGAAGTTCGAGCTGCCGAACCTTGAACGACAGGCGCAACTCCGCAGGACCCGCAGTTGAAGGCATCCCCAGCACCTCGTACAGAGTGGCCTGCTTACTCCACTCGCGGTGGCGATCAGCGACATAGAAGTAGTCGCGCAGCACTTGGCACGGGAGATGTACTGCTCGAATCCCCAGGCGGCTCTCGAGCGCGTCCGCGACCACAAACAGTTCCTTCCGCTTGTCCTCTTTGGGTTGGGTCACATAGCCAATCGGCACTTGGTAGAGCTCGCGTAGCCTGCGAGATGCCGAAGCCTTGAAGACGTGAATCTCCACCAGCTCAGAGCCGAGCGGGAGCTCGATCTCGTCCCCGGCACCGAGATACCGGGCCAGAAAACCGGGCACGAGAACCGGCGCACCCTGGCTCAACGCACACTCGGCGGTGCCTCTGTCTGCCTGTCTGACGCCAACGATACAGCCGCGATGAATGGCTTCGATGGCTGTGGTTTGTGGCGCAGAGGGGGCTTGCATCAACCAGAGCGTAGCATGAAGGCGTAGCGTGTCAAATTTCCGGCGACTCGACTAACCCAATTGTTTTGTGATGGTTACAGACCAGATGCAGGGAACCGAGTGAGTGCTGCCTCTGTCGGAAATCGGGCCCAGAACGAATGGAGCACAACACTGCTGTGGCAGCCCTGCCGGGGCCAAGGCCTACGAGGCTGTCCTGGGCTCCAGAGGAGTGAAACGAAGTGAGAGGCTTATTTGACTTAGGGACATTGGTGACCACGCAGGGGGCTCTTATGGCGCTTCTCCGAGCGCAGCAGTCGCCCCTGGAACTCCTCGAACGACATGTGGGCGGCGACTGGGGAGACTTGTGCCCAGAGGACATCACTGAGAATGAGTTCGCCCTCGCCCACGGGTTCCGTTTGTTCAGCAGCTACAGCACGTCGGCCGGCGACCGAATTTGGGTGATCACAGAAGCGGACAGATCAGTCACAACTTTCCTCTTGCCAGACGAGTATTGATTCCAAAACCGAAGGGAGAAGTTATGGTGGGGGTACCGCACCTCGCAAGGCTTTGAGCACTCTCGCGTAACTCTTCCCTCGACTCCAGGAGTTCGCCGCATGTCACGTCCCCAAAATAAACTGCGCATGGGTTACTTCCCTCTGCCGGAAGCCGAGGCGCAGCGCATTCGCCGGTACCTCGCTTATGGCGATGCCGACTTCTACGCACTCGATCCATGCGCTGGTGAAGGCCGAGCCCTGGCGACTATCGCGGAGCGGGCACGGGGCCGCCGGTACGGCATTGAACTCGACGCGAACCGGGCCGAGCAGGCGCGCACAAGAGTGGACCAGGTGATTTACGGTAGCTGCTTCGACGTCGACTGCCGGGCAGAGTCCTTCTCCCTTTTGTATGAGAACCCGCCGTACGACGACGCCATGAGAGATGAGGGCACGGCACAGAGGCTCGAAGCACTGTTCCTTCAACACACCTACCGCTGGCTCAAGCCTGGCGGTGTGCTCATTCTGGTTATCCCTGTCTCCCAGCTTGCGGTTTGCGGCAACATCCTGTCGCTCCAGTTCAAGGACACCGAAGTGTACCGGCTCACTGAGCCGGAAAGTGTGCGCTACAAGCAGATCGTGGTGTTCGGAGTGCGCCGCAGCCGCCGCGAGCGGGAGCACTTGCAGGAGCGGGAAATCAGCTGGTGGAGGCTTGAGTACGGGCGAAAGTCCCGGGACTTAAGCGCGCTTCCTGCCCTTACCGAGCAGCCCGGACGCCTGTACCCAGTGCCTGAAGCAGAGCCGGTGGAACTCCTCTATCGTGGCCTACCTCTTGATGAAATCGAGGACCTGCTCCCCAAGTCCCCCGCCTACCGCCAAACACGTCGCATCTTGTTAGCCCCGGAAGCGCGGGAGAAGGGCCGGCCGCCAACGCCTTTACACCAGGGCCACGTGGCGCTCCTGGCTACCGCCGGGCTCTTGGACGGGATCCTCGGACAAGGCGAGTTGCGGCACATGGCTCGCTGGCAAGCGGTCAAGAGCATCCTGCGTCTGGAAGAGGAAGACGAGGAAGGCATCACCACCATACGGGAGAAGGAGCAATTCTCCCACTGCCTCAACCTCCTCTTCATGGATGGACGGACCGCAGTGCTGACGGCCGACCCACCCGCCGAGAAGGGGGACGGGTTGGGCAACAGCGAAGCGACATCGACACAGGCGACCGCGTGCGCAGCGCCAGCCGGGGCGGCAGACGTTCCGCGCACAGGCAGGAAGTTCCGCATCGAGGAGGCGTAGGTGAAGAACGCCCACGAACGATTTGGGTGGCTGGAGTTCGTCCGGGTGATGAAAGACACGACGACACATATCCGGCTGCGTCTTGACCGCTGTATCGCCGAAATTGACGACGATGGGCGCAACGGAAAGTTGCACCTGGTATCTGTCCTCGGCGGAGACTCCGACGTCGGTGCAGTGTGGGCGGCGGTGCACCAAAATCAATCCTTCAGAGTTGAGGGTTCGGACCTCCCAAGCCTGGAATCCAGCTTGGGCGAGAAGGCGGAGTGCCACCGCGGGAGCCTTAGCATCCCTAGTCGGAAGCGCCCGGTGCGCCATCTGGTGGCGGTCTCCGCTGAACTCACCCAGACGCGCCTCGGCGCGGCCGTCGAAGGCAACCGCACCATCCTCTCGGACGACGACCCGGTCTTCGTCCTCTACCGCTTGTCAGAGCGCTTCGGGTTGCCCGTGGTGCCAGAGTGGGCTGATTGGCTCATGAGCGAGATGAAGCGGCGCAGGGCCATCCGTCCGCTGGCCGGACTGGGATGCTCGCCGGTTCTGATTACCGGCACGAAGGCAAGATTCCTGAGCTGGATTTCGCGTGGACTGCGTCGAGGCGAGGTCCGCTTTCCAGCAGTAAACGGCCCCATCCGGTGGCCGCCGATGGCGGGGTTCCTTAACCCAGAGCGCTTGCGATCTCTGGATGGCGCGTGATGGGAGGCGAGAGTGAGGTAGAGCGGCTGTTGTCGTTGGCCTCGGCGCGGGAGAAGGCCGCCGCGAAGTAGTCCGGGTAACAAATTCCCACCGCCCCCTTTCCCCATTCAATCTACGTAGGAGATGCACTTTTCCATGGAACCACCCAGCGACATTAATAGCTATCTTAGAGTCTTTGCCAACGAACTCGGGGAACGAATCCTCGATTCGTTTCCGCCTTTGCACGGCGCCCAGGACCCGCCTTCGCCGCTGCTCACAAAGCTTCTGCGCAAGCCCTACCCCGCCCAAGCGGTCGCGGTCATGGGGGTGGTGGGCCGGCTCGCCCAGGCTCGCTCGGCCGGGGTCGTGGCGGAGTGTGGTACAGGCAAGACTCTCATTTCACTCGCCAGCATCTATGTAGCCGCGGAGGGCAAGCCGTTTACGGCCCTTGCCATGGTGCCGCCCCATCTGACCATGAAATGGTGCCGTGAGGCGCTTCAGACTATCCCGCGCTTGCGCGTCTTCTTGATCGATGGCCTGCGGGACGCGAAGTCAACCAGCCTAAATGGCATCCACGAGGTCAAGCTTCGTCACGGTCGCATTATTCGTGAGGGACTAAAGACCACGCTAACGGAACTGCGGTCGCACAAGAACTACCCAAGCGCCCGCGCGCGCTGGGATGCGCTCTGCCCGTCGCCCGCGCTGTTTGTGGTGTCGCGCGAGGTCGCGAAGCTGGGCTACTTCTGGCGCCACGCTTACAACTTGGCGCAGTCAGGCCGCTATCAGGGCAGTGTGGTCAATCCCGACACAGGCCAGCCGATCTACACCGGCGAGAAAGATGAGCGGCTGCTTTCCTCGGATTTCAAGAAGGTGCGGTTGAGCGAGTGGCTCGGACCTGCAGACGAGACTGTCGAAGCCGACCTGAAGGCACGCCACAAGCTCTTCAGTGCTCTTTGGCAGGCTGATCGCTCGAAAGTGCGAAGATACGCTCCGATTGAATTTCTCGGACGTCATCTCAAGGGTTTCTTTGACTTCGCCATTGCTGACGAGGCGCATGAGCTCAAGGGCGGTGACACCGCCCAAGGCAACGCCCTCGGCACGCTCGCGAGCTGTGCCAAGAAGATCCTCGTCCTGACCGGCACGCTCCTGGGCGGTTATGCCGATGACGTCTTTGAGATCTTATTTCGCCTTGAACCCGGAAAGATGGTCGAGCATGGGTTCGAACATGGCGACGGCGTTGCGCCGTTTATGGAGACCTACGGCCTGCTCGAAACCATCACCACCATCGAGCCGGCCGAGAACGCTTGCTCCGAGGCCAAAGTGACCCGGCGCGTGCGCCGCCGCCCAGGAGCCTCACCTCTGCTTTTTGGTGACTTCTTGATGCCGCTCGCAGCCTTTCTCTCGCTCGAAGACATCGCCCATGTGCTGCCGCCTTACCGGGAAGAGGTGGTCCGTGTGGAGATGGACGAGGAGCTTAAGAGGGCGTACGGCGAGCTTGAAGAGGCAATCAAGAAGGCCCTTCACGAACACCGAGGCAATCCATCTGTTGTGAGTGTCGGGATGAACGCTCTGCTGCTCTACCCCGACCGGCCGTTCGGCCTGGGCACACTATACGGCTCCGAGTTCAATCTCGAGACGGGAGGACGCGAGCGTTTTGTGATCGCGGAACCGGAAGACCTGGATGAGGGTGTGCTCTATGCCAAGGAGCGGCGGCTCGTTGAAGAAATCAAATCGAGCTTGAACCGCGGCCGCAAAGTTCACGTGTTTGCGGTTTATACCCGGACTCGAGACGTGACTCGGCGGCTCGAGCGCATCCTGCAGCGTGAGGGCATCCGCGTCGTCGTCCTCACCAGTGACGTGAAGCCTGAGTTGCGCGAGGGCTGGTACGAGCGGCAGTCACGCCAGGGCGTTCAAGTAGTGATCGCACACCCGAAGCTCGTGAGTCTGGGGCTCGATCTTCTTGAGTACCCCGACCTGATTTTCTGGGAGACGGGCTACTCTCTCTACACGCTGCGCCAAGCGAGTCGGCGCTCGTGGCGCATCGGCCAGACCGAGGAAGTCACAGTGAAGTACTTCGCTTACGCCAAGACGGCCCAGGAGACCTGCCTGCGGCTCATGGGGCGCAAGCTCCTGGTCGCGTTGGCCATGGAGGGGAAGTTTTCGACGGAAGGGTTGCAGGCCGTCGGCGAGGACGACGACCTGCTCATGGCGATGGCACGCGAGCTGGTCACCGAGAAAGGGATCGGCGAGACCGCCGACTTGGTCTGGCGAGAAATTCAGCAGCAGAACGCAACATTCGTCCATGCGCTCCCGCCGGCGGTTGAAACCGGGCCTCAGACGCCGCCCGAAGCTGTTGTTGTTCCACGAGAGCCCCTGCCTGCCGTCGTCGACCAGTTGCTCCTATTTAGTGCTTCGCTCGCCGCTGCCTCGGGGCGGAAGCGTGCCGTGCGCCGGCCAATGCCTTCTATCCTGCCTGCCGACAAGCAGCTCATTCTTTTCTGAGTCCAACGAGGTCGCGACCAGAGGAAAAGGGTTACTTCATCATGGGCCTGCGCGATGTGAGCGTCGTCATGGCGCGCGCCGTGGCCTGAGAACGGGAGTCACGGCCGCAGCACTCGAGTGGCTTCGATCTTGATGGCCTCCTGGGAGAGCAAACCGGCAAGCTGGAGGCTAAGGGTTCGGATAACAAGCTGTGGCGGCCGACCGTTCGCGTTCAGCGGCTGGCCGCCGGCCGGTCCGCCGCAACGCGATGTTAGCAACCCATCAACTCCGTTCGTACTCTTTCAGTGCCTGAAATGCCTCTGGCGTCCCTATCTCACCAAGTGCCCAGGCAGCCGCGTTCCGCACATAGATGCTGGAATCCTTGAGCGCCTTCCGCAACGTTGGAACAGCTGATTTCGCCCCGATGCACATTGCACCCGGCTCACGGGCAGCTGACTCTCGGCCACTAGCTGTTCCGACGCGCATTAGCTGTTGCAGACGAAAAACCTTGTTGTCCTGAGGCGTGCGAGGCCCCCTTCCCCCCAGCGCGCTAATGACCCTGCCAACCTCCAGCTCTCGACTGGCAGAACCTGCTGCACACGGTCGAGACGCCTCGGAACCCCTCGACCGCCACGGTTCATTACGTATGTGTAAACCATCGTGGTCTTGACGTCCTTGTCCCCCAGCAGTTCCTGCACTGCCTGGGCGTCGGCTGGCCAGGGAATAGTCCCAACGGCAATCGACGATCCGCGGTGGGATTGTTCATGACGCCCGCCGCTAATTCCTGTTGATCCCGATGTGTTAAACAACGGGAAGGACGGCCGGCGAGACCGGCCGAACGCCCGCGGCATCTGCCAAACGACCGCTCGTTCCATAGGGGTAAATCGCCGTTTTGCGAGGCGTCACTAGATTGGTTTTTCGGCAGACCGCCGCTCCTGGAGACCACAAAGCGAGCCGCCGCCCTCAGGCACCGCACTTATCTGCACACAACTGATTCCGAGATTGTCATCCCCGTCCGTGTCGGAGGAAGAGCCCGCCAACAGGTGTTCACGGAACCAGTCCTGAAGCGATTCGTCACCCGCTCGAACCGCCTGTCGGAATGAGGCCTAACGCTACTGGCAGTTTTATGGTTAAAGTCAGGAGCAGAGAATCTCTCTTCGTCGCACAGGAGTTTCCATGCCGTTTAAAATCTGCCACACCGGCGACGTCCACCTGGAAGAAGACCGCTACTTCGGCGACACCGCGCAGTGCCTGGAGTGGTTTGTCGCAGACGCAATCCGGGCGAGTGTCGACCTCTTTGCTGTGAACGGTGACCTCACAACATACAAGGCCACGATCAAGGAGCGGAACCTCTGGGTCGACCTGCTGGTCGAGATGGCCAACCACGCGCCCGTAATACTGGTAGCAGGAAATCACGGGGCGGAGTTGGAGGGAGATTTGTACGTCTTTGCCCGAGCTAGGGGAAAGCACCCCATATACCTCTGCACTGAGCCGGAGTTCATTGAGCTGGGTGAGGCTGCTGTCGCAGTCTTCCCGTATCCTCGGAAAGCTCAGATGGCTGGCCACCAGCAGAATCTGCGTGAAGCTTTTGCTCGGCAGCTCGACGAGTTTAACGAGCGCTTTGAGCAACGGCCTGGATGCTACAAGCTTCTCTTCGGGCATTTTGGTGTCACGGGGGCACGTGTCAGCAGCGGCCAACCGCTCGTCGGACGCTGCGCGGAATACCCACTCGAACCCTTGTGCAACCTCGGAGCACAGTATGTCGGCCTGAGCCACATTCACCTTCGTCAGCAACTCGCTCCGCGCGTCTGGTACGCCGGGTCGCTCTCCCGCTGCAATTACAGTGAGGTTGAAGAGAAAGGCTACAACTTGGTGACACTGAATGCTCTCGAGCTCTGCCAAGACCTGGCGGACTTGGACGTTGAGTTCAGGGTGTCCCCGACCCGGCCGATGGTCGAGCTCCACGCCGTCTATGAAGATGGCGAGCTTCGGCTTCCAGAGCGGCTGGATCTGGCCACATTAAGGGACGCTCGCGTTAAGGTAATAGTCAGGGTGCCCAAGGGGCCGGATCGCCAGCTGAGCCGGCAGCAGCAGGATAATTTTAGGGAGAAGTTGTCGGCCGCCAACCCTTCGGAACTGAAGATGAAGATTGAGCACGATCCGGACCTTCCGGCGGAGCCTGCTCCTATCGCTGCCGCTCGCTCGGCCGAGGAAAAGCTTCGTGCCTACTGGGCGATGAAAGGCACCCCGCCGGCCGACCGCCAGGAGCGGTTGCTTGCCAAGCTCGCGCAGGTTGAGACGGCTATACTCACCGAGCGGAAGTAACCTCCCAGTTTGCAATTAAACGCACAATCTCGCCGCCGAGCCGGCCCTTTACCCACCCCAATCTCCATACCCTAGCTTCGAAGGCGTTCTCCCGCCTGCGAACGCTGCGGGACAGGCATGCCACAACAGAAGAGGAGGACCAACCAATGGAAACAAAATCAATACGTCCCCGCCTTGCCAAACTCGAGGAAGAAATCGTGGCCTTCGAGCACTGGCAAAAGGCGTCGACACGGGAAGACGTGGCAAAGAAAGGCCCGCGCCGTGGAAGACAAGGAGGAGACGCCCAGGGAATCCGAGGCGCGCACATGGGAAGAACAGCGCGATATGCGAATCGGCCTTGCGGCTACCGCCGCCGGACTGCGGCACTACGGCTGGAAAGCCTCAGCAATCTGCAAGCGCAGGTACTGAGAGTCGTTGCCAGTTACTTGCCGTCTTTTTCGATTGTGAATAGGCCGCAACCGGAGCCCTTCACTTACGAGGAGCACCAGCATGAAACTCCATCAGCTTAGCCTGTGCGGAATCACGGAAGCTTTTCCCAACCCGGTCAGTGTGAATTTCGAGGCGCTGGGCCCCGGCCTCATCGCGCTCGTCGGTGAAAACGGTGTGGGGAAATCCACCCTGATCGGCTCAATCTTCGCGGCTCTGTTTCGCCAGCTGCCCGGCCAGAAGCGCTCGCTGTATGACTTCGTCACCCATGCGCAGCCCGAAATCGACCTCACGTTCAGCGTCAATGGTGCCCGCTACCGGTCGCTTCTCAAACTCGATCCCAAGTCCCGCCAGATGGAGAGCTATCTCTTCAACGGTGAGGGGAAACCGCTTACCAACGGCAAAAAGGAGCCTTTTGAGGAGCTTGTCCGCAAATGCGCTGGCACGCCCGACTTTTTCCTCAGCAGCATCTTTTCCAGCCAGAAGCGCACGGGAAACTTTCTTTCGCTTGAGCGGAGTGAGCGGAAGGAGCTGTTTATCCGAGAATTGCTCGGGCTGGACCGGCTGAGACTGATTGCGGCTGCGGCCAAAGAGAAAGGCGAGGAAGTGGCCAGGAGTATGGTCGGCCTGGATGGCCAGTCGAAAAGCCTCAAGGAACTGGTGGAGGCCGGGGTTGAAGACCCTGCAGAAGTTGAGGTCAGGCTTCGAGAGGTGTCATCCCATCTTGAGACCCTGGAAGCCGAGAAGCGTGTGACACAACAACGGCTGCTGGAGCTTCAGGCCGCGGAGGCCAGTCGGAAGCCGCTCCTGCCCGAGGTTGAAACTCTGAAACAGCGGCTGCGCAAAACGGATGCTGAGATCGCAGAAACGAAACGCCAGATCGCAAGGGATGAGAGCCTACTGGCGGGAAAGAAGGACCTCGCCGATTTGACCAAACGAGGCGCAACACTTGCTACTCGCATCGAAGAACTGCATCGCCAGATCCGGGAGATACAGGGTCTGGAGATATCCAATCGTGAGACCGAACGCACGGTCCAAGCTCTGGATGCCGAGTTGAGGAGCAGCATGACAGAGCTTGAACGTATGCGGGTGGAGCACGAAGAGCTTGCGATAGTGCCTTGCCGGGGCGAGGGGCCCTACGCATCCTGCCCGAAGATTCAACGCGCCGTCGAGGCAGGTCACAAGATGCCAGCGCTGGAGGGAGAGGTTGCGACACTCTCAATCGAATTCGAGGTCCAACGCGGCTCGCTGGTTCAGATCGCCACACCCTCGTCCGAGCTCACTCGAACACTCGAAGGCTGCGAGCGGGACCGCAAGAAAGTTGATCAGGAGCGGCAACGGTACGAGGAATTGCGAGCCGTCGAGGCGCGGCGGGACGAACGGCTCAAGGCTTTGGAACGCTTGGCTCAGGCCCGTGCGGAAGTCGGCGAGGAACTATCGAGGAAGGAATCCGCGCTCTCTGCATTCGCTGATCTCGACGCTATGATGCATGGTTCACGGCAGGAGATTGAAAACGCGGATCGTCTGATTGTCTCCTGCCGCCGTGAGCGAGACGGTCTCATTGCGCGCCAGGCCCAAATCAAACAGCGTCAGGAGCAACTAGAGTCGGCGCGGACACGCTTGGCCCAGGTCGAGGCCGAAGTCGGCACAGCGAGAGCCGAACTCGAGGACTTCAATTATCTCGCCAGGGTCTTCGGCCCGGACGAGATCCAGCTCTGCGAGATCCAGGCTGCCGGACCACAAGTTTCGATCTTGGTCAACTCTTTGCTTGAGGGGTGCTTCGACAACAAGTTCGAAATCCGATTCAGGACACAGCGGCCCAAGGCGGACGGCCGGGGGATGGTAGACGATTTCGATGTCGAGGTCCGCAACAAGAATCTGGACCGTACTTACGTCGTGGATGAGCTTTCGGGCGGGCAGTTCGTTCTGGTCAACGAAGCCGTCAACCTGGGCATCGCCATCTACAACATGCGGCAGGGTGAGAGCCTTCGTTACGAAACTCTGTTCCGGGACGAAACAGTCGGAGCGCTTGATCCAGCCAACGCCAAGGAGTACGTGCGGATGCTGCGCCGGGCCATGGACCTGGGCGGATTTCATCAGGTGATATTCATCTGCCACGCTCCACTTGTTTGGGAGCTGGCGGATAGTATCTTGTCAGTCGGTGGCGGGCGCGTGTACAGGGGCGACCAGGGAGCAGCTGCAACTGAGTGACGCCATCCCCTTTGGTATCGAACCTCTCGGGCATCGGGTCGGCCGCTGCATCGGCACCCGAGGCCAAGCATGAACCTCCGCAACTTTAAGTTGGCAATCAATCAGTCTTTGACAGGTGGGAGGAGATCTGCGCAGCTGGAGACCTATGTTGACTTGCCTTTTCCGTTCTTTGCTCTTTTCGTCTCCGCGACGAAGCGTGCCATGGACTTCGAGACGTGTTCCAAAACCATTGCCCATTCGTCGAGGTGCCGTTCCCCCTTCGCCGTTAACTTGTAGACGCGGCGGGCTGGCCCGCTTTCCTCAACATCCCATTCGGAGACGACGTTCCCGTTCGTCTCAAGCTGGCGAAGAGTGCGGTAAAGGGCACCACGCTCGATCTCGGCATCCGTGAGCGCATACTCTTGAAATTCTCCCGACAGATCGTACCCGTAGGAACGCCCCTTCTTCTTCAGAAGCAGCAGCACCACCGGTTCGACAAACCGGTACAAGTTCCCCATGGCGCATGTGCACGGATGCCCTCGCCCGTGCCGGCGGCATGCACGACCTGGCATAATTCGAAGTCCTCCATAAGTGTATAGTACACCTGTTTTGAGATCCCTGACTTGCAGAAGGTGTCCGAGGTCTCCGGTAGGCCCTTCGGGCCGTCGTTTCACTGCTGCACACGCAACTGGCCGGTCCCGACGAACTGAAGTTCGGGCAGGCCTTTCTGATGCGGCGGCTGTGTGATCGAGCAGTGTTGACAGGCGCCCAAATAGTCCCGCAGATTGAAAACTGCATCTTCAGGTGCCGATTCTCAATGCGAGTTTTCTTACCGCGTCGCCGAACTGCCGCGTGCCGCCACCTTCGCTCACTGCACGGAGAACGCGTCCGGCATGAACCACTTATATATCTGACGGCAACGTGACATTTCGCCTTGCGAACACCTCCGGCAGCAGAGGAGTAGAAGGACCTACTAGCGCGACTGTGCGGGCATGCTCGCATCTGTCCGGCAATGTGTCCAACGAGCGGTTCAGGAGCGTCGTTGCGGAGAGAATCACGATGGTGCACTCTAGAAGGAGCGCGGTCGCGGCCCAGTCGGGCAGAACCTCGTCCCTGTCCCGCCGACGCTCGAAAAGGTGTAATGTCTTCGCCCGACCGCGGAGGCCTGCAACCAAGGGGGCGAAGTAGCCTACCACGCCAACGACGTCATCCGAACCTATCTGCAGCAGTTGAGTTGCCTCAGCCTCCACCCCGCCAGCGCAGCAATGCGTCGCATCACCGCTGCAAACAGTCGACCCGGCCGCCCGCCACACCTTGGGGCAGGAATCAGATCGCGAGCGCGAATGAATTCAGAAGGTCATCGTCATGCCGAGGGTTAGCATGCGCATACTCGTGAGTCCTTAGAGATAGCCTGCGTGATGCACTCGCTAGGGCTTCGTCTCAATTCTGATATGGTCTTAGCCGGTCTACCAGCCTTGCTAGCGTATCGTACAGGACTGGCACTACGAAAAGTCGCAGCAGGATCGCAAAGAAAAAACCGCCTATATAGACGACAGCCAGCGGCCGGTGGAGCTCAGCGCCCGTGCCTTTCATGAGAACCAGCGGCAGCACTCCCACGATCATCACGAGGTCGGTGATGAAGATCGGCCTGAACTTCACCATAGCCCCTTGAATTACCGCGTCGCGCAGGGCGAGCCCTTTCTTGCGAAGATCGTTGATTTTGCTCACCAGGATGATGTCGTTCTGGGCACAGATGCCGAACAGGGCAATCAGGCCGATGGTCGAAGAAACGTTCACAGTTTGGCCCGCGAAGAGCAGCCCCAGGATGCCGCCGATCAGAGTGGAGGGGATGTTGAAGATGACCAGCAGCGCCTGCCAGACTGAGCCGAAAGACGAAAAGAGCACGACGAAGATGATCAGCAGGACGATCAGCATGGCCATGCCGAGGTGCCGCAGAGCGCTTTCCTGGCTCTCATACTGGCCGCCGAAGCTCACGTGGTAGCCCAGAGGCAAGGCCACGCTCTGGTCGATTTTGCGCTGGGCCTCTTCCACGAAGCCTCCGATGTCCCGTCCGACGACGTTACACAGGATGACCTTCCGTCGCATGAGGTTTTCGCGAAAGATGGTCTGAGGCCCCGCGCTGCGCTCCATGTCCGCAAGTTCCGATAAAGGAATCCGCTGGCCGTTGGGAGCATCGAGAAGCAGATTGCGGATGGCTTCCCCGCTGTTTCTGTATTTCTCCGGCAGGCGTATCAACACCGAGGTGACACGGTCCTGCTCGTAAACATCGGTGGCCTCGATGCCGTTCAAAGCCGTCTCAACCATGTCCGCCGCCTCGGCCACGGGAATACCGTAGCGCGCCAGACGTTCCCGGTCGAGGCGGACGATCAACTGCGGGATGCCTGTGGTCTGTTCGATGTGCAGGTCTGCGCCGCCCTCGATGGTCGCCAGCGCGTTTCTTATCTCTTCGATGGTCTTATTTAGCACCGCCAAATCGGGTCCGAACAACTTCACCGAAAGCTGACCCTCGGTGCCGGTGAGCATCTCCGCCAGCTTGTTGGCGATCGGCTGCTCGAAAATGTAAGCCACGCCGGGCAGCTTCTCCAGTTCCTGCCGCATGGCCTGCGTCAGGGCCTGATAGTCCCGGGACCGTTTCTCGATCGGCACCAGCTCGATGTTGTAGTGGCTGTGGTTGACCGGATGCAGGTGCTCGGAGGCCTCGGCCGTGCCGGTAGTCCGAGAGACTGAGATCACCTCAGGAAAGGAAAGAAAAATCTTCTCGATGCGATGCCCCATCCGAACGGATTCTTCCAGCGAGGTTTCCGGCAGCATTACCGTCGAGGCCAGAATGGCCCCCTCGTCGAGGGGCGGGACAAACTCCGTGCCCAACAGCGTGTAGGCATAGGCTGCGCCGGCGATCAGTGCCAGGAACAACGTGGTGAATAGCACTCTGAACCGGAAGGAGCGGAGCAACAGGAAGTGGTAGGCCCTCAGGATCACGCGGTTGACCAAGCTTTCCCTCGCCTTTCTTTTCCCTCCTAGGAACACGGAGGCGAGAACGGGCTGCAGCGTGAGGTTCAAGACCAGCGAGCCAAATAGGGCCGCAGCAACGGCGAACGCGGTGGGTTGGAACATTGCTCCCTCGAGGCCTTGCAGCGTGAGCAGGGGCAGGAATACCAGGATGATCAGAAGGTTCGCCGAGAAGAGGTAGTTCCCGACCTCCTTGGCAGCTTCGGCAGTCACCTCTATGGTACTGGCCCGGCCCTGCTTCTCCTGGAGCAGACGGTAAATGTTCTCGACCATGATGATGGAACCATTGGCCACCTTGCCGATCCCAATGGCCAGACCGCCAATCGACATCACTGTAAGCTTCACCCCGAACAGGTGCATCAGGACTAGTGCGATGAGGATCGAGAATGGGATCGTCAGGGAGGCGATCAGAGAACTGCGCAGGTTCCACATGAAGAACGTCATCACCAGAATGATAAGGATGGCGCCCTGAGCGATCGATACCTCCACATGAGCGAGGGATTTGAGGATCAGGACCGACTGGTCATAGAAGGGCTTGATGCGGATGTGTCCCGGCAGGTCACGCTGAATCCGGGTGATGCCCGCTTTCAGGTTGGCGATGGCGCTGAGAGTGTCGCCTCCGTACTGCTTCTCCACGGTCACATAGACCGCCTCCTGACCGTTGTGGCCGCCGTCCTCTCGCCGGAACTTTGCGCCCACCTGGACATCAGCCACGTCCTTGACAAATATGGGAATGTTATTCCGCGCGGTTATGACTGTGTTGTTTATGTGCTCCAGGGAGTCGATGCGTCCCAGACCCTTTACCAGGAGCTCCTGCGGGCCTTTCAGTATGAGACCGCCGGAGAAATGTCGATTGCTTTTTTCAATGGCCTCTTTGACCTGGGCTATGGTGATGTTGTAGTTCTTGAGCATTTCCGGTTTGAGAAACACCTGAAACTGTTTGACGAAGCCTCCCAGGTTAATGATGAAGGCTGCTCCGGGTACGCCCTGCAAGCGGTAACGGATCGTCCAGTCCGCGACGGAACGCAACTCCATGGGATCGACGCCGTCCCCAACCACGACGAATTCGAAGACTTCACCCATGCGGGAGGAGATGGGACCGAGTATGGGTGTGCTCGTGCCCAAAGGGAGGCGGCCAGCGACCAAATCGAGCTTGCTGGAGACGATCTGGCGGGCAAGATAGATGTCTGTGCCCCAGTCGAATTCCACCGTGACCACGGAATTACTGGTGGTTGATTCCGAGCGGACGCGCGTGACGTGCGGGGCGCCGGAGACCAGGCTTTCCAGCGGGAATGAAATCAGACGCTCGACATCCTCCGAGGACATGCCCGGATTGTCGGTGATGATTGTCACCAGCGGAGCGTTCAAATCCGGGTAAATGTCCTTCGGCATCCGGAAATAAGCGATCACGCCCCAGATTGAGAGCAGCACCACCAGCAGCACCGTCAGGAGCCGGTGCTGAAGCGCGAAGTCAATGGCCTTGTTGATCATGCTTACCTATCCTTCTGGCCTGCCAGCAAACCGCTTGGGCACCGTCCGCATTGCGAAGGCATGTTGCTTGCCGCGGAAGCACGGAGAGCGCCGCACTAGTGAACGCCCGCCTTCTTCAGGAATTCGTCGTAGAGCTTCGACTTGAGCGTGTATGCGTTCTTGACGACGACCTCTTCTCCTTCCTGAAGCCCCTCGGCTATGGCGCAATAGCCGTTCTGCTCGGCGCTGACGGCAACGATGCACGGAACGTACTGCTCGCCGGTCTTCAGGAACACGATGTCCTGGTTTCTGTCTTCCAGGACCGCCTCCCGCGGCACGGCCAGGACCTTCTGGGCGGCGTTGAGGATGATGCTTACGTCGGCGAACATGCCGTGCTTGAGCTTGAAATCCTTGTTTTGAACTTCCGTCCGGACGTTGAGGGTGCGCGTCTCGGGATTCATGGTCTCGCTGATGTAACTAATCTTTCCCCGGAATACTTCGCCCGGGTAGGCCAGTACGGTGAGCCGAACCTCCTGACCGATGCGGATCTTAGCGATATCGCGCTCAAAGACTTCCGCGTCCACCCACAGCAGTCTGGGGTCCATGATGGTCATGAGGTCCGTGTTCTGATCGATCATGGACCCGAGTATGGCCTTGTGTTCGATCACCCTCCCGCTGATGGGAGCCGAAATCTTGATCTCGGGATAGACTTGGTGCGTCTCGGCAATGGTGCGGACGTCTGCTTCGGAGAAACCCAGCACATGGAGTTTCTTTTCGGCTGCATCAAGGTTGGCCTGCGCCACCTTGAACCCAGCCTCCGCGGCCAGCGTGTTTTTCTGGGCACCGACGCCACGAGTGGACAGTCGTTCCTCACGCGCGTAGTTCTGTCTGGCCAGCTCCAGGTCGGCGATGGCCTTGTAGTATTCGGATCGGGCCCGACCCACTTCCTCGCTTTGAAGCGTCAGTACGGGCTGTCCTTTTTCCACCCAGTCGCCAATCTGTGCGTGGACGGCGGAGATTCTGGCCGGAAAGGGATAGCTGACCTTGGCCATGCGCGGTTGCGGCGCCAGCACCCGGCCCATGGCTGATTGAAGAGACCGCATGGAATGGTAAGCGACCTTGGCGGTGACGATTTCTAGGTTCTGGACTTCCGCCGGCGTGAGCTCGATGGACCTATACGGGAGGCGGCCGCGTCCCGCACCCCTACCACCCAGGATTCTTCCAAGCCCGCGCCCCGGGGGCGTACGCGGGAATCGCCCGGGGGGCTCGCCTGGCGATACTGCGTGCTGGGCTTGGGCGCCCGCTGGGCCTGTCTGGTCGTTTGCGCGTGCCGAGGCGTCGCCTGCGGTCGTCCGCCGCCCCTGACAGCCAACCGCGACGACGAGCCACCATGGCACTATGAGACCCCATAAGATCCTTGTCTTCATACCGTTCCTCCCTGGCCGGGCCTCAGGGCCGCCGTCCCACCGCCTTCTCGAGGGTTGCAAGAGCCAAAGCGTATTCGAAGAGCGCGTCGGCGTACGATTTTCTAGACTCGTTTAGAGTTCTTCTCGCCTCTATCAACTCGATGCCGCCAATCTCTCCCTCCTGGTAGCTGAAGAGAAACATGTCGTAGACCTCTTGTGCTTGCGGCAGGATTTCCTGCTGATACAAGAGGATCTGACTCTGGGCCTTTTGCGCGTCTGTGTAAGCTTCCTCCACGTCCAGCACGATGCTGTTGCGCACCTGATCGGTCTCCCGTTCTAGCATGCCGACGTTCGCTTGCGCTTCCGCAATCACGGCCTTCTGGCGCTGCTTGAACAAAAAAGGAAGTGGGACCTGAACCGTGAAGGACCACGTGGTCCGCTCTCCTTCAAGGCGATGCTTGGAGAGGTTAAAGTCCAGGTCGGGCCAATTGCTCAAGCGGGCGGCTTCCTGCGTACGCGTCTCCTTCTCAATCGAGAACTGCAGCCTGCTGAGTTCGGGCCGTAGATTCTGGGCTTCCCGCTTTAGGTCCTCAATGCTGAGATCCACGAATGGCACTTGCAGCTGGCCCGTGATTTGCAGCGGTGTTTCCCTCCTTCGTGCCAGATGATAGTTCAAGCGAGCTTTGGCAAGGTTCTCGTTGCTGACCGCCACCCGGACCGCATTGGCGGCCTTCAGGGCCTCCACTTTTGCACGCAGTACTTCTACTTGGGCGACATCTCCTGCGGCGCGCTTGAGTTCGGCCTTCTGCAAGTAGTCTTCCGCGAGTTCCAAATCACGCCTGGAATACTCGAGCTTTTCCCGCGCGAGGAGGAGTTCGTAGAAGGCCGTTTTCACCTGCAAAATGACCTCGAGCTTAACGAGGTCAATATCCGTTTCGACCTCCCGCGATTCCTGCTCGGCGATCTTCCCCCGGATAGCTCGCTTGCGCGGCAACTCAAATGTTTGATTGACCCCCAGATAGGATTCTCCCGAGTTTTTGAAGTCCAGGAAGTGTGGTTGGAGATCGGAGTTAAAGAACATGCTCGGATAGGGGTAAGCAGTTGCCTGTCGAATTCGCGCGAGTGAGGACTCATGTCGTTTGACCGAAGCGAGAATGAGGGGATGACGATCGAGAGCTAGCGCGACGCACTGATCCAGCGACAGGACTTCGTCCGCTCTCGTTCGGCCCCAGAGCAGACCCGACGTGCACAGGATTATCGAGAAATGTACGCAGATTCTGCGGCCAAGCATCTAGCCTCCTCAGTGGCTGAATTGAGAGCCGCAGCGGAATCCTTGTGGCAGAGAAGTCCAGGCGCGAAGAGGAGCGCCTCCACGACCCTTCCGGTGATAGTGGTACCTTGCGGCACCGGAGATGGAGTCGAAACCGCTTGATCCTCTTGCACCGAGCCCGCAGAGAATGCTGTGGGGACAGAGCCGGCAACTGATAAGAGCATGAGAGCCAAGACACAAGATTTCATCTAGGCCTCCGATCCGACTACCTTGGCGGCGCTCACAGCAGCGGTCCCAGCCACGACCGGGATTTCACCTCCCGCAGACTCCACTACGGTCTCGATCACTTTCAACCGCTTCGGATCCGACAGCGCATAGGCTTCACCCGTACTTCGGGTCGGCACCAAGACAACACACCTCCCTCGCAGCGTTCGACGGGGAAGCACGCATTTGCCTAAAGACGATCGAAATCGAGACTGCCATCCCGGTTCATCGGAGTCGCCTGCACGATGACGATGGCCTCGATTCTTTCTCGCATTGCGTCTGGAGGTTGTGCCATCAAGTTCCTCCTCCCGAGTGAAGACTAATGATGTTTTCAGAATAGAGTAACATTTGAGGTTAAAAAAGACCTGCATGGCGGAGGAAGGCTCGACCCAGGTACGGGGTTCGACGGACGCGGCCCAGACCGCGTCGCACGCGGCGAGACAAGCGCTCCAAGTCCTCCGCGGGCGTGTTGGCCAAAGCGGTGGCGTCCAGATGAGCCCAGAGCTGTTCGACGGGATTCAGTTCGGGGGCATAAGCGGGCAGCGGCTGCAGGCGCAGCCAGTCGCGATGGTGGCGGAGGGCTTGCCGGGTGAGCCGGCTGCGATGAGCCGTCAACCCATCCCAGAGCAGGATCACCGGGCGACGTCGGTGACCCTTCAGGTGATTCAGGAAGCGCACGACGTGCCGGCTGCCAATCCCTCCACGATGCAGCGCCAACAGCCAGCGTGTGCGCCAACCGTCTGGGCTGGCCAGCACTGCACCGATCCCCGACACGCGCTCCCAGTTAAACGGCTCGATCAGGCACGGCGTCTGCCCGCGCGGTGCCCAGGTGGCCCGGATGGGAGGGCGTTGCGAGAAGCCGCTTTCGTCCACAAAACACAGCCAAGCCTTCAGCCTTTGGGCGTTTTTTTTACCTGGGGCCAGCGCCGCCGCACCCAGCGGACGATGGCGTCCTCGTCGCGTTCCTTGGCCCGCCGCGCCGGGCGCTGGCGGCTCCAATCTAACTGATGAAGAACGCGCCAAGTCTGCGATAGGGAATAACGGACATGAGCGACCTTCTCGACTACCTGCGCAATCCGCTCCAGCGTCCACAGTTCGGTGCGAAAACCCCAGGCGCGGGGGCCGCGCAGCAGGGCCACCGCGAGTCGCTGCCGGCCGACCGGGGAAAGCCGGGGCTTGCGTCCGGCCCGACCGGCCCTCTTCAACCCGGCGGCCCCGCGCCGCCGCCAAGCTTGATACCAACGGTGAGCCGTGGGACGACTGACGCGAAAGCGGCGCACTACCTCAGCTTGGGGATGGCCCTGAGCGAACAACTGAGCGGCTCGCAGACGGCGGACTTCCAGGGCCGAGAAATCGCGCCGGGCCCGCAGTGTCTGTTCCATGCCCGGCAGAGTACCACAAACGAGCCAAGGACTGTTACTCTATTATGCAAACATCATTAGAT